>Ga0247764_1000523_pt1 | contig 13403 bp, 10 predicted proteins | sample UWRJL051202B4_FD_179932 | JGI IMG/M metagenome (GOLD analysis project Ga0247764, IMG submission 179932) | Plant litter microbial communities from Arlington Agricultural Research Station in Wisconsin, United States - UWRJ-L051-202B-4 | ecosystem: Environmental > Terrestrial > Plant litter >...
TGGTTCTTCGTACCGGTATTTGCGCGCGTCTTCCGCATCGGCTTGTTGGTGGTGGGCGCGTCAGTGATCTTCAACATCAATGACGTCGACGAACTGATCGCGTTCTACGACAACGGCCATGGGCCGCTGGCGCAGCTTCCACTCTGGGTACAGGGGCTGTTGTTCGTCGTCGCGGCCGACTTCATGCTGTACTGGCTGCATCGGATGTTTCACGGCGGCGGGTTCTGGAAATATCACGCCATCCATCATTCCTCGGAAGATCTGGAGTGGATATCCGCGGCGCGGTTTCATCCCGTCAACCTGTTCATCGGTACGATCCTGGTCGACGTCGTCCTGCTGATGGCCGGCATTTCGCCCAACGTCATGCTGTGGGTTGGACCGTTCACGACTTTCCATTCCGCCTTCGTTCACGCCAATCTGAACTGGACGTTGGGCCCGTTCAAATACGTGCTTGCCACGCCGGTCTTTCATCGCTGGCATCACACTGCGCTCGAAGAGGGTGGCAATACCAATTTCGCGGGCACCTTCCCGCTCTGGGACATCCTGTTCGGAACGTTCAGGATGCCGGAGAACCGGCTGCCGGAGGGCTACGGTGTAGACGATCAGCAGATTCCCAACGAGATCGGCGGACAGTTGGCCTATCCATTCCGCCAGTAGCCTGATCGGCCCTTTCGCATGAGCACTGGAGTCGAAGCGTTCCCGCGGGAAAGGACCTTCAGCCTTGCCGGCGCGCCGGCATGGCTCTGGTTTGGAATAGGCGTTTATGCGCTGGTGCTTGCCGGCGGTGGGGCGCTGCTGGGCGACACAGATACCTACTGGCAGATCGCCGTGGGCCAGTGGATCCTCGATCACCACGCTATGCCGCGCGTCGACATCTATTCCTTCACCAAGGCGGGAGAGACGTGGGCATCGTCGTCCTGGCTGTCGCAGGTACTGTACGCGACGAGCTACAATCTGGCGGGCTGGACCGGGCCGGTGGTTCTCGCGGCGACCTGCATCGCCGCGACCTTCGCCTTGTTAGTTCAAATTCTCGGTCGTCGTATCCCCGCAGCCTATGCGGTCGCCATCGCGATCGCGGCGCTGTCGCTTTCGATGAGCCATTTCCTGGCGCGCCCGCATGTCCTGGTGCTGCCGATCTTGCTTGCGTGGGCAAATGGGTTGATGTCGGCGAGCGAGCGCGGCCAGGCGCCGTCGCCATGGCTGCTGCCATTGCTGGGGCTGTGGGCAAACCTGCACGGTGGATTCGTGTTCGGCCTGATTCTGGTTGGCGCGTTCGCACTCGATGCGCTGTGGAATGCCGAGCGCGCGCAGCAAAGGTCGGTAGCGCTGCGTTGGGCGGCGTTCGGTATTGGCGCGCTGATAGCTTGCTGCGCCACGCCTTACGGATGGGGATCGATCCTCGCCGCACGCAAGATCCTCGATCTCGGTGAACTCCTGCATCTGATCTACGAATGGATGCCGGCAAATTTCAGCAAGCTCAGCGTGTTCGAACTGACGATCCTCATGCTGATCGCCGGTGCGCTCCATAGCGGCGTCAAGCTCACGCCGCCGCGAATCGCGCTGGTGCTGGGCCTGCTGCACATGGCGTTGGCGCATGTCAGGAATGTGGAAATATTTGCCCTGCTGCTGCCGATCGTGGTGCTTGCGCCGGTCGCGTCGCAGTTCGAGCTGAAGCCGGCATGGACCGCCCGCACCGGGGCTTCGATGCCTGTAATGGCCGTGGTGATGATCCTGCTCGGCTGCTGGACATGGCTGCTTGCCGCCAACACCACTTTCGCACCGCCCGAACGCCATTCGCCGGCCGCGGCCGTTGAGGCGCTAAAGGCGCATAATCCCAAGCGGGTCCTAAACGATCTTCCGTTCGGCGGCTATCTGATCTGGCGCCAGCTGCCCGTGTTCATCGACGGACGCGCCGAGCTCTACGGCGAAGCGTTCGTCATCGCCTATTACCGCGCGATGCAGCTCAAGGACGTCAACCAGTTTCTCGACATTCTCAAGAGATGGGACATCGATGCCGTACTGCTGACACCGCACACCCCGGCGGTCGGCCTGCTCGATCATCTCGGGGGCTGGCGTCGCGCCTATGCCGATGACAACGCCGTGCTGCATGTTCGTGTCGCCAATTGATTGATCGCGGCGGTTTCCGGATTGGCGGCGGTTGCCACGCCGGCCGCGCGTTCAGCCCGTGACGCCGCTGCTCGGAACCATTGCCGTTGAGGGCGCCGGCTCCCCCTGCCACCAGGGTCCGGCGCGGCACAAGACCAGACCGCCGACGATCAGCGTAGCGCCGAGCCCGACCGGAAGGCCTGCGAAGATGAAGGTCAGGATCAGGGCCATCGCGCAGCCGAGCGCGGGAATTTCGTGGGAGCGGAAGCCGGAGTTCAGTCCGGTGCGGACCAGGAACGCGACGGGAATCGCCAGCACCATCATGTCGTACATGTACAGGTAAGGCGTGCACAGCAAGGTGCCCGTTGCGAGCGCCGCGGCCTTCATGGTGTAGGGCACACGGCTCCTCCACATCAGCGCCAGCACGGCGGCAACCGACGCGGTCAATATCCATTGCAGCGCCCAGGCCAATTGGTCTGCGCCGCCCAAATAGCGCACCAGCGCGAGAAGGCTTTGCAGCTTCCACCACGCGGCTCTGCCTTCGGTCAGGAAGGCTTGCGACGACAGCGGCAGCCAGTGAAAGAACGCCTGCCAGCTTTCGGTACCGAACGCGAGCCAGGATGCGAAAGCCAGCAGTACAGCCGTCACGCCAGCGCTGATGAATACGCGCCAGTGTCCTGCGGCGATCAGAACGATCGGAAACAGCAAGCCGTATTGAGGTTTGTAGCTGAGCAGTCCGAGGCACACGCCCGCGAGCACCGGCCTGGTCCGCAGCAGGTAGAGCGTGCCGCCTATCAGCGCCGCGGTGAGAAAGCCGTTTTGTCCGACCATCATATTGACGAACAGCATCGGAAACGCGACCGCGAGCATCAGGCCGAAGGTGCGGCCGACGATTGCCCACATCACTGCGAGGTATGGCAGCAGGCTGATCGCCATCCAGCCAAGGAAGGCCATCGGGTAGGGAAACCAGGCCAGAAAGGTCGCCACGAACAGGAACGGCGGCGGATAATGCCACGCGAAATTGCCGGAGAAGTCCTGGCCAAGCACGGCCACCTCGACTTGCCTCTGGACATCCCAATCATAGGCCAGCGCCGGATGGCCATCGAGGACCAGGCGGCCTGCGGCCCAGACGTTCACAAAATCGGTCGGCTCAAGGCGGCCGCTCGTATCGTAGATCCATATGCCGAGGAAAGGCGCCACAGCAAAATAGCAGACGTTGATGCCGCACAGCACAAAGCACGCCTTGAACAGCGCCTCGGGGATGGCGCCTTGCCCGGGCGCTCTCGTTGCAGCTTGTGCCACGGTAGCCATGTGGATCTCCGGCGCCTTTGCTGGGGTTCAGACTCCCAAGCAGTAGGCCAGAGTGAATTGCAGAAATCTTAAGCCCTTGAGGCGTTCCGGCAGGATTTGCGCTAGGCTAATCGGCGTCAGGCTGGCGAGCGCGTTAGAATTCTGATAGCGAGTGCGCCATCAAGGCTCGTTTTCAGATTAAACAACACGCCGGGTTGCCGACCGGAAGAGACGGATATGTCCGGCCTGCCGACCGAAATCGTCGAGATGTTCGGCCAGACCCTGGCCAAGGTGGTGCCGGTCACGGTCGCGCTGGCGCTGGTATTCTCGGTGCTGGCGCACTTCTGGGCCTGCAACCCCGGAAAGCCCTGGTGGCGCAAGCGCGAGTTGGTTACCGACCTCTGCTACTGGTTCCTGGTGCCGCTGTTTGCGCGCGTGTTCCGCATCGGCCTGCTGGTGCTGGGCGCCGCCCTGCTGTTCGGCATTCGCGACGCTGACGAACTGATCGCCTTCTACGACAACGGTCATGGCCCGCTGTCGAACCTGCCATTATGGCTGCAGGCGATCTTGTTCCTGGTCGCGGCCGACTTCATGATGTACTGGCTGCACCGCATGTTCCATGGCGGCGGGTTCTGGAAATACCACGCCATCCACCATTCGTCGGAAGACGTGGACTGGATCTCGGCGGCGCGCTTTCACCCCGTCAACCTGCTGTTGGGTACCATCGGGGTCGATGTCGTGCTGCTGATCGCCGGCATTTCGCCAGGCGTGATGCTCTGGCTCGGGCCGTTCAACATCTTCCATTCCGCGTTCGTTCACGCCAACCTCAACTGGACGCTCGGCCCGTTCAAGTACGTCGTGGCGACGCCGGTGTTTCACCGCTGGCACCACACCTCGCGCGAGCAGGGCGGCGACACCAATTTCGCCGGCACCTTTCCGCTCTGGGACATCCTGTTCGGGACCTTCCGGATGCCGAAAGGAAAGCTGCCGGACCAGTATGGTGTCGACGATCAGTCCTCGTTTCCCCGCGAGATCATCGGACAGCTTGCCTATCCTTTTCGCAAATAGTGCGTGACCCCGACGCAAACGCGTTTACGCGGAGATTCATGCCCCATTAAACACGGTGGCGGCGGATTTCTTGCCGCATTCCGGGCGCCATTTGCCCTTTGTTCATGAATTGTCGTCAGATTCGCCGTGTCGGGCGCCGGTTCCGCTGCGTATCGCCATTGCCGGCTTGTGGATGCCCCGGGGTAGAGTATGTCGTTGAAGTTTCTGCTTATTCGCACAGGCGCGCGTTTCGGATTTTGGTCGCTCGCAGCAGCAATCCTGCTGTGGCCGGCTGTCGGCGTGGCCGCGCCCGATCCCGACCGAATCGCCGTCTATGTCGATCAGGCAAAGCTCGTGAAGCTTCCGGCCAAGGTTTCCACCATCGTGGTCGGGAATCCGCTCATTGCGGACGTGACGCTGCAGAGCGGCGGCATCGTCGTCGTTACCGGCAAGGGCTATGGCGCGACCAATTTCATCGCCATGGACCGCAACGGTGAGGTGCTGGTCGACCGCCAGATTCAGGTCGAAGGCCCGACCGACCAACTCGTCACGGTCTATCGCGGCGTCGAACGTGAATCGTACAGCTGCATGCCGATTTGCCAGCGCCGGGTTACCCTTGGCGATGGCGAGACCTACTTCAAATCGGCGATCGACCAGGCCGGCTCCCTCAGTGGTCAAGCCAGCGGCGCCGGGACCAAGTCGGCAAACTGAGCCCTTTTTGGTTCTGATTGAATCAGAACCGACGCGCGACTTCCCTTGCTTGATGGTTTCTGTTTCACGCGAACGGGTATCGGTTTTGCCCGATAGCCCACTGCCAGGCTGTTCGCCAAATGGCCAAGCGGCGGCTTGCCGCCGCGCCCGGCATATCGTCTTGCTCAGTCCGCGACCGACGCAAGCAGCTTCGAAAAAGTTAACGGCCGGTTAGCAGGCCGGGCCGCTTTGCTTCGATCCGGCGAAACACTTCCACAATCACTTTCGACTAGTTCTTGCGAGGCGCGGATCGTCGCTGCCGTCCTGGGGTCTTTCGATGTCATCACCCGCTGTTGCAACAGTCGTCACTAGAAATGCGCTGGATCGATTTCGTCGCAACCGCCGCGGTTCGGCGGCCGTCGACTTCGCGCTGGTTGCGCCGTTGTTCTTCTGCGTGCTGTTTGCGATTCTCGAGGGGGCGATGTTGTTTTTTGCCGGCCAGGTTCTGGAGAACGCAACGCAGGAGACCGCGCGAATGATCCTCACGCGTGAGGCCCAGAACACCAACATGGATGAACCGACGTTCAAGGGCAAGCTCTGCGAGCGCATCATGGTGATATTCAACTGCGCGGGCCCCAATCTGTCGAACCTTACCGTGGATGTGCAATCGTTTGCCCCGGGGACCTCGATTACGATTACCGAGCCGATCGTCAATGGAAGCCTGGCCGGAACTTTCACATATGCCCTGCCGCCCTCCGGATCGCCCAACACCATCGTCGTTCGCGCTTTTTATCAATGGCCGATCTACGTGACCCGACTAGGCTTCAACATTGGAAACCTCAACGGCGGCAAGCGACTGCTTTCCGCGACCGCCGCCTTTCATGTCGAGCCCTGATGTGATGAAGATATCCCCGATGCAGAAGATATCGTTTCACGCGCGTGATCTTTCGAAGGATCAAAGCGGCCTCGCGGCGATCGAGTTTGCCATGATCTTTCCGATGATGGTGGCGATGTGCTACGGAGTGATCGAGTTTTCGTCGGCCATTGCTGTGGATCGCAAGGCTACCCAGGTGGCGCGAATGCTTTCCGACCTGACGTCCCAGAGCGTCAGCGTGGCAGATGCCGATCTCAAAAATTTAGGTGAAACGGCAAAGGCGATCATGACGCCTTATCCCGTGGCACCGCTGGAATCCTCGGTTACGCAGGTTTACGTCGATAAGGTGACCGGAGTGGCCCGGGTTCAGTGGAGCAAGGGGTTGACGATCAGCGCAACAGGCCTGGTCTCGATTGCGGCGACCGCGCCGCATAATAAGGGTGACGTTGTGGCGCTGCCGGCAGGTCTCACCAAGGACGACGGCAAGGGAAACTACGTGATCTGGAGCGAGGTCAAGTACACGTATACGCCGGCGATCGGCTACATGATGTCTAAGACTGGCATCACCTTCAACGACGCCTCTTTCACGCGTCCGCGCCTGACGCTCTGTGTTATTTATCCCACCGGCAGCAGTGCTGCCTGTCCGCCGCCGGTGTGACGGCCGGAGTCTCGGACAAGCTTCGCCATTTGCACGGTTCGCCGCGCCGCCCTTTGGAAGAGGGCGCACCGTATTCTGGGCACAGGCCGTGTACCTGAAACCCGTGTCGCGTCTGCCGGCGGCACAGAGATGGTGGCCGGCTGCTCAACCCGGTTGCTGGTCGGCAACATCAGGACGTCCTTGTCCAAGGTGTCGATGACAACGGATTTGGCATGCCCGCTATATCGCGGGAGCCATGGCGACCTGCTTGGATTTTCTTGAATCCCACCCGGAAAACCTCGTCCATATCTGGATTGCAATCTGGACGTTTCCGATCGTTCTGATCTTTCTCAAGGCGAATTCCCTCTATGTCGGGCCGCTGCCGTGAAGCGCGCGCCGTCCGCTTCTGGCCAAGCATTGCCGTTCTCGCTGCTGCGCGATTCTTCATTTTTCATGCGTTGCAGAAATCGCCCCCGCCGGCGCCAGTGGGCGCGCAAGCAGCCGGACGCCGCCGACCCATTCGTGACGTTTGGTTCAATGTTCGTCGAATAATTTGCGTGCGAGCTGTCGGCTGCCGGCGAGTTGAGGTGCCGGCAACCGATGCCCGACCAGACGCTGCCCGGAGCGCCTTCCACAACACTTTGCTGCAGTCGCGTCGTTCAGCCTGCGTCGACCGGCGATGGCTGCACGGACGAGTCCGCGCCGGGGATCAGGCTTCAGCGCGGGCGGCGGCCTTGACCGACTTCGGAATGGGCTCCGCAGCCGGACAGCCGGTTGCGGATCTTGACGGCCGGCCCAGGGCCGGTCAGTTCGTAATATGCGCGACCTGCAGCGCGTGCTTGAACATTGCGTCCAGCGCCTGCTCGATATCCTTGGGCGCGTTCGCGGTGTAGAAGAAGCCAGGCGACGCGCATTTCCGCAGGCTGGCCGGAATATACGGAATGTTGTTGTTGGCGTAGGTGTCCTCGTCGCCGGCAAAGCTCTTAACCACGGGCGAGACCGGCTGATAGGGAATATAGAGCACGGAAACAATGATGCCGCGGCCCTTGAGGGTTTCGCACTCGGGAACGGTCGCCAGGGTGTTCTGTTTATCAATCGTGGTCGCCTGGTTGCTGCCGTGCCAGCTACCGTTGGGAACGTCTTTGTATTGGTTGTCTTGTGCGCCGTCGGTGACGAGGAAGACGTAAGGCTGCGGGGTGCCGGCCGTGCTGCCATCGCCGACGGCGCCGGAGCCGCCCTTGATGAGGCCATTGACCGACGTAAGCGCGGTAGTGATATGCGTGCCGCCGGAGCCAAGGTTTGAATTCATATTTGTGTCAAGCAGCGTGGCAAGGTTTTTGGCCGCGTAGTTGATGGTGCTGCTGTTGGTGTCCGAGCCGTTGATGTCGCTGGTCAGCGGAAAATATGAGTAGAGCTTTTGGATGAACGGATAGAGGCCGATCCGGAACTGTTTGTCGACCTTTGCTTCGTCCTTCGCGGTTTGGAACAACGCGTTCACGGCGGCGCCGACCGCGTCGAGGCGCAACTGGATGCAGTCGTCGGTGCCGTCCTTCGGACAAGCCGAAACCGCCGTCAAACTGTCCGTCCGGCTTTTGGTGTTGCCCTTAATTAGCGAATTCGGCGAGCCATCAACCTTATTATTCAGGTCCGGAAGCATCGCGACCGGCAAGCCGGGTTTCTGCTTCGGTACGGCCGAGGTCGAGTTCTGGTCGATGAGGGCCTTGAGCGCGGTCTGGCCAAGGCGCGAATAGATGTAACCCATGCAATAATTATTCGTGTTGTACTGCTGGTGATAGTTACTGGTGACAGCGGGATTGGCAGCCGGAGCGGCCGGGGGGGTGACAGGGGGATCTTTGCACGCGCTGTTTTTCGGCTCAAAATGGCAGGCCAGGGTACAGCTGATCCCGGTGGAGTTACGGTATTGGACCCAGTTATCCGGGTTGATCCTTCCCAACCGTTCCTGCTCGGCGGCCGTCGACGGCAGGCCCATCGACCCCGACACGTCCAGCGTCAGATAAAAATCGAGGTACGGCGGCAACGTGGCGGCCGAGCCTGAAGAGCCCTTTACCGTCAGTTTCTGATAGTTGATCACTTTCAGGAAGGTCACCGGTACGTCGGCCGTGAACTCGACACTGGCCGCGAGCTTGATCCCATTTTTCGTGACGGTGCTTTTGCGCTCCACGAGCGTGTAGCCGTTGATCCCGTGCATGTTGCCGTCAAAGACGTTATTCGCATCGGTTTCGCCGACGGTGACCCTGCCGTTACCTGCCATCGCCGAAGCCGCGATAAAGCCGGGCGACTTCTGCGATAGCGCGGCAATGCTGGCGGCGTCTGCCGCGGCTTGCAGCTTTGCCTTCATCCTGGTCGCGGACGAGTAATCCACCGCACAACCGATGGCCGATATCAGGGGGATCGCCGCGATCGCGAAAATGATCGCGACATTGCCGCGCTGGTCGCGGCGGAAACCGGAAACATACGTCCGAAGATGAAATGGCACGAGAACGCCCCCTGGCTATCCAAAAGCGCATAACGGTAGCCTGACCTCCCCTAAATGCTCCTTAATCCGATTGCCGAAAAACCGGCCGATCCCGCAGGCGGCCAATTCGCGAGCCGCGGGTTACGATCTCTTTACCACGCGTGCCCCGCGAACGCGGAAGCTGGGAAGCGCTATGTCGACTGCTGGCATCGGCCAAACAAAAAAGGCCGCGCCATGGGCGCGACCTTTTGGTTTGCACAGTGGTGATTTCCCGGGACGCTGTGGCGCATCCCGGAAATCGCTTATCCGGCGGCGCGCAGATTGTCGGCCGAAGATTTGCCAGAACGACGATCTGCCACGATTTCGTAGGAGATCTTCTGGCCTTCACGCAACGTCCCCAAGCCGGCACGCTCGACAGCGCTGATGTGCACGAACACGTCATTGCCGCCATCATCCGGCTGGATGAAGCCATAGCCCTTGGTTGCGTTAAACCACTTCACGGTTCCCATGCTCACGGGGGTAGTCCCTTCTCAGATATACAAGTCGAAGCCCACCCTTCGATGGGCTGGTGAGATCGAATTTTTGGAAGGGTCGTCAGCGTCTAAACCGGCTGTACCGGTGGATAGCTAATGTCGTCCGGCCGAAAATCGATGGACAATATTATTCGATAGCAGGGTCCAAAACAATCCTGACGTGCACGATTTTTTGATTCGGCCGGCCAGCCGCCCACCATCGCGCACGATAGGGCGTATCGGGCGCGTTTTTTGCTGCGTTACGGGGACGCTTACCGGCGGCGGAACTGACCGCCGCGCGGCGGGCCCCCACGCGGGGCTCCGGTGTTCGGGCGTTCATCCTTGTGACGGAAGATCAGGCGGCCCTTCTCCAGATCATAGGGCGACATTTCGATCGTGACCCGATCGCCTGCCAACGTCTTGATCCGGTTCTTTTTCATCTTGCCGGCGGTGTAGGCGACAATCTCGTGTCCGGCGTCGAGCTGCACGCGGTAGCGTGCATCGGGGAGGATTTCGGTCACCAGTCCTTCGAACTGGATCAGCTCTTCTTTAGCCATGGTGGTCTCCAGGTCGATCGAGGCTAGCGCTGCGGTCGGTGGGTACGATTGGGTTGAGTATTCGGACGGCTCTCGCGATGCAAGAAGGCGACGCCCTGAATGCCCTCACTTTTCCCACCTTGGCTGTTGCCGGCCTGCTGCGCCGGACGCGGCTGTTCGTGCCGGTTCGGCTGCGGCGCGGCCTTATTACCACCACCGCGGCGGGGACGGCGAGGGCCTTTTGATCCCGGCGCCGCTTCGTGTCCCCGGGATTCTTGACCGCGGGATTCATGTCCGCCTCTGGAATCCTGGGACCGGGCGGTGTGGGCACGCGGTGCGGACCGTCCGCCGCGATGTTGGGCGGGACGCTTCGCGGTGGTTGGCGCGGCATCGCTTCGGCCGGGCGTGCGACGGTCTTCCCGCGGCAGCGTGATCTGGATCAGCCGCTCGATGTCGCGCAGATAGCCCATCTCCTCGGCGCCCGCGACCAGCGAGATCGCAACGCCTTCGGCGCCGGCGCGCGCGGTGCGGCCGATGCGGTGGACATAGGATTCCGGAATGTTGGGCAGATCGAAATTCACCACATGGCTGATGCCGTCGACGTCGATGCCGCGGGCGGCAATGTCGGTGGCGACCAGGGTGCGGATCTCGCCGGTGCGGAACGCGGCGAGCACGCGCTCCCGGTGGTTCTGCGACTTGTTGCCGTGAATGGCGTTGGCTGAGATGCCGGCCTTCTCCAGCGTCTTCACCACCTTGTCGGCGCCGTGCTTGGTGCGGGTAAAGATCAGCGCGCGATCAACCGGTTCCTGCTTCAGAAGCTGCGCCAGCACGCCCGACTTGGCCGAGAAATCGACCTGGATAATGCGCTGGGTGATGCGATCGACGGTCGAGGCCACCGGCGTCACCGCCACGCGGGCGGGGTCGCGCAGCATGGCTTCGGCGAGTTCGGCGATGTCCTTCGGCATGGTGGCCGAGAAGAACAGCGTCTGCCGCTTGATCGGCAGCTTGGCGACGATTTTGCGGATGTCGTTGATGAAGCCCATGTCGAGCATGCGGTCGGCTTCGTCGAGCACCAGGAATTCGACCTGGCCGAGTTTCAGCCCGTTGCTCTGGACGAGATCGAGCAGGCGGCCGGGGGTCGCCACCAGGACTTCGACGCCTTGCATCAGCGAGCGGACCTGGCGGCCCATCGGCACGCCGCCGATCGCCAGCGTCGAGGTGAGGCGGATGTGGCGGCCGTAGGCGTTGAAGCTGTCGAGGATCTGGCCCGACAATTCGCGGGTCGGCGAGAGCACCAATACGCGGCAGGCCTTGGGCTGCGGCCGGATGCGGTTCTCAAGGATGCGATGCAGGATCGGCAGCGCAAAGGCCGCGGTCTTGCCGGTGCCGGTCTGGGCGATGCCAACGACGTCACGGCCGGTCAATGCGAGCGGGATGGTCTGGGTCTGGATCGGTGTCGGGGTGTGGTAATTTTCTTCCTTGAGCGCACGCGAAATGGGTTCGGCAAGGCCGAAATCCTGAAAGGAGGTCAAAAGAGGGGTTCTTTCCATTAAAGGCAGGCGCCCGACCGGTATCGGCCAGGAGCGCGCGAGGGGGTGTCAGAGACACCCGCGTGCTTGGGGCGTCGGTTTTGCTAGCTGAAGGGGCAAGCCAGAAACCGCAAAACGGGATCAGAACACGCGGCTCGCAAGGACCTGATGATTCTCTAGGTCACGCACATCATATGGAGCACTCGCGCGGCGCTTTCAAGTCGAATTCCGCACGTCCTGACCGCGCGGTTAAGGAAACCGACCAGTCGGACAACGCCCCGAACCGCTCGCCACCAACCCAAACGATCAAAATTCATGCAAGAAATTTAGCCAAATTCCAGCCGTTGCACAAAAAATAGATACTTTGCCCTCAGGGCGTACATTTTTTCAGTCTAAAAAATATGCAAATGCTCGCGGAGGGTTTCCGCACACTACCGTTTCTCAAGCGATTAGATTGGCTTACCCCGTTTTCAAGCGATGGCATGGTTCTTGCGATTCCGTTGACGCAGGCGGCCGTGGGGCCGTTCGCAGCGTTTAACGCGCCTGCGTCAGGGAGATGACACGTCATGCTTACTCAATTGACTCACGATATAACGACTTTGAGCCGCCGTCGCTGGCTGGCGGCGACCGCCGGCCTGGTTTTGGGCCTGGCTACATTTTCAAACGCCAAGGCGCAGGAGACCATCAAGGTCGGCGTCCTGCATTCGCTCTCCGGAACCATGGCCATCAGCGAAACCACGCTGAAGGATACCGTTCTCTTCCTGATCGACGAGCAGAACAAGAAGGGCGGCGTGCTCGGCAAGAAGCTCGAGGCCGTCGTGGTCGACCCCGCCTCGAACTGGCCGCTGTTTGCGGAAAAGGCCCGCGAGCTGATCACCAAGGACAAGGTCTCGGTCGTGTTCGGCTGCTGGACCTCGGTGTCGCGCAAGTCCGTGTTGCCGGTGTTCAAGGAGCTGAACTCGATCCTGTTCTACCCCGTGCAGTACGAGGGTGAGGAGTCCGAACGCAACGTGTTCTACACCGGTGCGGCGCCGAACCAGCAGGCGATCCCTGCGGTCGACTATCTGATGAAGGACGAGAAGGTGAAGCGCTGGGTGCTGGCCGGCACCGACTACGTCTATCCGCGCACCACCAACAAGATCCTCGAGGCCTACTTGAAGTCGAAAGGCGTCAAGCAGGAAGACATCATGATCAACTACACGCCGTTCGGTCATTCGGACTGGCAGACGATCGTGGCGGACATCAAGAAGTTCGGCTCGGCCGGCAAGAAGACCGCCGTGGTCTCCACCATCAACGGCGATGCCAACGTTCCCTTCTACAAGGAGCTCGGCAACCAGGGCATCAAGGCGACCGACATTCCGGTTGTCGCATTCTCGGTCGGTGAAGAAGAACTCGCCGGCATCGACACCAAGCCGCTGCTCGGCCATCTCGCCGCCTGGAACTACTTCCAGTCGATCAAGTCGCCCGAGAACGAGAAGTTCATCAAGGCCTGGCAGGCCTACACCAAGAACCCGAAGCGCGTGACCAACGATCCGATGGAAGCACACGTCATCGGCTTCGAAATGTGGGTCAAGGCGGTTGAGAAGGCGAAGTCGGTCGATCCGGACAAGGTGATCGACGCGCTGCCCGGCATCGAAGCCAAGAACCTGACCGGCGGCACCTCCAAGATGCTTCCGAACCATCACATCACCAAGCCGGTGTTCATT
>Ga0247764_1000524_pt1 | contig 13403 bp, 9 predicted proteins | sample UWRJL051202B4_FD_179932 | JGI IMG/M metagenome (GOLD analysis project Ga0247764, IMG submission 179932) | Plant litter microbial communities from Arlington Agricultural Research Station in Wisconsin, United States - UWRJ-L051-202B-4 | ecosystem: Environmental > Terrestrial > Plant litter >...
TCGCTCTGCGCGAGATCGGCGGACCAGAGATCGACGCGAAGATCGTGTCAGTGCTTGCCGGCGACCCTGAAGTCGGCGTTCGACTAGCGGCCACGCGGGCCCTTGCGTTTCGAGATCTATCCAGTTCATCTGCCGAGGGGATTTTGAAGGCAGTTCAGGCTGAACCCGCCGCAGTGGTGCGCGAGGCCGTGCTGGGCACGGTGGCGTCCGGCGGCGCGCTAGCCCCAGAATCCAACGGGTATCCGATCGTGGAGTGGATTGCCCAGAACGATCCCGATGCCGGCCTTCGACAGAAAGCCGCGACGGCGTTGGGTGCCCCTAGACAAGACTAGCACCTGCGTGCGGGAGTCGATGGCAGGTCCGGTTTACGAGCCGTGTAGCGATGGCTGGGAGGTCGCTTCACGGCTCGCGGGTGATGGCCGTGAACGCTTCCGCAACTGTGCTGTTTCACGATGAGCGCAGCGCGCTAAATAGCGAGCCGAATGCGAGATTCAGGGGTCGGACAATTGTTTACGACCCTCCGTCCCTATGTTACCGAGGGCCATGGTTTCTGCGGTCGTCACGCTCGAGGAGGGGTTAGCGCCTCACGCTGAGCGCGTTCTTCTCGTTCTGGAGCGCGACGGCGTTACCAGGTACCGTCTGACCACGGCTCAGAAGCTGAGCATCGGTAGAAGCGAGCGCTGCGATATCGTTCTCAAGGATCCGCTCGCCTCCCGGGTTCATGCCACGCTACACATCGGCGAGATCATCGAACTCGAAGATCAAGGAAGCCAAAACGGAACTCTACTCGGCGCTGAGCGTTTGCTCCACAATCAGCGAGCGAGCCTCGAATCGGGCGAGCCGGTTCGAATTGGCAGCACGCTACTCGTCCTTCAGTGGGCCCCGAGGAGCGCCGATGCCGTCAGCGTAGTACGCGGGCTGGAGGCCGGATCCGGTGCACGTGTCGTCGTCGAAGACCCGAGTATGCGGTCGCTCTATCAGCTTGCTGCGCGGGTCGCCAAGAGCAATATCAACGTGCTCGTTTACGGCGAGACGGGCGTAGGCAAGGAGCTGGTCGCAGAGACGGTTCACCGCAATTCCGGTTCGCGATCAGCGGGACCTTTCGTTCGCATAAACTGCGCAGCGCTGGGTGAGCAGATTTTCGAGAGCGAGATGTTTGGGCATGAACGCGGCTCCTTCACTGGAGCGGTGAGGGCCAAGGCCGGTCTGCTCGAGACCGCCAACACAGGCACCGCGTTTCTTGACGAAGTGGGGGAGCTGTCGCTCACCGTTCAGGCTAAATTGCTCAGAGCACTGGAGTCGCGTCAGGTGATGCGCGTTGGCGGACTGACCCCCAAATCGATCGACGTCCGGTTCGTTGCTGCAACGAACCGTGATCTCAAAGCCGAGGTTGCACGAGGGCGTTTCAGAGAGGATCTTTACTATCGTCTCGCAGGAGCGACGCTCTCGATACCGCCGTTACGGAGCCGGACCTCGGAGGTTTTGCCGTTGGTCGATGAGGTCGCCCGGGCGGTGGCTGCGGATATCCAACGACCGCAGCCGCGCTTCTCCAGTGAAGCGAAGAAATGCCTGGTCCAGTATCGGTGGCCCGGCAACGTTCGAGAGCTCAGGAACGTCGTGGAATGTGCGATCTTGCGCGCGGAAGGCAACGTCGTAGACGTCGCAGATCTTCCGGAGGAGCTCCGAAATAGTGTGCAATTGCCGCTCTCCCCTGCAACAGCGCCATCTCTGCCGGCCCTGGGCGTATCTCCAGCCGCAAGAGACTTGTCGTTGAGTCCGCAACAAGCGGAGGAGAGGGAGCGAATTCTGCGAGGGCTGACGGCCTGCAACGGCAATCAGACCAGGGCCGCAGAGTATCTTGGTATGCCCAGACGAACGCTCGTGGCGAAGCTCGCGGCCTACGCGATTCCGCGTCCTCGGAAACCTACGGGTGCTTCCGGTCTTCCCATGGGCGACCAGGAGCCAGAAGAGCACAAAGACGGTCTGGATTCCTGATGTCTCGTTCGCTGATGCGCTCTCGGAGCTTGTCGAGCGCGCTCAGCGCGGAGGCACCGCCCGTCGCGTTCAGCCTTCGGAACAGGGCGGCGTCGGCGAAGAGCTGCATACCGAGCGCACCAGCCGCTTGCTCCGCGCGCTGCCAGCGCGACAGAAGGTCTGGAGACCCGGAGAGTTCGGCGATGCCCGCGCGAAGGAACTCGGCAAAGACGCTCGCGCCTGGCGTCTTCTCTCGCTGAAGGCGAGCCGCGCAGCGCCCGGCATCGCGGAGGAAGGTGTCTCCACGCTTCCCCTGTGCGGCTGCCGCGATCGCCGACACGCCCCTAAAATAACTGGCCTCGATGCGAACATTCTGAATTCTGAGGTACAGCGAGCTCGAGAGCGCGGGCCAGATCGCGACGAGTCTCTGATGAGCGCTGGCAGGATAACCTTCATACAGGTCAATGAGGCTGTGACCGAGTGTCTTGAGGTAGGCCTGGAAGTCGAACTCGACGCGTGACCAGCCCGCCTCCGCCTCGATCACTCTGGAGCGGGCGAACTCGGGTCGATCGATCGCGAGCCAGGCCATGCACGTGAGACCTGTGCGATACAGGGTTGCCGCGTAGCGATCTCCGCGCGTTTCCGCCTCGGGAATGAAGTGTTCGATTCGCTCGCGCATCGTCGACAGATTGCCAAGATAGAAATCTCCCCACAGACCGAAGGTTCGAGCGCTCGACAGCTCCCACATCGCGCCGGCTGGGCGAGCCATGAATACGTCCTCTGCGACGCTGGCGAAGGAACGCGCCTGTTGCCACTCCCCCATCAGAAAATGGCAGGTCGCCTTCATCAAGGTCCGAAAACCTTCGACCGGAGGATCGTTCATCCCTTCCGCCAGTCGATCTGCCTGCGCTAGGAGGTATTCGACGCGTTTGCGAGCGCGATGTCCGGTGACCGCCGTATAGGTTGCTTCAGCAGCGAGCGCTCGGAGGAGAGGCAAAGGCTGGCCCACCTTGAGAGCCAAGATCAAATGTCTGGTTTGCAGACAGGCGCCGCGGATGTTGTTCACCATGGAGAGCCCCACGGCCACGGACCAACACGCGTTGAGTTGGACCAAAGCGCGCGCATCGACGCGACCCACGTGTCGCGCCGCGACGCGGAGTCCACGGATTCGCAAGCGCGCGCGGCTGAGCAGCAAGAGCGCTAGACTCATCAAGGAAGAGCGCGGAATGCTGAGCCCCATGGGTTCGAGTACTCGGCGGATGATCGGTTCCGCCAAGTCGATGTGTCCGGAGCGAAAGAGTTGATCCGCGGCGCGTCGTTGCAGCTCGAGACGCTTGTCGTCGGAACTTCGGTCCGAGGCCGTCATGTAAGCACGCGCGGCCGGGGAGCCTAGACCGGCATTGCCCAAGGCGTCTCCGAGCTTCTCCCAGGTCTCGGTCGCTTCGGGCTGCTCGGGCCAATCTTCCAGCGATATTTGATAGAGCCGTGCCGCCTGTGCGAAAGCCAATGTCCTTTCTGCGACTGCGGCGGCAGCGAGGGCATACCGCGCTGCCTTCTGTTTCTCCCCCGCCCGTGACCAATGCGTCGCGAGCTCTCCGGGATCTTTGACTCGCTCATTCTCGAGCGCGAGCGCGATGGCGCCATGCAGGCGCTGTCGATCGGCAGCGCTGAGCGTGGAGCGGATCGCTGCGGCAAGTCGGTCGTGGTACGGCTCGACTCGATTCGAACCGGAGGTCCCGTCGAAACGTAGCCAGTGCTCGCCGTAGAGAGGCTGAAGCTCGAGAAACGGCGGAATACTGGCTTCTTGCGCGATGGCAGCAGCGGATACCAAAACTTTGAGTGGCAGCGGATGCTCCGCGACCGCAGCGAGTTGGACAAGCAGGCGAGGACCGGCGCGTAGCTTGGCCGCGCGCGAAGAGATTGCGGACTCCAGGTTCGCGACGGAAGGAAGGTTGCCACCCGAGCGAACCAATTCATTCACTAACGCTTCGATGAAGAACGGCTGCCCCGCGGCCTCGACAGCGATCCGCTCCACCAGCTCGCCTAGGGAGCGCTCGATCCCTTCCCGAGCCAAGAGGGCCTCGGCCAGGGTCGAGGACTCGGCCGGGGTGAGGCTGCGCAGCTCGAGGAACTGCCCGTCGAGGGATCGCCGAAGGGTCCGCTCGTACGAGGGCTGTCCGATGGTGAGCACCAGCAGCGCCATGCCTGGAGGGGTTCTGACGAGCGCGGAGAGCAAGGTAATACTGTCAGCGTCTGCCGACTGTGCGTCGTCCACGACCACGATGAGGGTGCGCTCGCGGCAAGCGTACCCGAAGAGGGCACGGAAGGCATCGAGCAAGCGGACCCTTCGCACATACGGATCGACGTCGAGCGGCTCTGGACGAGTTCGCTCCGCAGCCGGGATCACTCGTCCGAGGCTGGGGAATGCGCTGAGTAGGTCTTGCGTGAAGAGCGAGGGCGGCCACTCGGCGCCCGCCTCGATCGAGTGAAAGACTAGATCGGCGAGGTCGTCGACCACACCATCGAGAGCTTTGTAGGGGACGTGCTCGCGGACCGAACAGCGCCCGTTGAGGATGGCAATGTCGTCTCGGGCTGCGAGCTGTCCGAGGAACTGGCGAACGAGCCGTGTCTTCCCCGTTCCGGAGCCACCTTCGATGTGTATGACGCGTACCCGACCGAGCGTGGCCTCGTTCAAGGCAATCTCGAGCGTCCGGAGCTCGGTTTCGCGACCAACGAAAGGGGAATCGTCCTCGGCCGGTCCAACCTCATACGGTCTATCGCTCGGGACCAGCGCTTCGAGAATGGCCGGGCCATCCGGTCGACGCTCTGGACGGGGCTCGAGGAGTCGTGCACACAAGTCGCTCAGATCAGCGGGCGAGTCGTGAACGAAATCTGTTGCTCGTGGCGCTGACGTTCGCTTTTTTGCCGCCAAAATGGCCGATGATTGCCCCTCGAAAGGTAGTCGCTGTGTGAGCACCTCGAACAGCATCGCGCCGACCGCGTAATAGTCGGCTTCGACCGAGACGGACCCACCGAGGGTCTGTTCCGGAGCCATATAGGCGACACTGCCAATCAAGTGCGACTCGCCGTTCTCGCTCTCGTCGATGACTTCGGACACCACGCCGAAGTCGAGCAGCACCACGCGACCATCGGTGCCCACGAGCACGTTGGCGGGTTTGATGTCGCGATGGACTTTACGTGTGCCATGCAGCGCAATCAGAGCGCGCACCAGTTGGGCGAACGCTCGGCGAACCCTAACTTCGTCGACGAACACCGACGCATCAGGTTCGCGAATGATCGAACCTGCCGGCTCGTCGTCGTCGAGGGTCGGATCCTCGGACGTCACGAAAGGCGCTGCAGTTCTCCCCCGGGGCGACGCGCGGTCGACGTGACGGCAATAGGAGACGATGTCTACGCCGTCAACGAGCTCCATCGTGAAGAAGAGGTGTGGTCCGTCGTGGACCAGCTCGCCGAACCGCACGAGGTTCTCGTGCTGGAGGTTCTGCAGCGATCGAAACTCCCGTTTGAAGCGAAAGATGGATTCGGGACTTCGGTTCGGCAGATACTTCAGCGCGACGGTCGTCTCCAGGTCGCGGTCGAACGCTTCATAGACGACGCCCATACCTCCCGCCCCCAGGATGGACCGAAGCTCGTAGCGAGCTGTTCCGCGGAACTCGGTCCGTTCGAGTGATGGGAGAGAGGCGTAACGTTTCAAGGCAGCGAAGCGGGTACTGCGGCCCGGGTATTCGTCAGGACCCTCAGTGAATCACGTCCACGTAGTCTTCGAAATCGTAGTCGCCCTTTTGCCAGATGGCGAAGTCTTTCACGTTCGTATCGATTTGGGTCCAGCTGTTCCGATTGGACCACGCTGCGGAGACGGTCCCTTCCTTCACGAAGAGCTTTCCCCCGTCGACGAACGCGACGCGGTTTCCAGAAAGCTTGACGGTGGAGGCTGTCCCCACATCGACCGTCGCCCCTTTGAGATCTTGCAGGATCAGTCGCCCGCCCGTCACCATCGCCAGGCGGTTCGGCAGTAGATCCCAGCTCATGACGTTGTTGCCAACGCGAAGGAAGGAATCGAGTCGGCCATCCGTGACCCACAGGTTCCAGCTGCCGTCCGAGTACGCGCGAACCGCCATGCGCCCGCCCGCCACCTTGAGCTGGTCCATGATCCGGGCAAATCGAGTGACATCGAGCACTCCGTCCGTCGAGTTGATGAAGTTCCAGGTCAAGCCATCGTTGTCCGACACCATCGCAGTGGGACCGAATGAGGCGTTGTAGATGACGGCGATGCGAGAACCGGCGATGGCAATTTGGTTGAGCTGCGCATCGACCGGGTTCAAGGGCTTCCACGCCGAGCTCGCCGGACCCTTCTTGAACCAAACGCCGAGCTCTCGCACGCCGTTCTTCATCTGACTCGTCGCAATCACCACCCGATCCTTATCGAGCGCGAAGTTGTAGACGGAGCCGACTCCCGAGGTCCAGGTGCTATTCAGTCCGCCGCTGCGCAAGAAGAAGTCGCGGTCAGTGAACACCGCGGCGATTCGGTTGCCAGACAGCGCGAAGCGGGACACATCCGTGACACTGAAGGTCTGAGAGACGTCCGGATCTCCTTCCTCGAGCCGGAGGGTATTCCCTTCCAGCACACCGACTCGGAACGCGTAGCCGGCCAGAGCTGCCGCTGTATTACCGATCTTCGTGCTGGGTACGGTGATCGTGCCCGCCCGCTGGAAGGTGCTGCCGGCGTTCGTCGTGTACAGGATGAGATCTTTGGAGATCGGCGCGCCGTTCTCGAATGGCTCATGGCTAGAGCACTGCTCGGTGTCGACTTGGCCCGCGGTGCAAGGCCCATTTTCGAAGTGGCTGGCGCCTTTGCCTCTGACGACGCCATAGAACTCGGTTGCAAATGCTATGCAGAGCGGCAGAACCGGATTCAACACGCTGTACTCGTCGTAGCAGATGTGCGCTAGGTCTTCGAAGAACCTGTCGTCGCAGCTCTCTCGACTAAAACCGTAGAACGCCTTTCCGCTCGAATAGCAGTAGTCGTGACGGTCGCAGCCGCGCCTGAAGAGTTTGCTCACGCTCCCGGGAAACGGGTGAAGCACTTGCTGAATGGCTTCGGCATAAAGTGGAATACTGCAACCGTTCGAAGTCAGCGCCGCTTTCGTCACGCTCACGTCGTCTTCAGCAGCCACCGCTCCAGCGTCGCCGACCCCAATCCAGCTTGACCCCGTACGGCTCGCCACTGGCGGAGCATCGGCCGTCGTCAACACCACCGCCGCCGCTTCTTCGTCGAAGCTAGCAGCCACGCCACCGAGCGAATCAGCCGACTGCCCGCTCTCGGGTGCAGCACAGGCGAGGACAATGCCGCCTCCCATCAGAGTGAGCAGCAACCAGGAAGGGCGCGAGGAACGGACAGAAGAGGAGCAACGGCGAGCAAGCTGGGACATCAGATTTCTTTCGGGCACAGTCGACAACAGCGACTGGCCGCGGGCCCCTTAGCAAGAAAAACGCCAGTGAGGACCTGGCCATTTTCCAGCGCTTTCAAGCAGATCCGGACTCGCGCATCTGCTCAATCTGAGCTGCTCTTGCTCAATTTGAGCAGTTGCGTCGCTCGACCCTTGGCGCGTGTCTTTCCGCGTCGCGCGGGTTTGCCGGGCGGCTTGCCTGCTCGCGTTTCATGTAACATCATGAGTTGCATGATGCGCGACCGCCGATTATCCGGTGTGCTCCACGTCCTCCTGCACATGGCGGAGAAGGAGGCCCCCGCAACCTCTGGAGAGCTGGCCAAGGCCATGGACACCAATCCGGTGGTGCTGCGTCGAGCGATGGCCGGCCTTCGGGACCAGGGCTACGTTCAATCGGAGAAGGGGCACGGTGGCGGTTGGACTCTCGCCTGCGACCTCGCCCAAGTCACCCTCCATGACATCTACACGGCGCTCGGCTCACCCTCGCTGTTCGCCATTGGCAACCGAACGGAGAGTCCCGGCTGCGTCGTCGAGCAAGCCGTCAACGCGGCGCTGAGCAAGTCGTTCCAGGACGCGGAGTCGCTCCTGCTCTCGCGCCTTGGGGAAATCACTCTGGCGGGATTGAGCAAAGACGTGCGGCGTCGCCTCGCCGCTCGCCACCCCGCGCATCGCGCACTCCCCCACTCTCACCCCCATCACGGCTCAGGCGAACATCACCACGGCTTCGCTCACGCACGCGCTTTGTCCCTGCGGCTCGACGATCCTGAACGCGACACGTGGCAACGCCCCGACGACCTCCTTCGCGCCCTCAAGCTCGATCCGAACATGACCGTCGCTGATGTGGGAGCCGGCACCGGCTACTTTTCCGTCCGCCTCGCTCGCGCCGTCCCCCAAGGCCACGTCATTGCCACGGACCTCGAACCGAACATGCTGCGCTTCCTTCGCAAACGCGCCCACCGCGAAAAACTCGTCAACCTGCGCACTGTCCAATCCAGCCACTCAACTTCGGGCCTCGCCGCTGAAAGTGTCGACCGCATCCTCGTGGTGCACCTGTGGCACCACTTGGAACAACCTGACGCCTACGCGCGCGATCTCGCCGCCGCTCTCCGACCTCACGGAAAATTGTTCGTCGTGGACTTCAACCTGAGCGCTCAGCGCGGACCGCCCGCGAAGCTGCGCGTGGCGCCAGAGGCCGTGGTTCGTACACTGAAGGCGGCTGGGCTCTCCGCGAGAGTCTCCCGGACTGCTCTTCCCGAACAATTCATTGTGGAGGCGGCAGCAAGAGCCGTGTGAAGCTCAGAAGGCGTGCGGATGAGCCGGAGCTTCATCGTAACGGCCGTCACGACCGTTTAAGTAACGGATCGGAATTGCCGCGAACTCTTCGGGGGAGAGCTCGAGCGCGGGCACGGAGATGGCGTGGAAGACGCCGCCGAGGGACGCGAGGTTGCCGCGGGCGTACGTGCGGACGCCGCAGGTTCTGCAGAACGTGAACGTCAGGTGGGGGCCCGGTTGGCCTGGGGGAGTCCAGCTGTATTCGGATACGCCGGGAGAAGCCAGCAGACGAAAGCGTTCTGCCCCTTTCGCGAACGCGAACCACGCGCGCGCCTTCGCGCAGTACGAACAGTTGCAGCGGTTCGAGCCCGCATCCAGGTCGAGCTCTGTCTGAAACCGGTTCGCCCCGCAGTGACAGCTTCCCATGTAGGTTTGTACGGACATAGTCGGCTCCATTGGTTGCGTTTTGCAACCAGTTGGCAATCTACACGACTGGTTGTAAAGTGCAAGCACTACCGTATGCCCGCGACCGAGCCGCGCTCCTACTGCCCGATCAATCTGTCCCTCGAGATCTTCGGCGACACGTGGACGCTGCTGGTGCTGCGCGACATGATGTTTGCGCGCAAGCGCCATTTTCGCGAGCTGCTGCAGTCAGATGAACACATCTCGTCGAACATCCTGGCGGACCGAATGGCGCGGTTGGTTCAGCACGGCCTGCTCACGAGGACCGACGATCCGACGCATAAGCAGAAGGCCATCTACTCGCTGACGGAGAAGGCCATCACACTGCTGCCCGTGATCGTGCAGATCGGCGCGTGGGGCTCGCGCTGGGTTCCCGAAGCCAAGAAGTTGGACGGAGCCGCGCGCAAGCACATACGCGACATTCAGGCAGGTGGGCCGCGCGTCTGGGCGAAGCTCATGGACGAGCTCAGAGCGGAGCACTTGGGCTAACAGAGCGCGACCCGAGCGCGTTGCTGGGCGCTGGAGCCGTCAGCTCGTCTCGGGAAGCGCCGCTAGCTCTTCGCAGAACGCTTGGGTCTCGGCGTCTAGCGGATAGTAGCTTTCTATGTGGAGCTCCTCCACGGCTACGTTCTGCGGCGCGGAGAAGACGGTCACCGTGCTCAAGAAGCCGATTTTCCGTGGGCCAACCTGCAGATTGAGCGTGAGCAAGGGTTCGCTCGGCAGCTCGAGCGAGGGCCGTCGCCAGTCCTTCGGCACTCCCGGGTAGCTGCAGAGCGCGGACAGCAGGTGTCGCAGGCGATCGTCGCGCCTATCCAGCAAATCTTCACGTTGGAGGCGGTTCAGCATGACGCGGGCCACGTGCTCCCACTGGATCACGAAGGGACGCAACAGCTCAGGATCGAACAGCAACTTCATAACGTTCAGCGGGGCGTCCGCTCGCGGTCCGAGCACGAGGCCGAGCATGCGCCGCCCCGCGCGGTTCATGAGGGTGACATCGTAGTTGCGGTCGAAGACCAAGAGCGGATAGGGCTCCTGCTTCTCCAGCATCAGCTGCAAAGCGCGCTCAATACTGGCATCGAACACTGCCGTCGCGTCTCCGAACTCCGAGGCGAACCCCGCGGCTTCTAGCAGCGCGTTCTGCTCGCGCAGCGGCAGCCCCAGGGTGGCGCCGAGCCGAAGCACCATCTCGCGGCTTGGGTGGCTCCGGCTGGTTTCCAAGAAGCTGACGTGTTTGGGGGAGACTTCGGCGGCCGCGGCCAAGTCGAGCTGGCTCAAGCCGCGCGCGTTCCGCCAGTAGCGCAGCAGGGCGGGGAACATCGATTCAGTCATGACAAGTGACTGCGCAGAAACGGGGACATCCAGGCGAACGCTTGCTCGGGTGCCTCTTCGTACACCAGCAGCTTGGCGTTTTCGACTACCTCTAAACGCGCGGTTGGCCAGGTTGCCACCATGGCTCGTGCTCGGCGTAACGGGAAGAACGGATCTGCGGCTCCCCAGATGCAGAGCGTAGGGACCGCCGGCTTGAGAAAAGGGTGCAACGCGCGGAAGTCTGCAGCACGCATGGCAGCCAGGAATGGCCTTGGAGTTTCCAAAACAGGTGCGACGCAGACTTCATGAAACTCGCCGTCCAGCAACCTGGGATCGTGGAACGCGCCGCCAAAGCCGAAAGGGGAATGACGATACCAGCGTTGTCTCAAGAGTTGCTTGAAAATCCAATCCGAGCCAGGCAGGGCTACCAGGGCCGCAATCAGTCGAACTAGCCACGGCAGGTGATTGGGAAGCTCGGTATTGAACAGCACCAACGCACGAACTCGGTTGCCAAGCTTCGTCGCGGCCAAGCGCGCGACGCTGCCGCCCGAGTCATGGCCGACCAAGGCGACTCGGTCCAGGTCCAAAGCTTGGACGAAGTCGCTGATCAGCGCAGAGAATTCAGCAAAAGTCTCGCCCGTGCTCACCCAGGGCGTCTGCCCGGCCCCGGGCAAGTCGGGCACGTAGCAGCAGTAGTGTGCGCTCAGCTTCGCGACCAAGTCGCGATAAGTTGCGCCGCACAGCGGCCAACCATGAACCCAAACGATGGCAGGGCCTTGGCCGAAGACCCGATAGGCCAAGTTGGTTCCACCGAGCTGAAGGTGTCGAACCGGTGCTTCCTGGAAGCTGCGCAGAGCAGATGTCATGCGCCCAAGCTGGCCTACGTCGTCAAGCGAGCCAATTACCTGCCAGGTAGGAGAGCTTGCGCCGCAGCTGGAGCCGACGTCAGGGCACGTCGCGTGTGACCTCGGAGGCGCGCTTGTCTTCTCGAAGTCCGACCAGGCGCGGATGCCTCAACTTACCGTGCGAGGTCCATTCCATGAATGCGACTTGCACGACGAGCTCCGGCTTCACCCAGTGCGCGCGTAGACGCGGCAAGCCTTCGGAGCGCGTGAAGGGCGGCGTGTCGACGTGTAAAGTGTCCAGACGCGCCCGGAGCTCGTGAAGGAGCCTGGTGTCGAAGCCCGTCCCAACTTTACCTGCGAAGACGAAGTCGCGGCCGTCGTTCTCGAAATATCCGACAAGCAGCGCACCGAGACCGACGCGCTTGCCTTGCGGATCGGTAAAGCCGCCAATGACCAGCTCTTGGCTCGCTTCGCACTTCATCTTCAGCCAATGCGGCGAGCGCCGGTGCTCGTACGTCGAGTCACGGCGTTTTGCGATCACTCCTTCCCAGCCCTCGCGACAAGCGCGTTCCCAGGGGTTCGGTTCGTCGAGGCGCTCGACTCGGAAGAGCGGAGGCGTCAGCTCGAGCTGGCAGAGCTCATCGCGCCGCTGCTCCAGCGCGAGCCCCGTCAAGTCACGGCCGTCGCACCAGAGCAAGTCGAACACGTGGTAGGCGAGCGCGGAGCGCACACCCCAACCCCCAAGCGCTTCACCGTCCAAGATGAGCTCTAGTGCAGGCAAGCGAGCAACGGCCTCCACGATGCCCGGATACGCTGCATTCTGGGACAAGCGGTTGCGGGACAGCAACTCCACGCTCTTCCCGCGTTTGAAAACGAGCATGCGGATACCATCGAGCTTCCGTTCGAACACCCACTCTGACGTCTGAAAACGCTCGCGCGTCAGCGTTGCCGCCATGGGCTCGAGCCAGTCGGGGAAGGTCGTCACGCTCATAGTTAGACACGAACCATTCGTTCCAGCTCGATCGACGTCGGGAGCTGGGCGCTTGATTCTCGCGCGGCGTCTCCCCGTTAAGCGTCCCAGATCGGCGGCTGGAACTTTTTCTTGACTGGCATTAGAACTGGACGCGGATGCGTGAGATGAGCGACGCTGGTAGAAGGAGGACAGTGGCACCGGTGTATGTGGTGGAGCCGCGATGATCGGGTCGCTACGGGTCGTGTTCGATCCTATCCAGCAGAAGAACGCGACGCTCGGCGGCAAACTGCGGTTGGAGCGGTTCGGCTCGGGTAAGTCGAAGGCCAAGCCCGATTCAGCAAAGCCGGCCACGCTGACCTTCCTGGCAGAGTATTTGCCGACGGCGCGCACGGCCGCTACCAAACTGAAGGCCTTCGCGCAGCTGGAAGGGCAAGTGCTGTTCAAAGGCAAAGCCCGACAGCCAGTCTTCGTGTTGGCACCGAACGCGAAGATAGAGCTTCTGGAACCCCCCGACCCGAACAAGCCGAACGCGGGCGAGATCAGCTTGGCGTTCGACAGCGCGACCTTCGAAAATGCCCCGCCGCCGAAGTCTGCGCTGACGCGGCTACAACTGCCGCCGCGACCGAATCAGGAGAACTTCGTCGAACTCGGCTTGGAGCTGGAGGTCGATGGCGGGCTCGAAGCCGGTGTGGACACTAACGACCGGTTGGACGTCTCGCTCGGCCTGCGAGTACTTCTGAGCGCGACCCCGCACTTTGCTCCCGGGAAGCTGATCTTCGTGGATGGTGACCCGTTGAAGGGTCAATCAGGCGAGAAGTGCACGCTGGAGTATCACGTGCTCGACATTTTGAAGGAGTTCACCTCAGCCCGGCTGGAGGTCGCCCGAAAAGCGAAGCCAGGCGAAATACTCGCGAAGTTCGAGCTTGCGCCGGAGGCTATCGCAACCGGAGAACATCGCTTCCAGTGGGATGGCGCGCATACCGAAGGCGCGCGCAAGGGGCAATTCGTGACGGCGCTCGAATCGCCGTTCGTGCTGCGCCTGGTCGCGGAGACGTTGGCGGGCCCACGCAACACGACTACCGAGACGGAGGTGTTGATCCA
>Ga0247764_1000525_pt1 | contig 13398 bp, 10 predicted proteins | sample UWRJL051202B4_FD_179932 | JGI IMG/M metagenome (GOLD analysis project Ga0247764, IMG submission 179932) | Plant litter microbial communities from Arlington Agricultural Research Station in Wisconsin, United States - UWRJ-L051-202B-4 | ecosystem: Environmental > Terrestrial > Plant litter >...
CCGCGAGACGCTGCCGAGCTCGGTGATCACCCGCGACAGCACGATCACGGTCGCGTAGGCCTCGTTCTCCTTGACCCGCCCGTCGCGCAGCGGCTCGATCTCGTCGCGGGCGCACGCCAGCCGCATGATCCCGGTCCGGTGCAGAGTCCCGTTGTCATCCACATACCCCTTGGGCAGCGTGAACGGAAACTCCGTCTGCAACCCGCTCATGCCCGGTGCAGCCCTTCGTGCGTGATGGTCACCTTCTCAGTGGCCACCTCGTTGCTGCCCGCGTCCAGTTCGGCGCCGGTCCACTTCGAGACCCAGCCGCGCTCGAAGTTCCAGCGCGCGACCTCTTTCTTCTGCGAGTCCTTGATCACGATCGAGCCGTCCCGGCGGGCCGCGTCGACGTCACCGTCCTCGACCTGCTTGCGCCACTCCCACAGGGCCTTCGACTCGTCGATCCGGCGTTCCAGGGTGATGTCACTCCACTTCATCGCCCCCGGCACCTTCCGGATGATCATCTTTCCTTCCTTGGTGGCTTCCTTGTACTCGATCGTCTCGGTCTCGGACTCGACGCCGGAGCACTTGCGGAAGCTCGCCATCTCAACCCCGCCGATCTCCAGCACGAAGTTGAACGTGGTCATCAGGTCAGGCATGGCTGCCCCCTATCTACTCGGTTGCGGCTCCGCCGCCCTGCCACTGGGAGATGCGGAAGATCACGAACTCGGCGGGCTTGACCGGGGCGATGCCGATCTCGACAATCAGCCGGCCCTCGTCGACCGAGGAGGCCGGGTTGTTGCTCTCGTCGCAGAGCACGTAGAAGGCCTGCTCCGGGGTCGCGCCGACCAGCGCGCCCTGGCTCCACAGCCCGCGCAGGAACGAGGTGATGTTGCGCTTGACCCGCTGCCACAGGTCGAAGTCGTTGGGCTCGAAGACCGCCCACTGGGTGCCCCGCTGGATCGACTCCTCGACGAAGTTGAACAGCCGCCGCACGTTGATGTAACGCCAGCTCGGGTCGGTCTTGGCCAGCGTCCGGGCGCCCCAGATCTTGGTGCCGTAGCTGCCGAACGAGCGGATGCAGTTGACGCCCTCGGGGTTCAGCAGATCCTGCTCGCCGTTGGTGACGTCGTTCTCGAGGCGGACGATCCCGCGGACCGCCTCGTTGGCCGGCGCCTTCCACACACCGCGGGCGCCGTCGGTGCGCGCCCACACGCCGGCCACGTGCCCGCTGGTCGGCACGGTCAGGTAGAGCTCGCCGTTGGTCGCACCCGGGCGGGCCAGCGGGTTCGGCACCACCACGTTCGGGTAGTACAGCGCGGCGAAGGCCGAGTCGCGGGCCAGCCGCGAGCGCCACTCCAGGGCCCGGGTCGCGTTCAGGCCGGGCGGGGTGTCGAGGATCGCCATCTTGTTGTGGCTCGCCTCGCACCAGTCGATCAGCTGCTTCTGCGCGCCGAGGAACATCTCCTCGTCGACCGAGCCGTCGTCCTTGCTGGCCACCGTGATCAGGTCGGGGATGGCGACCATGGTGACGTTCTCGGCGATGGCCAGGCCCTGGTAACCGGTCCGGTCGCTCTCCGAGCCGATCAGGTCGGCCGGGGTGACCGTGCCGGTCGACACCGGCGGCGCCTGCAACGTGTAGCGGCCCGGGGCCGGGATGCGCTCGGCCAGCGAGGCGCCCTGCAGCGGCTGGAGCTCGATGCGCACGAACTTCGACCGGTCGTTGACCGTCTTCTCCACCGTGCGGGCGCTGCGGCCGCTGAACTGCAGCCCGCCCAGCTCCTCGCGCAGCGCACCGCCCTCGTAGACGCGCAGCGTGTACTCCCCGCTGCCGTTGCTGCCGTTCGTGGCGTCGGCGTCGCCCTCGGCGGGCGCGGCGGCCGGCGGCGGGACGACCTCGACCTCGAGGTTGGCGCCGGGGTCCACAGCGGACAGCTGCATGCTCGGGTTCTGCGGGTTGTCGGCCACCGGCAGCGTCAGCGTCGGTCGGTCGCCGTTGCTGGTGCCGGGGATCCGGCAGATGTAGGCCGCGCTGCCGCCGTTCTCGAAGAAGCCGCGGACGGCGTGCGGGAGCATCGCCCCCCGGACGAAACCGCCGTAGACCCGCTCATACTGCGGCCAGCTGGTGACCAGCTGCGGCTTCACGCCCGTCGGGTCGGTGGGGTCGCCCTGCTCCTGGTCGTAGCGCTCGGTGAAACCGACGAACGCCGCGACGGCGGTACCCACCCCCTCGATGGGCATGGAGCCGCTCGGCTGCTCCTCGATGTAAACACCTGGTGCTCCGTACGACGCGGCCATGGCTCGCACCCCTCGCTGTCAGGCCTGCACCGCGCTGGTCAGCAGCGCGGGATCAAGATCGGATTCGTAGAACTCGCCGTAGTGCAGGGGCGGGAAGACCCGCATCATCGGGTGGCTGGACGAGCAGGCAACCACCTTCACCGCCGGAAACCGGTGCACGATGACGTGCACCAAATCGCCGGTACCGCTCTTGTCGAGGTCCAGGACGATCACGTCGGGCAGCGCCTCGAGCAGCCGGGCCAGCACGTCGGTGCCGGCCGTGTCCATCAGCTCGATCCCGTCCACCCGCAGGATGTCCTCCAGGCCGAGGCGGTGCAGGGCGCTGAAATCCCCCATCAGGACCCGCGTCATCGCCTCACCTCCCCCGATCGCGCCGACCTTCGAAGCGTCCCGCTCCCCCGCGCAGGAAAGAAGGTGCGGTGGTGCAGCCGAAGGTGCACTCACGACGGACGGCCTTGCCCCGCACGCCTGTCGACCTTGATGCTTTGCCACGGGGGTGCGGGTGAAGCAGTCCATGCGCGAGGAGATGCAGACCGACGTGGCATCGTCGGATCCTCTGCATGAGGTCACCCCGTTGACGCGTACGAAATCCGGGGTGTCCAACGCCGCCGTGCAACGCCTGGTCGGTGGGCACACGCCGCCCCCGGATGGGTCCGGGTTGCTCGCCGCCGGCGGCAACCAAGCCTTGCGGCGCTGGCACACGCAGCCGAAGTTGTCGGTCAGCCAGCCCGGTGACCGCTTCGAGCAGCAGGCCGACGCCGTCGCCGCCCAGGTCGACGCCGGTGAGGTCACCGGGCCGGCGCCGGCGGTCTCCCGGCTCGCGAGCCCCGGTGCGGGTGATCCGGGTGAGGACGCGCCGCCGGGGTTGAGCTCGCTGCTCGGCAGTCCGGGACCGGGCAGCGGCATTCCCGCCGGGGTGCGTTCGCAGATCGAGCCGCATCTCGGCGCCGACCTGAGCGGGGTGCAGGTGCACTCGTCGGCGGCGGCGCAGGAGGCGGCCGGGCAGTTGGGTGCGCGGGCCTTCACCAGCGGCGGGCACATCTTCCTGGGCGCCGGCGAGTCGGCGAGCGACCTGTCGCTGATGGCCCACGAGGCCACGCACGTGGTGCAGCAGGGCGGGCCGGCCGTGCAGCGCGACTCGGACAGCGTCCTGCCCGACTTCGTGCTGGCCGGGGTGCGCGACCTGGCCCGGTCCGTGCCCGGCTACGACATGCTGACCGTGGTCGCCGGTTATGACCCGATCGCCAACCGCACGGTCGAGCGCAGCCCGGAGAATCTGGTGCGCGGCGTGCTCGGGCTGGTGCCCTTCGGCAATGTGGTGGCCGGCAAGCTGCTCGAGCTGGGCGTGCTGCAGGCGGCCTACCAGCAGATCGACGCCGGGCTGACCGCGCACAACCTGACCCTGGCCCGGATCCAGGGCGAGATCGACAAGGCGTGGGCCGAGGTCTCGATCGACAAGGGCATCGACGGCAACGTCGCGGTGATCACCCGGCACGTCGAGGGGCTGCGCACCGACGCGATCGCCTTCGTCAACGGCATCCTCGACGCGATCGTGCAGCTCATCCGGGACGCGGCGGCCGGGGTGGCCGAGAAGTACCTGGACGGTTCGCCGGTCTGGGAGCTGACCAAGAAGGTGCTGCACTCCGACCCGCTGCGGGGCACGCCGGTGGCGGCGCCGACGGTCGAGATCCTGGCCGACTTCCTGCGGCTGATCGGCAAGCAGGACGCCCTCGCGCAGATGCAGGAGCGCGGCACCCTGCAGAAGACGGCCGACTGGCTGGACACCCGGATCCCGCAGTTCCTGTCGCTGATCGCCGAGCTCGGCGCGCTCTTCGAGGCCGGCTGGGCGGCGATCCAGCCGGCCAACGTGGCCAACCTGGCCGACGACCTGAGCAAGCTCGCGCAGCGGGCCATCGCGCTCGTGCAGCGGATCGGGGCCTTCGCGGCCGACGTGATCGGCACGGTCCTGGTCATCATCAAGGACGCCCTGCTCGGCTGGCTCAGCAAGACCGCGCACGAGACCAAGGGCTTCAAGCTGCTCACGGTGATCATCGGGTCCGACCCGTTCACCGGCGAGGCGGTGGCGCGCAGCGCGGAGAACCTGATCGGCGGCTTCATCTCGCTGCTGCCGGGCGGCGAGGAGACGTACAAGAAACTGGCCGAAGCCGGCGTGATCGCCGACGCCGCCGCGCAGATCGAGACGGCCATGGGCCGGCTCGGCATCTCGCTCGACCTGATCAAGAACACGTTCCTCGCGATCTGGCAGTCGCTGACCCTCGAAGACCTGCTCAACCCGATCGGTGCCTTCGTCCGCGTGCTGGAGAAGTTCGGCGAGCCACTGGGCCGGATCGTCGCGTTCGCGGGCGAGGTCCTCAAGGTCGTCGTCACGCTGATCCTCAAGCTGATGAACTTCCCGTCCGAGTTGCTGGGCAGCATCCTCGCCAACGCGATGGCCGCGATCGAGGACATCAAGCGCGACCCGGTCGCCTTCTTCATGAACATGCTCGGCGCCCTCAAGGCCGGCTTCCTGGGCTTCTTCGACAAGGCGCTCGACTATCTGCTCTCCGGGCTGGCCGACTGGCTCTTCCGCGGGCTCGGCGCGCTCGGCATCCAGAAGCCGCCCGATCTGTCGTTCAAGTCGATCCTGCAGCTGGTGTTGCAGGTGCTGGACGTGACCACCGACAAGCTGTGGGCCAAGCTGGGCAAGCACATCGGCGAGGACACCGTCGCCAAGCTGCGCTCCGGGCTGGCCGTCGCGGGCCAGGCGTTCGACTTCATCAAAGACGTCGAGGAGAACGGCGTCGGGGCGATCTGGAAACACATCGAGAGCCAGCTCGGCAACCTGTGGGACACCCTGCTGGGAATGGCGAAGGACTGGATCGTCACGACGATCATCGACAAGGCCATCGCCAAGGTGCTGTCGATGCTCGACCCGACCGGCATCATGGCCGTGGTGAACAGCGGGATCGCCTTCTTCAAGGCGGTCCAGTCGGTGATCGAGTACGTGCGCGAGATCCTGCAGATCATCAACGACTACGTGTCGACGCTGGCGGCGGTGGCGGCCGGCAACCTCGGGGCGGGCGCGGCCAAGGTGGAGAAGGGCCTGGCGAGCGCGGTCCCGGTGGCGATCGGCTTCCTGGCGAACCAGGCCGGGCTGGGCAACGTACCGGAGAAGCTGGTCGAGCTGATCGGCGAGTTGCGGGTGCTGGTCGACCAGGCCCTCGACTGGCTCTTCCAGCAGGCGATCCGGCTCGGCAAGGCGGCCCTGGAGGCGCTCGGGCTGGGCGGCAAGGAAGACAAGCCGGCGGTTACGGCCGACGCCGGTGACCCGGCCGACAAGACGTGGATCGCGGAGTGGCCCGAGGGCGGCCACACCATCAAGCTGGCCAGCGACTTCACGGTGTTCCAGTTCTCGACCCCGACCGCCCTGGCCGGCGAGGCCCTCGACAGCGCCCGCCAGAAGGCCCTGGTCACCCTGATCGGCCAGCCCCTGGTGGTCGACTACGGTTCCGACGCCCACGCGACGCACGTCACCGGCTACACCGAGAAGATCAAGGAAGGCGAGGGCCGGCTGGCGCTGCCCCGGGTGGACAACCTGCCGGGCGGCCGCAACGCCTACGAAGCGGGCGACGCGCGCGGTCACCTCTTCGGCGACCGGTTCTTCGGCGAGGCCCGCGCCAGCAACCTGGTGCCCATGCACGCCACGCTGAACCTGTCGACGTTCAAGACCTTCGAGAACCAGATCGCGGCCAAGTTCAAGGAGATGCGCAAACTCGGCCACGGCGCAGTCGTCTGGCTCGACCTGGTGCCCGTCTACCCGACGCCCGACCCGAGCCGGCCCGGCAAGGAGTTCCGCCCGACGGCCATCGAGGCGCAGGGCAAGGTGCTGTCGCTCGACGCGGCGTCCGGCCACGCGGCGCTGCACACCGACTCGTTCCAGCAGACGCTGACGAATCCGAGCCGCGGCATCACCGAGATCAACCTGAACGTCGCCACCGAGACGGACATCCTGGCGCTCTTCGAGGGCAGCCTCGGCCCCGACGTGCACGCGGTGGTCAACGCGATCATCGCGTCGCGCCCGGCCAAGGACATCGACGGCCTGCTATTGAAAATCAACCTGCGGCTGAGCGACCCGCTGCGCGAACGCTTCGCCCCGATCTGGAACTCCCGCGCCGGCCAGTACACCCTCGAATGAGCTACGGACTCGGCATCGACCTCGGCACGACGTTCACCGCGGCGGCGGTGCGGCGCGGCGACCAGGTCGAGGTGTTACGGCTCGGCGCCCGCCGCCCGGAAGTGCCGTCGGTGATCTTCCTGGCCACCGACGGCGCCGTCCTGGTGGGCGAGGCGGCGGCCCGGCGCGGCGAGACCGCGCCGGAGCGGGTGGCGCGGGAATTCAAACGCCGGCTCGGCGACCCGGTCCCGGTGCTGGTCGGTGGTGCGCCCTACTCGGCCCACGCCCTGATGGCCCGGCAACTGGCCCACGTCGTGCAGACGGCAACGGTCAACGAAGGGACTGCGCCGTCCTCGGTGGTCGTGACGTGCCCGGCGAACTGGGGGCCGTACAAGAAGGACCTGCTCATGCAGGCGGCCCGGCTGGCCGATCTGCCGGCGGTGCGCCTGGCAGCCGAACCGGAAGCGGCGGCGATCGAATTCGCCGCCGGCGAGCGGATCGCTCCCGGCGAGACCATCGCGGTGTACGACCTGGGCGGCGGAACCTTCGACGCGGCCGTGCTGCGACGGGTTCCGGCGGGATTCGAGCTGCTCGGAAGCCCGGAAGGGATCGAACAACTCGGCGGAGTCGACTTCGACGAGGCTGTGTTCGAGCACGTGGTCGCGGCGGTGTCGGTGCCGGTCGCTGACGACGCCGGCACCCGGGCGGCGCTTGTGCGGCTCCGGCGCGACTGCGTCGAGGCCAAGGAGGCGCTGTCGGAGGACACCGAGGTCATGGTGCCGGTCGCGCTGCCCGGGCTGCACACGCGGGTGCGGCTGACCCGGGCCGAGTTCGAGGCGATGATCCGGCCGGCGTTGACAGAGACGGTCGGTGCCCTTCGGCGGGCGTTGCGATCGGCCGGGGTGTCGCCCGCCGATCTGCGTGCGATCCTGCTGGCCGGTGGGTCCTCACGGATTCCGCTGGTCACCGAGGTACTGGGGGCCGCGTTCGGGCGGCCCACCGTGCTGGATCCGCATCCGGAGCACAGTGTGGCGCTCGGGGCTGCTCGGCTTGCCGGGGCGGCCGCTTCGGGCCTCTCGACGGTTTCGCCTCCCGTGCCCGCCCCCGCCTCCGCACCCGATGGGGGTTCTCCGGGCGGTCCGGTCTCCGGCACGGCCGGGTCCGGCAGCGGTGGGCGGGCGCGATCGCGGAAGCTCACGGTTGTCGCCGCCGTCACTGCCGTCCTGGTAATCGGCGGCGCTGGGGCGGCGATCGTGAAGTTGTCCGGGGGCGGGGACGACGACCCGGCGGCGCTCGGCGCCGGTCCGGCGTCATCGGCCCCGGCCTCGTCCGCTCCCGCCTGCGGATTCACCGACAGCTTCGACGCGGCCGCCCTCGACCCGGCCTGGCAGCGCACCCGCCCGGACGCGGCGCTGACAGTCGGCGGCGGCACGGTGACCATGGCCGCACCCGAAGGCGCCGACCTCTACGACAAGTACCTCGACGCACCGCGCCTGCTGCGCCCGGCCACCGGTGACTTCGTCGCGCAGGCCGAGCTCACGGCTGACCCGCGCCAGTTCTACCAGGGCGCCGGCCTGGTCCTCTGGGCCGGCCCCGAGCACTTCGCGCGCGTCGAACGAGGCTACGGCCAGTACGACGAGATCATTTTCGAGTACCGGAACGGCGGGCCGCACAAACAGGTCCTCAAACCGGGCCAGGGGCCACTCCACTCCGCCACCGACCGGGTGGTGGTCGAGTTGAGCCGCACGGCCGGCACCGTGCGGGCCCGCTGGCGCCCAGCGACCACCACGACCTGGCAAGAGATCGGCAGCGCCGAGCTGACCCTGCCGGCCGCCGTGCAGATCGGCCCGTCAGTGCTGAACCGAGCCCAGCGCAAGGCCGAACCGGCCCCGTTCGCCGCCACTTTCGCCAACGTCACCCTCACCTGCTGAGGGTGGCCCTCAGACGTCCCGCCACCTCTCGACAACCGTCACTGGATGGTGGCGGCGGGGAAGCCGATAAGGCCGGGCCGCCTGGATCTCCAGGCCGGCCGCGGCCCCTCCAGCTGGCTACGACCGTCCGAATTCGACGGTCATCCGGCTACTCCCGTTCTACCGGCTCGGACTGTGGCGCACCACGGTGAAATTGAACCGGCCCTCGATGAAGTAACTGCGGGTGTGCATGAACGGCCGGTTCTCCTGGTCGTAGTGCAGCTGGTCGAGCAGGATGAAGAGCTGCTGGTCCTGAACGTCGTCGTCCCACGCGACCGAGCGGTCGTTGACGGCGTGCACGCGGGCCACCGCGCGCACCGGCACCGGCCCCGCGTGCGCGGCCAGGAACGCGAACACCGAACCGTCCAGTTGATCCTGGGCGAAGTCCTCCGGGAAGACCCAGCGGGGCAGGATGTCGTACGAGTAGGCGACAGTGGTGCCGTCGGCCAGGATCCGCCGCTGGATGTCGAGCACGGTGCTGCCCGGGGCCACGTCGAACATGGCCGCCTCCTCCGGCGTGGCCGGCCGGAGCACCCGGTGGTGGTATTTCATCGACGGCACGTGGCCCATCTCGGCCACGGTCGACGTTATCGACGTGAGCTCCTGCATGCCGGCCCGGATGACCGAAGCGTCGGCCACGAAGGTCCCCCGGCCGTGCCGGGTGGCGACCAGCCCCTGTCCTTCCAGTGTCTTGATGGCCTGACGGACCGTCGCGCGGGACACCCCGTAGAGGTCGACGAGCTCCGCTTCGGTGGGCAGCTTGTCCCCGGGCGACCACTCCCATCGGGCGAGGCGCCCCCGCAGGTCGTCCGCGAGTTGGGCGGGCAGGGCCTTGCGGGGTCCCCACTGCCGCGGCGCCGTGCCGTCCGTCATGCGTTCTCCAACCCTCTGATTGTCTCGGACAGGTTACCGGAAGATTCCCATCTTGACAGACGTCTGTTGTCAGACAACAGTGGCCCGTATCCACCGAGCAGGCCCGTGAGCTGGGCAGAGGGGACCACGACGTGCGTGCTGACGGGACTTACCGGGTACTCGACGCGGACACCGTCGGCGCCTTCGCCGACCCGTTCCTGGCCGGTCCGGCGAGCGCGGCCAGCGAGATCGGCGACGGCAATCTCAACCTGGTCTTCCGGGTCGGTGACGGCCGGTCGTCGGTGATCGTCAAGCAGGCGCTGCCCTATCTGCGCTTCGCCGGCGAGTCCTGGCCGCTCACCCGGCACCGGGCCCGGATCGAGGCCGAGGCGATCAGCACGCACGCCCGGATGGCGCCCGGCATCCTGCCCGAGCTGATCCATTTCGACGAGGCCATGTCGGCGCTGGTGCTCGAGGACCTGTGCGCGCACCAGAGCTGGCGGGAGGCGCTGATCGCCGGCGACGACGTCAGCGGGGTCGCCGGCCCGGTGGGCCGCTACAGCGCCCGGGTCCTGCTCGGCACGCTCGACGGCGCGCTCTCGGCCGGGGAGCGGGCGGCCTTGCAGGAGCGGTTCGTGTACTCGGAGCTGTGTCTGGTGACCGAGGACCTCGTGTTCACCGCGCCGTACCACGGCTCTGTCACCAACCGCTTCGATCCGGCGATCGCTGATCTGGCTGCGGGCTTGACCCGCGACGACGCGCTCAAGGAGGCCGCCGCCGAATTGCGCGCCGGCTTCCGGACCCGCGCCGAGGTGCTGCTGCACGGCGACCTACACAGCGGATCGGTGATGATCGACCACGGCAATCCCCGGATCATCGACCTGGAGTTCGCGTACTTCGGGCCGGCCGGTTTCGACGCCGGATCGCTGCTGGCCCACCTGGCCATCGCCTGGCAGGCGCACGCGGCCCAGGGCCGGGACGCCTACTGCCGGGTCGTCGACGACTGCGCGGCCGGTTACTGGACGGCCTTCGCCGACGAGAGCCGCTGGCTGTGGGATCGCACCGGTCCGGGTGTGGAGGATTTCCTGGCCCGCGTCCTGGCCGACGCCGGCCGGTTCGCCGGTCTGGAGATGATTCGCCGCATCGTCGGGCTGGCCCACGCCCGCGACATCGACTCACTGCCGGACACCCCGCGAGAACTCGCACAGCGCCGCGTCGTCGCGGCCGGCCGCTCGCTCGTCCTCGGCCCAGAGTGCGGCGCCTTCGCCGATCTGTGGTCCCGCGCCACCGGAAAGGTAGTCCCAGCATGAGAAAGTTCATCAACGACCCGGACGACTTCGTCGACGAGGTCATCGAGGCGATCCTGGCCGCCCATCCCGAGTCGCTGCGGGCGACCGGCGACGACTCGCGTGCGCTGGTCCGGGCCGACGCGCCGGGCGACCGGGTCGGCATCGTCACCGGGGGTGGCTCCGGTCACCTCCCGCTCTTCCTCGGATATGTCGGGACCGGGCTGTGCTCGGGGGTGGCGATCGGCAACGTCTTCTCGTCGCCGTCGGCCGAGCAGATCCTGGCCGCTACCCAGGCGGTCGACTCGGGCCGGGGCGTGCTCTACCTGTTCGGCAACTACGGCGGCGACGTGCTGAACTTCGCGCTCGCCGGCGACCTGGCCGAGCTCGAAGGCATCAGCACCGAGACGGTCGTGGGCAACGACGACGTGCTCAGCGCCGGACCCGACCGCGCGGACACCCGGCGCGGGGTGGCCGGACTGGTGCTGGCCTACAAGTGTGCCGGTGCCGCCGCGGAACGGGGCGACTCGCTGGCGGAGGTGGCGAAAGCGGCCGGCACGGCCATCGCGGCCACCCGTACGGTCGGGGTGGGCCTGTCCCCCACCATCCTGCCGGCCGCCGGCGTGCCGACCTTCACCCTGCCGGACGGCGAGATGGAGATCGGCATCGGCATCCACGGTGAGCCGGGCAGCCACCGGGGGCCGCTGGAGTCGGCCGACCAGGTGGCCGACCGGCTGCTTTCGGCCATTCTGACCGACCAGCCCCTCGCCGCCGGCGACAACGTCGTTCTGCTCGTGAACGGCCTGGGCGCCACCCCGCTCGAGGAGCTTTACCTGCTCTTCCGGCGCGTCAAGGCCACCCTGGACGGGCTGGGTGTACACATTCACCGGTCCTGGATCGGCGAGTACGCGACCAGCCTCGAGATGGCCGGCGCCTCGGTGACCGTCATGAAGCTCGACGACCAGCTCCAAGAGCTGTTCGACGCCCCCGCCGCCTCCCCCTTCTTCCGGTCATGAACGCGTCCGAGCTGAGCGCGCTCCTGCAGCGCGCCCTGCCCATCCTGGCGGAATCGCGCGACGAACTGCGCGAACTCGACGCCGCGATCGGCGACGGCGACCTCGGGATCACCGTGGCGGGCGGCGCCAAGGCGATCGGCGCGGCGCTGGCGGCCGGCGCAGTTGACGGCGAGGTGTCCGCCGTGCTGCGGGTAAGCGCCCAGAAGTTCGCCTCCGCCAACCCGTCCACCATGTCCGCCCTGGTCGCCGCCGGACTGCTGGCCGCCGCCCGGACCCTGTCGACGGGGCAGGAGCTGGGCCGGGCGGAGATCCGCACCGCGGTGACCGCGGCCGCCACCATGATTCAGCAGCGTGGCGGCGCCGAGCTCGGCGACAAGACGGTCCTCGACGCTCTGCTGCCCAGCGTCGACGCGCTGTGGGAGGCCGGCGACGACGACCGCCAGGCGCTGCGCGCCATGATCGACGCGGCCCGGACCGCAGTCGCCGACACCCGGGGACTGCGATCGCAGCGCGGCCGGGCGGCCTGGGTCGGCGAGCGCAGCATCGGTCATCCCGACGGCGGCGCCGTGGCCTACCTGCGACTGCTCGAGGCGATCGACCTCGCCTGGACGCCGGCGGTCGCCGGCACCACCCCTTCCCCGGAAAGCGAGTGACAGCATGCTTCCCACCTACCGCATCACCGCGTTGAAGCTCGGCTCGCTACGGGTTCCCAAGGCCGCCATGACCTACATGTCGGGCTTCGATCGGATGATCAACCTGCCCGTCTGGGCCGCGGCGGTCGAGGGCGGCGGTCAGAAGATCCTGATCGACACCGGCATCTCCGACCACGCCCGGTGGAACCGCGACCTGAACCCCTGCTGGCGTGACGACGACGAGACGATCGAGGCCGCGCTGGGCGGAATCGGCTGGCGGATGCGCGACGTCGACATCGTCATCAATTCGCACCTGCACTACGACCACGCCGAGAACAACCCGAAGTTCGCCGGGGCCCGGTTCGTGGTCTCCCGCGCCGAGTGGGAGTACGCGAAGAACCCCATCCCGTCGCAACGCCTGCTCTACGACTTCGCCTGGACCGACGAGTCGGTGCACCACCTGGACTATCAACTGATCGCGGTCGACGACTACGACCTGCTACCCGGACTGCGGCTGATCCAGACACCCGGGCACAGCCGCGGCCACCAGTCCGTCGTCATCAACACCGACGAGGGCATCGTCTGCGTGGCCGGGGACGCCGCCTGCCTGCCGGAGAGCTTCTCCGGGCCGACCCCGCCCGGCGGCGCCACCTCGATCGAACAGGGTTTCACCTCGCTGGAACGCATCCGGACCAGCGCCGAACGGGTCTTCATGAACCACGACCCCAACATCACCAAATATCAGTCCAGCGGCTTCCTGGCTGTGCCGGCCGTCGGTGCCACACCGACGGAAGGCAGCGTCGACACGCTCCCGGACTCATCGACCCCCGCCCCCGCAAGGATCTCCGCCGAGGAGCACGCATGAAAACCAGCCGCACCAACCGATTCCGCCGCGTCACCGTGCCCGCGGTGGCGGCCCTGACCACGGCGGCGCTCGCGCTGACGGGCTGCTCAGGCGACCCCGACGCCGCGAGCAACGCCGGCAGCGGCGACAGCTCGGCCCCCGGCGCCGACTACGCCACCATGCTGACCGCCGCGACCAAGCTCACCCCGGACGCGTTCTCCGGCCCGACCACCGCGGCCAAGGCCCCGGCCGGCAAGAAGATCGCCGCCATCACCTGTTACAGCGTGCTCGAGGGCTGTGTCATCCCGGCGGACGGCATCGCCAAGGCAGCCAAGATCGTCGGCTGG
>Ga0247764_1000526_pt1 | contig 13395 bp, 8 predicted proteins | sample UWRJL051202B4_FD_179932 | JGI IMG/M metagenome (GOLD analysis project Ga0247764, IMG submission 179932) | Plant litter microbial communities from Arlington Agricultural Research Station in Wisconsin, United States - UWRJ-L051-202B-4 | ecosystem: Environmental > Terrestrial > Plant litter >...
GGTGGCGGGACTCGCAGCGGTAAGATCAAGAGCAAGCTCATCAGCGGAGTCCCGGTGTACTACTGCGGCGTTGACGATTCATCGAGCTTCACGCCGATTCCCGTGGTCGCCGGCTGCTCTTCGCTGCTTTGCCCAAGTTATATCATCGCGAGCAGAGCCTATACGGTTGGGACGGCTGGAGATCGGCCGGTCGTGGCGCGTGCGGGAAGAGCACAATACTTCTAGAGCACGTCACGACGCGAGCGTCGGCTACCTCCCTCCATCCGCGCGTAGCCCGCAGGGCGAGCACGGATTTGGGGGAGGTCGGCGCGCGAAGCGCGACGGGTGGGGGCAGCCGCTCAGCGCGGAACCGTACTGATCTCGTTCGCACGGGCGTGGACGCCCGAGGTGGGAACGGTGCCGAACGCTGAGCGCAGCGCGAGCATCTCTGCCGCGAAGACCTCGCGCGGAAACGCGAGGCCGCGCGCGATGGAGAGGCGCGTGAACAAAGCGCCGGCGTCCTTGATCGAACAGACTTCGAACGGGAACGCAGGGCGAGCGAGTAGGACGAGGCCCGTCGCGACGCCGCGCACGAAGGCGCCGCGGAACCCGACCCCGTCGAATACGACGGCGCCGCCGCGCAGGTGGCCGGCGTCCTCACGCAACATTTCCGCGAGCGCGCGCCGGGCCTCTTCGTCGGGGGGCGGAGCCGTTTCGCACACGAACGCCAAGTAGAAGACACCGCCCGGATATTCGCGCGCCAGCGCAGCCAGACTGGCGCGGATGGTGCGGACGTCGGCGGCCAAGGTGCGGAGTTTCCACTCCACGGCCAACACGTTGCGCCACGTGCCGAACGCGCAGTCCGCGGACACGGCTTCGATTCGGAAGCCGCCTTCAGGGCGCGACAGTGCCGACTCCATCGCAGGTGTAAGACGGCCCCGCGCTTGGAAACCTTAGCCTCGCCGACATCTGCCCACCGTCTGCTTCCGCGCGCGCAGTGTGCGCGAAGGCGGAAGCAGTGGAAAAGGTTCAGGGAACGGCTAGACGCGCAATATCACGGGATGCGCAGGATGAATCCTCGCGTCACGCCTTGCGTCGTAGTGACGGTACCCACGATGCTCTTGCCATCGTCGGACATGTTGGTGGCATACATCGTCTGGATGATGCCGATATCGCCGCCGACGCTGCCCGCGTAGGTCAGCAGATCGACCGACCTCTGGCTGAGGCTCGACCAATACGTCGTTGCGCTGATGGCACGCGTGCCGTTGCTGTTGGTTGCGATGGCCCCATCCGCCTCTACGACCGAGTTCATCTTCGTCATGGTGCCGGACTTCCAGTAGAAGCCGGCCGAGGCAAGCATGCCGTTCGCGCCCCAGAGCCCACCGACGACCGTGGTGCCGTCAGCGCTCATGTCTCGTGGCTGAGCAGCGGAGTACGGGTCCGAGGTCGACCAGACGCTGGCTGCGCTCGTTGTCAGATTCCAGCGGTAGCCCTGGTCGTAGAAGGGATCGCCGAACTCCCCGGCCACGATGTTGCCGTCATCGCTGATGGCCACCGCGGTCATTTGGTTCGAGATGTCGGGGCTTGCCGTGGCGGGATTGACGTACGAAAGCGTGCCGTTTCTCCAACGGAACAAGAAGTTGTCGGTGGATCTAAGTCCGATGATGGTGGAGCCGTCCTTGGTCACCGCGGACGGATACAGCGACACCGAGGAGCTGTTCAGCAGGACCTGGCCTGCGCCGAGGTCGACCCAACGGGCCGCGGTGTTATTCAGGTAGCCGATGACCGTATGGCCGTCGCCGCTGATTTTGCGGGCCTCGGCTCCCGCGACGGTCGACAGTGTCCGAACGGTGCTGTCGGCTTGCGACCAACGCGCCGGAAAGTCTCCGGACTTACCCGCCACCACCGTTCCATCGGAGCTGATGTCGACAGGCTCGAAATTCGAGATGAGCTGCAAGATCGTCATGCACTTGCCGGCGTTCAGGCGCGTCCCGCTGGGGCAAGCGCAGGTGTAGCCGCCCGCCGTGTTGGTGCACTCCTCAGCGGTGTTCGTGCAGGGGCTCGGCGACTGGCTGCACTCGTTGACGTCGCTGCAGGTGACGCCGTTGCCTGAGTAGCCAGTCTTGCAAGCGCAGGTGAACCCGCCGGTGGTGTTGGTGCAGTTGGCGTTGGCACTGCAGTTGTGGCCGCCGCCGCTCGCGCATTCGTTGACGTCGCTGCAGGTGACGCCGTTGCCTGAGTAGCCGGTTTTGCAAGCGCAGGTGAACCCGCCGGTGGTGTTGGTGCAGTTGGCGTTGGCGTTGCAGTTGTGGCCGCCGCTGGTGCACTCGTTGACGTCGCTGCAGGTGACGCCGTTGCCCGTGTAGCCGGTCTTGCAAGCGCAGGTGAAGGCGCCGGCGGTGTTGGTGCAGTTGGCGTTGGCGTTGCAGTTGTGTCCGCCGCTGGTGCACTCGTTGACGTCGTTGCAGTTGACGCCGTTGCCCGAGTAACCAGTCTTGCAAGCGCAAGTGAAAGAGCCGGTGGTGTTGGTGCAGTTGGCGTTCGTGCTGCAATTACTGCCGCCGCTGGTGCACTCGTTGACGTCCGCACAAGTGACGCCGTTGCCGCTGTAGCCAGGGCTGCAAGCGCAAGTGAAGCCGCCGGCCGTGTCCGTGCAGGTGGCGTTGGCGTGGCAGTTATCGGGGGTCGTGGTGCTGGTGCACTCGTTGATGTTCTGGCAGGTGACGCCGTTGCCGGAGTAACCGCTCTTACACGCGCACGTGAAGCTGCCCTTGGTGTTGGTGCAGGTGGCGTTCGCGTCGCAGTCGTTGTTGGCTGCGTTCGCGCACTCGTTGATGTCCGTGCAGGTGGCGGTACCGGTGCAGGTGAAGCCGGGCTCCACCGCGCAGGCGGCGCAGCCATCGCCGGCAGTGGAGTTGCCGTCGTCGCATTTCTCGCCCGTTTCCAGCGTGGCGTTGCCGCAGGTCTTGGCGCAGGTCGAAGGCGCTCCGGTGCACACGTAACCGACCTCGACCGTGCAAGTCGCGCTGCAACCGTCATTCGCGTCTTTGTCGCCGTCGTCGCAGCCGCCCGCCTGAGCCTCGGCGCCGACGACCTTGCCGTCACCGCAGCTGGCCTTACAGACCGTCGGTGTTCCGGTGCAAGTGAAGCCCGTCTCGACCGTGCAATCCTCGGCGCAGCCATCGCCGGCAGTACGGTTGCTATCGTCGCAGTGCGTCGCATCCGTTTCGTTACCGACGCGCATGCTATCGCCGCAGATGGGGCTGCACTTACTGGCCTCGCCCTCGGCCGCCGCGGTGCAGGCGTAGCCCGTCTCGATCTTGCAGTCGGCGTCGCAGCCGTCGCCGTCCTTCGCGTTGCCGTCGTCGCAGTCCTCGGTATCCGAAACGAACTCGCCGTCTCCGCAGACAGGATCGGGATTGGGCTCCACGCCGGGTGCGGCGCCCTGCATCTCGATCGGTCCGCCTCCCAGACCGGGGTCTGTCCCGCCGCTGCTGTCCGTGCCGCCGTTCGTGGTGATCGGACCGGTTCCGCCGTTGCTGTCCGGCGCGCCCGCGCCACCTCCGCTGCCGCCAGCGGAAGGATGGCTGCCCCCGTTGTTCTGCTTCCCACCGCCGCCAGCGTTGCCCGCAGCGCCGCCCTTTGCGGGGCCACCGCTGGAACTTCCGCCCTGGTTGAAGTTGGGATCAACTTCGATGTCGGGCAGAAGGCAACCCTGAAACCCTACGACAGCGGCGCAGAACGCCGTGACCACCCTGAATGCTCGCATCAGTCAGATCCTCGCGATCGTCTAACAACTAAGGTCACTGCAAGTGATTTGCGGAAGTCCTAGAATCGTCCGCTGACCCCAACCGTACCCAACCCAACCCAGGGCTGCACGGAGGTGCGCCCCGCGCTTTCCGTATTCTTTGGTGCTGTAAGTAGCAGCACCACACCGCTGGCGATGCCCGCAGCGCCTACGAACACCGTAACCGTCGATACGGTTCGCAAGGTCCGGTAACTGCTCACATCGTCCTCGCGAGACGGGCTGCAGCGGTTGTCGATGCAGTCGGTCTCCAAGTCCTTCTTCTTGCCCAGCGCGAGCCCAGCGGTGATGCCGCTGGTAGCGAGGGCAGCGCCGCCCACCGCGAGCGCCACGAAGCCCAAGGTCTTTCGCAGGTTTCCGCCCTTTGCTTCGCTGCTGGGCGGCGGCTCGGTAGTCGTGGTCGTCGGCGTCGTCGTCGCCCGAGCCGGCGCCGTTCCCGCGACCGCCTGCGGGGGGGGAGTGAGGGTGAGATTCAGCGTCATGGCCGCGCCTTCCTCGACGGATCCCTCGTCGCCGGTCGTGGCTTCGCCCAGGCGCGCATCTACGCGATGTCGCCCAGGATTGACCGGGAGTGCCTGACCAGCGAGCGCGTTCGAGATCACGGCCCCGTCGAGCGCCAGCTCGATCGCGGAAGGATCCACGCCGCGCACCGCGATGGTCAGGGTAGGGATGCGGGGCAAGAGAGCCTCTCGTTCAGTGCGAGCGTCTTCCTGCGCCTTCTTTTGGATCGCGGCGTCCCCGGTGGTGACCTCGAGCCGGGTCGCTTCCAAGTAGCGCTCCGCGGCTTCGACCAACTTGCCAAGTTTCGCGAGTGAACGCGCCGACCAAAGGCCCAAAGTCGGCACACGAAGCACCTTGTAGGCCCGCTCCAGCTGGTCCGAGGCGGCCGCGTAGTCGCCCTTTTTGAAGGATTTGACGCCGGAAACGCCGAGCGCGCGCGAAGCCGCGCGGCTGGTTCCGCTCTCGCTTGTCTGGGCGTACGCTGGCGGTGCTGCGGTAAGACCACACGCGAACACAACCGTTGCTAAGCCTGCACCACGCCACCAACACTTCATTGTCACCACCGTCGGCCCCCTAACCGAGCCAGTATCCGGCATCAAGCGTTCTCCTGCAAGTGCCATCATGCGCGGGTCATGAAGTGAGATACCGCGTTGAAGTGAGATGCCGCTGCGGGTCTTGCAATGAGACAGGACGCGCTGACTCGGCAATATTTCCGTCGGTCGTTGCTTCGGGGCTCCGCTCAGCGTACCACTTGAAGTGTGATGGAACCGGTCTCGGGTGAGACCCTCGCGGGTAAATATCGTCTGGTGCGGGAACTCGGGCGAGGCGGCATGGGTTCGGTTTGGGTAGCCGAGCACGTGACGCTGAAGTCACCCGTCGCGATCAAAATCATTCAGCCCGCGGTCGCGGCTGATCCGATGGCGCTCGCTCGCTTTCTGCGTGAGGCCCAGGCGGCGGCATCGCTGCGCAGCCCTCACGTCGTGCAGATCCTCGACCACGGCGTGGACAACGGCACACCCTTCATCGCCATGGAGCTGATGGAGGGGGAGCCGCTCTCCGCGCGTCTCGAGCGACAGGGCAAACTGACGCCCGCGGAGACGTCTCGTTACGTCACGCACATCGCTCGAGCCATTGGTCGTGCTCACGCCGCCGGCATCGTCCATCGCGATCTCAAGCCGGACAACGTGTTCCTCGTTCGCAACGACGATGAGGAAGTCGCCAAGGTGCTGGACTTCGGCATCGCCAAGGCGAACCTGTTCGACGGCTCCGCGGGCACCGCGACGGTGACCGGAACGTTGCTCGGCACGCCCTACTACATGAGCCCGGAGCAAACCGGCGCCTCTTCCCTGGTCGACCACCGCACGGACATCTGGGCGCTCGGCGTGATCGCGTGCGAGTGCTTGACGGGTCGCCGTCCGTTCGAAGGCGAGACGCTCACGCGCCTGCTGCTGGCGATCTGCGAGCGCCCGATGCCGCAGCCCTCGCGCACCGCGCCGGTGCCGGTCGGTTTCGATGAGTGGTTCGCGCGGGCGTGTGCTCGTGAACCGGCCCATCGCTTCCAATCGGCGAAGGATGCCGCCAACTCCCTGCGCGAGGTCTGCGAGGGTCGCAGTTCCATGACCGCGGCTACGACGGGCGGAGGGAACCTGCAGGAAACGGCGCTCGGCCAGTGGCCGACTGGCAACTCCAGCTTCAATGGGCATCTGCCGTCGGCCAGCGGTCTATCTTCGACGCTCGAGCGCGACGATTCGGACCCTTTCAATCGTCGAGGGCGGACGCTCATGATCCTCGGCGTCAGCGTCCCGGTTCTGGCGTTGATCGGCGTGGGGCTGTTTTTCTGGTCGCGCTCGGGGACGGAACCGACGGCTCACACCGCCGTGCCCACCGCAAACGTCGTCGTCGCCGCTCCACCGAAGCCTGTCGACGCGCCCACTGTGGACGTGCGCCCAGTCCAACCTACGGAGCTGCCGGACGTCACGCCCAAAGTCGCCGCTGACCCCGCGTACGCGGGTAACGATTTGATCGAGCGCAACGCTTACGGCGCGGAGCCCGTGGAGTCCGCTGAGCCGCGCGTCACGTCGCGCCAGCGCTTCGGCAAGACCAAGCAGCAGCCCAAACAAGGCGGCGGTGCAGCCGCGACGACCTCGACGACCTCGACGACCTCGAGCGACGCCCCGCCGCGCCCGAAGGCGCGCCCCCGCCAGGACGACGAAGATCTGGGCATTTGAGCCGCTGGCTGCGCTACGACGCAGCCTAGCCTGAGCCGTGAGGCTGGCCGCGCGCGACTGGTCCATCGAGTCGATCATGCGCGCACATCGCCTGAGATCGTGTTTTTGCATCCTGCCAGTCGTGCTGGCTGCCTGCGGAGCCCCGGGTAGCGGGGAGTCTACGGTTCCAGCTGGGGGCTCCGTCGGGCAGGGCGGCGATAGAACCGCCAGCGGGGGTGGGCCGAGCACTACGGGCGGTAGCGCCGGCGCCGGTGGCACCTCGCAAAGCTCCATAGCGGGCGCGCCAGCGAGCGGCGGCGCATCGACCACCAGCAACGGCGGCGCGCGCTTTTTCAGCGGCGGAGCAACGAGCCAAGGCGGCGCTGCGGCGACGGGCGGAGTCTCCCTCCAGGGCGGCGCATCCGTCGCTGGCTCCGCGAGCGGAGGCACGAGCAGCGGCGGCACCACGTCACAAGGTGGAAAAGCGAGCGGTGGAAGCGGCGGCAAGGGGGAGTTGCTCGCGTTTCCGGGGGCGCAAGGTTTCGGGCGGCTCGCCGTCGGCGCGCGCGGCAAAGACGTCTATCACGTCAGTAACTTGAACGACAGCGGCGCGGGTTCACTGCGCGACGCGATCAGCCAGGCCAATCGCACCGTGGTGTTCGACGTCGGCGGCGTGATCCAGATCAGCTCGCGTCTGGTGTTCAAGAGCAACCAGACCATCGCCGGTCAAACTGCGCCGGGCGGCGGCATCACCATCTACGGCGACGGCACGTCGTTCTCCGCCGCGTCCAACACGATCATCCGCTACGTGCGCTTCCGCATGGGAAAGATCGGCGAATCCGAGAAGGATACCGTGACCATGGCCAACGGTCACGACGTGATCTTCGACCATTGTTCGCTGAGCTGGGGCCGCGACGGCACCTTCGATTTGAATCAAGAAAGTGGCGCGACGCTGTACAACATCACGCTGCAGGATTCGATCGTTTCGCAGGGACTTCAGACGCATAGCACCGGCGGGTTGGTAAACACCACGGGCACCTCGATCATCCGTTCCTTGTACATCGACAACAACTCGCGCAACCCGAAAGCGCGCGGCACGCTGCAGTTCGTCAATAACGTGATCTACAACTGGGTCGTTTCCGGCTACATCCTGGGCGACACGAGCGGGCGCTCCGACGGCTACATGGTGGGCAACTACTTGATCACCGGACCTGAAACCAAAGGCGGCACGCTCGACAGCCCCACGCCCGAGTATCACCTCTACGCCGCCGGCAATTACTACGACAGCGACAACGACGGCGCACTCAATGGCCGTCTGCTCGGCAAAGGTGATTTCGGCAGTGTGACGTGGGAAACGACGCCATCGGCCACGTTCCCGGCGTTGCCAGAGCTTACGGCGCCAGAGGCGCTGGAGCACGTACGAAGTCATGCCGGCGCGTCACGCTGGCGCGATCCGGTCGACGACTACGTCGTGGACGAGCTCATGTCGTTCGGCAAAAAGGGCAAAACTATCAGCGACGAGACCAGCCTCGGCATTCCCGGCGTCGTCGGCAATCTTGCGGGGGGCACAACGCCCAAAGACACCGATCAGGACGGCATGCCGGACGCCTGGGAACAAGCAAACGCGCTCGACGCAAACAACTCCGCCGATCGCAACGGCGATCGCAACGGCGACGGCTGGACGAACCTGGAGGAGTACATCAACTCGCTCGCCCAATGACCGCGGCGCTCTTGGCAGCAGTGAAGCGAAATGCCACGAGCGAACGGCAAGCGTCTTGCTTCTAACCCGGCGTGATTTCTTATTTGCTGCGTTTGAGCGGGCCGATGCTTTTTCTCGCCGGGGTATCCAGCCTCATGTGTTCGAATCAGACGCCACCGGGTGCGAGCCAGGATCCAACGGGCGGAGCGGCTAGCGGGGGCTCACCAGCTGCTGGCAACGGCGGAAGCACTGCCGCCGTTGGCGCTGGGGGCGCTACGAGCGCGCTGAATCCCGAAGGCGGCGCGGCGAACGGCGGCGCGGCGAACGGCGGCGCGGCGAACGGCGGCGCGGCGAACGGCGGCGCGGCGAACGGTGGCGCGGCCGACGGCGGTGCCGGTATCGAGGCAGGGGCGCCAGCAGACTTGGGCGGCACTTCCTTCGGCGGAGCCAGTTCCGCTGCCGGCGGTGCAGCCAGCGCGGGCGCAGCAAACGGCGGTGCTGCAAGCGGCGGTGCTGCACCGATGGGTGGCGTTTCAGCAACGAGCGCGTCCGTGTTTACCCGGTCGAACGATTTGCAACGGAGCGGCAGCAACTTGAAGGAGAGCGTTCTGACGCCAGCGGTCGTGCGCAGCGCCGGGTTTGGCAAGCTGTTCTGCAAACCCGTCGACGACGAAATTTACGGGCAACTGCTGTACGTCAGCGCGCTGGATGTCGGCGGGCAGAAGCGCGACGTGGTCTTCGCCGTCACGATGAACGATAGCGTCTACGCGTTCGATGCAAACGATGCCGAAGCCGCGCCGCTGTGGCACGTCAACTACACGGATCCCAAGAAAGGGATAACTCCTGTGTCCACCGGCGATCTCAGCGGCCTGGCATGCTCGCAGTACCGCGATTTTTCGCGCCAGATCGGCATCACCTCAACACCCGTGATCGACCCGAACACCTTCACGATGTATTTGAACGCGCGCACCAAAGAGAACGGCGTGTTCGTGCAACGCCTCCATGCCCTCGACATTCGAAACGGCGAGGAGCGACCGGGCAGCCCCGTGAAGCTGGAAGCGAGCGTGCCGGGCACCGGAACTGGCTCTGTCGACGCCAAGATCTCGCTGGACCCGCTGCTGAACAATCAGCGCGCCGGCTTGGCGTTGCACGACAACACCGTGTACCTGGGTTTTGGATCGCACTGCGACGGAGGCTCCTATCACGGCTGGCTGCTCGGCTACGATGCGCGCAGCCTCTCGCGGGTGGTCACGTATGCGACGACACCCAACGGCTGGGGTGGCGGTATCTGGATGTCTGGGATGGCACCGGCCGTGGACGGTGAGGGGTTCATTTATTTGACCACTGCCAACGGGAGCGCGGACGTTGCCAGTGGGGGCGGGGATCGCGGGCAATCTTTCGTGAAGTTGAAACGCCAAGCCCAAGCGTTGCTCGTCGTGGACTGGTTTACTCCCGTCGACTGGAGCGTTACCAATCTCGAAGATCGCGATGTGGGTTCGACCGGTGCGCTGCTGCTCCCCAGCAGCAATCGTGTGATCGGCGGCAGCAAAGAGGGCGTGCTCTACGTGCTCGACACGAATGATCTCGGTAAGTTCAACGAGAACGACAATGCGCAGATCGTACAGACAGTTCCAGTGACTGGCGAACGACGTTCGCATATTCACGGCACCCCGGTGTACTGGAAGTCCGCCGGCGGGGAGTACGTCTACGTGATGCCCGAGGAGGAGCACTTGCAACAATACCAAGTGAAGGAGGGAAAGCTCATTCTGGCTCATGAAAGCGAAGTCACCTCGCCGGTGGATCACCACGCAGCGAGCACCACCATGCCCGGTGGTATCCTCACGTTGACCGCGAACGGCGGCGTGGCCGGCAGTGGGCTAATCTGGGCGACGACTCCGATTGCGCAGGATGCCAACCAGCAAGTAGTCAGCGGCGTGCTCCGTGTGTTCGACGCCAACGACGTCACGCGTGAGCTTTGGAACAGCGAACAGAGCGCGAACGACTCGTTCGGGAACCTGGCGAAGTTCAATCCGCCCACGGTCGTGAACGGCAGGGCGTATGTCCCGACTTTCTCTGGACAATTTTGCGTGTACGGGGTTGGCGCAACGCGTCGCTAGCGACCGCCAGGCGTGGGATCCGGGTTATTGGGGCGCGCACTGCGCCGTTGAGTGAGTGAGCACTAGCGCGCTTGCCACCCATGCAACCTTTGGCAACACAGTTCGCCGCAGTCGCGCCGTCGGACGTTACCTGGGACCGCGACCACTGCCGGGCGTTGCTGCCGAATTTGGTCGTGGCCCACTGGCATCACGACACGTCGTTGTCGGCCGTGGATGGCTTGACGCAACTGGTGCGCACAGGCGTTCTCTCGTATCCACAAGGGATCGGCCTGGTTCAGGTGGCGCACCCGGAAGCTCTGATGCCTTCCTCTGCCGCGCGTGCCGCGCTGGCAGAGCTCTTGCGGCAGTGCAAAACCGGCGTTGTCGGTTCTGCACTAGTCCTTCCGGGTGAGGGCTTTCGCGCGGCTACGGCGCGAGGCTTCGCGACAGGTCTTTGTCTGCTGGTGCGCCCCCCGTTCTCGCACGTCGTACAACGAAGCGTGTCGGACGCTGTCGCGTGGCTCGCTGGACTACTGAGTCAGCGTGGCGTGCGGGCCAATCCCGGTGCGCTGGTGCGTGCGATTGATGAGCTCGGACAGCGCCGCAGTTGAAGGCTGAGGTTTGCTGCCATCCGCGCTCCCTGTTGCCGCTGCCGCAGCCACTACCTCCCCTCCATCCGCGCGCAGCCCGCGGGGCGAGCACGGATTGGGGGGAGGTCGGCAACGGGTGCGGGCAGCTGCGTTAGCGCGAGCTGCCGCCGCCTGAGTCTTCTCCGCCGTCTTCTTCGCGCGGAGTGGAGCCAGCGATGGGCGCTCCGTACACGCCCGCGCCGCTGAAATAGCCGCCTTCGCTGGGTGGCGCGCCCCCTTCGGACGGCGCGCCGCCCGTCACTGGGTTCGGTGAGCCTCCGGAAGTGGGAGTTCCACCCGCTGCCGGGGAGCCGCCCCAGGGTGCTCCGTAAACCGGGGCGCCGCCGTTGGTGATGGGTGCGCCGTAAACTGGCTGTCCCGCGATGCCGCCATTGGTGATGGGTGCACCGTAAACTGGCTGTCCCGCGATGCCGCCCAGATTGTTGATGCCGCCCATGTTTTGCGGCGCGCCGCCTTGCTGTCCGCCGCCGCTGACGCCACCGGCACCGCCGGTATTTTGTGGATCCATCGATTCGCCACCGCAGGCGCCCGCCAACACGCTCACGACGCTGGCACCGAACGTAAACGCGGCCGCTCGCGAAAGTCGTTCACGCGGTAGGGGCCGCAGCGCAACGTTTTCCGGATCGAGCGCAGCGTCACAAAACGGGCACGCTGTTTCAGTCGCGCGCACGTGACGGCGACAACTAGGACACGGAGTCAAACGAACCATCACACACCTTCCTGTTGATTCAATGCTTCGACGATGATTTCGAAGCGCCCGTGATCGAAGGGCGCGCCTTCGGGCGCTTCCTTGCGCACCAAGCGCTCGCGAACGCCCGCGCGTTTCATCTCGAGCGCGCGATGATGACAATACGGATTGTTGCCGGGTTTGCCGAAGAAGACGGACGAGGTCCAGGTGCAGCCCGCGCGGCATGAGTCCGCGTAGTAGCAAGTTCGGCAATAACCCCACAGATCTTCGACCGTGCGATCGCGCGTGTAGCGCAACGGCTGTGCGCGCTCCCAGATGTCTTTCAGCGAAGCGTCGCGTACGTTGCCGCCCGTCCACTCTCGTGTCGGGAGCGACGGGCAACCCTTGATGCTGCCGTTGGCTTCAATGCCAATGATGCTCTGCCCTGCGCCGCACGAACCGTGATGGCCGAGCACGGATTTCCCGCGCAGCGCATCTTCTTGGGGGCCGAAGTAGCCGACGTTGTTACCGGGCCAGACCAAGATGCCGAGCTCTTGCGCGCGCGCCTGTAGCTTGCCCAGTAGCTCAAAAACTTCCGGGAAGTCGTACGGTTGCAGCAAGACGTCCGGCTCGTCGGCGGCGCGTCCCATCGGCACGGTCATCTGGATCTGCCAGCTGCGAGCGCCGTGCGCGGCGATGGTTTCCAGCAGCTCCGGTAGCTCGGCCAAGCTCAAGCGATTGATCTGCGTGTTGCACGTCACGATCAGGCCCGCGGCGCGCAGGGCGTCCATCGCTGCTAGCGCGCGGTCGAACGAACCGTCCACGCCGCGCAAGCGGTCGTGCACCTCGCGCATGCCGTCGATTGATACGCTGACGCTGGTGAGACCTGCGGCCTTGGCGGCACGCGCGCGCTCCGGCGTGATGCCGCGCCCGCCCGTGGTCATGCTCACGGCCATACCGCTGTCGACCATGGCTTTTCCGATCTCCGTCCAGTCGTCGCGCAGATAGGCTTCGCCACCGATCATGGTGACCTCCAGCACGCCGAGCTCGCGCATCTGCCGCACCAGATCCAGACACTCTGCCGTGCTCAGCTCATCCGGGCGCTCGTGCCCTGCGCGCGAACCACAATGGCGACACGATAAGTCGCACTTGAGCGTCAACTCCCAAACTACGTAGATGGGTCGACAGGCGCGATCGATCGCGCGCGCTTCGGATGCCAAGGGCAATCCCCGCGCGGCCTGCGCCGCACGAGGTGCGATCGGCAACGAGCGCGGCCGCGGCCGCTTCATGATTTCCGCGCGCTCCTCCACACTCAGCTCTGGATGCATGCTGTTGAGCTCCCTTCAAAACGAACACCGAGCCCCATGGCCCTGCGAGTGATGAGCAAACGGCGGGCCAAGCGGCTAATCAGCGGACGAGCCGCAATTAGGGGAGCTTTCGCTGTGTCAGCGTGTGCCAGACCGAGTCAGGCTGCGCCCGAGGCTCCGCGTAGCCATCTCGGAGTGTCCAGTGATGGGCGCTCACGGATTGTTGAGCAGATCGCAGACGGTCCTCCGAAGTTCCTGTCGCGACGCAGCGACTACCTCCCTCCATCCGCGCGCAGCCCGCAGGGCGAGCACGGATTTGGGGGAGGTGGGTGAGCGACGCGTTCGTGTTGAGATCGGTCTGCAATATTCCAGGGTGCCGATTCATACTGACCGCCCATCGCTTCGACGAGCCATTGACCGCTGTATCGGAGAGCGACACCGAGACTGCAAGCGCGAACCGAACGTGCCAGCTCAATCGAACTAT
>Ga0247764_1000527_pt1 | contig 13386 bp, 5 predicted proteins | sample UWRJL051202B4_FD_179932 | JGI IMG/M metagenome (GOLD analysis project Ga0247764, IMG submission 179932) | Plant litter microbial communities from Arlington Agricultural Research Station in Wisconsin, United States - UWRJ-L051-202B-4 | ecosystem: Environmental > Terrestrial > Plant litter >...
GGATCGTCGCTGGAGCCACCTCCGGGCTCGCGCTGGCGGCCACCATCCTTCCCATTCGGGTGGCCGACGACCTGTCCCGGGCCGACCCGGCTCGAGTGGTCACCGCCATCGAGATCGCGGTGATCGCCGGCGCGCGGGTCGTCGCGCGCCGACAACCAGAATTGGAGCCGCTGACCCGTCAACGGGCCGGTGCGGGCCGGTCGTCCGCGGTGCAGCCGGTGGAGGCAGCGAGGATGATCCCGACCGGCCTCACCCAGGCGCGCACGGCGGGGCGTCCGGCAGGGGTCGTGCCGGACGCCCCGACTCGCAGAGGACCGATGTCGTTGGCCGGGACCGTCGCTTGCCGGGCGAACACGGGCAGGACGACGTCCTGGCCGATCCAGTCGGCCGGCTCCTGCGTGCGGTCGCCGACCGTCCCGGGCGCTGCGTAATCGCCAATCGCCACGAGCGTGACGCCGCCAGCGTTACCGCCGAGGTGTTCGCCAGCTATCTCGCTCCGACGCGGTCCGGGCGTGGGTCCCCGTCTGGGGACCCACGCTCCTCGTCCACTGGTGATCAGTCGTCGGCGCCGGGAAACGGGTCCGGCGCCACCGGCACCGGCACCGGCGGTAGCCCGTTGACCTTGGCGTACTCGTTCAGCCACCGCTCGACCGGCGGGCTGGACGGTGCCACCCAGGGGCGTGCCCCGTTCTTCGGCACCACCAGCGGACCGGTCATCAAGGCGTCCACCAGGTCACCCGTCTCGATCGCGTGAGCGGAGTCGAACGGGAACAGCCAGCACCAGTCACACTCGTGCGGAGCGAGCAGCACCAGCGGCCGCACCGACGGGACGAGTTCCGGCAGCGCCTCGGTTGCCGTGGCGCGCGCAACATCGACGTCCATCATGTAGTCCTTCCTCTTCTGGTTGTGAGCTGGGGGTCGTCCCGATCACCGGCGGCAGCCGCCGGTGATCGGGACGACGAGGGGATCACGCCACGGACGCCGGTCCCGGCCGCCGCTGCGGCAGATAGCGGTCCGCGGCCGGGTCGTACCAGCGGGGCCGGTCGTAGTGCAGCCCGGTCTCCGTGTCGACGTATCGGCCGCCGGCGCGTATCGGGGTGGCCTCCGGGTCGCCGGCCGGGGCGCCGTCGATGCCGACGACGTCCGTCGACCTGCCGGACCGGTCAGTGACCAGTGTCTGCACCGTGCCGTCGACGACCTGGGCGATCGGGTGTCCGATGGTCGGGTGGTATTCCCAGGCCGTGGTGGTCACGTTGCCGCGAGCCAACCGGTGGTGCTGCTCGACCAGCAACTCGCCGGACCAGACGAACTCGAACTCCTCGAGAACCTTGTCCTTGGCGCCCAGGCGTTGCTTGGCGAGCCGCCGGTCGAAGGCGTCGTACCGGTAGCGCCAGCGGTCCCCGCCGGCGGTGCGAATCTCAATCAGCCGGTCGGCGTCGTCCCAGGTGAACTGCCAGTCGCCGGCCGCGTCCGACCGGGTGACCGGCCGTCCCAGGGCGTCGAACCGGTACTCCCCGGCCGCCGGCTCTTCGCCGGCCGTCCGGTCACCCCGCACCGCGTCGTGCACCGCGGTCAGCCGATCGGCGTCGTCGTAGGCATATCGCCGGTCGGTCACTCCTTCGATGCGCTGTGACGCGAGGCGGCCTCGCTCGTCGAACGTCTGCTCCAGAGCCAGGCCGGCGTCCGAGGTGCGGCTTACCTCGTGCCCGCCGGAGTAGCCGAACCGGACCCGATGTCCTCCGGCCGCCAGCACGAGTGGTTGGCCGGACTCGTCGTACGACCATGTGGTCGCCGTGCCGGACGGTCGGGTCCGCGCCGTCACGCCGCCGATCCGCGCGTCGTACGAAGTGGTCACGGTGCGCCCGTTGACCGTCTCGGAGATCACCCGCCCGAGTGCGTCCCGTTCCAGCCGGATCTCCGAGTCGGCGTCGGTGGCCGAGACGACGCGACCCGCGCCGTCGTACTCGAACCGGGTCACTGCCGATCCGATCCGGCGCTCGGTCACCCGGCCGAGCAGGTCGTAGGCGTAGTCGATGACCTGTCCGGCCGCGTCGACGTGCCGGACGAGCTGCCCGGCGGCATCGTAGGCGTACCGGTGGGTGCGGCCCTCGAAGTCGCTCTCCTCGACCATCCTGCCGTTCGCGTCGTAGGTGTACCGCCACGTCGCTCCGGCCGGGTTGGTGATCACGGTCAGGCGTAGTTCGGTGTCATAGGTGTATTCGGTCCGGTTGCCCTCCTCATCGATCCGCGCGGTCACCAGGTCGAACGCGCCGTACTCCGTGCGCGCCCGGCGGCCGGCAGAGTCGATCGCTTCGACGAGGTTGCGCTCGCCGTCGTAGACGTACTGCTCCAGAGTGCCGTCCGGGTTCTCCCGGCTGGACAGGTCGCCCTCGATCGTCCAGCTGAGCCGCGTGACGCCGCGCTCGTCCTCGATGGACACGACCCGACCCAGGCCGTCGAGCTGGTACCGGCTCTCGGCGCCACCCCTCGTCATCGACAGGATCTGTCGCGCCCGGTTCCGGGTAATGGTCATCGGACCGGCCTGGACGGCCGTGCCCGAGCCGTCACCGGCCGGCTGATCGAAGCGGACGACCTCACCGTTGCCGTCGATCTCGGCGAGCACCCGGCCGTCCTGGTCGAACTCCCGGTTGCGAACGCTGCCGTCGAAGTCCGTCCATGAGGTGGGCCGTCCGGACTCGTCGAAGGTCATCGCCGATCGGCTGCTGTCCGGCCTGGTCACGGCGGTCGGCCGCTGGTCCGCCTCGTACTGGTAGGTCGTGGTCCGGCCGAGCGGGTCGGTATGCGACAGCAGACGGTTCGACTCGTCCCATGCGCTCAGCGTGGTCGCGCCGAGCGGGTCGGTCTCCGCGACGACCCGAAGACGGTCGTCGAGCTGGTACCGGCGCACCGCGCCGAGCGAGTCGGTGACGACCGTCAGGCCGTCCTGATAGTCGAACCGGTAGCGCAGGTAACCGCCCTTGCCGCCGGTGCTGACGCAGCGACCGGCCTCGTCATAGGTGTACGTGTACCACTCGCCGTTGCGGTCCTCCCACTGGACGAGCTGCCCGTCGACGTAATTGAAGTGGGCGGAGACACCTGAGGAGTTGACCACCTCGACGAGGTTGCCGTCGCGGTCATAGTCGAACCGCCGGGAAGCCACCATGGTGCCGGCATCGTCCGGCAACCACGCGGCCGTGACCAGGCCCGCGGACACGCTGAGGCTGACCTGGGCACCGGCCGACGACCGCAGCTTGACCGGGGTGCCCGCGGTGTCCCGGGTAATCGTCCAGTGGACGCCGGCATCGACCAGGTCGGTCAACACGGATTCGGTGTTCGTCGCGGCGGCGAACAGCAGGCTGCGATCGGACGCCGGATCCTGCAGCAGCCAGCCCCCGTTCGGCAGACGCCGCAGTGGCAGACGCCGGCCCAGGCCAGGAAGTACCGAGTCCCCCTCCACGGGCATCGGATAAACCAGTACGGAGCCGTCCTCGGCCAGGTAGCGCACCCGATCGCCGTCGACGATCACTCGCTGATCCAGCGTCGACGCCCAGGACCGGCCAAAGGACCGGCCCCACCGGTAATCGGAGCGGTAGGTCCGCTCCAGGGTCAGGCCGGGCAACGCCGCATCGGTCTCGGTCAGGATCATCCGGCCGGTCGTCAGGTCGATCGGATCGGCCGCGGTCGGAGTCTCCTCGGTGCTCTTCGCCACCGCTACCGGCGAGACATCGGTGAACGGCGCCGAGTTGACATATTCCGCGAATGCCGGCGAGGTCTCGTCGTCATTGCTGTCGGCCTCGGCGTCCTGATCGGCTGTCGTGGCGGCATCCCTGCCGGTGTCGACGTCCGGGAACGGGGCGTTCGGTGTGTCCGCCTGCATGATCGCGATGGACCCGTCGGGGCCGATCGCGACCAGGTCGGCTAGCTTGCCGCCCTGTCCGTCCTGGAAGACGACGGTGCCGGACGTGCCCTTGGTCATGTTGATCACATGAGCCGACGTGCCGACCGGCCCGGGACGCATCGCGATGATGGCCCTGGTGTTGTCCGGCATCGCGCCGATGGCGTCCATCAGGCCCGGTAGCGAGCCCGTCTCGACGAAGGACCGGCCCGGATATCGCTGTTGCAGCGATGCGAGCGGTGCCGGTGCCGGTACCGATGCCGGGAGGACGATACGGCCGGACGCCTGGAGTTCGTCGACGGACTGGGCCCAGAGGACGGAGTTCGCCGCCGGCTCGCCGTCGATCCGGCTCAGCCAGCCATGATCGTGGTCGATCAGGGCCGCCAGGTCGGCCCGGGTGTGCGCGGTGCTGCCGTGCGCGTTGTGCGCCAGCACCCGCAATTGCGATCCGTCGCTGAGCGTGACGGGGCGCTCGAGGCGTGCTCGGAAGTCATTCCACAACCGGCTCTGTGCCTCGGAATCGTCCTCCAGCGCCGCCAGTTGCTCGGCGAGAGTTCGATCCTGGTGGCCGGTCGGCTCGATCGTGGTTTGCGGTTCGCCGGCGGCAAGGTCGGACAACGAGGCCGGGTTCGCGTCGGCGGGGACGCTGATGTTTTCGGTGAGGGGGAGGAAGACGAGGTCGGTGATGACCTCCGGGCGGCGGGCGAGGGTGCCTCGTTGTCCGTCGAGGAAGTTGACCCCACGCTGGTCCTTGACGACGTTGAAGGCGTGTGAGATCTCGGAGTCCGCGCCGCGGATGATGACGATGCCTCGTGAGTTGTCCGGGGCGGCGGACATGGCGGTGCGGATGGTGTCGAGGCCGGGCACCCGGTAGGCGGGGGCTTGGCCATCGGAAAGGCCAAGTTGCTGGGTCTGGTAGTTGGCGAGGTCCTCCTCCGGCAGCGGAATCGCGGACGACGCCTGGTGAGGGTCGCCGGTCTGCAGGGTCATGTCGGTAGCGATGGCGGCGATGACGCAGTTGGTGGCGAACTCGCCACCGTCGTCATGGTGCGGGTTGACGTGAGGCAGCCAGGGGAAGGCGTCGGGGGCCTCGTCGCCGTTCAGGTCGGAGCGGATCTCCGCGGCGACCAGGGTGGCGTCGGCTCCGGAGTAGCGACCTCCCCCGTAGTAGTCGACATCCATGCGGTCGTCCGGCGCGCCGTGGTAGTCGGACGGCGCAGGTCCGGGGGCGGCCGCATGGTGGTATCCGTATCCGTACGGGGTGGGGAAGCTGGTCGACGGTCCCGGTCCGGTCGTGGACGGATACGTGGACGGATACGTGGACGCAGGTCCGTACGAGGGGGCAGACGAGTATCCGGTCGACGGTCCCGGTCCGGTCGTGGACGGATACGTGGACGCAGGTCCGTACGAGGGGGCAGACGGGTATCCGGCGGGGGGAAACGCCGCTGGTCCGTATCCGTAGGCCGGCATGGGTGCCGGAGCCGAGTCCAACTCCATCGGCACCACCGGCTGGCTGTAGTACGTACCCGCCGGTGGTGCCGTGGGTGCGATGAACGGCGGAGGCGGGGCGGTCGAGTAGCGCGGCGTGTAAGGCGGGAACGCGTCGTCGTACATACCCGGGACGCGGGCGAGCTCCGCGGCGGTGGGAACCTCTCTGCGCTGGTGTGCCTCGTTTCGCTTGAATTCCTCGATCCAGTGCGTGTTGACCAGGCTACGGGCGACCGCATCTGCCGCGTAGTCGTGGCCGTCGGGCACGAACCATTGCACTCTGCCATCGTTGGCGCCGAGGCTGAAGTTGAACTCCGTCACCGGGACCGTGCGTACGTTCTGTTGCCATGGGTCGACCGCGACGATGGTCTCCCACCGACCGGGTATGCCCAGCACGATGAACGCGTGGTCGACATCGAGGGTGACGTGCCCGATCTGCACGTTGGCCGGAAGTCGGCTGGCGTACATGGTGTTGGCGAGATGAAAGGCGATCGCTGCGTTCTCACCACAGTTGCCGACCTGCATGGCGGCCGCGGCCGCGGCGGTGGCGCCTAGGTTCAGCCGCATGTCGTTGGTCCGGGTGATGCTTGCGCGCAGTGTTTGCAACCGGCCGAAGTTGTTGACGTCGCTGCTCTGGATGTCTCTGATCTGGTTGGCGGCGCCCTTCGGCAGCGTCGCCTTGGTGCCGTCGATTATGTCGTCGCCGATGGCCGCCAGGCGTTCCTGGAACGGCGTGAGTGGATCGCCGAAGCGCCGGTAAGCGAATGTTTGTTGCCGATCGATCTGCCGGTGGGTGCGGGTGTCCCGGTCGCGGCGACGGGGAAGCGGCGCTCCGAGTAGACCATCGTGCACGTGGTCCACGCCGGCGACCGCGTGGTCGTCGATGATTCCTTCGGTGGTCGGCAACAGCGCCAGGTGCTGGTCGTCGATCGTGGCCGGGTCGACGACGAGGCCGTTCTGGCCGTCCAGGTAGACCACGCCGTGATCGTCGTGGACGACGTTGATCACATGTCCGACGGGCTGTCCGATGACGAGCATCGCCCGGGCGCCCGCCCCGGCGGCCTCCATCAGCTCAGTGACCCTGGCCACGTTCGGGACCGGTGCCAGCGGGCGGTCCGCGAAGTTGGCCAGGTGCTGCCGTGGAGACAAACCGGACGGCGGCGCCTGGTAGCCCTCACCGTCGCGCAAGGACATGTCCGTGGCGATCGCGGCCATCACGCAGTTCGTCTCGAACTCGCCGCCGGCATCACGGTAGGGGTTCACCGACGTCAGCCATGGATAGCGCGCCGCGGGGCCGGCCACCGTCGGGGCCGGCCGGTTTTCGGTCGTCTCCGTGGCACCATCCGACGGGACGGCGCCCCGGTGCGGCGAATGCCCGGTGAGCTCGAGCATCCGCTCGCGGATGTGCTGATGGGTCAGCCCCTGCTCGGAGTCCGTTTCCCTCAGATGATCCGTCGTGGCCGGCCCGACGACATCGTTCCACAAGCCCGCCAGTTCGGTCACCCGGTCGGCGGCGGTGTGGCCTGGCACGGGCAATGGTGTCCCGCGAACCGCGTCCTGCAGAACTCCGTCCGCATCGGGCATCGCGTAGAGCGGTCCCGGCGACGGCGGCGCCGCCTGCAGAAGCGTGGGATCGCCGGTCGCGGCGTAGGTGGGTACCGCCGGGTTGCTCACCCCGGTGGCGGGTGGCGTCAGCGACGGTTGCGGCCGCTTGCAGAAGGCCAGACCGAGCGGGTCCGCCGCCGTCAGCGGATCGGGCACGTAGGCCGTGGGGTTCGGCCCGCCGGCCAGGCCGAGCGGGTCCGGGCTGAGGTATCGTGCCGTTGCCGGATCGTAGAACCGGAACCGGTTGTAGTGCAGGCCGGTCTCGGCGTCGAAGTACTGCCCCGGAAAGCGCAGCGGAGTGCCGGCCGGCACCGCGCCGCGGCCCCACAGATCGGTGCGCCACCAGCGCAGCGACCCGTCGGCCCCGACGAGGTGGGTGGGCGTGCCGATCAGGTCGGTCACGAGCGCACGCAGCTCGTCGTCGTCGGCCTGCGTCACCGGCGCCGTCCCGTCCGGACGGTAGTCCCAGGTCGTCGTCGAACTGCCGTAGCCGCCGCGGTGGCTCTGCTCCACCAGCAGATCACCGGACCAGGCGAAGGTCACCTCCTCCAGCACCGTGTCGTCGTCGGCGAGACGCTGCTTGGCGATCCGGCGGCCGAAACCGTCGTAGTGGTACCGCCAGCGATCGTTGCCCGGCGTGACCGCCAGCACCATCCGGTCCTCGGCGTCCCAGGTGAAGCGCCACGCGCCGGTGGCGTCGATCCGGGTGACCAGGCGGCCCTTCTCGTCGTAGCGGAACTCGGCGTCGTCCGACCGCACCAGCATCGTGCCGTCGAACTCCCAGCGTCCGCCACCCGCGCCGACCAGGTTGCCGGCCTCGTCGTAGTCGTACCGCTCGCGCTGCTCGCCGTCCGCGATCACCGCGTGGATCCGGCCGGTCGCGTCGGCCGCGAACGAGCGCTGACCGTCGAGTGAGTCGGCAATCGCCGTCACCCGATCCGTCGCGTCGTACGAGTAGCCGATCTCGGCGGTGGCGGCGATGCGCTGCGTCGTCAGGCGCCCCGCGGCGTCGAAGGCCTGCCGGAGAGCGTCCACGTCGTCGATCGTCCGGCTGATTTCCCGCCCGGCCGCGTCATGCCGGAAACGTACCAGGTGGGTCCCGGCCAGTAGGCTCTCCGGCCGGCCCCGCGCGTCGAATCTCCACCGGCTGCCCCGGCCCGACGGCGTCGTACGTGCCTCGACCACCCCCAGCACGGGGTGGTACGAGGTGCGTACCGTGCGTCCGTTGATCGTCTCGGCGACGATCCGGCCCTGTTCGTCGCGCTCGAACCGGACCTCCGCGTCCGGACTGAGTACCGCGGCGATGTTGTCGTTCGCGTCGTACTCCAGCCGGGTCACCGTGGTGCCGAGGCGGCGCTCGCTCACCCGGCCACGCGTGTCGTAGGCATAGTGCGTGGTCTCGCCGGCCGGGTCAGTGTGTGCGATCAACTGCCCGGCCGCGTCCCGGGTGTAGCGGTGGGTACGACCGTCGAAGTCGGTCTCCTCCACCGGATGGCCGGCCGGGTCGTACCGATAGCTCCACACCTGTCCGGCCGGGTTCGTCACCGTCGTCAGCCGCAGCTCCGTGTCGTAGCCGAACTCGGTGCGGTTGCCCGCCTCGTCGACCTGCGCCACCGGCAGGTTGAATGGCCCGTACTCGATCCGCACCGCCCGGCCTGCGGCGTCGATTCTCTCCACCATGTTCCCCTCGCCGTCGAAATGCCATTCCTGCCGGGAGCCGTCGGGGGAGACGCGCCAGGCGACGTCGCCCCGCGTGGCCCAGCCGAACTCCGTAGCGGTCCCGTCGGGGAACCGCACCGACCTGAGACGCCCCAGACCGTCAAGATCAAAATCTGTCTCCGGTACGCCGTTCGGCCGGCTTCCGGCCACACCGTCCCGGGGTGCCGCGGCCCGGCTGCCGTCCGGGCGGATCATCCCGTCCGGGCGTCCCGTCTCGGTGTACGTGAACCGGGTGGTCCTTCCGAGCGGGTCGGTCACCGAGATCGGCCGGTTCGCGACGTCCTGCTCCATCCGTGTGACGCCGCCGAGGGGGTCGGTGACCGCGACGACCTGGAGCCGGTCGTTGAGCTCGTAGCGGTGGAGGCCGCCCAGCGAGTCGATCACGATCGTGACGCCGTCGAGGTACTGGAACGAGCAGCGCAGATAGCCGTCCCGCCCATCGGCGGCGACGCAGCGTCCCGCCTCGTCGTAGGCGTACGTGTACCACTCCCGGTTGCGGTCGTCCCACCGCACGATGCGCCCCGCCTGGTCATAGCGCAGGCGCAGCGACTCCCCGGCGGAGTTGCGCACCTCGACCAGGTTCCGGTGTTCGTCGTAGCCGAATCCGGCCAGCTCGGTCCCGGTGTCGCCGGGCGCGGCCGGCGCGAAGCGGACACCGGTCACCAGGCCGTCGGCGGAGTTCAGGATCACCCTGCTTCCGAGGGAGGAGACCAGGGTGGCGGGGGTCCGGTCGGCGGTTCGCTCGATCCGCCAGTGCACGTGGCCGGCCACGATGTCGCTCAGCAGAGCCGTCCCATCGCCGTCGGCGGGTCCGAACAACAACTCGCGGTCGCCTTCGGTCAGCAACCAGCCACCGCCGACGAGGCGGCGCAGCCCGGCCGGGCGGCCGAGTACGGGCAGGACCGTCACCCCTTCGGCGGGCATCGGGTACACCAGAACGGACCCGTCCGCGGCCAGGAACCGGGCGTGCCGCGCATCGCTGACCACCCTCTGATCCAGGGTGGATGCCCAGCCCGGCCCGAAGCAGCGGCCCCAGCGGTAGTCGGAGCGATGTGTCCGTTCCAGGGTGAGTCCGGGGAGCCGGGCATCGGTCTCGGTGCAGATCACGCGGCCGGTGGCGACGTCGACCGGGTCACCCACGGTGGTGGTCTCGGCGGTCGACGCCGACACCGATGCGGGCACGACGGCGGACAGTGACCTCGCCACACCGTCGTCGGTCTTGGGTGGGCCCGGCGAAGGTGGTGTCGCCGGCTGCACCGGGCGGGTCACGCCAGGCTCCGGGATGGGATCCGGGAGGTCGAGGACTATGCCGCCCGCGTCGAAGACCACCTCGCCGGCGGCGGCGTCATCGATCTCCGAGGTGGGCGGGAATGCGTGAACCGATGTCGAGGCCTCGCGATCGGTGTCTTCGGTGAGGCGGGGTTCGCGGAGGGTTCCGTGGGTGGCGCCCACCCGACCGTCGGCGGTGATCCGGTCTGGGGAGGGTGTGGCCACCGGCACCACCGCGGACACCAGACCCGGCAAGCCGCCCTCTGTCGGCAGCGTGGGGACTGGCGGCGACGCTGCCGATGACGTGGGTAGGTCTGTCGCGAGAGCGAGATGCTCGGGCGGTCGCGCTCGGCTCGCGGGTTTGCGGTCCGCCCGGCCCGTCTTGCTGGTCTCGCCGTTACTCCCGCCCGCCGTGCTGGTCGATCCTGTGCTGGTTGACATCGTGCTGGTTGGAGCCGGGCTGGGGGCCGGTGCGTTGGCGGCGACGCCCGTGGTCGAGGTAAGTCCGACGGGGCCGGCCGGTGTGCCGGTTTGCGGCAGCGGGGCGGACCCGAGGGAGTTACTCCCGGTGCCGTTCAGACCGGCCAAGCCGGCCGGTTGGACGGTCGACGCGGCCGTGACGGTACTCGGCGGCGGTGCAGTGGCCGGCGCGGGCCGATCGTCGGTGCCTGCGTGGCTGGGTGCGTTCCCACCGGTATCGGAGCCGGCGGCCGACGTGTCGGTGGCCAGGAAACCAGTCGTGGTGCTGGGAGCCGCCGGGATGCTCGCCGTGGCGGTGGTGCCACCCGAGTTGCTGGAGCTCGATGATGTCGGCGTTGCGACCTCGGGAGTGGCCACAACAGGGACCAGGGAAGTGGTGGTCGCCGGGGATGAGGTTGGGGTCTCGAACCCGGGCAAGCCCTCGCCGACCGTTGAGGTTGGACCGCTTGTGCTGACTGGTTCCGCCGTGGAGTTGGTAGCCGTGGAGGATACAAAGGCGGCGGCCGTGCCGGACTCGGCGAGCGGACGGTTTCCCACTTCGGTAGGCACGTCAGGTCCGGCGTCGGGGACGCTGTTCGGCGCGGGAGGTGCCGGCACACTGCTGCCAGGGCTCGCTTCGCTGACTCCAGTTGTCGGTGCGCTGACTGGTGGTCCGCTGGTCGCAGGTGCGGTGCTTCCGGGAACGGCTTGGTCTGTCGTGGGGGTGGTGGCCGGGAGCGCCGATCCGCTGGTTGCTGGGCTGCTTGTCGGCGGTGCGGATTCGCCGGTTGTGGGCGCGGTGCTTCCGGGAACCGATCCGCTGGTAGTGGGTGTGGTGGCCGGGGGTGTCGACCCGCCCGTCGTCGGTGTGGAGGTCGGGGGAGCGGAACCTGTCGTGACCGGTGGGAAAGTCTGCGGGGGCGTGCTCGCTGGAGCATCGACGACCGGAATGCCGAACCCATCCGGTCCAGGGCCTCCCGATCCGGCGTTCCCGCCGTCCGCTGGCCGGGCTGATGCCGGGGTGTTCGAGCCCGTCGGCGTGGGCGCCGACTCCGGCGCGCTCAAGTCCGACGTGGGGGAGCCGCTTGCGGGTCCTGCGGACGGCGGCTTCGTCGACGGCGCATGCGGGAGGCCGTTCGGGATCTTCTGCGGGCCGTACGAACCGCCGATCTCGACCGCCCAATGGTGCGACATGCCGCCGATCACCGAGGACGATAGGGTTGCCCACGGGTTGAAGCCGCCGCCGAGCATGAACGTGAACAGGCCCTCGAAGCCCGTCTCGCTCCAGGCGCCCAGGCCTTCCTTGAAATAGATGTTCTTGCCGAATTTCGGGAACAGTTTCCCGCCGATCGCGTGGACGCCGCTGACCCCGCCGCCGATGAACATGCCGCCCGCGAAGGACAGACCGAGGTCCTTCAGGTCGAGGGTCTTGCGGTTGCCCTCGAGCATCTGGGTGACCTGGACGGCCGCGCTCTGCCAGAGCTCCTCGAGCCCTTCCTCGAAACCCTCCCAGGCCAGGTGCATGAGGCCTTGGCGCAGCCGGGCTCGAAGCTGGTCGATCAGCGTCTTGACTAGTTCCTGACCGAACTTGATGAGTGCCGGGACGGCGCCCGCGCCGAAGCCCGACATGAGGGCGATGGCGATCTCGACGACCATGGTGAACGCGGCGATGACAACCGCGTATTGGCTGGCCTCGGACTCGAGGGCGAACTGGTAGGCCGAACCTCCGAGGAGGTTCGAGATGCCACCTCCGGCGGGGACGTTCTGGGTGATGCCGCGCTGGAAGATGGCGAAGGCGTCGGCCGTCTCGCCCTCCAGGCTGCCGCGCAGGGCGCTGCCGGCGTTGGAGGTCGATGCGAGCCCGCTGATCAGGGTCGTCGTGAAGGCGTACAGCTCGTCGCCCATCGCCCGAAGGGCCGTGGGATCAGCCTTGGGGAACTCTTCGCCGACGCCGTAGAGGATGAGGTCGTAGACCCATTGCCACTCGGGGTCGTTGGGAATGTGAAAGTCGGGCATGTACGGGCTTCGGGCCGGTCAGGCCGACGGGTCGGTCGAGACCCGCCCGGCCGGGGTCGCGGGCGTGTCCGCGGTCGACGCCGCCAGGCCATGAGCCAGCTCGAGGGCGGTGTCGTCGGCCTCCCGATAGGACGTTCCCGCGGTGCGCAGCGCCGTCGCCGTGTAGTCGAGCGTCCCTCGGACACCGCCGAGGAGGTCTTCCAGGTCGTTGAGACCGGCGACGAACTTCTTGGAGAACTCCTTGCCCATCTCGTCGTCCCCCCACGCGTCGGCGTACCGGGCACGCAGGCTCTCGATGCGGCGCATGTGCTGCTCGTAGAGGGCGGCGTGGTCCAGGTACGAGTCGCCGACCGCGCTGACTCCCTCCGGGTTGACCCACAGCCGGCCGTTGGGTGGAGTCACGAGCGCGGGCCTTGCGTCAGGATCTCCCGAACGCTGGTGGCGATGCGGGGCTCGGCCGGGAGGAAGGCGTCGGCGCCGGCTCTTCCGCGTACCAGTGCCGAGGCGTCCACGCCCTGGGGCAGCAGTGGGGCCAGGATGCCGGCCGCTTGCCTCATAGTGTCCTCCTTGGCGTCGGCGTAGGTGGCCAGGGTCGTGGCGCTGAGATCGGCGGGCTACATCCGGCGGTAGGCGCCGTTGGCGAACTGGACATCGGTGAGGACCCCGTTCTGGCCGAGGTGATGGTCACCTCCCGCAGTGGTGAACTCGCCGTTGCAGAGATCTCGCTCATCCGCCGCTGCGTCTCGGCGAGGGTGCCGCGCTGGCGCTGGTACTCGTCGAAGAGTTGCTCGATACGATCGTCCATACCGGTAATTCCTTCCTGCGCGGCAATGAAAGTGATATCTGGAGGCAGGCCGTGCCGACGCTACCCGTCGGTTTGCCAATGGGCATGTCCCTGTTCGGGGAGATCCGAGGGTGTCCCTGGAAGGCCAGCC
>Ga0247764_1000529_pt1 | contig 13369 bp, 6 predicted proteins | sample UWRJL051202B4_FD_179932 | JGI IMG/M metagenome (GOLD analysis project Ga0247764, IMG submission 179932) | Plant litter microbial communities from Arlington Agricultural Research Station in Wisconsin, United States - UWRJ-L051-202B-4 | ecosystem: Environmental > Terrestrial > Plant litter >...
GAGTACCTGGCCTCGAGCTACTACGATGACTCACTGCCGGCCGGCACGTACGTCTGCCTGGAGGTGAGCGACACCGGTGTCGGGATGGACGCGGCAACGACCGCCAAGATCTTCGACCCGTTTTTCACGACCAAGTTCACGGGACGTGGCCTCGGCTTGGCTGCCGTGCTGGGCATCGTGCGCGGCCATCACGGGGCGCTGCGTGTGGACAGCACCGTGGGTCGCGGCTCGTCGTTTCGATTGTTGTTCCCAGCTGCCGCGGCGCCGGCGCGCGCTGCGTCCCCCAGCGAGCCACCGCAATCAGGTACCTTCACCGGCACGGGCTACGTGCTGATCGCGGACGACGAAGAAACCGTGCGCAACGTGGCGCAACGCGTGCTGACGCAACGAGGTTATCGTGTGCTGCTCGCGGAGGACGGCATCGACGCGGTGGAGAAGTTCCGTGCGCACGCTGGCGCCGTCATGCTCGTCTTGCTCGATCTGACGATGCCGGGCATCGGCGGGGAGCAGGTCTTCCGAGAGCTGACCCGAATCCAGCCCGGCGTGCCGGTCATTCTCACCAGCGGCTACAGCGAGCAGGATGTCACGGCCAGCTTCGCCAGCGAAGGCCTGGCGGGCTTTCTGCAAAAGCCGTGGGGTCCGGAAGAGCTGCTCGGCAGCTTGCGTCGCGTCCTGGGCGCCTAACCTGTTCGCCCGGCGGAGAGCGGTGTAGGCTGCTGCCGTTTCATGGTCAGGTCTCAATCGAAGCCTTCCCGGACGCGCAAGGCGCCGCCCACTCCTAGTTTGTTGATCGTTTCCACGGGGTGCCCCGCGGGGATTGGACCCGAGGTCAGCGTCGCCGCCGCCGCGGCGCTACGGAACAACGCACCCTGCGTGCTGGTGGGCAGCTCGGTCGTGCTGTTGCGGGCAGCCAAGCTGCTGGGCGTCGCCGCCTCGGTGTTCGAACCATTTTCTGGTCAGGCGCCAGCGGTCGGCAAGATCGCGCTGTATGAGGCCGGACCAAAGCTCGCGCTGACGGATTTTCGTGCTGGTAAGCCGTCGAAGCAGGCTGGAGTCGCGCAGCTCGAGTATGTCGAGCAAGCCTACGCGTTGACGCGCGCTGCACCCGGGCGCGTGCTGGTAACCGGCCCCGTCAGCAAGCTGGCCATAGCTAGCTCAGGGCTCCGCCGCGCCCGTAAATTCCTGGGTCATACCGAATGGTTGCGCGATTTGGACGGCGCAAAATACAGCGTGATGTGTTTTGCGGGGGAGAGGTTAGTCACCAGTCTGGTGACCACGCATCTGCCGCTTGCCAGCGTGCCTGCGGCGCTCACTGCGGAGGGCGTGGCCGAGGCCACCGTTCAGCTCGGACATCTGCTGCGCGCCATGGGCAGGACCAAGGCGCGCATCGCCGTGGCCTCTTTGAATCCACACGCGGGAGAGGGTGAGCTGCTCGGTAGCGAAGAGCGCCGTGCCATCGTGCCCGGGCTTCAGCGCGCGCGACGCACTCTGGGCGCGAGCGCGGAGCTGATTGGGCCGATAGGCGCGGAAACGGCCTATCGCAAGGCATACGCTGGAGCCTATGATGGCGTGGTGGCCATGTATCATGATCAGGCGACGATCCCGATGAAGCTGGTTTCATTCGGAGACGCCGTGAACGTGACCATGGGATTGTCCGTGGTCCGCACCAGCGTCGATCACGGGACCGCCTATGACATTGCATGGCGCGGCAAGGCCGACATGCAAGGCATGCAGTCGGCGATGGCGCTGGCGGCGCGACTCGCCGTGCATGCGACGGCGTGAGGCAAGGGTTTGAAGAAGCGAGCGACGCCAGAAAATCAGCTGCTGGGGCGTTACTTCCAAGCCATCGCCAACGCGCAGCCCGACGTAACGGAGGCGGAGCTGCGCGCGACCTGGTTGCGCCGCGCGAGCCGCTTCGTATTCGCTCGTCACGGCTTGCACCTGCCGGCCTCCGCTCGGCTCTTCGGAAGCGACGCGCGCGCCTCGAGGCTCGAGCAGCTCGCCGAAGAGCAGGGACCACAAGAACGCCTGGCTTTGGAGGCCTGGTTCGCGCTTCCGAACTTCGTGGAGCTGACGCCGCCGCACCTGCTCGGCGCCGCGTTCGAGGCGCTGGAGGCGCTGGAGCTGGCCGTCAACGCGGGCCTGGTGGATGTGCAAGCAACTCGTCGCCGTCGGCGGACTGGCACGTTCTTCACGCCGCCGGCCGTGGCGGCCCAGGTCGCGGAGTTGGCGCTGAACGAGCTCGAAAGGATCGGGCGTCTAGACGCGCCCGACCTCCGGGTGTGCGATCCGTCGTGTGGAGGTAGCGCGTTCTTACTTGAAACGGCGGACAAGATCTTGAGCAGGAAGCGCGAACAGGCGCTGCACGCGGCGGCGCCGTTCGACGAAGACTCCGTGCGGCGTTGGTTGGTCGAATGCGTGCTCGTGGGGGTCGATATCGATCCCACTGCGCTCGCGATTTCAGAGTTGTCCTTGCTCGCCTTTGCCCAGATACGCGAGGGCGAGCGGCTCCAGACGCAGCTGTTTTCTGGTGACGCCGTGACCGGCCCAGCGCCGGCCCAAACCCGCGCATTGGAGCGTACGGGTCTAGACTGGCGCAAGCTCTCGCCGGCTTCGGGCTTCGACTTGATCGTGGGCAACCCGCCGTGGGTGGCGTACGCCGGGCGCGCGGCGCAGCCGTTGAAAGCGGCCAAACGCGCGTTCTTTCGCGCTTGCTACGCGGCGTTTCATGGTTACCCCACGCTCCAGGCCGTGTTCGTCGAGCGCGCGCTATCGCTGGCTCCCAACGGCGTCGTCGCGTTGCTGGTGCCGAGCCCTTTGGCGGATCTAGATGGGTATCGTGGGCTGCGTGACGTCGTCTTTCGTAAACACGAGCCTTGCGAGCCGCTGCTAGAGTTCGGCCAGGATGCGTTCCGCGAAGTGGTGCAGCCGTGCTTCGCTTTGGTGGTGGCGCCTCGCGCCACGAAGGACGCGCCGAGTTCAGGCCGACGTTTCCGGTTGAGCGAACGCGCGCGCGCTGGTGAAGACGCGACGACGCTGAGCACGCCGGCCATCTTGCATCAGCTTGCACAAGCAGAAAAACTGCCGGCAGAGATGTTTGGCGAGCTCGGCTTTCAGTCCACTCGCGTGATAAGCGAACGGCTCTTCGCGCGCACTCCGTCCCCCTGCGCGCCGTTCGACTACCCCCTGCTCGAAGGCAAGGACGTTCGAGAATTTCGCGTCGGGTCACCGCGCCTGTTTTTGCACGCCGATCCGGCGCTGCTCAAAGCGGCCGGTTGTCGCTTGCGCGGACTGGAAGAGTACCGTCGTGCACGCTTCGTGGTGCGACAAACCGCGCGCGCGCCGATCGCGGCGCTCAGCCCTGGCTTGCCCTTTCGCAATTCGTTGCTGGCCGGCTTCGAAGTGCCAGGCTACAGCGCGGAGCTGCTGGTTGGCCTGCTGAACAGCAGCCTATTTCGCGCGTTCCACCTGGCTACCCAGCGCGACGGTCGACAGATGACGTTCCCGCAGGTCAAGGTCTCGCACCTGCGCGCGCTGCCGCGGCCGAGGCGACGCGACGCACGGATCGAACAAGAGTTGTGTGAAGGCGTGCAGCGGGCGAGGGACAACCTGACGCCCGCGCTCAAGCAAGCCCTCGACGAGATCGTGTTCGAGCTCTACGACGTGCCGGAACCCGAACGCGTGGCGGTGATTCAGTTCTTGCGCGAGCGTTCGATTGGGCTCACGGCTTCGGCTGCCGGTTCAGCTGATTGACCCGAGCGTCCTCGACTTCTTTCAGAAGTCTCGCGTCGGGGCGCTGTCCGGCTTGGCGCAGCCGTTGGATCGCGCGCTGCGCTACCGAATACATGCCCGCCCGCGTCGCGGAGCGCACGACTCGGTTCCACACCGCCGGATTGTCGGACTCGTGCGCAGCGCGTTCGTACATGCGCAGCGCGGTTCCCCACTGTCCGCGCGCCTCGTATTGATCGCCCAGCCATAACGCAGCTCGAGCGCAAGAGGCTGGCACGGCGCAGGCGATGCCGAGGTAGATGGCCGTCGCTTGTTCGATCGCGTTGGGATCGTTTCGGCGCACGGAGGTCGTAAACCATAGCCGCGCGCAGTCCCCCGCAGCCGCTCCGAACTCGGGGCAACGATCTGCGAGCAGCTTGTGCGCATCGTCGATGCGCTCATCGAAGATGAGCAAGCGAGCCCGGGCCAGTACGGGCAACGGGCTTTGCGGGTTGGCTCGGCTCGCCTGGGCGATCAAGCGTTCCATACGGTCACGACAGAGCTTGGCCTGCTCTTCCGTGCATGGTTCCAGCCGGGCTTCGGTGCGCGCCAACAGATCACTGAGTCGAGCGTTGATGGCCGAGCGATGGGTGGGGTCCCGCGTCAGCGCTTCATCCAGCAGCGCCGCGCGCAGCTGCCAGTTCTCCGACGCGCCGACCCCGGAGGCAGCGTAAGCGAGGAACGCCGCGCCGGCGGTACCTTTCGGGGCGACCTCGCGGAGCTTGTCCAGATCCGAACCCAACGCGAGCGCTAACTTCGCTGCGGTTGGCGACAAGCCGACGTCGCGCTCCAGCGCTAAACGCAGGCCGAGCAGCGCCTGATCCCGGGCTCCGCGTCGACCAAGCTCGTTCGCTAAGACTAGATAGGGTCGGCCGGAAGCGGGATCGCGCTCGATGGCTCCACGGATCCAAGGCAGCGGGTTCTGCCCGATGCGACGCGCCGCGACGGAGGCGGCTAGCGGCAGATACGGATCGCCGGGGTGCCGGCGGATGGCTTCATTCGTGCGAGTCAGCACCGCTTGGTTGGCAGCCTGATCGGCGGATTTTGCCGAACTTAGGCGGGTTGCCACGTGCCGGCGATCACGTTCGGCCGTCCACAGTCCTACCAGCGCGACCAACGTCAACAGGCCGAGGCCGGCGCTTCCGAGCACGTACGGCGCGAATCGATGATCGCGTCGTTCTCTTACAGGCTCCGCATCCGGCTCAGGCTGCTGCTGCGCAGCGCCATACAGCCCGCCGAGCAAGACGAACAACGCAATACTCACGCTCGGAATCTCGAGCGCCAAGTCCACCAGATTTTGCAGCAACAACGTCGCGACGCCGAGCGCACATCCCAGGGCGAGCGTGCTGCGTCGCACGCCGAGCCGAGCGGGACGCAGCGTCCAGCATAAGCTGCCGAATGCGATCAGCCCGACTGGTACGCCCCATTCCGAGCACCACTGCGCCAAGAAGTTCTCGGCCATGTGATACACGTAGCCGCCACCCTCCGAACGATACGCAGGGAACGCTGTCTCGAAGGCGCCGCGGCCGACACCGAACCAGAAGTGCTTCGCGATCAGCGGCTTGGTCCAGCTGATCACGTCGACCTTGTGAAGGCTCTCTTGAACCAGCAGCTTCCAGGCGGTCGCGGTCGTGCTGAGGGCAAAGAATACCAACCCGAGCAAGACGGCGCCGAGCTGCATGCCCAGCAGCAAGCGCTGACGCCGTTTGTCCTCGAAGCGCCGGCGACGGAGCAGGAGCAACAAAATGACTACGCCGAGCAGCAGCGACGAGAAGCCGCCGCGTGAAACGGAAGTCACACTGACCCCGACGACCAGCGCCACGCATAACGCGATGACCCAGCGGGGCACCAGCGAGTCGCGCGCCACCAACAAGCCCAGGCCGGCGAACGCTCCCAAGTTGAGGTAGCCGGCAAAGTTATTCAGGTTGAGCAACGGTGCGGCCACCGTCGAGGTGACCACGTAGATCGGCTTGTAGATGCCGAACAACGACGTGGCGGACGCCAGTCGGTGTCCGAGCGCCGTCAACGCGGCCACAATTGCCGATCCGAAGATCACGGCCGGGACGAAGCCGGGCTTGAACTTGCGACCCGCACGGGCGGCGGCGAGGAAGGCGGCGGCATAAACCAGCCATTTCAAGGCTTCCACCCAGGTGGCCCGCGGGTCGATCGACAGCGGCACCCAGCCGAGTCGATCTTCCTTCAATAAGTCGTAGGCGTAGTCCCACACCTCCAAATTGCGCGGGGCGAGTCGGGCGACCAGAGCACGCGGCAGGGGGACCGCCTGAAAGGTCGTGTAAAGCGTCAGCCCCACGAGGACGAGCGCCGCGCCCGGTAAGCCTGGACCATCCCGCTCCAGGTACAACGCGAGCACGCCCGCACCCAGCAACAGCGTCGCGAACGCCAACAGCACGGGAACGTGCACGCTGCCGACCGCCAAGACCGATCCGCACACGCAAAACGCCAGTAATCCGAGCAGAGCGTAGTCCGCGCGGCTGACGACGGCGCTCCGCTCGTTCGAACGAGCATCCACGCGTACCCTTCGGCGCCTGCGATGGGGCGTGCTGACAGGTGCCTCGGCGGTCGAGGCATTATTCGGCTGGCCTGCGGACTCGCTCACGCGCCCAACATACTCGAACAGGGCCGCAAAGAAATACGCATTGTCCTCGTGAGTGGGTGTGTGCTTGGGCCAAGAGCTGAAAAAAGTCTGCTTGACCCGTGGTGGCACGCAGAGTGGTCTCGTACCCCTATCAAAGGGGTCGTCAGCATGGCCACACTCTCTCCGTCCGTTATCAACTTGCCGCTCAATCTGCCGGCTGGTTCTGTCCGCATCTTCAAGTTCCAGTTCTTGGTGACTACCAGCTCAGCCACCTTCGTGAACGTGGATCTCAGCCTGGCGGTGACAGGATCCTCTGCCGGGGTGATCCCGATTTTCTTGGCGTGGCAGTCGGGTGCGACGCCGCAGACGATTCAACCCCTCACCGTATCCGTCAACAACAGCACTTCGGCCACGGTGTCCGTTTTCGTCCAGGTGAGCACGCCCGCCGGGGGAGTGGTCGGAAACGCTCAGAACGCCTCCTTCTCCGTCACCGCGGTGCAAGCTGGTTCGCCGAACGCGGTCGCCAACATCTCCTTGGCGGGCACGGTGGCTCCACCTTTGGATAACCGTGCCGGCGTTGCGCTGGTGATCGATCAGACCCTGGGGGACCCGTCCGTGGCTCAGTGGGAAAACGTGCAAGCCGCAGGTGAGACGCTGATCGGATTCATGCGCAACGACGACTGGTTCAATCTCTATTCACTCGCGCCCGCGGCGAATCCTCAACTGCCGAGCTCCTCAGCCCTGCTTCAACCGCTTTCGTACAATCGCACGAAGTCGCTCAACTGGTTAGCGAACATGGCGACGCTGCCAGTCGGGTCGATCTACGTGAACTCGGGTCTCGACTATCCCGGCAGCATTCTCAAACAGATGAACGTCAACTGCGTGTGCGCCCCGGGCGAGCGCGGCGTGTTGTTGTTGTCCGGCGAGCACGCCAGCTTCAGCGGCGCAGTCATCAATCATGGACCGCGCGTGAAGAAGTATGCCGTGTGGCTGGGGGCGGCGCCCGCGTCGCAGCCGAGCGGAACCTACACCACCGTCACGATCGACGACGCTACGCAGGCGGTCGATCAATTCCGTCTGCAGAAGTTCATGCTGCAGATCATAGGAGAGCTCTCTGGCACCGGAGTGGTTTCCGATCCTGCGGGCTCCCTGCAGGGTGATCAAAGCGTGGAAATTCCGTTCCACCTGACCGACGCGGATAGTGACGTGCGCGTGATCGTTTTGAACGATGGTGTCGAGCGCCTGCACGTGGAGTTGGAAGCCGAAGGCAAGCCGATCTCCGGCGGCAGGAACGCCGAGGCCAAGCGGCGCAAGACGGGCACGTTCGTGGAGGTCACTGTTCCGCGCTCGCATCTAGCGGGTGGTAAGACGCGTGGCTGCGGCTGCGGTCAAGGCGACCATCCACACCAGGACGAGCACGAGCACGATCGCGTGCCGGCGCCATCTGGACAGTGGAAGGCCAAGCTCTCGTTGAAGAGGCACGACGACTCGGACGACGACCGCCCTGTCAACTACTCCCTGGTGGTGCTGGCCAGCAGTCGCATCAAGCTGTTCGCTCAGGTAGAACAGGACGGTCACGACGTGGGCGGCGTGGCCTACATCACGGCGCGGGTGGAGGACTCGGGCCTCGTGCTCGACTCCACCTTCGTAAAAATTCGCGCAGAAGTGACGTTCCCCGACGGCAGCGTGCACGACGTTCCGTTGAGCGAAACGTTGCCGGGACGCTTCGAAAAGCAACTCCGGCTGACTCAACCCGGCGCTGCCATCGTCCGTGTCATGGCCGTGGGGCAACGCTTGCACGGCTTCGTCAAGCCGGAAGAGAGCAAACGTTCGCACTTCGAACGCGAGGCATCGTTCACCACGCACACCGCGCGCGGCGTGCGCCATTGCGGCCCTGCTCGCGAACCGAAGTGCGATGAAGAGCCTCGTTCGCCCAAGCGCCCCGCGCTTGCCGAGCCGGCGTCCGTTGCGCCAACGGGCGAGGAAGCCGCGTCGACGCCCGAGCCTGCGCGCCCGACTACGAAGTCGTTGGCGCAGCGCTTGCTCGGCGCCGTCGCGCGCGAGCTCTTGAACTGAGCGTCGCAGCCAGCAGCGCGGCCAGGTACCACGGCCCGTCCAGTTGCAGCCTGTCCGCTCCGGGCAGGCTGCAACGGCAGCCGGCGGTGGCGGTCGCGTTGGTCGAGCCGTCCACGCACTGGCCAGCGTCGCAAACGTAACCGTCCGCGCACTGCTGTGAGGAAGCGCACGGCTCCGCGCAGCGATCCACCAAGCAGCGATAGGCCCCGCAGGATTTTGGCGCTCCGCTCAACGGGACGAGCATGTCGCCGTCGCAGTGAGCTTTACGCGGTTTGCACAGGCCGTCGATGCAAGCGTTGCCGTCGCTGCAGGCGTCATCGTCTTCGCAACCGTCCAAGCAGCCGCTGCTGCCGCACACGTAGCTGCTGCAGTCTTGCGTGCGCGCGCCGCGGCAGGCGCCTTCGGCCGAGCAATACCGTTCTGGCGTGAACTGCGTGTCCTTACAGCTCGCCTCCGCGCAGCTCGCTCCTACGTTGACGAGACCCAAACACGCCGCGCGGTGCTCGGCGGCGTCTTCGCCGTCACATTCGCGTTGCGCGCAGAACTCGTCGCTGCTCTCGCAGCGTTCCCGTCCGACCGCGGGGGCGCCGCGCACCGGGCGGCATTCACCCGCGTGCTCGGGCGTGTTGCAGCTCTCGCACTGGCCGGAGCATTGCTCCGCGCAACACACGCCGTCCACGCATTGTTCACTGCCGCACTCGAAATCGGTTTCGCAGCTCGCACCCTGGACTTTGCGGCACTGCCCGCGGTGACCCGGCAGAGCACACGACCAACTCTCGTCGTCGCAGCGTTTGCCGCAGCACACCTGATTCTCGCAGACCAGGCCGTCCGCACAATCCCCGTCGCGGTCGCAGTCCTTGCCTAGATCCGGCTTCGGTACGCAAATGCTGGGCTGCGCTTCGAGCACACAGGCGTAGCCGTTGTCGAGGCAATGCGTGTCGTTCTCGCAGTCACTGCGGCAAAATCCGGAGCCCTCCTCGCATGCAAAGGCGCCGCACTGTTTCGGTGTGTCCAGGCACTGCCCGTTGCCGTCACACTTGGCGACGTGTTGCTCGACGCCGTTCGTGCAACGCTTCTCTCCGCACTGGGAGCCGCGCGAAAGGAAGTGACACGCTTCCGCGTCCGCGCCATCGCAGGCCAGGCCGCAGTCTCCGCTCGGTTCGCCACAGCTTTGGCGGTCTCCGCGCGGGCTACCCGCGACGGGCACGCACTTGCCTTCGCTGCCCGGCTCACCACAGGCTTCACAGCGTTCGGTGCAAGCGCTCTCGCAGCAGAAGCCGTCCACGCAGCGCCCGTCCGCGCAGTCGCGATCTTCGCGGCAGTCGCTGCCTTGCGGCTTGCGCTCGAGGCAGCGGTTGCCCTGGCAGTAGTAATCCTCGGCGCACTGCGCGCTGTTCGAGCAGCGCGTCAAGCACGCTCCGCTCGCGCAAACGAAGCCGTCCGCGCAGCTGCGGTCGCCGAGCGGCGGGCCCGTCACGTCCGTCTTACAACTGCCCGCGGCATCACACCGCTGGCAGTTGCCAGTGCAGGCACTGTCGCAGCACACGCCGTCGACGCACTGCCCCGTCAGGCATTCGTGCTTCGTGTCGTCGCACGGCTCACCCTGCAGCCGAGGTGTCAACACTTCGGCCGTGTCCGTAGCGATGCCACCGGCGGCGCCGCCCGGCACGCTGCCACCCGCGATCAGGATGCGGCGATCATCCAGCACCGTCATGATCTGGTCGCGCCGCGCGACGCGCATGGGTTCGAGCGCAAACCAGCGATTCTTGCTCGGATCGTAAAACTCGACCTGGTTCGTAATCGAGTAGTCCTCGCGCTCGCCACCCGCGACGATCACCACGCCGCGGAAGTACACGGCCGTGTGATTGGCGCGTCCGGTCAACATCGGCGCGACGGGCTCAACGCTGCCGTTATTGGCCAACCGATACAAGCTCGCGTCTTTCGTGCGATTGAGCTGATCGTGTTGACCTCCAGCCAACAGCACGGCGGAGGTCTCCGACACCCAGGTAGCGGTGTGGCTGGCCAGGGCGGTGGGCAACCCCGTCAACTCCGTGAAGCTCCCGCTGTTGCCGGATGCGACGAAGCGCCGCGCCGTTCGCAAATATGGCACCGCGCCGCGCGGATCCACGCCACCGACCACCAGCGCCTCGGAGCCGCTGGGTAACACCGTCAGACTGTGCGCGATGCGCCGGCTGCCCGCCGCGACTTCCGTCCAGCTCGCAATGGTCCCATTGGCTGCAGGGACTGCGAATTCGTCTTCCGCGCTGACTTGACCCGCAAATCCGCCCGTGACCAGCACGACCCCAGCCGTCGGCAACCACGCTGCCTCCGGCTGCGTGCGTGCGGTGCGTAAACTGCCCTGCGCCTGCCACTCTCCTGCGCCGTCGGATCGCCAGACCTCGGCCCGATAGTCCTCAGGCACGTTGAGGTGACCGCCCAGCGCATAGACGCGCCCGCTGCTGGTCGCCACCATGCTCAAGAACGTGCGTTTCCCCGGCAAGGTGGGCGCCGCTGTCAAAAAGCTGTTGGTTGCGCCGTCATACACGTCGCAGCTGTCGTGGTAGACAGGGTCAGCGGTGATAGTATTGATCCCTCCACACACGAGCACGCGCGCCGATCCCAGCGCTGCAGCGGCGTGATACTCCCGCGCAACCCGCATTGGGTTGGTGGTTGCGGTCCAAACGGCTGGCAGCGGCTCGGCCGCGGCGCTGCGGCGCGCAACGAACTCGTTCGGGCTAGTCTGCTGGCACGCTAGGCAAAGCGGCAGCACCAGCCCGACACTTCTCAGAAGCGCCTCAGGTGAGTGACTCCACACCGCTTCAGACTAGGACAGTCGCGTGAACGCAGCAACCGGGTTGGCCGTCCGGTCATGCACGGCGAAACCCGCAGCGTTCGTCGGCCATGCGGTGTAAGGTCATCCCGCTTGCGTCCCTCGAGCTTGCTGTCTGGCACGCGCGGTTTGACCGCTCTCGATCAACAGGAGCTGTTCATCCGACTGCCTCGCGCGCTGCGCAAGAGCATCGTTTTTGCACAATCCGCCTATAATCGGGCGTCCCGCTACGGCTCGGCGTACAAGAATTTGAGTGAGATCCTCGAAGCGTCCCAATATTGGGACGCGGAACGCATGGCAGCATTTCAGGCCGAACAGCTGCAGCGGCTGTTGATCGAGGCCAAACATTCCACGCGCTACTACGCGGAAGCGTTCAGAGAGTTCAGCGACGCCAGCCTGTCCGAGCTGGGCGCGCGCTTCGAGCTTTCACGGCTACCCTTGCTGCAGTTGAGTGTGCTGAAGGCGCGCACCGCGGAGTTTTTCAACCGATCGCGGCGCCGCTTCAACAAAAGTTCGACGAGCGGCTCGACCGGATCACCCCTGGTCGTGGAGTACGACCGGGTGTCGGTGCAACAGCGCTTTGCCCATGTGCACCGCTTGCGCAGCTGGGGTGGGGTCAGGCCGTTCGATCGCCTGGTGCGCATGTCCGGGCGGCTGTTGGCGAGACCAGAAACTGAGCAGAAGCCTTGGTTTACCACTCCTTTCGAGCCGATGTTGCTGGTGTCGACCTACCACCTGCGCGAGCCTTACCTCGCGCGGATTCTGCAGAAGATCCTGGAGTACCGCCCGGCACTGATTGACGGTTACCCAAGCGCGATCGAGCAGCTTGCCCGCTACGCGACGAGCGTCGGGACGCGCATTCCGTCATTGCGCATGGTGGTGACCACCGCGGAAACCCTGAGCCAGGAGAGCCGGGAGCTCATGGAGCGTGCCTTCGGCGTCAAAGTCTTTGACTACTACTCTGCCAGCGAAGGCGTCCCTTTGATCGGCCAGTGTGAATTTGGCACCTATCACGTCTGCGCGGAGTCCGGGCTGTTCGAGTTTCTGCGTCAAGATGGCTCCCCCGCGGCCCCAGGTGAGCTTGCGGAGATCGTGGTCACGAGCTTTTGCCAATGGCGTACGCCGCTGATTCGCTACTGCACGGGCGATGTGGTCACTTTGTCCAGCTCGCCGAGCGCGCCCTGCGCGTGTGGTCGTACGCTACCAAGCGTCGGGCGCATCGTCGGCCGAGTCGACGATCTGGTGGTGACGCGGGACGGTCGCGCGATCGGCATGTTCCCTTTCCGCACGTTGAAATACGTTGCTGGCATCCGTGAAGCGCAGATCGTGCAAACCAGCGACACGGAGTTCCTCGTGCGCCTGGCGCTCGATGAGACGCGCGCCATCACCGAAGTGGAGCTGGACTTGACGCGGGTATTTTCGATCGTAGTGGGCTATCCGGTTCGAGTGCGCACGGAGCAGGTCGACGCGATTCCGCGGGGCCCGAACGGCAAATTTCGCACGATGATTCGCAGCGCGGGTTCAGCTTGAAGATCGCCTACTTATCAGCCGCGTGGCTCCCGTCACGTGGCGCCAATAGCGTGCATGTGATGCGCATGTGCCCGGCGCTGGCGGCGCAAGGTCACAGCGTCACGCTGCACACTCCGCGTGGCGAGCCTGCGCAGGTGGACGACTTCACCTATTACGGAGCACCGCGCAGCTTCGAGATCGTCAAACATCGCCGCTTTCAAGTGCGCGTCGCCGCGGCGCTGCTCTACGCGGCGCAAACCCGAGCTTATTTTCAGCGAACCACCCTGCCGGAGCTGTTCTATGCGCGGGACATCTACAGCTTGGCGGCGGTAGCTTCGCTCGGCGTGCCTTTCTGTTTGGAATCCCACTGGCGCCCGAAGAACGCCGTCCAGCTGCGCGTGGAGCGCTGGCTGCTCGGGTTACCGAATTGCCGCAAGGTAGTGCTGATTTCCGAGGCGCTGCGGGACATCTATCGTGAGTTGTTTCCCTGGTTTCCGCCGCAGAAGCTCGTGGTTGCTCACGACGCAGCCGATGAGCAACCGACGGCGGATCCGAACGCACAACGCAGCGGGGGCCGGCTTCAGGTCGGC
>Ga0247764_1000530_pt1 | contig 13348 bp, 6 predicted proteins | sample UWRJL051202B4_FD_179932 | JGI IMG/M metagenome (GOLD analysis project Ga0247764, IMG submission 179932) | Plant litter microbial communities from Arlington Agricultural Research Station in Wisconsin, United States - UWRJ-L051-202B-4 | ecosystem: Environmental > Terrestrial > Plant litter >...
CTCGTTCAGCGCGGGCAGAAACTCCGAGCCCAAGCGCGGGAGCAGGGTGGCGGCGGAGGCCAGCGACAACAGAGCGACGAGCAAAACCGTCGTCACGTTGTTCATCGCGAAGCGCAGCGTCGGGGTGAAGGCGCGCTGTGCCCATACGAGCAGCGGGGACTCCTTGGCCGGCTTCGGCTTACGCAGCGCATACAGGCACAGCACCGGCACGATCGTGAACGTCGTTACCAACGCGCCGACCAGCGCGCTCACCACGGTGTTCGCGAGCGGCGAAAAGATACGGCCTTCCACACGTTGCAGCGAGAAGATCGGCAGATACGCGGCGATGATGATGAGCAACGAAAACAGCGTCGGGCGCGCTACTTCTTTGGCCGCGTTGAAAACGCGGTCAGCGAGTGGCAACGGATCCACTTCGTGTTCCGCGCCCGGGTGCGGCGACAATTTGTGGAACAAGTGCTCCACCAAGATCACCGCGCCGTCCACGATGATGCCGAAGTCGACGGCGCCCATCGACAGCAAGTTGGCCGACATGCCGCGCAGATACAGGTACCCAAAGGAGGCAGCGAGCGAGAGCGGAATCGCCACGGCCACGATCAGCGATGCGCGCAGCGACAGCATGAACGCAAGCAGCACCAAAACGACCAGCACGGCGCCTTCAGCCAGGTTCTTGAACACCGTCTTGACGGTGGTGTTGACCAGGTCCGTGCGGTCGTAGAAGGCCTCGATCTTCACGCCGGCAGGAAGCCCGCGCTGATTCAGCTCCGTGATGCGTTCGCGCAATGCGTTCAGGACCACCGAAGGGTTTTCACCGCGGCGCATCAACACGATGCCTTCAACGGCGTCTTCGTTCTGTTCGCGTGTGACCACGCCTTGACGCGGCGCAAACCCTTCGTTTACCACGGCCACGTCGCGCACCGTCACAGGCACGCCGCTGTGGAACCCGACGCGGACGCGCTCGATGTCAGCTTGGTTCTTGAAGATACCCAGGCTGCGGATCACGAACATCTCCGAGCCGCGTTCGACGTAGCCGCCAGTCGCGTTCGTGCTGGCTTGCTTCAGCGCGGAGAAGACATCGTTCAACCCGATGCCCAGGTCCGCCATGCGCGACGGATCCGGTTGGACGTGGACTTCGCGATCTAGCCCGCCGTACGTCACGACGTCGGCGACGCCCGGCGTTTGCAGTAGCCGCGGTCGCACCACCCATTCTTGCTGCGTGCGCAGCTCCATTGGATCCGACTGCGTGGACTTCAGGGTGTAGCGGTAGATTTCACCGATGGGTGTGGCCATCGGTCCGAGTGAGGGCTTCACGTTCTCCGGCAGCTCTGCGCCGGCCATGCGCTCCACTACTTGCTGACGGGCCTGCAACGCGTCCGTGCCGTCATCGAACGTCAGGGTAACGAACGACAAGCCGAACAAGGAGATGCTGCGCAAACGCGCGAGCCGGGGCGTGCCGTTGAGGGCGCGTTCTAGCGGCAGCGACACGCGGCGTTCCACCTCTTCCGTCGGTTGCCCGGGGAACAGCGTGATGACCTGAACTTGCGTGTCCGTCGGATCGGGGAACGCCTCGATGGTGAGGTTTTGATAGGCGTAGTAGCCGAAGCTCGCCAACACCGCCGCGAACAGAAACGCGGCTAAGCGGTTGTCCAGCGCGAAGCGCAGCAAGCGTTCGATCATCAGTTCACCAATGCGATCTGGTTATCGAGCAAGACCGCGCCTTGCTCCACCACGGTTTCGCCGTTGGTGAGACCCTTGAACACCAACAAACGATCGTCACGCGAAGGTCCGGCGACGACGCTGCGGCGTTCGAAGCGGCCGTTGCCGGTGGCTACGTACACGTACTGATGCGAGCCGTCGGAGACCAAAGCCGAAGTCGGGATCTCCAGTGTGCCTGCCGGCGGTGACGTCAGCAGACGCAGTTCGGCGAACACGTTGGGGCGGATGTTCCCCTCCGCGTTCGGCAAGTCAGCCCACACCGAGACGGTGTGCCGCTCTGGATCCGCGACCTGGGACACCAGAGAAATGGTGGTTTCTGCCGCGAAACCCGGCATCGATGGGCTGCTGATCTGCACCTTGCCGCCCTTGGTCGCGGTCACGGCGTCGGCTTCGAACAGCTCGGCCGCGACGCGCACTCGACTCAAGTCGGCGACGCCCACCAGCGGCGTGTTCGCGTCGACTTGCTGCGCCGGCAGCACGCTCTTTTCGATCACCACGCCGTCGCGCGGCGCGACCACGGTGAACTCGTTGTCCGAGCGCGACGAGACCCGCAGGGAAGAGAGCTTGGTCTCCGCCAGGCGTACGGACAGTTGCGCTTCACGCAGGTCGCGATCGGACGCGAGCTGATCCTTCTCCGGAAGCGCCTTGGCCTCCACCATGGCTTTGACGCGTTGGAAGTCAGCCTTGGAGGCTTCTAGCCCTACCAGCGCCTTTTCTCGCTCCGCGCGTAGCCCGGCGATGTCCGGACTCGCGACAGAGAATAGCGGATCACCGCGTTTGACGTTTTGACCCAGCACGACGAATACGGTGGTAACGCGACCAGCCAGCGGCGTGCCGACCTTGGAAGCCAGCGCCTCGTCGACCGTGAAGCGAGCCGGGAAGGCATCTGTGTAGTGCGGCTCTGGCAGCTTCACTTGCGCCAGGCGCAGCACCTTCCATTGCGGAGCGTTCGACTCCAGCGTGACGTCGGTTTTGCCTACCTTCATTCCAGGTGGCGGCGTGGGTTCTGGCGGCAGCTCGCGGTGAAACGCCGCCGCGGAGGCCACGAAGGCGCTGCCCACCAGCAAAGCGACCGCAAAGCTTCGCAGCTTCTTCGCGTCGAGGGCGAGTAGGGAGCGCAAACTTTGAGGCGGCGGTACGGAGCGGGTCATGGTCGTTGGAGGTTCGGAGTGGGTTAATGCGCTGGCTGAACGCCCAGCTCGTGAATCAAATCGTTTTGTACGGTGAACAGCTCGAAGCGGCGTTCGAGCAACGTCAGGCGCAGCGCGACGTAATTGCGTCGCGCCAGCAGCAGATCCGTCAGGCTGACGCCGCCGTTGTCGAACGCGCGTTGGCTCGACTCCAGCACACTCTTCGCCAGCGGCAGCGATTCCTGCTCCAGATGGATCAAGGTCTGCGAGATCGTCAACTGGCGCTCGGACAAGCCGCGCAGCGCGGCGCGCGAATCGAGCGTCGCCGCAGCTCGCAGCTCCGTCAACTCGTCGGCGCGAGCCAGCGCTCGCGCGGCGTCGTGTTGACCGTGATCGGCGAGCGCCAAGGGCATGCTCACGCCAAGCGAGACGCTGTCGCGCGCGCTCGACGGCGGCAGGGAGTTATCGCGCTGATAACCGATGCGCAGCGTCACGTCCGGGATGGCGCGACGACTCGCGAGCTCGGCGCTGCGACGCGCGGAGTCACTCTCCAGCGCCAAGGCCTGCAGATCCGGTCGTCGCGAAAGCGCCGTCTCCGTGTCGAGCTGTGGCACCTGCAACGAAACTTCCAGGTCGCGCTCTTCGGCGCCTTCCAGGTCACATTCGCCCAGCAACACTGCGGTGCAGCTGGCCAGCGCTGCACGCGCTTCGGCGCGGCTGCGCGCGAGCTCTGCTCGCTGGATCGCCAAATCCAGCAACAAGCGATCGTAGTCGACGCCGCTCAGCGCCTTTTGTTCGTAACGCACGCGCTCGAGCTCCGCGCCGCGCTCAGCGCTCTGATAGGCCTCGTCCAGCGTCGCGCTGCGTAGATTCAGAAAGAGCACTTCAGCCAGGCTGCGCCGCGCCAAGGACAACTGGTCGAGCAGGGTTTGCTCACGCTCCTTGCGGGTGGCTCCGGCATGCAGCTCGGCGGCTGCGCGACGCGGGCCGCGCTTACCGAGCTCCCAGGTCTCACTCACCCCGGCGTTCCATATGGAGTCGGCTAGCGCCGGCGAACCGTTGATCGCGACGCTCGACAGCGAGGCGTCGACGACCGGATTCAGATACAGCTTGGCGCTGCGCGTCTCGGCGTTGGCCTGAGCGACGCGCGCTTGTGCCGCCCCGAAGACGTGACTCTTGCGTTCGATGCGCGCCCGCAGAGCGTCTGGGTTGCGCAATAGCTCGGCCACATGAATCGGCGTACTTTCTGCCTCCGCTCGTGCCGGGCCAGCGTGAGCGAGGCTTGCGCCTATGGAACAAGTCAGCGCAAGGCAGGTTCGGAGGGCGCGGGCGAATACGGGCATCGGGAGGGACGCGGCGGGCTCACGCGAGCACCGCACGCAACCAACCCTTCAGCAGCTTCCGTGCCACTGTTTCCGTCTGAAGAAATGTCAATGATCTTCAACTGATGTCACGATGGTCGGCTCAACCTTCCAACGGAAAAGTTAAAGATTCTTTAACAGGGTGTGCTGAAGTTTTCTTTCAGAACATCCGTCCCTGCTGGATATCGTTCAGTAGGGACGGCCGGGGAAGTTGAGCTTCACCTTGTATACGCCCTGTGAGCCACCTTGCCCTTGGCTCGTGATGTAGAGCGTTTTGCGGTCTTCCCCGCCGAACGCGACGTTGGTGACCGCGTTGGTGCCGTTGACCTTGAGCGGCGAGTTGGCGACCGGTTGACCCGTCTTGTCCACGACGACGATTGTGTTCGTGTTCGGGACGGCCACGTAGAGGTTGCCTGCGCAGTCGAGCGTCATGCCGTCGCTATTGCTCGACAGCGCAGTTCCGAAGGCGCTGCCCATATCGGCGACCTTGCCGCTCGCGTCGATCGCGTACTGCTTCACTCCGCCGGGACCGCCGACGAACAAGGTCTTTTCGTCCAGGGAAAGTGTGACGCCGTTTGGATTGTTGCCGTAGTCGGTGGCGATCACCGTGGCCGTCGTCGCGTTCGGGGGCAACTGGTAGGTGCGCGTTGCGCCCTGGGGACGCGAGCTGTTCTGAAAATCAGGATCAGTGAAGTACAACGTGCCGTCGGAGCGGTACACGAGGTCGTTCGGGCAGTTGAAGCGTTTGTTGTCGTAGGTTCCAACCAGCGTCGTTTTCGTCTTGCTCGGCAACGCGAAGCGCACGATGCCGCCGACGCCTTGGTTCGCGGTGACCAGGTTACCGTCCTTGTCGACGGCCATGCCGTTCGACCCCGAATTCTCGATGAACACCGAGCTGCTTTCGCCCGTCAGCTTGAAGATGCGCGCGCTCGAATCGCTGGCTTTGACTTCAGAGTAATAGAGCGAGTCTCCAACCCAGACCGGTCCTTCGATGTTCATGAAGTCGTACTGGTTGACCATGTCTTTCGGCGGAGAATTCGCGATTTGAGAAGCAGTTACGCCACTAGGAAGTGGGCTGCCGGTCAACGTGCTGGCCTCCGGACAAGCAAAGCCGAAGGGGGAGGTCGTTCCGCCGCCACCGCTGCCAGCGCTCGGAGCGCCACCGCTGCTACTCCCACCTTGGCTCGTGGACGTGCCGCCCATTGAAGCGCCGCCGTTGGCGGAGCCAGCGCTGGTCGTGCCGCCGCTGCTCATGCTACCGCCGCTGCTCATGCTACCGCCGCTGCTCGTGCTGCCGCCGCTGCTCATGCTGCCGCCAGCCGTGGTGGCGCCTCCGGTCGCGGTGCTGCCGCCTCGACTGGCCACGCCGCCGTTGCTCGCTCCACCCTGACTCGTTGCTCCGCCCTGCACGGCCGGCGCACCGCCGCTGGCGTTACTCGACTCCGAACCCGAACAGGCGAAGGACAGCGCGGCGCAGGCGAACACACCACAAACGGAAAAAACCTGGGCACCGCGCGTCTTCATCGGACGCCATGATTGACCAGCCCAGTCGCTCGCGCAAACCGAGTGCGCGCGTCGCTCTCGCCAGTTTAGGGCGGAGACCAGCGTTCGCCGGTCGAAGTGGGCGAGTCGCCGTTCAGTCCGCCCCAGATCAGGACTTCCTTGCCCACGAGGCTCGCGCTGCCGAAGCTGTGTTCTTCCTTGGAAGGCCACGCAGGGACGCGGGTCCAACCCTTGCCGATGATGTAGCGCCCGCCGTCTTTGACCAGATCGCCGCTGGCGTTTTCTCCGCCCAAGACCACGAAGTCGCCCGTGCCGAGCGCGAACGCCCAGCCGCCCTGTCGCGGTACGGCCCAACGCAGCGTCGGTTGCATCGCCGAGTCGACGTTGGTCCACGACGAGCTGAAGTACGCGCCGTCGCCCAGTAGATCTTCATCGGTGTGGCCGCCCCACACGAAGTAGGTGTTCCCGTCGAAAGCACCGAAGGCTGCGGAGCGGACCGAGAGTCCACGGGGCAGTTGAGACCACGTGTCACGCTCCACTTCGTAGGCGTAACCTCGATCGATGCGCGTGCTTCCCTCTTGCAGGCCGCCGTAGGTGCGCAGCTGGCCCGCGCCGACCGCCCAGGCGGCGCCCATCATGCCGCCCGGCGCGTTTTCGGCGCTAGCTGTCCGCCAACTGTCACTCTCGACGTCGTATACTTCGGCGGGGGTCGCGGCGACCGCTCCCGTCGTCGCGCCGCCGGCGAACAAGACACGCTGCCCGGCGTGCACGCCGAAGCCAGCAGCTCGAGGCACGGTGGCGCTGGCCGCGGCGGTCCAGCGATTCAGCTCGGGGTCGTAAAGGGCGGCATTGTTGTAGTAGTTGTTGCCGCTCGCGCTGATGCCGCCGAACACGAGGATCATCTGGCCCGTCCAGATCGCCATCGCGAGCTGTCGCGCACTCGGAGTTTGTGCGTCAATCGCGACCAGGGTCCACTTATTGGCTTTGGGGTCGTAGATGGCGCCGCTGTTCAGCGCATCCCCGTCGTCGTTGATGCCGCCAAACACGAACCAGCGTCCATCGAAAGCGGTCGCTGCAAATCGACTGCGCGATTCGAAGCCACCTGGAGTCGCCGCCATGCCGACCCAACCGCCGGCGCAAGCGCCGCCCATGCACGTGCGACCAGCCGCGCAGGTATCGCCGCACGCACCGCAATTCTGAGCGTCGGCCTTCAGATCGACGCAGGTACCGTCACAGCATGTCTTGCCTTTACAGTCCTGGTCGCACACGCTGCTACCGCCGCCGCTGCCGCCAGCGGTGAAGCCACCGCTGGCGGTCGCGCCGCCCGTGAAGCTCATCCCGCCAGATGGCGCGCTGCCGCCGCTCGCGTTTCTACCGCCCTGCAGCCCCTTGCCCGGGTCCAAGTAATACGGGTCGGACAGCGGACAGCCACACAACAACGCAGGCAGTGTCCACGGCAAGAGTCGGCGAAGCGCAGGCTGCACGCCACGTTCAACGGCCGCTTCTCCCCCAGCTTCAGCCGTCCAATATCAACTCGAAACACGCCACCGAAGTGCGCGACCGACACACCTCTCTCAGCTGTGCCCACACCGTCGCGCACGCGCTGACGCAAAAGCGCCGCTTGGCTTCGTTCGAAGGAACGGCGCTTTCGAAGGGAGAGCGGATCAGCGGCGGGAGAAGGGGGTGCGACCGGAGTAGACCTGTTCGTCGCCCAGCTCGTCCGCGATGCGGAGGAGTTGGTTGTATTTGGCGACGCGATCACTGCGGCTCAGGCTGCCGGTCTTGATTTGGCCGGCGTTGGTGGCGACGGCCAAGTCCGCGATGAACGCGTCTTCGGTTTCGCCGGAGCGGTGCGAGATTATCGAGGTGTAGCCCGCGGTCGTCGCCAGACGAATCGTGTCCAGCGTCTCCGTTAGCGAGCCGATTTGGTTCAGCTTGATCAAGATGCTGTTCGCAATCTTGCGGTCGATGCCCTTGGCCAAGCGCTCCTTGTTGGTGACGAATAGGTCGTCACCGACGAGCTGTACCTTATTGCCCAAGCTCTCCGTGATGAGCTTCCAGCCATCCCAGTCATCTTCGGCGAAGCCATCTTCGATGCTGACGATGGGGTACTTCTCCGCGAGCTGCGCGTAGATCGTCGCGAGTTCGCCGCCGGATACCTTCTTCTTGTCGAAGGTGTAGTTGCCGTCGTCCTTGGAGTAGAACTCGCTGGCCGCGCAATCCAGCGCGACGCCGACGTCCTCACCCGGCGTGTAACCAGCCGCGGACACGGCGTCCAACACGCGTTTGATGGCGTCCTCGTTCGTGCCCAGGCGGGGAGCGAAGCCACCTTCGTCGCCGACGGAGGTGGTGAGACCTTCCTTCTTCAAGATCGACTTGAGGTGGTGGAAGATCTCGGCACCCGCGCGCAGCGCTTTGGAGAAGGAGTTGAAGCCGAGCGGCACGATCATGAACTCTTGGATTTCGAGTCCGTTGTCGGCGTGAGCGCCACCGTTGATGATGTTCATCAACGGGGTCGGCAACACGCGCGCTTGAGTGCCACCCAAGTAGCGCCACAGCGGCAAGCCCACCGTATCCGCCGCGGCGCGCGCCGTCGCGAGCGAAACCGCCAGGATGGCATTCGCGCCGAGCTTGGCTTTGTTGGCGTGACCGTCGAGCTCAATCAAGCGACGATCCACCGCGGCTTGATCGAGCGCGGACAAACCGATCACGGCTGGACCCAGTTTCTCGTTCACGTTCTCGACGGCCTGCTTCACGCCTTTGCCGAGGTAACGCTTCTTGTCACCGTCACGCAGCTCGATCGCTTCGTGCTCTCCGGTGGAGGCGCCGCTCGGAACGGCGGCGCGGCCCCAGCCGCTGGTGGTGTGGACCTCGGCTTCGACCGTGGGGTTACCACGGGAATCGAGGATTTCGCGTGCACTGACTTGGAGAATCTCCGGCATGACGGCCCGGATTATCATGATTCCAAGCCGCCGGCGAGCGCTGCCCCGCTCGATCTGGAACCGCTACCAACTCGAGGGTTCGCGATTGACAGCCGTGTTACGATCGTGACGAAAGCTGGAGAGCGCGCGGTAGATTTGGCGTCGAGCGCGGCTAATGCCGCCGAGCGGCCGATGTTCGGGCAGGCACCGCCAGGGATTGAACGATAGGTTTTCACCGAATAATTGCCGCTCCGGCGTATCGAAGTCTTGTTCAGGGATCTCCAGGGTCGCCACTTTGCGAAACGGCGAGCGCCCTTCGGACCAGTGTTTCGTGGCGTCTTCGATCGGCATTTCCCTGGTGTCGGTCTGCGCCTGAATCAGAAAATCAAAGCTCGCGTGGCTCTGACTCAGACGGAGCTTCAGGTCTTCACGCAGATAGTCGCGGTGTGAGCGCTGCGGGCCGGGGAAGGACTGCGCCTTATTGGGTCTCAGGCTGTACTTCACGGCGCGGTCACCGAACAGATAGGGCACCATGCTGTGGTACTGGATGTCGAGCACGCTATCGTGCTGGCCCAGCGTGCGCAGTACCTGCAGCGCGATGCGCGGGTGGCGTAAGAGGTAAGACAAGCGCTGGAATTTGCCACGCAGCACGACCTCCACCAGCGCCGAGAACTGCTGCACGTCTGCCGTGACGAACTCCGGAGCACTCACGGTCAGGAAGTCGTGCGTGCTGCAATCCTCCGCGCCTTCCAGCAGCTTGGCTCCAGCGACGCCCAGCAACTTGATCGCTGCGCCGCGCACGTCGCGCGCGCTGTCTTTCGTTGGTGTGCCGGCCGCGTTGGAAAAGCGCACGAAGGCTTGGTACGTCTTGGCCTCGCGAAATACGCCGACGCGAAGCGATTCATCCAGACCTGGCTCTACCTTGAACAGCGCGCGGACGCAGCCGTGCATCTTGGGGTGCGCGTCGCGCAACGTGCGTTTGCCGGCGTAGTCTTCTTTCATCTTTTCGCGCAGCGCGTCCAGCAGCTGGTCGATGTACAGCTGTTCGTCCGGTGGAATCTGCTCCAATGCATCAGCAGGGGAGATGCGACACAGCGCTTCGCTCATCAAGCGCACCGCAGGGATGGACGGCATGAAAAAGTAAGCGCTCCCGACCACGCGCACGAAACGTGGCAGCGCCGTTGCACTGGGGCAAATCCCGGTCTTCACGTCGGTTTGCAGCGTGAAAGAGGCTTCGTCGATGCCCAGCTCCCGCTCGGTCTGACGCATGCCTAGCAGCGGATCGGTTTCGCTGTTTTGGCCGGCAAACTTCGGGTTGTTGAGCCACTGTTGTTGCACGAACTCGAACTGGCGCTCCAAATTCGCGTTGAACGCCAAGAACTGCAAGCCGCGTGGCGCGTCCGTTTCTGGGGCTGGCAGCAGCGCACGTTCGATGAGCTTCGCTGCGTCCATGGCCGGCTCCACGGGGGAGCCGTACGGTCTGCCGCGGCGCAAGATGCGGTGCAGATTCGCGAGCGTGCGGGAGGCATCCGGCGTCGCGCCAAGCTGCCAGTCGCGCGGGTTCGTGCGGCGAAGGTGAGCGCCGAAAGGACAACGGGCGCCGTAGCGATCGTTGTCTTCGTCGTTCGACAAATAGCCGAAGTTGTCTTCGTCCTGGAAGCGCTTGCCAGGGTCCTTGTCGGGATGGCGAACCAATGGCGCGCCGCTTGGCCAACGTCCGACCATCTTGCTCGCCAGCGTGACTGCGTCCGCGCCGATCTGTGCCGAGCAATAACGCCAGAAGCCATGTACGTCCTGCTCCAGCTGACGGAACACCAGGTAGCTGCCGTTCATGCCGAACGCGAAGCCGGCGGAGCTTATTGGCGCGTGTGAGACGTTGCCGTAGCCGTCGCGATGCCCCAACAAGAACTCGCCGGCCGGCAACGTATTACCCGGACTTTCTGCGCGACCGCTGCCTTCGACCGTCGGTTGCCCGATGCCGTCGCGGAATCCAAAGTGCTCTTTGCGATCCGCGAGCGTCGTGCCTTCCAAGTTCTGCACTAACTCGAGCCCGGCATTCTGCGCCTGCGCCAGGAACTCCTCAGTGTAGCTCTGCACGCTGGTCTTGGTCTTGGCGTAGATCAGGAGCAGCACATGCACGGGATTGCTGGGGCCGCCCCAGGCCCACTGGCTCGGCGCGTCGTCGGCGACGTCGCCATTGGTGCGCGCGCGGTACTCGTTGGCGGAGCCTTGTACGAACGGCGTGGAGAAGCGCGAGCACAGCGTTTCGTCAACCCCCAGTGCACGCAGGCCCTCGTGCGTGAAGGCCAGGTTGATCAAGGGTTCCGGCGGTTCGTCCGTCTTGGATTCGGCTGCGGCCGAGGCCAGCGGCAGCGCGCTGAGCCATGCCAACAGCTGCGGGGACCGACGCGCGACGCGCAACATCAAGAAGCGCGTCTCCGGCACGTGGCCATAGCCCCACAGGATGATGCCTTGGATGTCCGCCATCGGTAGCGGCGGCTCGCGCGTGCGCTCTTCACTGTAGAGCTGGTCGGCGGCGACGCGGTCCACGTTGCGCAGGTGAAAGAGCCAGGTAGCCGCGTCCATGGACGCGGGATCGGCGAGGCCGCGACGGATTTCCGTGTTGGCGTTGATGTTGACGATTGATAGTCCCGGATAGGCGCTGTACCAGACCTGAGTCGGGAGCTGACCGTGCCGCGTCCACGCCAAGAAGCGCGCCGCATCGCGAGAACCGGCGTTGAGGAGCCACGTCGTGCGCGGATAGCCGACGGTGTTGCTCCACACCGCAGTCAAGCCGTTGCTCGCCTGATCGATGAAGTCACCCAGATAACTTTGCCAAGAGCTATCGAAGTTGCTGAAGAACAAGACGTTGCGGTTCGGCAGTAGGACCCAACGCGCGAAGTGGATGGACGGGATGTCTCCGAGCTTGCCGCGATTGTATTGGTTCCTCGCCAGGAACTGTAAGGCGGTAAAGACCAAACGAATCAGCACCCAGCGCAGCGTACCCGGCTTCAGCGCCACCACGTGTGTCAGCTGATTCTGCAGGAACACGTTCTCTTCGGCGGAGGCGACGCTGAAGTCCTTCACCGTGCGCTCGGAATAGCTCGGCTGAAACTGTGGATCCGTCAGCTCCAGGTGACGGAAGTAGAAGGCCAACCCCAGCACGATCAGCAACGTGGCGGTGATGCCGTAGAGCCCCGTGGTTGCGACAATGAGCGCTCCCAATACGAGCACGAGCCCGCCCAGGACGTAACGCGCGAGCTTCACTCGCCCGGTCAGATCGGGTTGCGCGGGAAACCTTGGAATCTCCGGAAAATCGGGCTTGAGCCGAGCGAGCACCTCCGTGCGGACGACCTCGGGCTCCGCCTTGCGGAAATTGCCGGCGTCCAAGATGCTCTCCACGCGCCGCCGCAACGTGGCTTCGAACAGGATTTGATCGCGGCTGCGACCGCTGGAGCCGACGTAAAAGGTGCTGGCGGGACGTTGTCGTGACTTGATGAACTCAGACAACTTGCCGCTGCGGAAGCCTTCACAGTGCGCGAACACGCGTTCGAGCCCCGCCCCGGCTTCAGTCACCAGCTCTTCGACGTGCAGTTTGAAAGCGCGCGACTCCGAGCAGTCGTCTTCACCTTCTGGACCATCGTAGTTGGTGGAAAACGCCAGCTGCGGGCCGGTCTGTTGATCGTGCTCCAGCAGGGCGAAGCGCGCGTAGTGCACGGTTCGGAGGCGCGTGAACGGAACCAGCGGGGTCGTCACGGGCAGGCTTTGCATCGCCCGCGTCGTCTCCGCGCCGATCTGCTGCAGCAGCTGTTTCAAGCTCGCGAGCTGATCGGGACGCACCCGCGCGAGCACACACCCAGCAAACTGCCGGGTCGCAGACGTCTTCGGCAAACTCACCATGCGCTCTTCCCTCGGCGAGCCGCGCTTCCCCGCGGCCGAAGCCGAACCTTCTCACACTCACCGCAGACTGCCTAGAGTCTGCTCTCGAGGGCGGTCTAGAATCCTGCTTCCAACTGAGCTTGGATCCAGACGGCGCGGCGCCGCAGGAAGGTCTTGAGCAAGGTCACTTCGGCCTTGTGAGATCCGTCCTTCGCCGGAGTGCCGGTCCAGCGCGCGAAGTCACGCGCAGCGGCAGCGCCGATGTTCGCCACTAGGCCATCGATGGCTTGATCCATCTGATCCGGCGAAAGTTTACCCTTCAATAACTCCAGGAATCGCGCGCGGTAACGCGCTCGAAACTCCGGGTCACGAAACAACGCGGCCCAAAATCCCTGCGCGAAGTAGTCCGTGCCGTCACTGCCCGCGAGCTTCCACTCTTCGGGGTTCTTGGCTCGATCGTCGTACGGCGTTCCGGAGCTGCGATCGAAATCCCACAGCGGACCGGCTTGCAACAGTCCGTCGCGATCCTTGAAGAAGTACGCGCTGATGCGCAGCGCGTCGACGTTCTTCAACAGGGTGTTGAGGATGTTGTGATCGATGAAGGCGTCTACATCGATGTACGCCGAGTACGATTTGCCGGTCTGGGGGTGTTTGAAGTCCTTGGCGTTGATGGCTTTGCCGAAGTCTTCGACGTACGTGCGAATGAAGTCCACGTACGGCTTCATTCGCGTTTGCTGCATCAGGGCGGCGTCCGGATACACGAACTGCCAGCTCTGGCCGGCGCCCATGAAGTGCACGTCGCCTTTGTCGATCGCGAGGACGTAGCCCCCAGACAGCTCGC
>Ga0247764_1000531_pt1 | contig 13330 bp, 9 predicted proteins | sample UWRJL051202B4_FD_179932 | JGI IMG/M metagenome (GOLD analysis project Ga0247764, IMG submission 179932) | Plant litter microbial communities from Arlington Agricultural Research Station in Wisconsin, United States - UWRJ-L051-202B-4 | ecosystem: Environmental > Terrestrial > Plant litter >...
GGCGAGCATCATCATCGAGACGACGATCTCGATGAGGCCGAAGCCTTCCTGGTTGTTCTCGTTCACTCTGCCTCCTCTCGTTCGGGTCTGAATCTGACGAGGTGGGGTGCCGCGGTGCAGCACCCCACCCCGGAGCAGCGTTTGCTATGGGCAAGTCCCCTTCGCTGCTGCAGTGACATTGGTGATCTTGTATGCCTGAGTCGAGCCAGAGACAGCGTCTAGACAAAAGACGCCCGCGGCGGTGCCGCTCTTCTGAGTGACCGCATTCCCTACGTAGCCGTAGTCGGTGAGCAAGGTTGCCAGCTCAGCCGATGTCTTAGCACCGGTCGGGTAGGCTCCGCTGTTCTGCGCCGCATACGCGATGAGGGCGAGCTTGGCGTTGCTGAGGTCAGACTGTGCTGCCGAGTCCTTCGCGGAGTTCTGCTGACCCAGGAACACCGGGATGGCGATTGCGGCAAGGATGCCGATGATGAGCACGACGACGAGCAGCTCGATGAGCGTGAACCCCTTGTCGTCGTTCTCGAGTGCGCTGCGCTTCTTGGCGAGCGACGTGTGGATTGCGGTGATCATTGTTCTTCCGTTCCTGTTCAGGATTGCTGGTGACAGGTGGCCCCCTGGTGTTTCGTGCCCCCTACGTCGATCCTCGATCCAACGCACCATCGTGTGAATCCCGCAAATAGGGCACAATCAGGTATTTTGCGCCCCCAAAGCGGGCGCCCCTAGTGCGGGGGTAGCCAGACCTGGACGGTCGTAATCGCTAGTGGATCGAGTTGTAGATCGTGAACATCGGCATGTACAGCGCCACGATCATGCCGCCGATGATCGTGCCGATGACTCCGATCATGAGTGGCTCGATAAGCGAGGTGAGCGACTCCGTGGTGGTCTGCACCTCATCTTCGTAGAAGTCGGCGATCTTGTTCAGCATGGTCTCCATCGAGCCGGAGTCCTCACCGACAGCGATCATCTGGGTCACCATGGCAGGGAAGACCGGTTCTGCCATCAGCGGACCGGAGATGGAGGTTCCTCCGCGCACCGAATCGCGCACGCGCAACAGCGCCTGCTCGATCACCCAGTTGCCCGAGGTCTGTCCCACGATTTCGAGGGACTGCAGGATCGGTACGCCGGCACCCGTCATCGTGGCGAAGTTGCGGGTAAATCGCGCGATCGCCACCTTGCGCATCAGGAGCCCGAATACCGGCAGTCTGAACTTGAGCGGATCGACCACCGCCCGCACGGTGTCGTTCCGACCGTTGGCCCGCCACCAGAGCGCCCCGGCGACAGCGAGGACTGCCAGCAGCGGTCCGATCCAGACCATGTTCTGAGAGATGTTCACCAGGATTTGGGTGGGAACGGGCAGGGTCCCGCCCAGGTCGGCGAACATCTTCTGGAATACCGGCACGATGAAGATCAGCATGCCGATGACGGAGACGATGGCCATCACGAGCACGATCACGGGGTAGGTGAGTGCGGACTTGATGGTCGCCCGTAGCTTGACGTCGGCCTCGAAGGTCGCCGCGATCGACTCCAGCGATTGGTCGAGGAAGCCGCCGAGTTCGCCCGCACGCACCAGATGGATCATGATCGGCGGGAAGATGCGAGCGTGTTTTGCCACGGCATCGGACAGGGACGAACCGCGTTCGACATCCGTTCTGATGCTGTCGAGTGCGGCAGCGAGCCGTTTGTTCTCGGTCTGATCGGTGAGGATGGTCAGAGCGCGCAGCAGCGATAGGCCGGCACCGACCATGGTGGCCAGCTGTCTGCTCATCACCGCGATGTCGTGCAGCGGCACCTTCTTCTCGAAGCCGGGCAGCGTGATGTCCATCTTCAGGCCGGTACCGGCCGTGGTCGCCTCGATCGCAACCGGCGAAAGCCCCATGGTGCGTAGGCGCGACACCACCATCGTCTCGCTCGGCGCCTCCATGCGACCACGAACGATCTTCCCGCCCGAGTTTCTGCTCGTGTATGCGTAGATCTGAGCGGTCGACATCAGTACCGAGTCCCTTCGTCGGAGAAGCTGTAGCCCTCGGGAGCGGCATTCGGAGCTGCCCGGCGCACGAGACGCGTGAACCCCTCGAGGTCGTGCACCTTCTCGAGCGCGGCCTCGTGAGTGATCTGCCCGTTGTCGACGAGTTCGGCAAGGTGCTGGTCCATCGTGTGCATACCGAGGTCTCGTCCGGCCTGCATGGCAGAGGCGATCTGGTAGGTCTTCCCTTCGCGGATGAGGTTCGCCACGGCGGGGGTCGTCACGAGGATTTCGGTGGCCACCGCGCGCCCCCTGCCCGTGGCTCTCCGCACCAGCGTCTGGCAGACGACACCCTGGAGCGTGGCGGCCAGCTGTGCGCGTACCTGTCCCTGCTGATGCGGCGGGAACACGTCGATGACACGGTCGATCGTCTGCGGCGCGTCCTGGGTATGCAAGGTCGCGAACACGAGGTGACCGGTCTCGGCGGCGGTAAGGGCGACCGAGATCGTCTCGAGGTCTCGGAGCTCACCGATGAGGATGACATCCGGGTCCTGCCGCAGCACGTGCTTGAGAGCGGCGTCGAAACTGTGCGTGTCGGCGCCGATCTCGCGCTGGTTGACCAGCGACTTCTTGTTGGAGTGGAGGAACTCGATGGGGTCCTCCACCGTGACGATGTGATCGGCCCGGGTCTGGTTCACCAGGTCGATGATCGCCGCCAGGGTGGTCGACTTGCCCGATCCCGTTGGTCCGGTGACGAGGACGAGGCCGCGCGGGAGGGTGGCGAAGCGGCCGACGGCCTCGGGCATCCCGAGATCGCGCAGCGGCTTGATGCCGGTGGGGATGAGACGGAATGCCGCGCCGATCGCGCCGCGCTGCTGGTAGATGTTGACGCGGAAGCGCGCATTGGCCGAGATCGTGTACGCGATGTCGAGCTCGAGGTCGTGCTCGAAGATCTCGCGCTGGGTATGGCTCAGGATGCTGCGAAGCGCGGTCTGCACACGGTCGCGGCTCCACGGGGTCTCTCCCTCGATCGGCCGTAGAGCACCATCGATGCGGACCATGGGAGGGGCGTTGCTGGTGACGTGAAGGTCTGAGGCGCCGAGGATCACGACCTCCTGCAGTGCGGCGAGGAGGGCGGGGTCTGCGTGGGAGCGGGCGACCTGCGCCGCATCCGCGTCATACGCGGAGTCTTCGACCATATCGTCGCACTTCTCTTCAGACGCGGTATCGTCGACCTCGGCGGAGGTCGGCGGTGGGGCCACACCGCCGGGCGGGGGAAAAGCAGACGGGAACGGCACGCCGAACTGCGCTGCATGGTCGGCGAGCGGTGGTCCGGCCAGGTCGAACGGGCCGGGCACGGGTGGCCCGACCGGAGCGGCGAACGCCGCGGTCGAGGGCTGGAACGAGCCGGGCTCCGGGTACTCCCCCACGGGCGCCTCCATCTCGATGGGGAATGCCTCGCCGGTCGGTGGCGGGTAGGAGCGATTGGTGCGCGGCCGCTTGTAGGCGTCCGCGTCATCCGGCGTGGTCACCGGAATCTCGTAGACAGGCTTGTCCATGAAAGCTTCCCCTTCTAGCTGTACAAAGCTGGCAGACCCCCCGGTCTGCGTAGATCAGGCGACGACCCTGAGAATCTCTTCGATGGAGGTGACACCGAGCTGTGCTTTGGCCCAGCCGTCTTGACGCAGGGTCGTCATTCCCTGCTCGACGGCCAGCCGCCCGATCTCACTGCTCGATGCACGGGCTACCGCGAGCCGTTCGATTTCCTCGGTGACAGTCATCACCTCGTGGATGGCGATTCGACCTCGATAACCGGTGCCCGAGCAGGCCTGGCAGCCGACCGGCCTGTGCAGAGTAGGCACCGCCATGCTGAGGTCGAACCCGACGCGGAGGTTCACCAGGTCGGTGCCCTCGGGCTTGTAGGGCTCACGACAGCGATCGCACAGCCGTCGAGCGAGTCGCTGGGCGACCACGGAGTCGAGTGCTGAACCCACCAGGAACGGCTCGATGTTCATCTCGGTAAGACGTGTTACCGCGCTGGGGGCATCGTTGGTGTGCAGAGTCGAGAGGACGAGGTGACCCGTGAGCGACGCCTCGATGGCGATCTGCGCGGTCTCGTGGTCGCGGATCTCACCGAGCAGCACGACATCCGGGTCCGATCGAAGGATGCTGCGCAGCGCGCTCGCGAAGGTGAGGCCCGCCTTGGGATTGACCTGCACCTGGTTGATGCCGGCCATCCGATACTCGACCGGGTCTTCGACGGTGATCACATTGATCTCCGGCCGGGCGACCGCGTGCAGGGTCGTGTACAGGGTGGTCGACTTGCCCGAACCGGTCGGACCCGTGACCAGGATCATGCCGTAGGGCTTCGAGTACGAGCGTTTGAACGCCTCCGCGTTGCGATCCAGGAGGTACAGCTGATCCATGCCGAGAGCGGTGTTGGTGTTATCGAGGATCCGCATGACGACCTTCTCGCCATAAACCGTCGGGAGCGTCGCCACGCGAAGGTCGATCTGTCGACCTCCGTGCACGACGGACATCCGACCGTCCTGCGGCTTGCGCCGCTCGGCGATGTCGATGTCGGCCATGATCTTCAGCCGCGAGGTCACACCGTTCTGGATGTTGCGCGGTGCGCGCTGCATCTCGTGCAGCACCCCGTCGATGCGGTAGCGCACCAGCAGGTCGTGCTCACCCGGCTCGATGTGGATGTCCGAGGCCCTGTCCTGAATTGCCTGGCTGATGAGCAGGTTTACGAATCGCACGATCGGGGCGTCGTCATCCTGTGCCTCGGCCGTGGAGACCATCGCCGCGGCAGACGGCCTGTTCTCCTCCTCCAGCGCGACGGTGAGCTCGTCGAGCTCGCCGTCGGCGCGGATGAAACGGTTGAGCGCGTTCTTCAGGTCGGTGCGCTCGGCGACCACGGCATCCACCCGCATGCGCGTCGCCGCGCGTACGTCGTCAAGGGCGAACACATCGCCCGGGTTCGCCATAGCGATGAGCAGGCGGTCGCCGCTGACGGCGATGGGCAGAACGTTGTGGCGGCGGCAGAGTGCTGCGGGAACGAGCACCACGGCGGCACGATCGATCGGGTAGTCGACGAGTTCGACGAAGGGCAGGCCGGCCTGGGCGGCGCGAGCGGATGCGACCTGGAGGTCTGTCACGACACCCTGTTCAACGAGGTTGAGGATCTTCAGCTCGTCATCGGTAGGGTCACCGCTGAGCATGTCCAGGCTCTCGATCGGCATGAGGCCACGGATGATCAGGATTTCAGCCAGAGAAGACATCGCGCCCCTTCCATTCGGGTAGGGGGTGACGATGCTTTCCCCCCGGAGATGCCAACGGTATCCCGGCGTATCAGCGACGGACAGACCCGCTTTAGGGGGTGGATCAGGGCATTTGCCGCGTGCAGCAGCGCGGGTCAGTCACCAATGAGAGCGAATGTTGCGCCGATCAGCGCCGCCCACCACGGCGGTGAGCAGCGCAGTCAGCTCAACCATCTGACCTCTCCGCACCGCGGGAAAGGTTCATTCGGGTCAGCGGATGTCGCGGGCCGCTGGCCGCGCCCGCCGGGTCACCAGCACAATCACCAACACCACCACCGCGATGACCACGACCAGAAACACCAGCCCACCGACGAGGATCGGGATGAGCCACCCCGGGAGCGCACCAGCATGCGAGGACGGGGCCGCCACCGCAGACGACGACGGCGACGGCGACGCGGTCTCCCCGCCAGCGGCGATCTGCTTCGCCGACGGCCGCTGCCCGGCCTTGGTCGAGATGAGCGGATTCTTATCCGGGTACGTCGCCGGATCCACCGTCAACATTCTTGTCAGGCTGGCGACGCCGTATCCGAGTTCGCCAGACTTGTCAAAGGTCAGCGGGTGACTCACTGTCCCGGTATTACGGATCAGGGTCTGAATCAGCTGGTTTCCGGTCGCCGCCGGGTACTTCTGCTTCACCACCGCGAGAAAACCCGCCACGATTGGTGTGGCTAACGACGTGCCCTTACCTTTCGACTGAAGCTCCCACGACCCGCCGCTGTCTCGCGCCCCCTGAAGCAGGAGATCCACCCCCGGGCCGACGACATCGGTGGCGGCGCTCAAGTTCGGCGCACCATCCGTGGTCTGGATCGCCCCGGTCGAGTCCATTGCCTGCACACTGACCACACCATTGGCACCGTACGGAAATCCCGTGAGGGAACCGAGATTGTTGTTGGGCAACCCACCCAGAACCACCACACCATGGTGCTCCGCGCGCGCGATCGCCGCCGTCAGCTTGTCCGTCTGGCCCATTGTCTGCGATATGGAGATGATCTGCGCCCCGGCGGCCACCGCATCATCAATCGAACCGGCCACAATGCCTTCGATCACCGAATCGTCGGCGCAATGGACGGAGGTATCGTTCGGTGTCGCCGACCCAAAGGAGTCGGAATAGAACAACACCCGCGCCCCCGGCGCCACACCCTTCACACCCACCTGGCCCGGGTACGCAGCCCCGGTCCCCGCGATCAACGCCACCACACCCGTCCCATGAATGGCACCCAGCGACGTCGTCGTCGGCGGCACCGGCTGCCCGGTGTCATCCAAACACTTCCCCGACGACGGCCGCACCTCCACATTCGCCCCCACCAACGGCGGAATCTCCGGATTGATCTGATCATCGATGACCGCGATCGTCACACCCTTACCCGTCCACCCCGCATCATGCGCCTGCTGCACATGCAACGCGGAGAAATACCACAAACCATCCGCAGGGCCTTCGGCCAGCGCAGACGAGACAGACGTCAGAGCACTCGCGCCCAGCCCACACAAAGCCGCGAGCACCGCTGCAACCAGCCGCACCGTTCGGGGAACCGGCGAATTCGCTCGCGCTGTCATTCGACCTTTCCAATTTTCTGGGTGGCGGAGTCGCGAATAGGCGCGTCACCAGTGTGCGAGCTCGCCGCCAGCGCATCCAGCTGGGCAAGGAGCGCAACGGTCTCCGCCGCGTTCGATTCATCCTGAGCGTTCAGGTCGGTGGCGGCCAGTCGCAGGGCATCCATGTGCTGCTGCAGCAGGTCGCGGATGCCGTCGACGAGAGACGCGACCGACTCAGAGGTGGCTTCAAGCGCCGCGTAGAACTCCTTCGCCGCGCCAACGTTGGCGCCCTCGATGTGCCGCATCGCGCTGGACGAGGGCAGCCTAGAGCTGCCGACCCAGTGGGCGAGAGTCTTCAGCGCCGCCTCGAGCTCCTCGGAGTTGACAGAGATGGGACTGCTCGCCATGGGCCTTTTCCTGCCTGTGTTCTGTGTCTTATGGAGGTGGTGCCGACGCGGGCACGCCCGGCCCGGTCACAGACCGAGCCGGGCGCTACTGCCCACGGGTGGGACTACAGCGCGAAACGCCCGGCGGAGGAGTTGTCGCTCTGCGTGTACTGCTGGGCGATCTGCTCGGTCTTGCCCGAGATCTGGGTGAGCAGCGTCTGCATCTCTGATACCGACGCGGTCCAGCCGCGCTGCGCTGCGTCGTAGGACTGCTGCGCCTCACCGCCCCACGCCGACTTCAACTTGTTTACCGCGGACTCGAGCTTGTCGAGCTCGGCGCGAATGCCATTGGAGCCACCGCGAATCTGCTCGACGAGTGCGATGACCTGGGACGGATCGACCGACATTGACTGCATAATCGTTACCTCTCTCAACCGTGGCTTAGGAACCGGACATCATCGAGCTGAGGCCCGAGATCGTGGACTGGTGCTCTTGCTCTGTCGCGGCCTGGTCTTTCTCGGTGCCAGACAGCGCCTCCTCCAGCGTGATCAGCACGTTGTTGAGCTTGCGCGCCTGCTCGTCCCACGAACTCATCAGCGTGGTGAACGAACCCGCAGCGGCGCCCTGCCAATACCCGCGGAGCTGCTCGATCTCGCTGCGCACGTTCTGAACCTGCCGATCGATGCCCTGCTTCGCATCGCGCACCGCGAGGGCACCCTGACGGAGCGCACCCTCCTCTGCGGAGATAACTTCAGCCATCTCTTCACTTCCTCACTGTTGGTCGTTGTACCGATGGAATCTCAAAAACCACGGCGACCGGAGAAGTTTCGACGAGCATGACGCACCCCACTGGTCCCCCACCGACGCCCTCATCCCGTCGGCGTGCGGCGGTACGACTTCCCCGTCGTCGAGGATATCTCTTTCTTCCTCCCCCGGTGTACGCCCGCGTTCGGGGCACCGCGGCAGGGGGAAATGCCGAACGGCCCCCCGCGAGATGCGAGGGGCCGTTCGGTTACGTGCGTGCTGCTGAGTGCGACCTAGTTGTACGTACCGGGCGTGTAGTCATCCGACGAGAAGCTGTCGAAGTCGACGAAGCTCAGGTCGGCCTCACTGAACGACGAGTCGTCCGTGAAGATCCGGTTCGGGTAACGCTCCGCCTTGGCCTCTTCGGTCGCCTCGACGGCGACGTTGCGGTACTTCGGCAGACCCGTTCCGGCCGGGATGAGCTTTCCGATGATGACGTTCTCCTTGAGCCCCATCAGCGGGTCGGACTTGCCCTCCATGGCGGCCTGCGTGAGAACACGCGTGGTCTCCTGGAACGACGCGGCCGACAGCCACGACTCGGTCGCCAGCGATGCCTTGGTGATACCCATGACCTCCTGGCGAGCGGATGCCGTCTTCTTGCCCTCGGTGAGCGCGGAGCGGTTGAGCTCGTTGTACTTCAGGCGGTCGACGAGCTCACCGGGCAGCAGTCCGGTGTCGCCGTGGTCGACCACGGTGACCTTGCGGAGCATCTGGCGCACGATGACCTCGATGTGCTTGTCGTGAATCGGCACACCCTGCGAGCGGTAGACGCCCTGCACACCATCGACGAGGTGCTGCTGGACGGCACGGACACCGCGGACACGAAGAACTTCCTTCGGGTCGATGGCACCGACGTGCAGCTGCTGGCCGAGCTCGACGTGCTGGCCATCCTCGACGAGGAGGGTTGCACGCTTGAGCACCGGGTAGGCGATGGGCTCTTCACCGTTGTCGGGGGTCAGGATCAGCTTGCGGCTGCGGTCCGTGTCCTCGATCGTGATCTTTCCTGCGGCCTCGGCGATCGGGGACGCACCCTTGGGGGTACGGGCCTCGAACAGCTCGGTGACGCGGGGAAGACCCTGGGTGATGTCATCCGCGGATGCCACACCACCGGTGTGGAAGGTACGCATGGTCAGCTGCGTACCGGGCTCGCCGATCGACTGGGCCGCGATGATGCCGACGGCCTCTCCGATGTCGACGATCTTGCCGGTGGCCAGCGAGCGGCCGTAGCAGACGGCGCAGACACCGACGGCGGACTCACACGTGAGCACCGAACGGACCTTCGCGTGGGTGATGCCGTTGTCGATGAGCTCCTGGATCAGCACGTCTCCGACGTCGTCGCCGGCCTTCGCCACGACCTTGCCGTTCGCGTCGACCGCGTCCTCAGCCAGGCTGCGGGCGTAGAGCGAGTTCTCGACGTTGGCGTCGCGCACCAGCACACCATCGGCACCGACGGTCGCGACCAGCAGGTCGAGGCCCTTCGTGGTGCCACAGTCGTCTTCGCGGATGATGACATCCTGCGAGACGTCCACCAGACGACGGGTGAGGTACCCGGAGTCTGCGGTGCGCAATGCGGTGTCGGCCAGACCCTTACGAGCACCGTGAGTCGCGATGAAGTACTCGGCGACCGAGAGTCCTTCGCGGTAGCTCGAGATGATCGGGCGGGGGATGATCTCACCCTTCGGGTTCGACACGAGGCCACGCATACCGGCGATCTGACGAACCTGCATCCAGTTACCGCGGGCACCGGAGGTGACCATGCGGTTGATGTTGTTGTTCGCCGGCATGTTGTCTTCCATCGCCTTGGCGACGTCAGCGGTTGCCTTGTTCCAGATCTCGATGAGCTCCTGGCGACGCTCGGCGTCTGTCGTGAGGCCCTTCTCGAACTGGGTCTGAACCTTCGCGGCCTGCTTCTCGTAGCCACCGATGATCTCGCGCTTGGTCGGCGGGGTCAGGATGTCGGAGAGCGCGACGGTCACACCGGAGCGGGTAGCCCAGTGGAAACCGGCGTCCTTGATCCGGTCGAGCGCCGCAGCGACCTCCACCTTCGGGTACCGCTCGGCGAGATCGTTGACGATCGCGGAGAGCTGGCCCTTGTCGGCGACGGCCTCGACGTACGGGTAGTCGGCGGGAAGCGTCTCGTTGAAGATCGCACGACCCAGGGTCGTGTTCACCAGAACGGGCTTGCCTGCCTCGAATCCGGCCGGCTCCTCGCCCTCGGCGAAGGCGACGTTCTCCAGACGGATGCGCACCTTGGCGTTCAGGTCGAGCGAGTGCTGGTCGAACGCCAGGATCGCCTCGGAGATCGAGGAGAAGGCACGACCCTCACCGGCGACATCGCTCTTCAGCGTGGTCAGGTGGTGAAGACCGATGATCATGTCCTGCGTGGGCAGGGTGACCGGGCGGCCGTCGGAGGGCTTCAGGATGTTGTTCGACGCGAGCATCAGGATGCGCGCCTCGGCCTGGGCCTCGACCGACAGCGGAAGGTGCACTGCCATCTGGTCACCGTCGAAGTCGGCGTTGAACGCCGCACACACGAGCGGGTGGAGCTGGATGGCCTTGCCCTCGACCAGCTGAGGCTCGAAGGCCTGGATGCCGAGACGGTGAAGCGTAGGTGCGCGGTTCAGCAGCACGGGGCGCTCGCGGATGATCTCCTCGAGCACGTCCCACACCTGCGGACGCGAACGCTCGACCATGCGCTTGGCGCTCTTGATGTTCTGCGCGTGGCTGAGGTCGATCAGACGCTTGATCACGAACGGCTTGAACAGCTCGAGTGCCATCTGCTTGGGCAGACCACACTGGTGGAGCTTGAGCTGCGGTCCGACGATGATGACCGAACGACCCGAGTAGTCGACGCGCTTTCCGAGCAGGTTCTGACGGAAACGACCCTGCTTTCCCTTGAGCATGTCGCTCAGGGACTTCAGCGCGCGGTTACCGGTACCGGTGACCGGGCGACCACGACGACCGTTGTCGAACAGCGCATCGACGGCCTCCTGCAGCATCCGCTTCTCGTTGTTGACGATGATCTCGGGGGCACCGAGGTCGAGCAGACGACGAAGACGGTTGTTGCGGTTGATCACACGACGGTAGAGGTCGTTGAGGTCGGAGGTCGCGAAGCGGCCACCATCCAGCTGCACCATCGGGCGAAGCTCCGGCGGGATGACCGGGACGACCTCGAGCACCATGGCGGCCGGCGAGTTGCCGGTCTGCAGGAAGGAGTTGACCACGCGCAGACGCTTGATCGCGCGGATCTTCTTCTGGCCCTTGCCGTTGGCGATCTGGTCGTGCAGGTCGTCGCTCTCGGTGGCGAGGTCGAAGGCCTGCAGACGCTTCTGGATCGCCTCGGCGCCCATGTAGGCCTCGAAGTACACGCCGAAACGGTCCTGGAGGTCGTGGAAGACGGAGTCTTCCGGCTTCAGGTCGCCGACCTTGAGGGTGCGGAAGTCTTCCCACACGCGGTCGAGCTGAGCGATCTGCTCGTCGAACGACTTGCGGACCTGACCCATCTCCTTCTCAGCGGCATCCTTGGTGCGACGCTTCTGGTCGGCCTTCGCGCCCTCTTCCTCCAGGGCGGCGAGGTCGGTCTCGAGGCGCTGCAGGCGCTCGGCGATGCGGGCATCGCGCTGGCTCTCCAGCTCCTTGATCTCGAGGCGGATCTCGTTCTCGAGGCCGGGCATGTCGTCGCGACGGCCCTCCTCGTCGACCGAGATGACCATGTACGCGGCGAAGTAGATGACCTTCTCCAGGTCCTTCGGCGCCATGTCGAGCAGGTAGCCCAAGCGCGACGGAACGCCCTTGAAGTACCAGATGTGGGTCACGGGTGCGGCGAGCTCGATGTGGCCCATGCGCTCGCGACGAACGGAGGACTTGGTGACCTCCACGCCACAGCGCTCACACACGATGCCTTTGAAGCGAACGCGCTTGTACTTGCCGCACGAGCACTCCCAGTCACGGCTCGGTCCGAAGATCTGCTCTCCGAAGAGGCCATCCTTCTCGGGCTTCAGCGTGCGGTAGTTGATCGTCTCGGGCTTCTTGACCTCACCGTGCGACCAGCGACGGATGTCGTCAGCGGTAGCCAGGCCAATACGGAGCTCATCAAACGTTGTTACGTCGAGCAATTTTTCTCCTACTTTAGAAAAGGTGTCGTTGTCGATTGGCCAGGACTAGATCTCGTCGATCGACGAGTTCTCGAACCGGGCGGAGATGTTGATGCCGAGCTCCTCAGCGGCACGGAAGACCTCGTCATCCGTGTCGCGCAGGCTGACCGCCGTGCCGTCCGCCGAAAGAACTTCGACGTTGAGGCAGAGCGACTGCATCTCCTTGATGAGCACCTTGAAGGACTCCGGGATGCCCGGCTCCTGGATGTTTTCACCCTTGACAATGGCTTCGTAGACCTTGACGCGGCCCAGGATGTCGTCGGACTTGATCGTGAGCAGCTCCTGCAGCGCGTATGCGGCGCCATAGGCCTCGAGAGCCCAGACCTCCATCTCTCCGAAGCGCTGTCCACCGAACTGCGCCTTTCCACCGAGCGGCTGCTGGGTGATCATCGAGTAGGGGCCCGTCGAGCGTGCGTGGATCTTGTCGTCGACAAGGTGGTGCAGCTTGAGGATGTACATGTACCCGACCGAGACCGGCTGCGGGAACGGCTCACCGGAGCGGCCGTCGAACAGCTGGGTCTTGCCGGACGAGTCGATCAGACGAACACCGTCACGCGTCTTGTTGGTCGAGTCGAGCAGACCCTCGATCTCGCTCTCCAGCGCGCCGTCGAACACCGGGGTCGCGACCTTGGTGCCGGGCTCCGCCTTGCGGGCGTTCTCGGGGATCTTCTCCGCCCACTTGGGCTTGCCCTCGATCTCCCAACCCTGCTTGGCGACCCAGCCGAGGTGAACCTCGAGCACCTGGCCGAAGTTCATGCGACCGGGGATACCGAGCGGGTTCAGGATGATGTCGACCGGAGTTCCGTCGGCGAGGAACGGCATGTCCTCGACCGGCAGGATCTTCGAGATGACACCCTTGTTGCCGTGACGACCGGAGAGCTTGTCACCCTCGGTGATCTTGCGCTTCTGGGCGATGAACACGACAACGCGCTGGTTGACGCCCGAGCCGAGCTCGTCGTCGCCGTCCTGCGAGTCGAACACCTTGACGCCGATGATCGTGCCGGCCTCACCGTGAGGAACCTTGAGCGAGGTGTCGCGCACCTCGCGGCTCTTCTCGTTGAAGATGGCGCGCAGCAGGCGCTCCTCGGCGGAGAGCTCGGTCTCGCCCTTCGGCGTGACTTTTCCAACCAGGATGTCGCCGGGGCGGACCTCGGCACCGATGCGGAT
>Ga0247764_1000532_pt1 | contig 13329 bp, 10 predicted proteins | sample UWRJL051202B4_FD_179932 | JGI IMG/M metagenome (GOLD analysis project Ga0247764, IMG submission 179932) | Plant litter microbial communities from Arlington Agricultural Research Station in Wisconsin, United States - UWRJ-L051-202B-4 | ecosystem: Environmental > Terrestrial > Plant litter >...
TCATGTGCGCGGCGTACTTCGTGTTGTTGGCGCCGCCTTCGGTCATGGTGAAGGTGCCGCCCTGATCGCCGGACAGCGGCGTCACGGTGGAGCCAGCCTTGTCCACGAAGGTGTACCAGTAGCCGCCGCGACCCTGGATGGTGTTGGTCTGGTTGCTATTCGCCTCAGCGTCCGAGATCGTTCCGACGGCGGGAGGACACGCGCGCCCTTCGGGCAGCTCGCGCGTCTCAGCCGCGCCCGGATCCACGCGCTTCTTGCAACCGGTCACCGCGACGCACCCGAGCAAGGCGATTACTTTCAAAGCTGACAGATATTTCATGAGCGTCTCCATCCGCGCCGCGAGCCCGCCCCTAGGCGAGGCCCGGACCACGCGGGGCCGGGCGGCATTGGGCCAGGGATTTCGCTTGCTTCTGCGGGGAAGTCAACCCCCTCGCGTCGATGTGGAACCGATTTCATACGCGCTTTTGCTGGCAAAGTCGCGGCCAACACCCGTTCACGGCAAGGTGTGGCGAGCACAAAAGCAAGCGAGCGACTGCCGGGCGTGCCCAGCAGTCGCTCACATTTCGACCAGCGGTCGCAGAAACCTACTGCAGCAGGCCGACGTCGTCGACAGAGACGTCCCACGACGCCTGGGTCCCTACCTGGAACTGGATCGAGATGACGGCGCTGATCTGCGGAGGATCGCTCTTATAAGCCGTATTCGCCCAGCCTCCGGGCTTGAAGCACTTGGTGTCGCCCGTCGCGCACACGAACGGGATCTCGAACAACTTCCAATCCGTGCCGAGCGCGGCCGCGTAGATCGGCACGTCGTCGCACTTCGGCGTTTCCGTCGCGCCTGCGGTACAGGTGCCGCCACGCGCGACCGGCGTGTTGCGCGCGTCCACCACCTTGACCTGCAAGCTGGGGATCGTGCCCTTGGCCCAGAAACGCACACCCTTGTAGGCCGAGAGGTCCACCGGACTCGGGGCAGCCGTGCCGTTGCCCTTGAAGTTTACGCCGAGGCCAGCGCCCCACGACAGGAAGTTGCCGCCCTTGGCGTTGCCAACCTTGCCACGACCAGGCGCGGCGTCGTCAGAGGCCAAAAACCGAGCCATTTCCAAGGGCGTGATCATGCCCATCGGAGACTTGCCATCCATCACGTCGGTGTAGGTGAACCAGTCCATCACCCAGCTCTTGTCTTCGGTCTCGTAGTGACCGTCGAACATGCCGTCGCTCGTGGAGGCCATCTCGAACGTGGCGAAGACTTTGCTGGGGAGTTCGGCACCGCTGCCGCCCATGCCCGTGGCTGGACCACCCGCGCCACCGCCGCCCGCGCCGGCTGCAGGGTCCACTGCGTCGTCACAGGCGACGGACTGCAGCGACATCATGACGGTCAGGGTGGCAAGGATGCCGTAAGTTTTGATTGAGGTCAGGCGCATTCGGACGTTCCCTTCTAAATGGTCCTCCACCGCTCGACCCGAGCACGTACGCAGCGCGCGAGGTGTGAAGAGGACAAGAGCCGGCGAGAGTTTGCTCCAATCATTTCCCACACGCAACCTTTGCGAAGCGGCATGCGCCGAGCGCTCGTCCGACGCTGCCGGTTGATCGGCTCTGATCTACGCCCAGCGGCGTGCCGCAGCGCGACGTGGCCTACCCCGCGCAAACCTGGAAGCGGTTCCGCATCGGGGAGGACAGCTGCCTGCGCCAATGTGGGCAAGCTTCACTCCCAGCGCTTGCGACAAGAAAATCGCAACCGGAACGGCAGCTCTGTGGCCGCGCTGGACGGCGCGTCAAAATCCAAAATTCAGCGGTCCATGGGCGTAGCCAAGCCCGAACGCGGGCGCTACGCCGCTGGTACCGAGCAGCACCATCAAACGCGCCTCCGCGAAGAGGTTGTGCTGGCGTAGAAAGCCGTAGGCGGCACCCAGGCTAGGCGCGATGAAGACCTTGCCCGTCTTTCGCCAAGCGTCCAGCACGCCCTTGTTGCCGGCCGCGAACGAAGCCTCGTCGGTGTAGTAATCGACCGCCGTCTGGGCGTCGATTTCGGCGATGCCGAGCGCGAGCTGCGCGAGCGGTCGCAGCCCGTCGCGTTCGAGCGGTCGCTTGCCGTAGACGTACGTGCCACGCACCTCGAGATGCAGCGGCAGGAACTTGTCGCCGTTGCCCGGATCGGGCGCGCCGCCGAAAGCGAACCCCAAGCGCACACCAATCAACCAATTGTCGAGCAGTCGGCGATCGGCGCCCAGGAGCACGCGCGTCGTGGCGATCCCCAAGCCGCCCGAGGCACGGTTGCCCTTGGGCGAAGCCAGAATCGGCCCAGTGTAGCGCTTACGGCTGGCATCGAAGCACTGGTACTTGCCGGTACTGCACACGTTGTCTACCGACGAATGGACGAAAAAGTCCTGCTGCAGCCCGAAGGAGAACCACCAGGCGGATCGCAACCTCGAAGCGCCTTGCTCCGAGGTCTCCTCGTGCGATTCCTCTGATTCTTGCGGGGTTTCTTCGAGAGTGATGTCTTCTGGCTGAAGCTGCCGACGGTTGCCTCGTCGCTTCTTCGGCGCAGGCTCCGCTCGCTTTGGGGCTGCTGTTGGCGCCGGTTGCGCGGCAAGGGACACACCTTTTCCCCCGACGTCGCGAAAGGCCTGAGCCACCTCGGGCGTGGTCAGGTCAGCGTTCAACCGGATCGCGGGATCGGCTTGAACTGCCTTGCTGAGCGCCTCGCGGCCTTCTTTTTGCCGATTCAACCCCGCGATGCACACCACCCCGAGGTCGCGGTAGAGCCGCGCTCGGATCTGCTTCGAGCATTGCTCCTGCTCGCAACCTTTGAGCGCCCTGCGCAGCTTACGCTCCGCGAGCTGCGGCTTGCCGGAAAGGTAATCGGTGTTGATGGCGCTATCAGCGAGCTCCCTGGCCGCGACATCGTAAGGCGCCGCCGCGAGCGCTGGGAGCGCGCTAAAGAGCGCGGCAAGCAGCGTAAATAAAGCGAACGTGGACGGCGACTGCGTGACCGCGCGTGTCAAAAACTGCACCACGACTCCGGACTAGAAATTCTGGTTCGAGGCAAAACTGGCGGACGTAATCACGAAGGCCAAGCTTCCGCAACGACTGTTCCAGCGCCTTCCTGGTCCAGGCGTTTGCAACGTTGAGCAGACGTTGCGCGCTTTGCTCCCTCTCCCAAAAGTTACGCTGGGGCTCTTCGCCGCGGCGCGAGGCGCTAGGTGTGGCAAGCAGCCTAGGGGAATTTTCCAGCGGAATGGTTTCTTGCGGCGCAGCAGTGACATACGACGTGAGCCGATCGAGCACAGCTGCGGAACCGATCCCGGAAGTGACGCGCGACGCACGGCGACCCCTTCTGGGCGTGCAGCTTTCTTCCCCTGACCCGCTCCAATTCTTATGCCAGTATTGGCTCGCGCGCGTGCTGGAAGCAATTCTGGCGCGATGCTCGCGCTTCTAGCCCAGCATAGGTAGGTGACGGGATGTACTTAGGTTTACCACGCACTCTGTTCATGAGTGGTGTCTTGGCAGCGATAGCCTGCCCGCTCGCGTGCTCCTCGGGACCAGACACCACGGGACGCCCAACCACCGGCGGTGGCGGTAGCAACGCGGGTGCGAACAGCAACGCAGGCCGTCCGCCTACGGGCGCTGGCGGCAGCGGCAGCGTCATCACCTTTGGCGGCTCGAATGGTCAACCTCCGGGAGAGGATCCGGATCCTTCGAACCCCGGCGCGGTGCACCCCAAGTGTCTGCCGGGAACCTGCGAAGACTTTCCGCAAGCGCCTCTGCTCGGTGACGGCGTGCCCGCTAACGCTCCCACGCTGTTCGGCCCGGCCACGAACATGAACACTGGCCTGTGCGTGGTGGAGCCGCAGCTCTCCAGCGGTTCGACGCCCGGCACGATGATCCCCGCGAACTGGCTCAGACCGCGCTTCCGTTTCGAGGGCACTGGCGTGGATCTGTTCGAGATCCGCATCAAGAATGCGGCTCAAAAGTACGAACTGGTCGCGTATACCAAGAAGAAGACTTGGTACATGCCGAAGGAGATCTGGGCCGGTAATCCCGCGGCCGCACCGCAGGTGTCGGGCACGGGCGCCGCCAACAACGGCGCCGGGAGCCCCTTCACGGTGACGATCCGCGGCATCAACTCGGCATCGCCCGGCACGCCCATCGGCTACACCGGAGACTTCGAGGTGGCTCCGGTCGTGGCTACCGGCAGCATGGTGTTCTGGACGGTGAACTCGGCCGTCGTGTCGGCAACTTCCAGCATGCTGCTCGGCTTCGCCGTGGGTGATGAAGGCGTGGCCGAGGCGCTCACGGTCGGCAAGGTCGCCTGGACCGGACAGCTGACGGAGGACGGCTCCGTGCTTCGCGGCTGGTACGACACACCAAAAGAGACGGCCAAACCCGACCAAGGCAAGGTGCGCTGCATCGGCTGCCACACCTCCACGCCAGACGGCACCGCTGTGGTCTTCACGGATGATTGGCCGTGGTCGAAGGCAGCTGCATCGCTGACCATGGGAAACACCGGTTCCATCCCCGCCATGATCACGCCCGGCGCACAGGCCTTGCTGAAGATGCCGTGGTGGGGCACTCAAACCATGTCGCCCGGACTGTGGGACGCGGGAAATCGCATCTTGGTGACCAGCTACGGTGTCAAGACAAGCGGCGGCGCCGCTCGCGACAAACCTTGGTACAGCCCGCCTTACGACGCAGATCCGAACGTGAAGGTGTCAATTCACCAACTCGCGTGGGTCGACCTGGAATGGCCAGGATCGATCGACGTCGCCGTGAAGCAGATGCCGGACTACGGCGAGGCGCTCAACATGCGCAACGCCGCGGCCAAGGCCGCGCAAGGCACTGGCTGGGGTATCATCGCGACGGGTGACACCGGCAGCGCCGTGTCGCCCAGCTTGAGCCACGACGGCAAGAACATTGTCTACACGGTCACCGACAACGCCGCAGATGGACACCCCGACTACAAGGCGAAGACGGCAGACGTGAAGGTCGTCCCGTACAGCAAGACGGGCAGCGCGGCGACGCCGCTGATGGGCGCGTCGGATCCCAGCGCGCTCGAGTACTACCCATCGTACTCGGCGGACGACAAACTGGTGGCTTTCACCAAGGCGCCGGCCCCGGGCACTGCCTCGCCGGACGGTCCGTATTACAATCGTTTCGGAGAGATCATGGTCGTGCCGTCCACGGGCGGCAAAGCCACGCGCTTGGTGGCCAACGACCCGGTAGCCTGCGTGGGCGACAGCATGAGTCGCGGCATCATCAACAGCTGGCCGAAGTGGTCGCCCGACGCGTTCACGACGCGCGACAAGACCTACTACTTCGTGATCTTCTCGTCCGCGCGCAAGTACGGTGACGAGTTTTCCCAGCAGTTCCAGCTGCCGACTTCGACCGCCAGCGCCTTCACGGGTTTGACGGACTCCTCACAGCTGTGGCTAGCGGCCGTGGTCGTGGATCGCGCCGGCAACGTCACCACCTACCCCGCGCTGTACGTCTGGAATCAGAATCGCTTGGCCGGGGCCGGAGGCGAAGGTCAGGCGATCAAGTACAGCAACCTCACGCCCGCTTGGGATCCCTTCAAGCTCCCGCCGATCGTGATCAACGAAGTTCCGCCAGACATCCCGAAGTGAACCTGACCTTGGGCTGACTCGAAAGAGCGCGCTTTCCCCCTGCGGAGCGCGCTCTTTCTGTTTTGTAGCGAGCAGCTCCTCGGGGCTTTGCTGGCGCAGGGCGCGAGTGTCCGCGTGCAAGCTTTGGTGTAACATCCTCCACCGCTCGTATGGCATCAGTCACATTGACCGACGTTGTGAAGGTATATGAAGGCGGCACGCGCGTCGTCGACGGCTTTAATCTCGACATTCAAGATCGCGAGTTCGTCGTGCTGGTGGGGCCTTCCGGCTGCGGAAAATCAACGACGTTACGCATGATCGCCGGGCTAGAGGAGATCACGAGCGGTACGATCCGCATCGGGGATCGCGTGGTCAACGACGTGCCACCCAAAGATCGCGACATCGCGATGGTGTTCCAGAGCTACGCCCTGTACCCGCACATGACCGTGTACGAGAACATGGCGTTCGCGTTGAAGCTCAGGAAGCTGCCCAAGACGACGATCGACGAGAAGGTGCGACGCGCGGCCAAAATCTTGGTGATCGAGGCACTTTTGGATCGCAAACCCAAGGCGCTCTCCGGCGGTCAGCGCCAACGGGTGGCGCTGGGTCGAGCCATCGTGCGCGACCCGAAGTGCTTCCTGTTCGACGAACCACTCTCCAACCTGGACGCGAAGCTGCGGGTGGAGATGCGTGCCGAGATCAAGCAACTGCACATGGGGCTGAACGCCACCACCGTGTACGTAACCCACGATCAGGAGGAGGCCATGACGCTGGGCGACCGCGTGGTGGTGATGCGGGAGGGCCTAATTCAGCAGGTTGGTGGAGCGCTGGAGATCTATCATCACCCCAAAAACCGCTTCGTGGCCGGGTTCCTGGGCAGCCCGCCCATGAACTTCCTCAGCGGTCGCATCGTGCGCGACGAACGGGGCCTGTGGTTCGACGAAGGCAGCGCGCGGCTGCCGGTGCCGCCTTGGGCGCAAGCGGAGCTGCAGGCGCGCGTTTCCGAGGAGGTCGTGCTCGGCGTACGGCCGGAGGCGATCTCGGACCGTGACCGCGCCCGCTTCCCCTGCGAGAACAATGGCCTGCAGCTGAAAGTCGCGCTGGTCCAGCCGCTCGGCGACAAGATGGACGTGTATCTGACGACTGAGAAGCACCGCTTGGTTGCGCACCTCGACGCCTTTGGTGGGATGCGAGCGGGGGAAGTTGCCACATTGCATGTGGATCTGAGCCGAGTGCACTTTTTCGCGCCGGGCGAGCTGGGTGAGCGTATCGCCACGAACGGTTCGCGCGATCGTGCCGGCATGCTGCTCGACCGCCCTGCCACCGTCAGCGTTGCACCCGTGTCTGATGCGTGGCGATCGTAGCGAGTGAAGTAACGATTGTGACTTGTAGCGCAGAGCACTAAATTCTGGCGCTGCACCATGACGGAACTCAACAAGGTCGCGATCTTGGTAGGCGGCGGTCCTGCCCCGGGCATCAACAGCGTGATCGGCGCAGCGACCATCCGGGCGAGCCTGTCCGGCTACGACGTCGTCGGGATCCGCGATGGCTACAACTGGATCATGCGCGGGGATCTGTCGCGGGCCCAACCGCTCGACATCCAGAGCGTCTCGCGCATTCATTTCCGTGGCGGCTCCTGCCTCGGCACCTCACGCGCTAATCCAACCAAAGACCCAAAACACGTCGCCACTGCGCTCGAATCGCTGCAGAAGCTCGGCGTTGGCTTCCTGATCAGCATCGGCGGTGACGACACCGCGTTTTCCGCCATGACGTTGTCGAACCAGTCCGGCGGCAAGCTGCGAGTGGTGCACGTCCCCAAGACGATCGACAACGATTTGGATTTGCCCGAGGGCATCCCCACGTTTGGTTATCAAACCGCGCGTCACGTCGGCACGGGGTTGGTTCAAGATCTGCTGACGGACGCGCAGACTACCTCGCGCTGGTACTTCGTGGTGGCGATGGGCAGAAAAGCCGGCCATTTGGCGCTGGGGATCGGCAAAGCTGCCGGCGCTACGCTCACCATCATTCCCGAAGAGTTCCCGAGCGAGCGCATCGCGCTGGATCATCTGGCTGATATTCTGGTTGGATCCATCGTGAAGCGCCTGGCCTACGGGCGCCCCGACGGCGTCGCCGTGTTGGCGGAGGGTCTGGTCGAACATCTCGACCCGGCGGAGCTCGAGAAGTACGCCAAGGACGTGGAGCGTGACGAGCACGATCACCTCCGCATCTCCGAGGTGGAGTTCGGACCGATCATCAAGACGCGCGTCACGGAGAAGCTCAAAGAGCTTGGCATCAAGACCACCATCGTCGCCAAGAACATCGGTTACGAGCTGCGTTGCACCGATCCGATTCCGCTCGATATGGAGTACACGCGCGACCTGGGTTATTGCGCCGCCAAGTACCTGATCGAGGGTGGTTCGGGCGCGATGGTCACGATTCAGCGCGGCTCCTTCAGGCCCGTCAAGTTCTCGGACATGTTGGATCCCAAGACCGGCCGCACGCGCGTGCGGATGGTGGACATCGACACGGAGCACTACAAAATCGCTCGACGTTATATGCTCCGCCTTCGCAAAGACGATTTCGAGGACGCCGCCGAAATCGCCAATTACGCGACGGCCGCCAAGTTATCTCCGCAGGACTTCCGCCAGCGCTTCGAGTACCTGGTCAAGGACGAGGCGCCGCCGATCTCGTTCGTGGTCGAGTGACAGGGCACCCTGCCATGGACGAAACTCGCAGGTTCTCTCCGCGCAGAGAGCTGGGCCGGACCGGCTTTCGCGCATCAGTTCTAGGCATCGGGGATCTGGCGGACGCGAACGTCCCTTTCGAACGCTCGCTGGCCATCCTCCAGCGCGCGCTCGAGGCTGGACTCAACCTGCTCGATACGGCACCAAACTACGAGGACGGTCTCAGCGAGCAGCTCGTCGGCGCGGCGCTGCGCGGCGTGGCCCGCGGCAGCGTCTTCGTGATCGACAAGGTCGATCACTTCGATCGACCGGTCGCGCCGCAGATTGCAAGCAGCCTGCAGCGGCTCCAACTCGAATCGGCAGATTTGTTCGTCTTCCACCGCGTCAGTAACCTGGCCGAGTATGAGTTGCTGACTCAGCCTGGCGGTCGCTACACCGAGCTCAGTCGTTGCCGCGAAGAGGGCAAGTGCCGCTTCATTGGCCTCTCGGCCCACGATCCAGCGGTCCTCGAGCGCGCGTTGGACGACCAGATCGCCGAGGTGCTGATGTTCCCTCTCGGGCCGTTCGTGGACAGCCGCTACGTCCAACGTATCTTGCCGCGCAGCCGCGAGCTGGGCGTCGGCAGCGTCTGCTTCAAGACCTTCGGTGCCGGCAAGCTCCTAGGGGACACCAGCGGTTACGGCGCGCCATTGGCCACGGGGCTCGCCGATCTCCCGCACCTCAGCGTCCGCGAGTGCCTCTCCTACACGCTCACCTGGGACCCGGACGTGGCGCTGTTGGGTCTCAGCACGGAAGCCGAGCAGGACGCCGCCTTCGCGGCTGCCGAGCAGTTCGCCCCGCTCAACCAACCAGAGCTCGTGGATATCGCAGAACGCGCTCGACGCGCCATCACCGGCAAAGGCGCCTGCTGGTGGAACCCCGAGCCGCACTGAACCTGCGGAGTCTCCAGGGTATTTGTACTTTGAGCGGGACACGAGGCTCGAACTCGTGACCCCGAGCTTGGGAAGCTCGTGCTCTACCAACTGAGCTAGTCCCGCGAAAGTGCGAAGGTCTGTAGCATGCAGGCGCGAACATGGGAAGAGAATGCGCACGGTGCCGAGGGGCTTGACCTGCGACGGTCGGGTCGTTAATGGCAGGGCTCCGGCTTTTTTCAGCGGGCCGGCGAACGACACCATGAAAGTTGCGACCGTCTCTTCTGGATGTGAGTGCGAGGCTCGCTTGTTCGCGGAGCTCGACGAGCGCAAGGTGGTGCTCCGTGGCTGGGCTAAAGATCCGCGCCGAGGTCGTGAGCTGACCGCGCCCGCCAACACGGTGCATGCGCGTGCTGGTCACTTCGACGTTGGCTGGATGTGTCCGTGGTGCACTCGCAATGTGCTGCGTTCGTTCGACGAGTCGTCGATGGTCGTGCGAGACATCCCCGCCGCCTGATCTGTCGCACGCAGGTGTGACGATCCGTGGCTGATGGTGTTGGCGAGGACAATCGTATCGTGTTGTAGCGACAACCCGACCGTGCATTGTGGTCGCATGGACATCGTAGCTAGGCTCCGAATCGCCACCCCGCCGCTGTGTTTACCCGCACGGTGAGTCCAGCTCGCTGTCCTATCCCAACCCAAACCCCGCTAGCTCGACTCCTTGGGCGGGGTGGCAATTAAGCTGCTGCCGAGGAAATACGCTACGCCGCCCGTAGCGAACTTGGCGAACGCTCCGAATTCATCGCGCGGAGCAGTGAGCGCAGCACACGAGCGCGGCGCTCGTCTTTGACGCGCTCGCGGAACCAGAGCGCTTGCCGAAAGGCCTGGCGCGCGTCGTCAGGCTTGTTCAAAGCCCAGCACTGCGCGCCGTACATGGCCCACAGCCGCGGGTCCTCCCGTGAGAGGTAACAAGCTTCGCGCAACAAGAGCAACGCTTTGCGCTCGTCACCACGCCGGCGCCGCTTGCGCGCCTGCACGAGGCGCTGAGCGACTTCGGGAGTCCAGGTGTCGGTGTCGAGCTGCGAATCCATGGCGGTGCTTTTGCGAATTCCGTGCCCGCTGTGAGTGGGAATTCGCCTCCGATCCTTATACGGACGCAGCGCGAGGAAGTTATCCAGCAGCTCACTGCCATTCGCGCTTTTGGCGTGGCGACTCCTACTCTGGATTACGACGTGAGGCTGACGCCCAGCTGTTTTCGCAACAAGGCGTAACGTTCGCTCGTGGAAAAACCTATCAAATCTTTAGCCTGTTCGCCAAGCCGGCCCTCGGCTTCCGTCAGCACCTGAATAGCGGTGGTGAGATCATTGGCTATCACCAGGCCTGCTCGAGCGCAGGTCTTATCCACGGCGCTGCTCCAGCGCAGCAAATTCGTTCTCCCACCTTCCTCCACGAAGCGCAGGAAATAGCCGCGTAAGGCGTCCAGCTTTTGAGCCTCCAGCAAGGGAGCGATGGCTTCGGCCAGCGGAGCTACGCGACGTTTCATGTCGTCGGCGATGGGCAGAGTCGGATTCCCCAAGGTCAACGCTGCGAGAAATAGATCCTCCAAGTCCTGTACCGCGTTAAAGAGCGTTTTGATGAAGTGCTCGGCGCGATACATCGTCAAGTGCCGAGCCACCAAGAAGGCGTGTTCCAGCGGCGAGCGCCCGCTCAATGCCTTCTTTCCAATCAGTGTTACTGGCGGGATCGCCGGCAGTTGCTCGTAGTTCACCGCCCGCTCTTTTTCAACGAATATGGCGGGCGTCGGTAATCCCAAGATCGCACACGCCCAAGGCACGGCGCGCACCGCACTGATGGTGGTCTTGCCGGGATCCTGTCGACCCTCGCTGGGCGGTTGATGCAGCTTCTTATCGCGCCGCAGCGCGGTGACGCGACCGACCAACACTGCCGGCGCAATCACCGCGAAAATTTGGGAGGTCAACGGCTCTTGCTCTGGGTGCATTACCAAATCCCCGAATGCGGCTGCTGACAGACCCGCGCGCGGCACCATCAGGCCCCGGCTGCGGTGGGCTTCGAACAGAGCAGCGGCTTCGGCGTTGGAGGCGCCCACCACGTGCAGCGCCTGCGCGGCCAAAAACGCCCGATCGAGCTCGCCGCGGGCGGAGAAGATTTGGAACAGGCGACTCAAGAGCTCGACGTTGGTCGGATCCCGACGCAGCCGTCGCCACACCTCTTCCGGATCTTCGCTCGCGGTCGCTGCCGCGCTTTCCACCGGCGAAAGATCTACCTCGACGTTCACCGCCGCCTGCGCTCGCCGCAGCTCGGCCTCGAGCTCGGCGACGCGGGTTTCCAACTGCGCAATGCGCTTCAGCAAGAGCGCACGGCCGCTGTCCCCTTCCGCTTCGACTTTGAGGGGAGCGAGCGAGCGAGGCTCCTCGTACTGCTCGATGATCTCGACCTGATGGCGGGCGCTGTGGGCCGCCATCATCGCCTGCTCCAGGCGCAACAACCGCACGCGATCGAGTCCCAGGTTGTCGGCCGCGCGCTCGAGACGCGCTCGTTCATCGCTGGTGATCACGCCATCGGCGAGCACCTCCGAAAACAGCTCACCATATTGAGCTTCCAGCGGACCCAGGCCGAGCGTGCCGGCGATCTCCGCAGCGACGAAATCGGTTTGGTGCTCGAACTCGCCGGCATTCGATTGAGGCAACGTCATGATTTCCCCTGGAACCGCCGGCTGTGAGCGGCGATCGCGCGCTCGACTCTTCTCTGGTTACCTCGCGCATTCAACAGCGAAGTCGCGCCCCGCACCCCGCGCTACCGGTTTTTCGTGCGACAGCTCCAGACCCGTCTCTACAGCGTATACTCGCGCCCCTATGTTGGTTCGGATCCGCCGCTGTGTGACGTTGATGGCCCTTGGCTGCGCGTGTGCGAGCACGCCGCACTCCGCTTCCACGACGGCGACGGCAACGCCGCCGAGCTCGGCTTCGACAGCTGCAGTCACCCAACCGACTGATCCAGCGGCCGCTCAAAAGGTCGAGGCACCGGTCGCCGCCAGCGCGCCGGAGCCACCGGCTGTCGCCGCAGACGTTACTGCGGAACCCATCCCCCCTATCAGCGAGAGCCAGACGCCCCTGCCCGCGTTCGAAATCGAGCGCATGTATCCACCAGGCGGCCAGCCGCGCCCTCGTGGCCTAGTTGCGGCGTCGACGTTCGATGCGGAGCTTGCACGCTGGAACGTTGGGGGCTCCAGCGCGCCGGACCATCCTTCGAATCAGCCTAAGTACCACCCGGCGCCGCGCGTGGTGGTGGACTTGGCACGAGAAAGTGGCGGACGTCGGGACACGTTCACGCAGGGCGTGCTGGCCGATGCTCGAAACAGCGGTTATTTCCCGTTTCGGACTTGCTACGAACAGGCCCTGCGGCAGCGACCTCAACTCGCGGGCAAAACCAGGCTGCGTCTGCGCCTTGCGGCCACAGGTCGGGTCACCCAAGCGCGCGTCATCCGCAGCGACCTGAAACACCCCGATTTCAACGCCTGCCTGGGCCGTGCGGCGCGTTCGCTCAAGTTTCGACGCGCGCCCGCCCGCGCCCGGGACTACGACTTCAACATCGAGTTGTGGCCAGGCGATGCGCCCCTACCGTCGCGCAGCGATGTCGCTTCACGGTTCGACCTCAGCGCGTTTGAGCGAGTGATCGCAGCTCGAGCCGATGAATTGGCCGCCTGTTGCGCGGCAGCGACGCGCGCCGACTCACGGCTTTGGGGCCGCATCGCGCTCACGTTGCAGCTCACGGAGGCGGGCAGCGTCAGCGCCGTAAACGAGCGTGAATCGCGATTTCCTGATCCGCGCGCCAGCGCCTGCATGCGCCAAGTGTTGAGCAGCGTCACGGGCTTGCCCGCCGGCAAAGCGCTGGAGCTGACGTGGGCGGCTCGTTGTGGCGAGCCGCCCGCTCTCAGCCCTGGGCCGCCAGCTCAGCCGCCAGCCGCGCCAGCGGACGGAGAGGACGTTGCGCCGCCGGTATCGCTAGGAGCCCCGCCACTCGCTCCGCCCGCGCCAGCGTCTTGACTACCAGCGCTGCCGCCGGCGCCGCCGCCGCTGGTTGCGCCGGAACCACCAGCACCACCAGCACCACCAGCAC
>Ga0247764_1000533_pt1 | contig 13328 bp, 13 predicted proteins | sample UWRJL051202B4_FD_179932 | JGI IMG/M metagenome (GOLD analysis project Ga0247764, IMG submission 179932) | Plant litter microbial communities from Arlington Agricultural Research Station in Wisconsin, United States - UWRJ-L051-202B-4 | ecosystem: Environmental > Terrestrial > Plant litter >...
AGGCGAACCAGCCGAAGTCGGCCGCCCCGCCGGGGGTGATGAAGCCCGCGACCGCGATCGTGCCGCCGAACAGGTAGAGCCAGTAGGCGAACGCGTTGAGCCGCGGGAACGACACGTCGGGCGCGCCGATCTGGATCGGCACCACGAAGTTGGCGAAGGCGAAGACGATCGGGGTCGCGAAGAACAGCAACATGATCGTGCCGTGCATGGTGAACAGCTGGTTGTATTGCTCCGGGGAGAGGAACTGCATCCCCGGGCGGGCCAGCTCGGCCCGCATCAGCAGCGCCATCAGGCCGCCGAGCAGGAAGAACACGAAGGCGGTGATCATGTACATGATCCCGATCTGCTTCGCATCCGTCGTGCGCAGGATCCGCGCGAGCGCCGTTCCCTTGACCTGCCGCCGGACCGGGTAAGGCCGGGTCACGATCGGCTTAGGCGCAACGGTCGTCACGAACAGCCTCCGGTGTCTCGTTCGTCCCACTCGGTGCGCCCTCATGGAAAGGCGTACCTCGCAGGCAGAATAGTCCCCCGCCGACCTCCGGCGAGGGCGGGGGGACCAAACAACAGCCTTCCCCTACAGCGGCGCCACCAGCTCGCGATATTGCTCCGTGAAGATCCGCTGCCCCCGCCTGCGCAGCATAGGGTCGCGCAGCGCGGGGGGCACGTCGCGGGTCCGGTCCCGCTCCCGGGTGCGGTCGCGGACCTGCCCGCAGCGGGGCCGGCGACGGTCCTCATAGGCGGCCAGCGCGGCCGGGATGTCCGTCGGGGAGGACCGCAGCACCTCGCCCAGCACCACCGCATCCTCGAAGGCCATCGCGGCGCCCTGGGCCAGCGTCGGCGCGGTCGCGTGGGCGGCGTCGCCGACGAGCAGCACCGGGCCGGTCCGCCAGCTCTCCAGCACCACCTCGTCGGTGCGGGCCACCTGCACCTTGTCGATCGCCGCGAGGATCGCCGGGACGGGACCGCCGAACGAGCCGAAGACCTCGCGCACCCGGGCCAGCGGGTCGGCCGGGTTCGGCGTGCCGGCCGGGACCGTCTCGTCGGCGTGGCAATAGAGCTTGCGACCGCCCATCGGCATGACCACGAACGACGACTTGCGGCCGAGCAGCGCCGTCCAGTCGTTGAGCGGCGGCCCGCCGCTGACCACGCTGCGGTAGACGATCTGGCCGGTCGGGGATGCGCCCGCGCCCAGGCCGGCCTTGGCGCGGATCGTGGAGCGCCGGCCGTCGGCCCCGATGACCAGGTCGTATTCGGCGATGCCGCCGTCGCTGAACTCCACCTTGGCCGCGCCGTCGACGATCTGCAGGTCGGTCACGGCGACGCCGTAGCGGACCTCGCCGCCGACGCCGGTGACCAGCACCTGCTGCAGGTCGGCCCGGGACATCGCCCGCGACTCGCCCACCCCGGCCCAGAGCGCGGCGACATCCATCTCGAACAGCGAGTCACCGGCCGCATCCAGGAAGACCTGCCGGAAGATCAGGTCGCCGAGGGGGCGGAGCGGCGCGTCCAGGCCGAGCAGGCGCAGCGCCCGCGTGGCGTTGCCGGGCAGAAAGATGCCGGCCCGCGGAATCGTGTCGGCAGGCAGCTCCTCGACCACGTCGGGCCGGAAACCGGCGACCCGGAGGCCCCTGGCGGCGGCCAGCCCGGCGATGCCGGCGCCGACAACCAGGATCCGCAACGTCATCGCAGCAACGCCTCCGAAGGGGTTTGGACACGCGTCGGAGCCAAGACACTACCGGGCGCCACCGAAGGGCGAAACCCACGATCATGGTCGGGTCCGTTTTGTTCAAGACGCGAACAGCCGGGCGCTCGTAGCTTGACTGGCATGACACCTACCTTCAACGCGATCGGACACGCTGCCGCCGACATGGCGGCCACTCTGGCCTTCTACCGCAAGCTCGGGCTCGACATCCCGGCCGAGGCCGACGACGCGCCGCACGCCGAGGCGGTGCTGCCGGGCGGGATCCGGCTGATGTGGGACAGCCACGAAACGCTCAGGTCGATGGACCCCGACTGGCAGCCCCCCACCGACCCGGGCGGCAGTCTGGCCTTCCTCTGCGCCGAGGCCGCCGAGGTCGACGCCGTTTACGACGACATGGTCAACGCCGGCTTCACCGGGCACCTGAAGCCCTGGGACGCGGTCTGGGGCCAGCGTTACGCCGTGCTGAAGGACCCGGACGGCACCAGCGTCGATCTTTTCGCCTGGCTGCCCACTGCTAAGTAGTGAGAGCGCTCAGCGGCACGCCGGCCAGCGCCTTCACCTCCCGGGAGAGGTGGGCCTGGTCGGCATAGCCCGTGACCACGGCCACCTCCGCGAAGGCCCGGCCGGCCCGGGCCAGCGCCACGGCCCGCTGGAGCCGCAGCACCCGATGAAGCGTCTTCGGCCCGTAGCCGAAGGCGGCCCGGCTCAGTCGTTGCAGGTGGCGCGGGCTCAGGCCGCACGCGTCGGCAATCGTGGTCACCGACCGCCCGGCCTGCGCGCCGGCCGCGACCGCGGCCACCGCCCGGTCGGGCTCCTGGAAGCGGCGCGCCGCGACCGCCTCGAGCGCGGCCAGCGGATCGCCCGCCTCGGCGAGCGGGCGCACCTCGGCGGCGGGCCACAACTGCTCGAGCGGCACCTCCCGGTCGACCAACTCGTCGGCCGGAACGCCCACGACCGAGGGACCGGTGCCGTCGGCGAACCGCAGCGCGGCGAATCGGCTGCCCGGCGCGGCGGCTCCGACCTCGGCGACCGTGTCGGGGCCGGCCACGAAGACGCGGCCGTCATTCCAGATCAGGTCGAGGCAGCCGTCGGGCAGGATGCGCGTCGGCGGGTCCCCCGGCTGCGTGAGGCTGCGCCAGGCGACCACGTGCGGCAGCACGGAGGCTCGTTCCTCATACATAAGAAAACCTTGGCAGAGGGGTACGACATTCTTCGGAGTTACACCGGTGTATCTCTACCCCGGGAAGGGCAGACAATGCTGATATGACCGACAGGCTCGACGAGTACCGCCGCAAGCGCGACCCCCGGCGTACGCCCGAGCCGGTCCCCCGGTCGAAGCCGGCGCCGTCGGCCGGCGGCCGGTTCGTCATCCAGCAGCACCACGCCCGCAGCCTGCACTGGGATGTACGGCTGGAGCGCGACGGCGTGCTCGTGTCGTTCGCCGTCCCGCGCGGGCTGCCGCGCGACCGCAACCGCAACAACCTGGCCAAACACACCGAAGACCATCCGCTCGAATACCTGGATTTCGCGGGTGAGATCCCGGCCGGCGAATACGGCGGCGGCCAGATGAAGATCCACGACACCGGCACCTACGAGACCGACAAGTGGCGCCCCGACGAAATCAGTGTCACGTTCCACGGCGAGCGCACATCCGGGCGATACGTCTTCTTCCAGACCGGCGGCAACGACTGGATGGTCCGCCGGATGGACCCGAGCGAGCCCGGCTGGGAGGCGATGCCCGACGCGGTGGAGCCGATGCTGGCCACGGCGGCCGCGGCCCTGCCGCCGGACGACGCCGACTGGGGTTACGAGCTGGCCTGGGCCGGGCGCCGCACGCTGACCTATGTGTCCGGCGGCCGGGTCCGGCTGGTGGCCGACGGCGCGGACGTGACCTCCTGGTATCCGGAGCTCCGCCCGCTCGGCGCCGCCCTCGCCCCGATCGAGGCGGTGCTCGACGGTGAGATCGTCGCCTTCGACGGCACGGTCGTCTCGCCGGCGCTGCTGGAGCGCCGGGGGCTGCCCCGCGACGCCGCGGCCGCGCGCCGGGCCGCCGAGCGCACACCCGTGCAGTTCCTCGCGTACGACCTGCTGTGGCTGGAAGGTCACTCCACGGTGGAAGTCGTCCGTTACGCCGAGCGGCGGGAGCTGCTGGAAGGGCTGTCGGTGACGGGCGACCACTGGCAGACGCCGCCCTATTTCGCCGGCGGTGGTGAGTTCGCCCTCGAAGCGGCGGCCGCCCAGGCGCTGCCCGGCATCGTGGCGAAACGGCTGGACTCGCCCTACCTGCCCGGGCACCGGAGCAAGCTGTGGCGGGCGATCAAAACGCCGAACTGAGGCCGGTCAGTCGATGTCGACGGTCAGCGTGCCGAGGCCGGCGACGGCGTCCACGTCGACCCGGTCGGCGCCGGTGGCAAAGCCGCCCGAGGCGAAGACCGCGCCCTTCTTGTTGTCGGTATGGGTATCGCCGTCCAGGACCAGTTTGCCGGCGCCGGCGCGCAGGGTCACGCGTACCGGAGCGTCGTTGGTTTTGATCGTCAGTTGGTTCATGCCGTGCGTGACGCGGACCGGAAGTGTGCCGCTAACCGGGGGCAACCGCAGCGCGAAGTCGTGCGCGCCGCCGGCCAGTTCGAGGGCCGTGATCTTGCTGTCGGCCAGGTTCAGGGTGGTCGCGGTGTTGCCCGCGCTCATCTTCAGGCTCCAGCGGAGGGCGGCGTTCAGCGTGATCGTGACCGGTGGCGCGGCGACGCCGGCCGCCTTGACGAGGGTCAGCCGGTGGTTCACGCCGCTGTCGGTGATCTTGGGGGTGACCGGCCCGGCGGCCTTGGCGAGGGTGACCCGGTAGAGATCGGCGCCGAGGTTTGCGCTGCGGACGGTGACCGAACTCGCGGAGGCGGCTACTTCGAAGGTGCCCTCGGCCGGGAGTTTCGGCGCTTGCGGCACCGCTGCCTTGCCCGGGGGCTGCGCCGGGGGCGCCGCCGAGGCCGACTTCGCCGCGGGCGGGGCGACGACGATCGCCGCACCGGTCGGGGCCGGTGACGCGGCCGAAGGCTCCGCCGGCGTGGCCGGGGCGGCGGACGTCACGGGCTCGTCGTGCGCCTGCTTGATCAGTGTTGCCATCACTGCGCCGATCACCACCAGCACTATCAGGGCGATGGCGCCGCCGAGGGTGTAGCGCGCACGCCGGTTGGGCGGCGTCTCGGGGGCCTTGATCCAGGTGATCCCCTCGTCGGTCGCCGCCCGCGGGGCCAGGACCGCTGCCCGGGCCGGCGCGGTCTGAGCAGCCCGGTCAGACTCGGTCCGGGTGGGCTCGGTCCGGGTGGGCTCGGCGGGCGGAGAGCCGGCCGCGCCCGGCTGGTCCGGCCAGTAGTCGGCGATCGACGGCAGCGACGGTGTGGGCAAATTTCCGGACTGTTCGGTGGCGGCTGAACGATCCACGTGGTTCTCCTCCCGAGCGGGCGCAGCCGACCACGGCCGCGCCGGTCGGGCGTGGCTGAGCAGGCGATGCATCCATGGGTACGGACGCCAGGCCCCCGCGGATCGGTGCCGGGACCCTCTGGATCAAGCCCGGGAGAGACATACGCCACCACCCGCCCCCGTCCGTAACGCACTCGGCGTCCGTAGAGGGGGTTCAGGAGTCGTTTCCCTTGAGCGAGGCCTGCGTCACCCGATCGCGGGTTTCGGCCGGGCGGCGCGACGGAGAGGTCTATAAACGAGATGTACCAACCATCTTTTCCCACCCCTGCAATGAACCCTGAGATGTCTGCTGAACTCTGGAACTCCGCCGTATCCGTACTCGACGCCAACTGGGCCGACGACCACATGGTCCCGTCTCGCCGCCTCTATCCCCATCAGTGGAGCTGGGACGCGGCGTTCATCGCCATCGGCCTGGCGTACACGAATCCCGCTCGCGCCTGGCTCGACCTGCGTCACCTCTTCGAGGCGCAGTGGCCCGACGGTCGCGTGCCGCACATCGTCTTCGACCCCCGCACCGCCGAGGGTGACTATTTCCCGGGCCCGGCCTTCTGGCAGGTGCCGGCCTACGGCAGCCGCCCCGCCGGCGGCAGCACCGCGCTGGTTCAGCCGCCGATGCACGCCACCGCCGCCTGGGCGGTCTACCAGCGCGCCGCGGCGCCCGGCACCGACGGCGCCCAGGCGGCGGCCGCCGAGTTGGCTTGGCTCTATCCGCGGCTGGTGAAGCAGCAGGAATATCTGCTGGGCCGGCGCGACGCGAGCGGCAACGGGCTCGCCAGCATCGTCCACCCCTGGGAGTCGGGTCTGGACAACAGCCCGTCCTGGGACGCGGCGTTGTCCGCGGTGCCCGCCGACCTGAAGCTGCTGGAGCGTTACGAGCGCCGCGACATCGTTGTCAGTGACGCGGCGCACCGGCCGACCGACGTCGACTACGCCCGCTATCTGGGCCTGGTCATCAACTACCGGGACGGCGGCTATTCCGACGCCGACCTGGCCGAGCGGCACGGTTTCGTCGTCGAGTGCCCGTCGTTCAACTCGATCCTGGCCTCGGCCGAGCTGGCGCTGGCGCAGATCGCCGCGGTGGTGGGCGCCGACCCGCAGCCGCACCGCGATCGGGCGCAGAAGATCACCGACGCGATCGTCCAGCACCTGTACGACCCGCAGACGCGCACCTTCCGCTCCCGGGACGTGCGCACCGGCCGGTTGAGCCCGGCCCGCTGCGTCAACGGCCTGATGCCGCTGATGCTGCCCGGCCTGCCCGCGGAGCAGGCAGCCGCGATCATGGCCGAGGCGACCTCGGATCGGTTCGGTCTGCCCGGGCAGACCGGACTGCCGGCGCCGAGCTACGACCGGACGGCGGCCGATTTCGATCCGCTGCGCTACTGGCGCGGGCCGATCTGGATCAACATCAACTGGTTGCTGCGCCGCGGCCTGCAGTGTCACGGCTATGTCCGCGAGGCGGAGGAGCTGCGGGCGGCCATGGTGCGGCTGGTGGTCGAGTCGGGGCATTTCGAGTACTTCCACCCGGTCACCGGTGAAGGCATCGGGGCGTCGGCCTTCAGCTGGACCGCCGCCCTGTCCCTCGACCTGCTGGCCGACCCCGCACCCGTTCCGGCCTGACCCGCTGCTCTATCGTGGCGCCGCGTCGGCTTCGTAGTCGGCGCGGCCCACCGGGGTGCCGTCGGTGTCCCGGTCGGTGGGCTCCGCCGGATCTTCGGGGCCGGCGTCGTCGACAGTCGCACCGTCGAGATCCAGCAGCCGGCCGACCTCGTCGGGCTCGAACATGCCGTTGTTGCTCACATCAGTCATGCCGGCCGCAATACCCGCCTCGCATTGATCACAATCGTTCCGAGGCGATCAGCGTGTCCTGCCCGTGGCCGGTGTGCACGACCGTCGCGGTCGGCAGGACGAAGAGCTTCGCCCGGATCGACGCGACGATGGTGTCGTAGTCGCTGAACGATCGCCCGGTCGCGCCCGGCCCGCCGTAGAAGAGCGTGTCGCCGGTGAAGACGCAGCCGAGGTCGGGCGCGTAAAGGCAGACCGCGCCCGGGCTGTGGCCCGGGGTGTGCAGCACCTGCAGCACCCCGATCTGCTGGCCGTCGGCGAGCGGCAACGGCATCGGCACCCCGGGATGCACCAGCTGCCAGAGCGGCTCGTCGGCCGGGTGCAGAAACAGCGGGGCACCGGTCTCGGCCGAGAGCTCGGGCGCCACTCGGACGTGATCGTCGTGGGCGTGGGTGAGGACGATCGCGGTGACCTTGCGGCCACCGACAACCTTCAAGATTTCCGGTACGGAGTGGGGAGCGTCGATGACGATGCACTCCGCGTCGTCGCCGACCACCCAGACGTTGTTGTCGACCTCGAAGGTCTGCCCGTCCAGCGAGAACGTCCCCGAGGTCACCCCGTGGTCGACGCGGATCGCCATCAGAAGATCACCACAGACCGGAGCACGCCGCCGGTGTGCATCTTCTTGAACGCTTCCTCCACGTCGCCCAGCCCGATCTCCTCGGAGACGAAGGCGTCCAGGTCGAGCCGCCCCTGCAGGTAGAGCTCCGTCAGCATCGGGAAGTCGCGGGTCGGCAGACAGTCGCCATACCAGCTGGACTTGAGCGCCCCGCCCCGGCCGAAGACGTCGAGCAGCGGCAGCTCGATGGTCATCTCGGGGGTCGGCACGCCGACCAGGACCAGGGTGCCGGCCAGATCACGAGCATAAAACCCTTGCCTGTACGTCTCCGGCCGGCCGACCGCCTCGACCACCACGTCGGCGCCGTTGCCCCCGGTCAGCTCCTGCACCGCCGAGACGACGTCGACGCCACGCGCGTTGATCGTGTGGGTGGCGCCGAACTTGCGGGCCCAGTCGAGCTTCTGGTCGTCGGTGTCGATCGCGATGATGGTGGTCGCGCCGGCCAGCGCCGAGCCGACGATCGCCCCGTCACCGACGCCGCCGCAGCCGATGACGGCCACCGAGTCGCCCCGGGTGACGCCGCCGGTGTTGATCGCCGCCCCGATGCCGGCCATCACGCCGCAGCCGAGCAGCCCGACGGCGGCCGGGCGGGCGGCCGGGTCGACCTTGGTGCACTGGCCCGCGTGCACCAGCGTCTTCTCCACGAACGCGCCGATGCCCAGCGCCGGCGACAACTCGGTGCCGTCCTCCAGCGTCATCTTCTGGGTGGCGTTGTGGGTGTTGAAGCAGTACCACGGCTTGCCCTTACGGCAGGCCCGGCAGTCGCCGCAGACCGCCCGCCAGTTGAGCACCACGAAGTCGCCCGGCGCCACGTCGGTGACGCCTTCCCCGACCGACTCCACGATCCCGGCGGCCTCGTGGCCGAGCAGGAACGGGAAGTCGTCATTGATGCCGCCCTCGCGATAGTGCAGGTCGGTGTGGCAGACCCCGCACGCCTGAATCTTGACGACCGCCTCGCCGGGACCCGGATCGGGCACGACGATGGTGGTCACCTCGACCGGGGCACCCTTGGCGCGGGCGATGACTCCGTTGACTCGCTGGCTCATAGAGACACCTTCTCATCCGAACCCAGCCACTTGAAGATCTGGTGGTAAACGCCTGCGTCGGGCAGGTGGCCTCCGGCGTACACATGGCCTTGGGAATTTTTGATCTGCGAGAGCAGCCACTCGGCGTGCTCCGCGGGGACGATGGTGTCTGCCGTGCCGCGCCAGATGCCGACCGGGACCGTGATGGTCGCCGGGTCGAAGCCCCAGGGGCGGGCGAAGGCTAGGCTGTCGTCGACCCAGCCGTCGGTGCCGTCGAGGAAGGTCGCCCGCAGCCGCGCCAGGGCATCCGGGTCCGTGCGCGCGGGCGGGCCCGGCTCCCAGGGGCTTTCCGGGCCACCGTCGTCGATCTTGCTCATGATCTCGGCGGCGTGGGCTTCGAGGCGCGGGCGCAGCGAGCTTTCCTGCGGCGGCGGGTCGGCCCGGACGGGCCTGATCCCGGAGAGCACGGCACAGCGGGTGACCTGGTCAGGCAGCAGCGCGGCGCAAGCCAGCGCGTGTGGCCCGCCGCCCGAGCCGCCGAAGATCGCGAACTGGGCCCACCCGTGCGCCTCGGCCAGGGCCTGCACATCGCGCACCGCGTCCGCCACCGTGCGCCCCGGCTGCCGGGTCGAGCCGCCGTAACCCGGGCGGTCGTAGACGAGCTGGCGCAGGTCGCTCTGCTCCATCGCCGCGAGCTGAGCGGGACGCTTCCAGCGGCTGCTCGGCGATCCGCCGTGCGAGATCACCGGGAACCCGTCGGCCGGCCCGTAGAGGCAATAACGAAGCAGCCGTCCGTCCGGGCCGATCAACTCTTCGGTTTCGGGCAAGCTCATCGCGCTATCTAACCGGTACGCCGCCGCGCTTGTAGTCCCGCCAGCGACTCGACGGCACCGCCGAAGCCGGCCGCACCCACCCCGGCCAGCACGGTTCCCGCCTTCAGGGCGTGCGCGACACTGCGGCCGCGGCCCGCGTCGGCCAGGTTGCGGGTCACCGCGCGGGGCAGGGTGCGGCGCAAGTAGTCGCGTTCGGCGCCGAGGTCGTGCGAGCTGTCCCGCAGACCGGCCATCTGCACCTTGCCGCGGCCCTCCGCATAGCAGCGGCGCAGGAAGAACAGAAAGGTGGTCCGGTCGATCGGGACCTCGTGCCGGATCACCGCGTCGGGCACGTACATCCATCGGCCGCCCGCCGCGCTCATCCGCAGGCACAGCTCGGTGTCCTCGGGCCGGTTCTGGTCGCCGAGCTTGCCGAAGCCGGTCCGGAAGCCGCCGACCGCTAGGAAAGCCGCCCGGCGCACGATCATGTTCGCCGACCAGACATTGCGGATCGGGGCGGTCTCGGTCGGCATTCCGGTATACGAGATGCCGACGGTCCACAGGAACTCATCGGGCATCCACCGCGGCCGGGGGCGCTGCCAGGCCCCGACGATGCCGCCCCCGGTGCCGACGACCGACGGATCGGTGAACGGCGCGACCATACTGCCCAGCCAGTCGGGACAGGCCACGGTGTCGTCGTCGAGAAATGCGATCAGCTCGGTATCGGTGTGAAACGCGCCGGTGTTGCGATTTCCGGAGGCGCCGCGCGCATATTGACTTTCGAGCACCGTCACGCCGTGGAGCTCATCCTGGGCCCGTCGCAAGAGGGCCGCGTTGTGGTCGACGACCACCACGATCTCCACCGGGGCGAATTCCTGTGAACGCACCGACTCCACCGTTCTCACCAGGGACGCCCAGCGTTTTTCGCTGTGCGTGGGTATGACCACGCTGACGCCGGGCGGGGTGCTGGATTCCACGGGTGAACTCCTCGGCAATGATTCGGGTAACGACCTTCAAGCCCGATTGAAAGCTAACCCCTGCCCGTGATCCAGGGCGTTAACATTTCATTACCCGACGTCCCACCGGTTTCTCTCGATGACAAATGCCCCGCGACTCGGTAGTCGGCTTGATCACATCGAATCGCTTTCCACAGCCGACACACAGCTATTCGGCCATTGAATGCGAGAGCGGAGTCACAATTGCGGATTCGGCGGCGTTTCCAGCAAGGCCGCGCTGAGCCGGGCGAGCTGACGGGCTTGCGCGGGAGTCAGCCGGTCGAAGACCAGCTGCTGCACGGCCTCGGCGTGACCGGGTGCGCAGTCGACGATCTTGGCGTAGCCCGCGTCGGTCAGGACCGCATTCTGCACCCGGCCGTCGGCGGGATCGCGCTCCCGCCGCACCCACCCCTGGGCCTCGAGCCGCGCGACGACGTGCGACAGGCGGGAGAGGGACGCGCTTGCCTTCCGGGCCAGCCGGCTCATCGGGAGACTGCGATCCGGCCGCTCGGACAGGGTGGACAACACCAGGTAACCCATGTGAGTGAGACCGGCGTCACGCTGCAGCTGCGTCTCGAGCGCGGCCGGGACCTTGACGAGCACCTCGACGAAGCGACGCCACGTCTGCTGCTGCTCGTCACTCAACCACCGGGGCTCGTCTGACATGTCAGGCAGATTAGTTGCTGATCCTGTCCAGCGCTGGCCCGGCCGCGGGCAACTCTTCGGGAACCCGCCGCCGAACTATCGGGCAGTCAATCGACTTCCTTGAACGTTCACGGGTACGCTGCTGATGACTTTCCACCTCGACACGGCGCCGGGGCCGGCTGGCTGGGGGGCCTCGGCTGGTCCCGGCGCTGTGTTACCCCTGGCCTGACGGCTCTGTCACCCCTGGCCGGACGACTCTTTTACCCCTGGCCGGACGATCGGTCAGAGCCCTTTCGGGCGGCGCGGCCGCGACCGCGGGAGCAGGCCGTCGACCGGCTCCGGGCGCCCGATCAGGTAACCCTGGACGTAGTCGACCCCAAACTCGCGCAGCATCCGCAGCGTCGGCTCGTCCTGGACGAACTCGGCGACCGTGTGGATCCCGTAGGCCTGACAGACCTGGACCAGCGCCCGCACCAACACCTGGTCCTGGGGGTTGTCGACCAGATCGGCGACGTAGTCCCCGTCGATCTTCACCAGGTCGATCGGGAAGAGTCGCAGATAGCGAAACGACGCATATCCCGAGCCGAAATCGTCCAAAGCCAGCTCACAGCCGAGATCGCGGACGCGGTCGGCGAACTGGCGGGCCTCGCTGAGGTTGCCGATCAGCGCGGTCTCGGTGATCTCGAAGGTGAGCTGCTCGGGGTTGACCCCGTACCGCCGGATCAGGCCCTCGACCTCGGCGGTCAGCCGGGGATCGCCCACCGAGCGGCCCGACAGGTTGATCTGCAGGCAGAGGTCGCTGCGCTCGGCGGCCAACTGCATGGCCCGCTCCAGGACCCAAAGATCGATCTCGTACACGGCATCCAGGCGTTCCGCCGTGCTCAGCACCTGGATGGGCGACTGCGGGCCGCCGGTCTCGTCGATGACCCGCAACAGCAACTCGTGCCGGGTCACCTGGTTTGACTGGAGCTCGACGATCGGCTGGGCGAACAGGGTGAACCGCTCGGTGCCGAGGGCGGCGGTGACCCGGTCGCGGTAGGAGCTCTGCCGCTCGCGCACGGGCACCGGGTGGGCGACCAGCGTGAGTGGCCGGTCGGCCTCGCGGCCCAGCAGCCACGCCTGCTCGCCGTCGATCAGCAGGTCATGACTGCCGGCCTCGGCGGCCGGCTGGAAGCGGACCAGGCCGGCCCACGCCCGCGCCCGCACCCAGGCGTCGGGCAGCACGAACGGGTGAGCGACCAGCGCCTCGACGAAGAGCGCGGCCTGCCGCCGGGCCATCGCCCAGGAGGTGCCGGCCAGCAGCACCGCGATCTCGTTAGGGCCGACCCGGCCGAGCAGGTCGGCCGGGCGAACGACCTCCTCGAGCACCCGGGCGGCCCGGTGCAGCAGGTCGGCGTTGCGCTCCGGCCACATCGCCTCGGCCTCGGCCCGATCGGGCTCGACCCGGATGACCAGCACCGCACCGCCGCCCCGGCGCAGGGCCCGGTCGACCTCGTCGGCGAAGCGGTCCCGGGTGAGCAGCGCGGTCGCCGGGTCCCGCTCGATCAGCGAGGCCAGCACGGTCTCGCCGCGGCGAGCCAGCCGGGCCACCTCGCGGCGGGCGCGCTCGCGGGCCGAGACGTCGTGCAGGGTGCCGCGCAGGCCGTGCACGTCACCGCCGGGGCCGTGCGTCGGCTCGAGCCGGCAGTCGACGTCGAACCAGCCGCCGTCGGCGCGCATCAGCCGGACCGTCAGCGCGACCGGCTCCCGGCCGGTCCACGCCTGGGTGATCGCCCCGAGGGCACGGGCCAGATCGTCGCGGTGCACATGGCGCATCAGCACCCGGCGGCTGAAGTGCGTCTCCTCCGGCGGCTGGCCCAGCAGGGCACCGAGCCCGTCGGAGCAGACGATCTTGTCGCCGGCCGCCGTATAGGTGAACCAGGCCGGGGCCGGCTCATCGGCCGGTTGCCGCTGCTCGGGCACCTCGGCGGGCTTCTCCGCCGTCAACCGCGGGCGCCGGGACAACCGCTGACGCAGGGCGCGCGGGCGCGGAAAGCGCTCGTCGGGTGCCGTCATCGCTCCGAGCCCCCTCCCCCGCCGCTGGATACCTTGCCCCCGACTATTACGACCCGTAACGGAGCCGATGTAACAGGGCATGGCGGTACTAATGTTTTCGCATGCCACCCGACAAATCGAGGAACTGCCCGTACTCGACCGATCGGGGCAGGTAAAACA
>Ga0247764_1000534_pt1 | contig 13314 bp, 10 predicted proteins | sample UWRJL051202B4_FD_179932 | JGI IMG/M metagenome (GOLD analysis project Ga0247764, IMG submission 179932) | Plant litter microbial communities from Arlington Agricultural Research Station in Wisconsin, United States - UWRJ-L051-202B-4 | ecosystem: Environmental > Terrestrial > Plant litter >...
GCCGCTCTATCTCTATTGCATCATCGGACCGTTTATCCTGTTCGAATGGTGGGTGCACGGTTCTATCCAACGGCACATGCGGCGGGGACGCGACCTGCCGCTGTACCGCCGTTATATCGGCGCGCTGATCGAAACATCGATGCCGACGGTGGCGCTCGCGCTGCATATCGACAGCATGGGATCGGTGGCAGCGCTCGGCTTCGTCGCGCCGATGATCTATTTCATTTTCATCATCCTCTCCACCTTGCGCCTCGATTTCTGGCTCTCCACCTTCACCGGCGCCGTCGCCGCCACGCAGCTGTTCTGCATGGCGACGTTTTATCATCCGGCGGCAGATGCCGACCCCGGCATCTTCTATCCCGCCGCCCGCAGCCTGATCGTGCTGGTCTGCGGTGTGCTCGCGGGCGCGGTCGGGCACCAGCTGCGGCGGCAGTTCGAAGCGAGCATCCAGGCGGCTACCGCCCGCGACCGCATCACCAATTTATTCGGCCAGCACGTTTCGCCCCAGGTGGTGGAGCGCCTGCTGGCCGAGGGCACCAAAACCGACAGTGACATCCGGCGCGTCGCCGTCATGTTCGTCGATTTCCGCAGCTTCACCGCCGGCGCCCGCAGCCGCACGCCGCAGGAAGTGGTGGACCGGCTTGATGGCGCGTTTGCGGTGCTGGTCGATATCCTCGATCGTCACGGCGGCATCGTGAACAAGTTTCTTGGCGACGGATTTCTGGCGCTGTTCGGTGCGCCGCTGGAAGCGCCGGACCCGGCACACCGGGCGGTCGCCGCGGCGCGCGAGATGCTGGACGCCAATGCGCGGGTCAATGAGGCGACGAGCTGGCCATTGCGCATCGGCATCGGCATCCACATCGGAGAAGTGGTCGCCGGTAATATCGGCTCGCCGCGGCGCAAGGAATACACCGTGATCGGCGACACCGTGAACTTCGCCTCGCGGCTGGAGGCGCTCAACAAGGATTTCAATTCACAGTTCCTGATCTCGGAGGCGGTGCGTGACGCGCTCGGCGAAGCCGGCGGCGACGCCGTCTCGCTGGGCGAGGTCGAGGTCAGGGGCTATGAGCGGCCGATGGCCGTATGGCAGTTGGGATAACGGAGTAAAACATGCAGCGGCGTTATATCACCGTGGACGTCTTCACCGACCGTGCGTTCGGCGGCAATCCGCTCGGCGTCGTGCTCGATGCCGGCGGCCTGTCGACGGAACAGATGCAGGCGATCGCGCGGGAATTCAATTATTCGGAGACGACCTTCGTACTGCCACCGGCCGATTCCACGCACGATGCGCAGGTGCGCATCTTCACGGTAAACCGGGAGCTGCCGTTCGCGGGCCATCCGAATGTCGGCACCGCCTTTGTGCTGGCGACGCTGGCGGCAAAGCCGACGGCGCGGCTGCTGTTCGAGGAGGGCGCCGGCCTCGTGCCAGTCGAGATCGTAACCGAGCAGGGCAGAGTCGTCAGCACCGAATTCACCGCGCCGCAACAGCTTAAGCGGATGTCGCAGCTTGCCGTCGAACAGGCCGCGGCCTGCCTCTCGCTGTCGGCCGGCGATATCAAGACCGAGCGTCATGCGCCGCAGATCATCTCGGTCGGGCTGGCGTTCCTGGCCGTCGAAGTCGCTTCCCGCGAGGCGCTGCGGCGCGCCAGGCCCGATGCCGCGGCGTTCGCCAAAACCTTCCCGTGCGACGGTAGCGACGCCGTCTACTTCTATACGCGCGATGTGCCGGAAGGCGAAAGGCCGTGCGAGCTGCAGGCGCGGATGTTCCACCCCGGCGCCAGCGGGCTGTCCGAGGATCCCGCGACCGGCAGCGCGACCGCGGCCTGCGCGGCGCTGCTGGCTGACCTCGATGCCAGTAAGGATGGCGAATTGAAATTGAAGATCGGGCAGGGCGTCGACATGGGCCGTCCGAGCCTCTTGCTGACGCGTGTCCGCAAGCAGAACGGCACAGTGGCCTCCATCCATGTCGGCGGCGGCAGCGTTAAGATGATGGAAGGAACGTTTTCGCTGGAAGGCAAGGGGTGAGCCGTAGCCCGGATGAGCGTAGCGACATCCGGGGCCGGCGCTCGTGTTGACCTGGATGTCGCTGCGCTCATCCGGACTACGGCTCTAAACCTGCGGCGCGACGAGATTCTCCACCTTCACGCCATCGCGATCCTCGATGATCTCCGCGATCCATTGCCGGTGGCAATGGGCGTGGTCGCGCTCATAACAGAGAATGCACACCGGACCGGACTTGTTCACCAGCGCCGACAGCTCGTCGAGCTCCTCCCTGGCCTGCGCCGTCTTCAGGTGCGCCGAATAGATCTTGTGCAGCAGGCCGAACTTGCCGCTGCGCGCCGCCTCGCGGCCGCTTTTCGGGGTGCCGAGGCCCTTCAGGTGCAGATAGGAAATGCCGCGCTCGTCGAGACCTGCCGCGAGCTGTTTCTTGGAAAAGCCCGGCCGGCGCGAAGACGCAACCGCGCGCACGTCGACCAGCAGCTTGACGCCGGCGGCATCCAGTTCGTCGAGTACCGCCTTGGCCGGCGTCTGTTCGTAGCCGATGGTGAAGAGGCGCTTCGTCCTGCGGGCCATATTGATCCAGCCATTATGTCGCTGGCGCAAGGCTATTGTAATGGCCGCTCAATTGCCACATCCGCGTTGCCGCCAGGTGCGAGGTGTCCCATAGTCGCGGAAAGAGCCGGTCGACGGCCGTTCGTCTCGGGGGGATACGATGAACCGAAATTGCCGCTTGCTGACATTAACGCTCGCACTCCTCGTGCTTGGCGTCGTGCCAGGGCACGCCCAGAGCGGCTATCCCGATCGTCCCGTAAAAATCATCGTCCCGATCGGGCCCGGCGGCAGCTACGACCTGGTTGGGCGGCAGCTCGCGGACGCGCTGTCGAAGCGGATGGGGCAGGCCTTCGTCGTCGAGAACAAGCCGGGCGCCGGCACCGTGGTCGGCACGCAGGCGGCAAGCCAGAGCGAGCCGGACGGCTACACGCTGGTGGTCGGCGGGCTCTCCAACATGGCGTTCAATTCGGCGCTGTATTCCAAGCTCGCTTACGATCCGCGCAAGGACTTCGTGCCGGTCGCCCTGATCTACAAGTTCGGTTACGTGATGGTCGCCCGCAAGGACCTGCCGCATGGCAAGCTGGCGGACATCGTCGCCGCCGCAAAGGCGAACCCGGGCTCGATTTCGGTCGCCACCGCCGGCGTCGGCACCGGCCAGCATCTGGTCGCCGCCGCCTTCATGAAGGCCGCGGGCATCAAATTGCTGGAAGTGCCCTACAAGGGTTCGCCGCCGGCCTTCACCGACCTGCTCGCCGGCCGCATCGATCTGTTCTTCGATTCGAATGCAGCCGGACTGCCTTACGTGCAGTCCGGGCAGGCGAAGGGCATCGCGCTGCTGTCGTCAAAGCGCAGTCCGCTGGCGCCCGACGTGCCGACGATGTCGGAAGCCGGCGTGCCCGGCCTCGATGTCGATTCCTGGCTCGGGATATTCGCGCCCGCTAAAACGCCGCCGGATGCGATCGCAAGGCTGCGCAAGGAAATCCGCGCCTCGCTGCCCGAACTCAAGGAGCGGTTTGAGAAGAGCGGCGGGGAGGTATGGGACCTGCCGGACGACAAGCTCGACGCCTTTGTCGCTTCCGAATACGAGAGTTGGACGAAGCTGATCCGCGAAGCCGGCATCAAGCTGGACTAGGCGGTTACTTCACGCGTTCGATCAACTCCATCGCGCCGGCCGGTGCGCGCACTTTGCCCTCGTGGATGACGTAGGCGAACACGTCGCGCGGCGTCTTCTTTGGCTTGGCGGCATCGACACGCGGCAGATCGTCGGGCTCGCCGCCTCCGGCCCAGGCCTGAAAACGCTTGGCCCAGGCGTCGAGCTGCTTCGGCGGATAGCAGGTCTTCAATTCGTCATTGCCCTTCTGCAGCCGCGCGTAGACGAAGTCGCTGACCACGTCGGCAATCGCCGGGTATTTGCCGTGCTCGGCGAACACGACAGGGGTCTCGAACTGGCGCAGCAATGCGATGAATTCAGGCACGCAAAAACTGTCATGCCGCACCTCGACGACGTGACGGAGCGCGCGTCCCTCGAGCTGGCGCGGCAGCAGTTCGAGGAACTTGCCGAAATCGGCCGCGTCGAACTTTTTGGTCGGCGCGAATTGCCACAGCACGGGCCCGAGCCGGTCGCCGAGTTCCAGCACGCCGGAATCGTAGAAGCGTTTGACGGAATCGCCGGCCTCTGCCAGCACACGACGATTGGTCGCGAAGCGCGGCCCCTTCAACGAAAACACGAATCCGTCCGGCACCTCGCGCGCCCATTTGCGAAAGCTCTCCGGCTTCTGCGAGCCGTAATAGGTGCCGTTGATCTCGATCGAAGTCAGCTTCGACGCCGCGTACGACAGTTCTTTCGCCTGCGTCAGCTTCTCGGGATAAAATACCCCGCGCCATGGCTCGAAGGTCCAGCCGCCGATGCCGATATAGATATTGCCGCTGTTTTTCGCGGTCGATTTCGAAGACTTGCTCACGGGAGGGCTCGTTCAAAAGGGGGAGGGCAAGGTGGATGTTAACCAAATCGGCCCGGATTGGCCAGTTTGTCGCAGCCGCCGACAATGCGGCGGCACTTGGCGCGCCAATTGCAACGTCTGCATGGTTGCCAATAGTGGCTGAAGCGTCATCTTTATCGATGCAGGTGAGAGACCGGATTTGGCTCCGAGCGGAACAATGACGAAGCACCATCCGTCGCAACCGGCACAGGCTCCGGCCAAGGCCGGCGCGCCGGCGCAGTTCGGCGCGCTGCTGATGACCGATGGCGGGGCGCAGCGCAGCGGGCCGCCATACCTGTTCAGCGGACTGACGGAAGCTGAAATCGGGCAGGTGCTGGGCTCCGGCAAGCGCCGGGTGCTCTACCGCGGTGCGCAGCTGTTCAGCCAGGGCAGTCCGCAAGACGGCATCTTCCTGATCGAGAGCGGACGCATCAAGGTGTTCTATACCGCGCCGTCGGGCCGCGAGATCACGCTTGCGTACTGGCACTCGGGCAATTTCGTCGGCGGCCCGGAAGTCTTCAAGCAGGGCCTGCACATTTGGTCGGGCGTTGCGGCGGTCAACAGCACGGTGCTGCATTTGCCGGGCGACGTGCTGCGGCGCATGGTGATGACGATCCCGGCGCTCGCCATCGGCATCATCGAGGGGCTCAGCTTCAAGGGCCAATGCTATTCAGCTCTGGCGCAGATGTTGGGAACGCGTTCGCCGACCGAGCGGCTCGCGCAACTGCTGCTGCATCTGATGAACCTGTACGGCGTCGAAGAGCGTGACGGGATGCTGATCGCTGCGTCATTCACGCACGCCGATCTCGCGCACATGACGGGCGTGACGCGCCAGTCGGTCACGATCAGTCTCAAGCGGTTCACCGAGCTTGGAATCCTGGCCGCGCACGGCGCCAACCTGGTCATCAAGAATGCGGAACTGCTGAGCGAAATCCGTGATGGCAAGCTCGCCAAGACCGCGGCTTCCGACAACGCTTGAGGGCCGGCGGCACGCGCTGAATCTGCATCGCATCGGCATCACAACCTTCGTTATCGGCCGACTTCGCGCCTGGAGCCGGCCGCCGGTCGCGAGCGCGTGATTAATCCGTAGCCACTCCGCTCATCCTGAAGCCAGATCGGCCAGAATCTATGTCCACGAATTGAGCATCCCGATATTTCTTCGCAATAGGTTGCTGGTTCGACGCGTTCGTCGTTTCGGATTCAAAGAGCGCCGTTCAGAGTTTGCTTATCGGACGTTTCATCATCCGGAATGGAAGCAAGCGGGTTCACGGCAAATGACGTTACCGACCTTCTTAACCACGCTGTTCGCAAACCGGGCCGCCTTGCACGCTGCGGGTCGTCAGCACGGATCACGTGGCACATCGCTTGCAGCAATATCCCCATCAAGCCAGCCAGCCTGCCCACCGCCGAGCTCCCAGCCGCCTTCCGTGGCCGGGCCGCTTCGCATGCGCGATGCACGTCATAAAGCACAGTTCAGTTCGAAAAGGATTTGTTCAATGAGCGTCGGCCCAGCATCCAAACTCTCTGGCTTCCTCCCCGTGCTCGTCGCGGCAACCGTTGCGTGGGTGCCTGTGACCGCAAGTGCGGAGACCCTCGAAATCGGCATCGGCACGCAGAACACGACGACCAACACGGTCACAGGTGGTGTCGTTCTGAAGGAGCTCGGCCTGCTTGAAAAACACCTGCCCAAGACCGGCAAGTACAAGGACATGCAGTACAAGCTGAGCTGGCAGAACGCGACATCGGGCCCGCCGATCACCAACGGCATGATGGCCAACAACATCCAGATCGGCATGATGGGCGACTATCCCTTGATGGTGAACGGCGCCACGGGGCAGGCCACCAAGAACGAAACGCAGCTCGTCGCCATCATCGCCTATAACGCGGTCGGCGGCGGCAACGGCATCGTCGTCCACAAGGACTCGCCGTTCTATGAACTCGCCGACCTCAAGGGCAAGAGCGTGTCGGTGCCGTTCGGCTCGGCCGCGCACGGCATGATGCTGACGTCGCTGCAGAAGAAGGGACTGCCGCCCGACTTCTGGAATCTGGTGTCGCAGTCGCCGGAAGTCGGCAGCACCAATTTGCAGGAAAAGCGCATCGACGCGCATGGCGACTTCGTGCCGTTCGCCGAGCTGCTGCCGTTCAAGGGGTTCGCCCGCAAGATCTATGACGGCGCCGAGACCAAGACCCCGACGTTCCACGGCGTCGTCGTGCGCAAGGATTTTGGCGAGAAGTATCCGGAAATCGTGCTGGCCTACATCAACGCATTGATGGAAGCCAACGACTGGATGCGCAAAAACCCGAAGCTTGCCGCCGAGAAGATCGAGGAATGGACCAAGATCAACAAGGAAGTGATCTACATCTTCCTGGGCCCAGGCGGCGTGCACACGCTGGATCCGACGATCAAGCCGAAATGGGTCGAATCGATCGGCAACAACTACGCCATCCTGCAGAAGCTGAACATGATCAAGGAGCTCAACATCGGCGCCTGGGTCAACGACAGCTACGTTCGGCAGGCTTTCAAGGACAAGGGGCTCGACTACGACAAGCAGCTGGCCTCGTTCGACACCTACAACGTGACGGGCACCGATCCGGTCTGCAACGCGCCGGTCAACGATCCCGGCAAGACCGGCGAGATCTGGATCCAGGGCGGGGACATCATGGCGTTCAGTTCGCCGGTCTGCACGCTGCTCGGCGTGAAGAAATACGGCGCCGAGGGCAAGAAATTCAACGCGGTCTACCTCGTCGATCACCAGCTCGGCATCAAGGTGTTCGCCGACGCCGCGTTCTATTCCGTCGGCGGCCAGGACCCGAAGAAGCCGGACGTGGTGCCGTTCCTGCTCAAGAAGGACGCGGAGGAATATGCGTCCAAGAACGGCGCCAAGCTGGCGACCTACGCCGAAGTGCTCAGCGCCATCAACATCGGACAATAGGAGCCACCGATGGGCACCATATCAAGCGCAAAAGTCATAGCGATCCCGATCATGGAAAAGCGCCCGGAGCCAGCGACGGAAGTCGCGACCGAAACAACCGCCAAGGCATCCTCGGTCACCGGGGATTTGCCGGCGCCGGCTCCTGCACCCATCCCGACCACGGTATCGCTGCGCGAGGTTTTTCAAGGTCTGCTGGCAAAGCTCACCCGCGAGCGCCTCATCACCGTACTACTCGGCGGCATTTCGATCGCGGCCCTGTTCCTGTTCTGGTATTTCGGCACCAAATACCGCCTCGAATTCTACATTCGCTTCAAGAATGTTCCGACGCCTTACGAGGTGTATCAGCAGCTGACGCAGGTCGGGCTGTCGAACAAGTACTTGTACAATATCGCGATCAGCGTGCGGCGCATCCTGATGGGCTTCATGATCGCGATTGCGATTGGCGTGCCGCTGGGGCTTGCCATCGGCAAATATCGTCGGGCGAGCGACTTCTTCATGCCGGTGGTGGAGATCCTGCGGCCGATTCCGGCCATCGCGTGGGTTCCGATGTCGATCATGCTCTGGCCCAACAACGAAGCCAGCATTGTCTTCATTACCTTCATCGGTGCCTTCTTTCCGATCCTGCTCAACACCATCCATGGCGTTCACTCGCTGGACGGCGTGCTGATAAGGGCAGGGCGTTGCCTCGGTGCCAGCGAGGGCCGGCTGCTGTGGAACGTGATCCTGCCCGGCTCGCTGCCGCACATCTTCACCGGTCTCGCGGTCGGCATGGGCGTCGCCTGGGTGTCGCTGATCGCAGCCGAGATGATCTCCGGGCAGTTCGGCGTCGGCTACTTCACCTGGGAAGCCTATTCGCTGGTGAATTACCCCGCGATCGTGCTCGGCATGATCACGATCGGCGTGCTCGGACTGGCCTGCAGCGGAATCATCCGCATGGTCGGCGTTCTCATGATGCCCTGGCTGGCATTCGCACCTGGGAGCAAGCGATGACAATGACCGAGCCCCAAGTCGACAAAGGCTTCATCGATATTCGCAACATCGGCGTCACGTTCGGCGCCAACGACAACAAGGTTGTCGCCGTCGAGAATGCTTCGATCAACGTGCAGCCCGGCGAGTTCGTCTCGCTGATCGGACCCTCCGGCTGTGGCAAATCGACCTTGCTGTCGATCGTCGCCGGCTTCCAGAAGCCGACGCAGGGAGAGGCCAAACTCGACGGCAAGGAAATCACCAGGCCCGGATCGGATCGCGGCGTCGTGTTCCAGCAATACTCGTTGTTTCCATGGCTGTCGGTTCGAAAGAACGTCGAGTTCGGCCTGAAGATGGCTGGTGTCGACCAAAGCAAGCGCAACACCACTGCACGCGCGCTGCTCGATCTCGCCGGACTTCTGTCGTTCGAGAACCATTATCCCGACCAGCTCTCCGGCGGCATGAAGCAGCGCATCGGCATCGTCCGTGCGCTGGCGACCAGCCCCCAGGTGTTGCTGATGGACGAGCCGTTCGGCGCGCTCGACACGCAGACACGCGTCGTGATGCAGGAAATCCTGACCAACATCTGGCAGCAGTTCAAGATCTCGGTGCTGTTCATTACGCACGACATCGAGGAATCGATTTTCCTCTCGGACCGCATCTACGTGATGACGGCGCGGCCGGGCCGTATCAAGGCGGAAATCAAAGTGCCGCTGCCGCGACCGCGCAGGGCCGAGATGACCGACACGCCGGAATTCATGAACCTGGTGCAGGAGCTCAAGGGGCTGATCCGCGAAGAGTCGCTCGCCGCCATGGCGCCCGAGATCAAGGATCGAGGCCTCTCAGGCTTTGGAATGAAAGTGGGACCGAAAGGAGTAGGCGAAATCTTCTGACACAATCTTGAACGTCGCGGCCTTACAGGCGCGAAAATCAATCAACGACATCAACCAAGGAGAGACGCACGGATACGCGCGCGTCAATGACGGCCTGCGCCTGCGTCACAAATCGGAGAATTCAATGGCTAGTAAACCCAACATTCTGTTTTTTCACGTCGACAACCTCGGCATGGGCGAACTCGGCTGCTACGGCGGCGGCATCCTGCGCGGCGCCGATACCAAGCGCATGGACGCTTTCTCGAAACAAGGCGTCAAGCTGACGCATTATGTCGTGGAGCCGCAGTGCACGCCGACCCGTTCGGCGTTGATGACCGGTCGTTTCCCGATCCGTTCGGGTAACCACACCATCGCGCTCGGCGGCAATGGCGGCGGCATCGTCAAGTGGGAGCGCACCATCGGCTCGATCCTGTCGGAAGCCGGCTACGCCACCTCGATCTACGGCAAGTGGCACATCGGCGCCGAGGACGGACGCTTTCCGACCGATCACGGTTTTGACGAATGGTACGGCCCGTTGCGCACCTATGACGAGTGCATGTGGCTGACCGATCCGCATTATGTGCCGGAGCGCGACGGCTTCTCGCACATGCATGAGGGCGTCAAGGGCAAGGGTGCGTGGCCGCTCAAGGACGAGCAGCTTACCATGGAGACCAAGAAAACTTGCGACCTCGAGTACCAGAAGCGCGCCATCAAGTTCATGGAAAAGTCCGTCAAGGCGGACAAGCCGTTCTACTGCTACTTCAACCATTCGCTGATGCACTTCCCGATGAGCCCGCGCGACGAGTTCGTAGGCAAGAGCACCAACGGTGACTGGGGCGACTGCCTGTTGATGCTCGACCACGATTTCGGCGTGCTGCTCGACAAGCTCGATGAACTCGGCGTTGCCGACAATACCATCGTCGTGATGTGCGGCGACAACGGCGCCGAGGATCACCTCGCCGGCCGTGGCACCGGCGGCTTTTTTGACGGCTCCTACTTCAGCTCGGCGGAGGGCGGTATCCGCACCCCGCTCCTGATCCGCTGGCCGAACCGGATTCCGGCGGGCATCGAAAGCAACGAGATGGTGCATGTCACCGACATGTTCACCACGCTGCTGTCGATGACCGGCTGCAAGGCACCCGCCGACCGCCTGATCGATGGCGTCGACCAGAGCCCGTTCTTCCTCGGCAATCAGGAAACCTCCAACCGGGAATCCTGCATCGTCTGGCTGAAGGATGAACTGCATGCCGTGAAATGGAAGGACTTCAAGATCAACTTCAAGCGGCAGCAGCATTTCCACGATCCGGAACTGGCGCTGGGGTTTGCCCGCATCACCCATCTGAAGGAGGACCCGAAGGAGCGTGACGCCGTCAACCAGCGCTACGTCCGCTGGTGGGTGATGCAGCACGCCCAGCGCATCATCAGGGATTTCGAGGAGAGCGCCAAGAAGGAGGAACTGATTCCGCCTGGCGCCGCGCTCGATTTCGTACCCAAGCAGCATGCCAAGGGTTGATGGCGATGCCTGCACCGACGAGAGCGGAAACGATCGCGCATGGTGCAGCCGGCCATCGCCGGGGAGAGGGCTGCTGCGCTCTCTCCGGCAAGGCAACGCCGGGTAGCGCGCCTGATGCGGGCAGGCCGGAATCCATGAACTGGATTCCGGGCGGTACCTTCCTGATGGGCTCCAACAGCTTCTATCGGGAAGAACGCCCGGTTCGTTCCGCCTTCGTCGAAGGCTTCTGGATGGACATCCATCCCGTCACCAACGGCGAGTTCAGGAAATTCGTCGAGGCGACGGGATACATCACCTATTCCGAACGTCCGCCAAATCCGGCGATGTATCCGGACGCGGACCCGGCGTTGCTGGTGCCGGGCTCGCTGGTGTTCGTCAAGCCCGATCGTCCGGTCAGCCTGCGCAACAACCTCGCCTGGTGGGAGTATCGACCCGGCGCGGACTGGCGGCATCCGGAAGGGCCCGACAGTTCGATTGCCGGCCGCGACGATCATCCCGTCGTGCACGTTGCCCATGAGGACGCGCTCGCCTATGCGGCGTGGTGCGGCAAGGCATTGCCGACCGAAGCGGAATGGGAATTCGCCGCCCGTGGTGGACTGGAAGGCAGGGCCTATCCATGGGGCGATGCCGCCAACCCCGAAGGACGGTTTCTGGCCAATACGTGGCAGGGCCAATTCCCCCACGAGAACCTGAATGAGGACGGATACGAGGGCACTTCGCCGGTTGACGCGTTTCCGGCCAACAGCTACGGCCTGTTCGACATGGTCGGCAATGTCTGGGAATGGACGTCGAGCCCCTATGACGCCGTACCCGACCAGCCGTCACAATCCTGCTGCCATCCCAACACCAGCGATGATCAATCGACGCGTCGTGTGGTGAAGGGCGGCTCGCATCTCTGCGCCCCCAATTACTGCCTGCGCTACCGGCCGTCGGCCCGTCAGGGCGAGACGGTCGATTCCTCCACCTGTCACATCGGCTTCCGCTGCATCGTGCGCAAACCGTCGGGCGGCTGACGCGCCAGCCGCCGTGCTCAAGCAAGCTTCAACGTCTTTGGATATCCCATGCAAGTCGCCAGCCCCGCCGTTACCCAATCACAATTCGAAGATTCGCCGTCGATCTCTGCGGTGCTTCGCGCCCCGAACCTTTTCGTTCGTGAATCGCTGGCCGGCATTATCACGGCGCTGGCGCTGATCCCCGAGGTGATTTCGTTCTCGTTCGTCTCGGGCGTCGATCCGAAGGTGGCGCTGGTCGCCTCGATCGTGCTGTGCCTGGTGATGTCCGTTCTCGGCGGCCGGCCGGCCATGGTCACGGCGGCGGCCGGCTCGATCGCGCTGGTGATCGGGCCGATGGTGAAGGTGCATGGCGTCGGCTACATCCTGCCGACCATCCTGCTGGCCGGCATCATCCAGATCGGGTTCGGTCTCGCCGGCCTGGCGCGGCTGACGCGCTTCATCCCGCGCTCGGTGATGATCGGCTTCGTCAATGCGCTCGGGATACTCATCTTTGCCGCGCAGGTGCCGCACATTTTCAACGTTCCCTGGCTCGTCTATCCGCTGTTCGCATTGACCATTGCGATCGTCCTTGTCATGCCCCGCCTCACGACGTCAGTACCGGCGCCGCTGGTCGCCATCATCGTGGTGACGTCGATCGTGATCCTGGGGCACCTGACGGTCCCCAATGTCGGTGGGGAGGGCACGATGGCGCCGGGGCTGCCTGGTATCACCGCGTTCGTGGTGCCGCTCGACCTCAACACGCTGCGCATCATCTGGCCCACCGCGATCAGCGTCGCCTTTGTCGGCCTGCTCGAAACGTTATTGACGGCCAAGCTGGTCGACGACCTCACCGACACGCGCTCGCACAAGGGCAGGGAATCCTGGGCGCTCGGTATCGCCAACATCGCCGCTGGATTTTATGGCGGGATCGGCGGCTGCGCGATGATTGCGCAAACGGTCGTCAACGTGAAGATCGGGCAGGGCCGCACCCGGATTTCGACGGCGGTGGCCGCGATAGTGCTGCTGGTGCTGGTGACGGCGCTCAGCGACCTGATGGCGCAGATACCGATGGTCGCGCTGGCCGCCGTCATGATGATCGCTGCGCTCAAGACGATCGATTGGCACAGCGTCAGGCTGGCGACATTGAGGCGCATGCCGATCCCGGAAACGATGGTGATGGTCACGACCGTTGCGGTAACGGTCGTGACCGGCAATCTCGCGATCGGCATCGCCGTCGGCGTCGTGCTGGCGATGATCCTGTTCGCCCGCCGGGTCGCGCATGTCATTCGCGCCGAGCGCACCTTGAGCCAGGACGGAATGTCAGTCCATTACCATGTCCATGGTCCGTTGTTCTTCGGCTCCAGCAACGATCTCGTCGAGCGCTTCTCCTACGGCGCCGACCCCAAGCGCGTCCTGATCGATCTCACCCATTCCCAGATCTGGGATGCGTCGAGTGTCGCGGCACTGGATTCGATCGAAACCAAATATCGCGAGCACGGCGCGACC
>Ga0247764_1000535_pt1 | contig 13302 bp, 6 predicted proteins | sample UWRJL051202B4_FD_179932 | JGI IMG/M metagenome (GOLD analysis project Ga0247764, IMG submission 179932) | Plant litter microbial communities from Arlington Agricultural Research Station in Wisconsin, United States - UWRJ-L051-202B-4 | ecosystem: Environmental > Terrestrial > Plant litter >...
GCCCTGGAATAAGATTACATAAATTAGCATTATTTGGATGAGCAGTTATAGTTACTGCTGTTTTACTATTATTATCTTTACCTGTTCTTGCAGGTGCTATTACAATGGTTTTAACAGATAGAAACTTTAATACTTCTTTCTTTGAAGCTGCCGGAGGAGGTGATCCTATATTATACCAACACCTTTTCTGATTCTTTGGTCACCCTGAGGTAAAAATTATAAGCCTCATAATATTGCTGTATGCTGGAATCACTTCGTTAAAATGTTTTAAATACTCCATCTTTAATGATACAGTAAAAAATTTAAAACAGAGAAGTAAATCAGCAGGTAACATTTTAAAATCGGAAAATGGAACCTCAGAGACTTTACGCAATAAAATTATAGTACAATCAGAAAATGTTAAATATATATCGGATCACGTACCAAAACACTCAAAACCTATTAATAATGAACAATTAGGACACTATTTAGCTGGTTTAATAGATGGTGATGGTGATGGTCATTTTAGTAATGCTCAACAATTAGTTATTGTATTTAGTAGTCCAGATGCTTTTCTAGCTTATTGATTAAAAGAAAAATTAGGATTTGGTAATGTTAAAAAAATGAAGAATAAAAATGCTTATTTATTAATTATATCTAACAAAGAAGGTATAATTAAAGTATTAAATTTAATTAATGCTAAGTTAAGAAAACAAAGTAAATATAATCAAGTAATTGAAAATATATTAAATAAAATATATATAGATATAGATATGAATTTTACTTTAAATTCTACTAATGATTTTAATAATCATTGATTAGCAGGTTTTTCTGATGCAAATGCTAGTTTTCAGATTAAGATTATAGAACGTGTTACTAGAAAAAATAAAGAAATTAGACTCAATTATCTAGTAGATCAAAAAGAAAAAGATATATTAGTTTTAATTAAAGATTTTTTTGGAGGTAATATAGGTTATAGACAAAATCAAGATACATATTACTACGGTTCTACTAGTTTTGGTTCTGCTAAGAATATTATAAATTATTTTGATAAATTCAATTTACAATCTAAAAAACATATAAGTTATTTAAGATGAAGAAAAGTATATAGAATTATACAAAAAAAAGAACATTTAACAGAAAGAGGTATAAATAAAATTATTAAATTAAAAGCTTTAATAAATAAACATGATACTATAATTTAAGATAAAGTCCTAACAAGAATATAAAGTTCTTGAGTATTAATTAAGATAGACTTTATTAAGCTATCTGATTAATCAAAATATTTGTTATATTTTAATTATACCAGGGTTTGGTATAATAAGTACTACTATATCGGCTAGCTCTAATAAATCTGTATTTGGATATTTAGGTATGGTTTATGCTATGATGTCTATCGGAGTTTTAGGTTTTGTAGTTTGAAGTCATCATATGTATGTTGTAGGTTTAGATGTAGATACAAGAGCTTACTTCACAGCTGCAACACTAATTATTGCAGTTCCTACTGGTATTAAAATATTTAGTTGATTAGCTACATGTTATGGTGGTTCAGTACATCTAACACCATCTATGTTATTTGCATTAGGTTTTGTATTTATGTTTACTATTGGGGGATTAAGTGGAGTTGTTTTAGCTAACGCATCACTTGATATTGCTTTCCATGATACAGTTTTAAATTTTGGTAGTGGTACCGCTTTAGTTTTACCTATGTTAAAAAAAGATAATTTAAGTGATGAATATATAAAAAAATTTTGAGTTGGTTTAATGGATGGAGATGGAAGTATTCAAGTAAATCACTGACGTCTTAAATCATTACAATATAGAATTGTTATTAAATTATCAAACATTAAATCAAATTATGATATGTTAATAAGAATTGCTAAAATTATAGGGGGTAGTGTAAGAATAACTGGTAATAATAATGATATTATTTGAGTAGTTAATAAAAAGGAAACAATACAAGAAATTATTACTATTTTTGATATATATCCTCTTTTAACTTCAAGAAAACTATGTCAGCTTGAGTTTTTAAAAAAATGTTTAAATGATAATTCTATTGATTTATACTTATCAAATAGAAAATCTAAGTATACAAATCAATCAACTATTATAAAGAATAGTTATTTAAATAGTGAATATAATAATTCTATTTTACCTCATTATTTTAAAGAATGATTTTCAGGATTTGTAGAAGCTGAAGGTTGTTTTTCTATTAGAGTTAGTAATAATCATTCATTTTCTATAGGTCAAAATGATGATTATCACTTAATTAATATTATTAAACATTACTTAGGTTCTACCAATGCAGTAAGAAATCCTTATAGTAATTTTTATTCTTTAGAGATTTACAAAAAAGATACTTTAATAAATATTATTCATCATTTTAACAATTATCCTTTATTAGGAGAAAAATGAGAATCATTACAAAAATTTAGTCAAAAATTAATATAGTAAGTGTCATGTGGTCTTGCCACCATAAAAAAGATATTCATACATCTTTTTTGGTAATATTTATATATTGCTAACGGTGAAATCTTCTATGTATATTCAAAGCAGATATACTAAAAAAAATAGAAGACAATACCGTGGAAACCAAAGTTTATTATAAAACAAGTAGGATCCGTAGAGACTAAACGTGGCAATCGAAAGTTTATTTAGTTAAATTATTAGATAAGTTATAGTCCGATCCATCGCGTGAGCGATGTAGTATGAAAAAATAAGTTAACAACGTGACTTACTATGTTGTAGCTCATTTCCATTACGTATTAAGTATGGGAGCAGTATTTGCTTTATTCAGTGCATGATATTTCTGAATACCAAAAATATTAGGATTAGAATATAATGTATTATTAGGTAAAGTTCATTTCTGAATTTTATTTATAGGGGTTAATGTTACATTTTTCCCTCAACATTTCTTAGGATTACAAGGAATGCCTAGAAGAATTAGTGATTATCCTGATGCTTATGCTGGATGAAATTTAATAAGTAGTTTTGGATCAATAATTTCTGTAGTAGCTACATGATTATTCTTAAAAATCCTATTTGATCAATTAGTATATGGTAAAGCTACATCAAGATATCCTTGATTAACACCTCAATTCTTTACTGATATTTTACAAGCACTATTAAATAGAGCTTATAATAGTTTAGAATGATGTTTAACTAGTCCACCTAAGCCTCATGCTTTTGTAAGTTTACCTTTACAAAGTTAAAATTAGACAATTGTCTATACCTTAGTCTATTAATAATTTATTCCTTTTTTGTTGGTTATATTAATATAGTGTTACTTTTATAGAAGAAAAAAACTTTTTTTGTACTCAGAACTAAATTAGATATTAAAGACTAAAATGCTGTTGTTAAATAATTAATCAACTCGCGTAAAATAACGGTAACAAAAGAATATCCATTTTCATACTACATATTTACGAAGTGTATTTTATGATAAATAAAATGCCTAACCACTTATTCAAGTTTTCAGTCCAAAAGCTCCATTACGAGTTTTAGAATTAATTTGAGTGTATTGTAAATTTGGTTTCATATACCCTCTTAATACTACAGATGACATATTTTTATATGATGAATCTATATTTTTTAAACTACCTTTATGTTTTAATTTATGTATAGATCTCGAAGCAGTAAGTCTCTTTGTTAATCTACCCGCAGCTTCTAGTCTTACACCACTTATTTTTTTGTATTTAATAGAGTTTATAATTCTCTTCATTATCATTTTTTTTCCTGTTAAATTAGAATACATTTTTAATGTTTCATAATTACTAAAATAAGAATGGCTAATTTTATCTTTTAAAAATGTATGGATAGATGATACTTTTATAAGTCTTAATACTCTATTTAAAACTTTTAATATTCTGTTTTTTCTATTTCTTAGTTTAACAGCCATAGACTCTGAAAGCATATCACTATTTAAATGTATATATTTTAGATTTACGATATTAAATTCTACTTTTTTTTTATAAATATTATATAATATATGTTTCAGATTATATAAAAATCAATTTTTATATTTATAATTATTAATATATATCATTTGTACATAATATATATATAATGGTAGAACAATATTTAATTTTTTTCTTAAAATATTATTGGATTGTAACATCAATATAAATTTTTGATTAATTATTTTATATTGAGGTGAATAAATAAGTTCAGTTATAGGAGATAAAGTATTATTATTATTATTATTATTATTTAAAATTGTATTTGAAGAAATAGATTTATCTGTAACTAAAGTATTAAAATTCGTTTTTTGTAATATATTTACAATTCTTGAATTTTTAATTAATTTTATTTTTCTAATTAATTTTTTATAATCTATTTTTAAATCTAATATTCTTTTTATAGATAATATTTCTCTATTATATTTTATAAATTTAGATTTTTTGTAAATTTGTATAAAATAATAAGATGAAAATATAGGATTCTTAATATTTAATGCTTCAAATATATAGGTGAACTTTTTTAAGTTTACTTTATATACTTTATTGACATAATTATGAAAATTACCTACAATTTTCTTAAATACTTTAAATGTAATTTTATCATGTATAGTATTTGTTAAGTTAATTTTTTTATCATTTTCAAAAAGTATTTGATTTTTAAAAATGGATACAATTTTAGTAAAATTAATAAAATTATATTTTCTTTTATAATATTTAGAATAATCTCTAAAATAAAAATTAAATTTATTATTATAAAATTTAGTATTTTTAATATTTTTATTAATATAACTATTTAAATTTAATAAATTTTTATATAAGATTTTTTGTGTTAAATTTTTATTTAAGTATTGTTTTATATATCTTTTTACTTTATAGGTATTGTATTTATATACACTATAGATTGTATTATATAATACTATAGATTTTGAGTCATTATTGACTAAAGAAATTTCATTATTATTATTAACTTTTAATTTAGTTAAACTATGAATTTGGAAAAAAGAAAATAATTTTTTTATTGTCGATCTATAATAATTAATATTTTTTGTTAAATTATTATGTAAAATGAACAATAAATTATCTATTAGTTTAAAGTTGTTTCTTTGAGAATCTAAATTAACATATTTAACCATGTTTTTTTTTGATATTAAAAAGTTTTTTGGAATATATAATTTTTTTAAAATTTGATATTTAACAAAGCTTTTACTATATAATTTGTGTAATATACTATATTTATATATAGAATATTCAATTAAATTTTTATAGACATATAAAACTTCATTTTTTATTAATTTATAATTACCTATCGTAGATTGTATATTAGATTTAGAATTAAAAATTAAATTTTTAGTTAACTTACTTAATTTATTAGTTAACTTATTTAATTTTCTTGATAAAATTTTATTAATTAATAAATTTTGAATTAATTGAATAATATATAAATTTTTTTGTTTAATTTTTATTCTTTTTTTTTCCAAACCATCAAAAGGATTAATTATATTGGTAAAAATTTTAGAAAAAATAAATCTTCTAGATAAATTTATAATTCCTGAATAAAATGATTTTTTTATTATAGAAACATTTTTATTTATTCATATATTTTTCCTTATGATTGTTAAACCGTTACAAAATATAGTTCTATTATAAGTATAAAGAGTAATAATCACTTTATTATTAGTATGTTTCATTTCTGCTCTACTTAAATATATTCTATTAGCTGATAACCGTTTATTTCTAATACGCATATTTTTAGATTTCAGTTTAGATTTTTCAAGAGAAGAAGTTAAATGAAAATAACTTTTAAGTAAATTATTTACTATTTTATCTGTAATAGGCAAAGATTTAATATAATTTTTATTATATGAATATATACTATTAAATCACTCTTTATTTGTAGGTGGATAATGTTTAGTTTGACCTAAATCATTCGATTTAAATGAAGATTTTTCATCTAAATATAAAGCGTTCATGTAATTACTGTTTTTAATTTTATTTAAATTAATCATTACTTTATTTAAATTATTTTTTTTTCCAAAACTTAATAATTTAATACTTTATTCTTAATTGCTAAATTTTAGTAACTAAAATATAAAATTATTGAAAAAAAATCTTTTTTTATGGACGTCACTTATTACTAATCACTAGAGTGTAGTTACAAAAGATGGCGCTCAAAAGAAAAAACAGAGATATGGAGGAATTGAACCCCAAATTATTTGATCTGCAATCAAATTGCAGAACCTCCTGCAACATATCCCTAAAAATATTCTTATCCAGGATTCGAACTTGGATCCAGATATTAGAAGTATCTTGCTCTACCATTAAGCTAATAAGAATATAATATCCTATTATTTTAAAAAACATTCTTGTAAATTTTAAAATATAACTACTATATAACTAGTGTACTTAGTGTAGTTAGTATATAATAATTTACAATATAAATATTATTTTATATATATATTAAATATAAATAATACAATTATAAAATATTCATAGTATATAGTATAATTATATTATGTATATTAATATATATATTGTTTAATGTAAATTATTTAGTATCTTAATGTTTTTTATCATGAGCCAGAGGAGAAAGTCGAATTCTCATTCTTAATGCATGAAATTAATGTTCTAACCTGTTGAACTACTCGGGCTAAAATAATAGAATTATATGATATCAAATAATTATCATTTAAAATAATGAAATTAATATAATTAATATAACTATATAGGGAGGATACCCTGAATCGAACAGGGAACATACTGTTCCACATACAGTTGCTCTACCTATTGAGCTATATCCACCTTTATATATATTTTTTTTATTCATCTTATCAAATTTATATTTATTTAATAATTATAATCTATATCAATATAAAAATTAGTTGTAAATGATAAGGTATTATCAATTTTATATTTTATAATATTATAATTTTTAGCGCCTTGGCGACAAGATAATAAAATCAAAATACTAAAATATTATGTTGGAGTGATTCGAACACTCAATAGTAAATACCAAAAATTTATGACTTACCGATTAGTCTACAACATATAATAATATGGGTAACAAGACTTGAACTTGTATGGTTAATACCACCCCGTCCTAAGCGGGACCTGACTACCAATTCCAGCATACCCATTTTTCATTATTAAATATTTTAAAAAAGTTTTAATATCTTAAAGGTTTATTAACAAAAATAATGGTAATATTAAAATAACTATACAAAATATTATAAAACTTGCTCAAGATAAGATTCGAACTTATAACCCCAGTCTCTTCAGGACCATGCTCAACCAATTGAGCTTCTCAAGCCTTTTTTCTTTATAATAAAGGCCTATATAAAATATCTAACTATTTTATATTAAATATTTATCTAAATATAATGCCCTCTTTTTTTGTATCTACGTAATGTAGATTCTCCTATGTTTAAATATTTAGAGGCTTCTTGAGCTTATTAAATATATAAATTTTACTAAAATAAATAACTTAATATTTAGCAACTTAATAAAGTAATTAAATATTAAATAATATTAAATTCAAATTAATTACTATAAAAATTTAGAATCATTTTTATATAATCACTTTTTTAGAATTAAAAACTATTGGTAAAACGTTAATTAACATTTTGTTACCAATTAACTTTATTAACAAGTATTAAATGGAGATATCAGGACTCGATCCTAAATTAACGATATGCAAAATCGCAGTTTTACCAATTAAACTATATCCCCTTTTTCCTCTTTGTCGCTTAAGTGCTAATGCTAGGTATTATATACTATAATTTTCGTTTAATTAATTGTTTTTGTTTTTTGTGCTTTATAAATCACAATTTAATAATTAGATAAAGACTCATATTTTAATTTTAACCCCACCAGGATTCGAACCCGGGTTCGAACAATGAAAAAGTTATGTCTTAACCACTAGACCATAGGGTCTTTTAAATAATTATAATTTAAACTATTATAATCTTGAAATTATCTTTTTTATAAACGAAGTGTCTACGTTATTTAAGTGTTGGCGAAAAATAGAACTAAAATCTGTACCTATCACGTCCCGTTTTGCGACAAGAGATAGGGCGCTTAGGGAGACAAATGAATTTATAGTCAATATATTAAATTCCATTCTATTTATTAAAAAGTATAAAAAAATTATCCGAAAAACGACTTGAACGTTTACGATTAAATATCAACGAATCTTAAGATCGTCCTGTCTACCAATTCCAGCACTCGGATTTATTACAATAAATTAAAAAGAATAAATAATTTACAAAAGTTCATTAAATTATAATAATAATAAGAATAAAAAATAATTAGAATAAAAAATAATATTGACAAAATAAATAAGGCCAGAATGAATCGAACACTCATCTTAGCTATCATGAGCAGCTTGCTTTACCAATTAAGCTATAACCTTTTAAATGCGGACAAAGGACTTGAACCCATATATATTGGACATGAGCCAATTATGTTACCATTACATCAATCCGCCTTTTTTTATATTAATAACTTAATGATTTATAATTTAATGATTTATAGTTTAATAATTTATAGTTAAACATAGTGATTTATAAATAAATAAATAAATATAATGATTTATAGTTTATAATGATTTATAATTTATTATAGTAAAATTATAATCTATAAATTACATTTATTTTTTTTTTATAAAAGATAACTTCAAAGAAGGTTTATTTTATATAAACCATATCATCATAATAAACCCAGTGCAAGTATCGCACTTACTTCTACCGATTACAAAACGGTTGCATTACTTTTATGCTAACCGGGCTATAACAATCTTTATTGATGTAAATATATAACTATATATTATATTATATTAGTAAGACAACAAAAATAGATGATATTTATTACTTTAACTATATAAATAGGCCTTTGACCAACGGGGACCCCATACCTTGTAGGTAAATAATATTTGCTAATAAAATAAAATAAAATTAAGAACTATAGGATTCGAACCCATATAATAATGCTTAAAAGGCATATGCTTTACCATTAAGCTAAGCTCTCTTTTATAATAAAAGTTTTAACATTATTCATAATTTAAACCTCTATTCGGATTCGAACCGAATTTTGAATATTTTTTTATTCATTATTCCTAAATAGGTTTTTCTTTTTTTTTTTATTGTTAATTTTAATTAATCCCGTGCAACTTCCACTACACGAACCGTATTTCGACTTAACACTAATTAAAGTCATGCATACGAAAATTGTTAATCAAAATATATAAACTTAATTGTTTAATGTATAAATTAATAACAACCAAACTTATTGCACATACTTCTTTCAGCGCCTGACGAGTGGTTAGTACCTATCTGAGATAAAATTCACCGTGACGTGATTATTCACGATTACTAGTAATTCCTTTTTCATATAGTCGAGTTTCAGACTACAATCTACTTTTTCTCCTCTTTTAAGGATTAGCTCGTATTCGCATTTTCGCATCCTTTTGTGTAGGCATATGTGGCACGTCTGTAGCCCACAATATTAAGGCCATGATGACTTGTCTTAGTCCCTATTATCAAAACCATATATAGCGGTGAACTGCTTTATTAAAAAATAAAGCAAGGGCTTACGTAAATTTAATGGAGCTAACCATAGTCTCACGACATCAACTGAAGACAGCCGTGCAACGCTTGTATTAGTATTATATTACTAATATTCAAATTGTGGTAAGATTTTTCGCGGATTATCGAATTGAACAACATACTTCACTACTGTTCTCAGAAACGGTCTAATGATTTCAGTTCCTGCGTTGCCACATTACTCTTGAGGTGGAGTGTTTACACTTTCATTTATACACTAAGATTTAACCTAGTCTATGACACTCATCATTGTCTGCCTGGACTACTAGGGTATCTAATCCTATTCGTTACCCAAGCCTTCGTCCCTCAACGTCAGTTATTATAATTTAGCTAATAAAATTTACTAACTTTTAAAAAGATAGAGGTTTGCTTTCGCCTTTTCCAGTCCCATAAGTATCAAAGTATTTCATCACTACTCCTATAGTTCTAATATTTACCTCTCCTATATAACTCTAGTAAAAAAGTACCCTTTCAATATACACGGGGCTATTATTTACCGTCTAGGTACCCTTTATACCTAATAAAGATGACTAACACTTGTCTCCATCGTATTACCGCGACTGCTGGCACGATATTTGGTCAAGACTTAAAAATAGATAAATGTCATAATCATTTACTATTTCGAACTTTATAAGACTAAGTCTTTATACATTCCTCCAAGTTGCTGGTTCAGCCGTTAGGCTATTGACCAATATTCCTCACTGCTGTACTACACGTATTGGGGTTTTTTCAGACCCAATGTGGTCGATCAACCTCTCAGTTTCGACTACGGGCTTTTGCTAGTTAAACCATTACTTTAACTACTACATACCCGAGATATAAATAAACATCTTAAAGCGAAAATATTCTTTCATTATATAAGGAATCTATTCCTTACTTTAAGGTAGTTAAATTATCATTTACTCACCTGTACACCACTTTATCTTTAAAAGATAACGTTCGATTAGCATGTGTCAAGCATTTGGATAGCGTTAAATCAGAGCCATCATCAAACTCAATTAATAAAATTTTATTGATAAACATATAATCTATATAGTATTATAAAAATAAATGGCACTGTAAATTATCTATAGTGCTATTATTAATAGTAACACTGAATTTTTTAAGATTAAAAAAAAGAATTAACTACAGGGAAGGAGTCCCCGTGGTCCAAAGGACTATATTTAACCCTTTTTTTTTCAATAATGTGATAAAATTTGGATATAATATATATTATTAAATTAAATTTTTATTATTGCTCTTTTAATCAAGTTAAATACTTCTCTAATGATACAGATTGTATAACAATAGGCATTGAACTATGTAAAATACCACATAATTCTGAACATTGTCCATAGAATGTACCTAATCTGTTAGCAAGAACAGAAAATTGGTTTAATCTTCCAGGATATGCATCACATTTTATGGCTAGGGCTGGACATGCAAATGAATGAATTACATCTGCAGCACTTACAATAAATCTTACGTGAGTTATTTCAGGTAATAATACTCTATTATCTACTTCTAACATTCTCAATGCTCCTTCTTCTAAATCACTTTCAGGAACTATATAAGAATCAAATTCTACAAATTCATCATCAGCGTTTGTAAATTCTGGGTATTGGTAACTTCAATATCATTGGTGACCCTCTGCTAATAAAGTTAAATTTGGATCTGTTACTTCATCCATTAAATATAATAATTTAAAAGATGGGAAAGCTATTAAAATAAGAATTATAGCAGGAGAAATAGTTCAAATTAGTTCAATTAATGTACCATGAGTTAAATATTTATTACTAATTGGTGATTTGTTACTAACATAATTTCTCATTATAGTTAATATAATTCATCCTACACCAAATAATATTATAGTTAAATAGAACATAATATTATTATGTAATTCTACCAAAGCCTCCATTTGAGGGCTAGCACTATCTTGAAAATATAAACCTCAAGCTTTAGGAGCGTCACAATTAAGAGGTATATTTATAAGTCACATTAGACTGTTATTTTATCTTTCATCATCAAAGTGAAAATTACATTTAAAAATTGGTGTCTCGCAAAGCACCCTAACATGACCCGCTTTGCGACAATGGATAGGTGTTAGGGACTAAATTCTCATTTTTTAATTTTATAATTAAAATATTTTACTACGGGGACTTCGTCCCCGTGGTCCAAAGGACTAATTATCTTCAAATGAACAAATTTTTATTCATTTTATTCGGTATATTGATTAGAAATAGTAAATAATCAAAAGATTTAATAAAATTTTATGTGATATTATCATTATTTAGTTTTTAATAAAATTAGTACTTTATACCTAAAAACATCAAAGTTATTAAAGTTAAAGCCTATTAAAATTTAAAATTTTAGATTTTTACCTACGGGGAAGAAATCCCCGTGGTCCAAAGGACTAAAATCTATTCATTATTTTTGTAGTATTATACTACGTATATTAAAGAGTATCTTAAAATAAGTTTCGTACCTAGATGCATTCAGTACTTATCTTTAATTAACATAGCTTTCCTGTTATGCCTATGCTATAAACAGTTACGTGAGTATAAGTAATAATATAAATTAGCTATCTCACCTATTTAATATAGTTTTTTGATTAAAAAAGAAAAAATTCTTTTTAACTAACTTTATTTATGGTTTCTACCATAAATAATTAATATTAATCACATAAACAACAGGTAAACCATAGGTTAATATACCCAACTCCTTTCGTACGAAGGGGCTATTTTTATTTTACTCTACATTCCTCTAGAAGATAGAAACCATACTGTCTCACGACGTATTTAACCCAGCTCGTGTAACTCTTTAATTGACGAACAGTCAAACCCTTCATGATTCCTACATTCATGTGGATGAGTTAAGCCGACATCGAGGTGCCAAACTGCGCACTCAATTTGTACTCTCTGGCGCAATTAGCCTGTTATCCCTAGCGTAGCTTTTTCAAAAATCCAAGACCTTTCCTTTCTGCATCTTGTGATCATATGCCCCGCTTACGCGACTGAAAGACGTGTAAGTCAAACAGTAAAGCAAGATTAAGCCATTAAACTTTTCAAGTAAAAATAAAAATCACCATATAAAATTTATTTATATAATAATTTAAAACATTATAATTAACGTTTTATTTACATCTATTTTCCATATAGATAAAATCTTACTTAAAAAAAAAAATTTAAATTCTAACTTAATAGAACAATAGTTGAATTAATTTCTAAAAAATAACGAACTAAGTAAAAATATAAAAGTAAATTACTTAAATAAAGTTTTTTACTTTTATAAAATTATTGCAAATAAAATGCAATTTTACAATATTAATTTTGGATACACCCAGGTACTTTTTATGGGATCTGTGCCCCGCATAAACTATCTACTAGCAACTGTCTTCTACCGAAATAATACATATAGACCCGGTTTAATTAATTACTCCTACACGCTTCATCTATTTCAGTTTATTCATCTATCGTTTCATTTATTTCCACTATTCTATCGATATGATAAACTGAGTAAAGGTGTTTCAATTATATTTCATCAACTACCTTATACACTACAACCCGTTATATCATATCTAATAACTAGTAACAGTAAAGCTGCATAGGGTCTTCTCGTCTATCTAGAGGTAAACAGTATCTGCACTGCTATTCCAATTTCACTGAGCCAATCATTGAGACAGCTGTTGTATCGTTACATCATTCATGCAAGACCGCATTTAACGGCCAGGGTATTCCGCTACCTTAGGACCCTTATAGCTAAGGCCGCCATTGATCGGGGTATCCTTC
>Ga0247764_1000536_pt1 | contig 13287 bp, 12 predicted proteins | sample UWRJL051202B4_FD_179932 | JGI IMG/M metagenome (GOLD analysis project Ga0247764, IMG submission 179932) | Plant litter microbial communities from Arlington Agricultural Research Station in Wisconsin, United States - UWRJ-L051-202B-4 | ecosystem: Environmental > Terrestrial > Plant litter >...
TCGAGGCCGCGCGCGCAGGCGAACAAGGGCGCGGCTTCGCAGTGGTAGCGGCGGAAGTCGGCAGCTTGGCTCAACGCAGCGCCGCAGCCGCAAAAGAGGTAAAGACCCTGATCGAGGACACGCTGGAGCGCGTCGAGACGGGACATTCCTTGGTCGGTCGCTCCGGGCAGGCGCTGAGCGAGATCATCACCTCCGTGAAACGCGTAACCGACATCGTGGGCGAAATTGCGTCCGCGTCCCGCGAGCAGTCTGCCGGCGTGGAGCAAGTAAACCAGGCGGTGACACAGATGGATCAAGTCACCCAGAGCAACGCTTCTCAAACCGATGCGCTATCGCAGACGGCGAGCGACCTGGCGAGCACAGCCGGCGAGCTGCAGCAGCTGGTGGGTCGGTTCCGGCTCGGGTCCGCGGAGCCCGAGCCGACGCCGAAGGAGCCGCCGGCGACTCGCCGTCGCGCCGAAGGACCCGCACGGCGCGGTTTCACGCGGCCGCCGCGCCTGCCCACGCGTGGCCCTGCCTTTGGTCGGAGCGCCCCACTTTCTCCACGCGACTCTGCCGACGACGCGGATGACATCGAGCTCGTCTGAACGTGCACGCTGAACCCAAGCTAGAGCCGCCCGAGTATCAAGCGATCGTCGATCTGTTGTTCGAGTGGGCGGGCATCCGGCTGCAGAACAAGCAACAGCTGGTGCTCGGACGATTGAAGCCGCGGCTACGCGAACTCGGGCTCGCCTCCTTCCGTGAGTACGTGCGGCGCGTTCGCGACGGCGGGCGCGGCGGACCGGAGGCCCAAAGTTTCATCAATCAACTCACCACCAACAAGACCGCCTTCTTTCGCGAACCACACCACTTCGACTACCTCCGCAAGTACCTGACGCAGGTCGTGGCGCCGCGCGCTATCGCGCGTGGCGACAGACGCATCCGAGTGTGGAGCGCGGCCAGCTCGACCGGCGAGGAGCCGTACACGTTGGCCATGGTGCTGGCCGACGCGCTGCCCACCAGCGCTGGCTGGGATCTCCGCGTGCGCGCCAGCGACATCGATACCGCTTGCCTGCAAACCGCGCAACGCGCCGAATACGATCAAGAGCGGGCAGAAGACGTTCCCGTTCAGTTCCGGCAACGGATGTTCGCGCCAGCGGGAGCGGGCAAGCTTCGAATCGCGCCAGAGATCGCACGGCTGGTGAGCTTCGAGCAGCTCAACCTGGTGCGCGACAAATCGTTCGGCAACGAGCGGTTCGACGCAATCTTCTGCCGCAACGTGATCATCTACTTCGATCTGGAGACGCAACAACGCGTGATTGAGCGGCTCAGCCAGCGGCTCGCGCCCGGTGCGCGCCTCTATCTGGGTCACTCGGAGACCCTAGTGAATACGCAGCTGCAGCGCGTCGCCCACGAGCTCGGCGTTTATCAGGTCGCGCAAGGGAGGCACAGCTCCAACGCGCCCACACCGAGCGTTCGGCGCCCGCAGCCGCAGCTCCCACCGTCCCGGCAGGCGTCACGAATTCAGACCGCGCCCCAAGCGCGCGTGGGACGGCATCACGGTCAGCAAGCAGTCGTCGAGCTGCTGCGTTCACTCGACCGTGGCGAACGGCTACCGCAGCAGCGGGTAGTGCTCGGCGAATGGTTCGCGTCGGCGAAGCCACACATGATCAGCACGTTGCTCGGCTCCTGTGTGAGCGCTTGCTTGTACGACGAGCAGGCGCAGGTCGGCGGCATGAACCACTTCATGCTACCGAATAGCGAGGGCGCTAGCTCCGCGCCCGCGAACTTCGGGATTCACGCGATGGAGCTGTTGATCAACGGCTTGATGAGCCGCGGCGCGGCGCGAGCTCGCATCAAGGCCAAAGTGTTCGGCGCCGGCGCGGTCACCCAGCAACTTCCGTCCACCGTCGGCGACGCCAACGCGTCCTTCGTGTTATCGTTCTTGCAGCGCGAGGCCATCCCCGTCGTAGCTCAACGCCTCGGTGGCTCGCGCCCGCGCGAGGTCTTTTTCCGGAGCGACACGGGCGAAGCCATAGTGCGTGCGATGAGCCCACAAAAGGCCAAGTTCGTGGAGCAGCGCGAGCTCGGCGCGTTCGCGAAGAAGCTCCCTACGGTCGAACCATTCAATGCCGATGAAGCCCTCTTCTGACAGGTCTCTATGACGATTCGAGCAAACGTTTCCGACCCCGATCCAGCTCCGTCACTGTTGGACGCCGTCCAGGGCAACGCCCTGCGCATGACCCAAGATCTGGACCGCGCACGCGAATTGCTACGGGACGCTATGAGCAAGATCGCAAGCTTCGTCCAGGTCCTGAACGAGGGCGTGGAGCACGCTCAGGCGCTCACCCGCGACGAGCGCGCGAGCGAGGGCTCTGCGCTCGAATCAGCGTTGAATGCTATGAAGTCCGACGCACGGCAGGCCATGCTGGGCTTGCAGGTGGAAGACGTGCTGGGTCAGCTGATCGAAGGCACGCGTGTCCGGCTCGATGCCTTTTCGAGTTTGAGCACTGAGCTCGCGCAGCTCGTGACCCAGCATCCGAGCGTGTTGCCCCCCGAGAGCCTTCACAAACAACTGCAGACCCTTCACGACACGCGCACGGCCGCCGTCGCTCAGACCAGCCTGGACGCAGGCGAATCCGAGCTGTTCTAAAGGCGCGCCGTCCCTCCCACCCCGCGAACACCGCGGGGCCGTGATGGCGACTAACCCATTGGAATGGGCTGCCCTGGGCCCTTCGTGAGGTCAGTGCTACGTCCCCGTCATGGGCATCTGGCTCGAGCTGTTGGAGGAGCGGCACGCGGAAGAGTTGGTGGCGGCGGTACGGAGAAGTCAGGACTTGCACCTGCCCTGGGTGGAAGCTCCAACGAGCCTCGATCGCATGCTGGCCTACTTGCGACAGTCACAGGAGTCCTGTCTGCGTTATGGCATCCGTGAAGCGTCGGGCGCGTTGGCGGGAGTGGCCAACGCCAGCTGCATCGTGCGAGGTGTTTTTCAGAACGCCTTTTTGGGGTTCTATGCGTTCACGCCCCTCGCAGGACGCGGCTTGATGTTTCAAGGTTTGCAGCAGGTGATCGGCCGACTGTTCTCAGAGCATGCTTTGCACCGGCTGGAAGCGAACGTGCAACCCGCGAACGCACGCTCCAGCGCGCTGGTGAAGAAGCTCCGATTTCGGTTGGAGGGTCACTCGCCGCGCTATTTGAAGATTTGTGGAGAATGGCGCGATCACGATCGCTACGCGATGACCTCGGAAGAGTGGCTGAAACCGAGCGTCCGCCCCGGGTGAAACCAGCGAAGCCTGATCCGGCAACGCAGTTGCTGGTATGCTGCGCAGCGCTTGGAAGATCCTAGCTTTTGGCATCGAGTCCAGTTCGGATTCACGATCGCGTTCCACTACTTGTTTCCGCAGTTAACGCTGGGCCTAGCGCTGCTCATCGTGCTGCTGAAGTGGGTAGCGTTGCGAAAGAACAGCGAGCTGCACGCCGAGGCTGCGCGCTTTTGGACGCGCATCTTTGGCATCAACTTCGCGTTTGGTGTAGCGACCGGCGTGCCGATGGAGTTTCAGTTCGGCACCAACTGGTCGCGGTTCTCCCGCTACGCCGGCGGTGTGGTCGGGCAGACCTTGGCGCTCGAGGGGATGTTCGCCTTCTTTCTGGAGGGTGCCTTCGTAGCCGCGCTGGTCTGGGGCGAACGCCGCCTGGGACCCCGCAAACACTTCTGGGCTGCAGTTGCCGTGCTGGTGGGCAGCTGGTTGTCCGGCTACTTCATCGTCACTACGAACGCGTTCATGCAGCACCCCCAAGGTCACGCGCTGCAAAACGGCAAGTTGGTGTTGGTGGATTTCTGGGCGTTCGTGTTGAATCCGTGGGCGCTGCTGCAGTTCGCGCACACGCTCGCCGCGAGTATCGTGACGGCCTCGTTCGTGGTCAGCGCCATCGGCGCGTTTTATACGCTGCGGAACGTGCACCAAGCGACGGCTAGCTTGTTCCTGCGCTGGGGTACGGCGTTCGGGTTGGTCTCCGCGCTGTTGGTGGCTTTTCCAACCGGGGATCGTCAAGCCAAAGCAGTTGCGGAGTATCAACCTGTAACGCTCGCCGCCATGGAAGGGCGCTTCGAAAGTGGACCGATGGCGGAGCTAACGTTCATCGGTCAGCCCAACGTGCCGGCAGAACGCATCGACAACGCGATCCAAGCTCCGGCCGTGCTCAGCATCCTGGCTTACGGCACGCCTCAGCGCAGCGTGCAGGGCTTGAAAGACTTCCCGCGCGAAGTCTGGCCCACCAATATCGAGCTCCTCTACTACGCTTTTCACGTGATGGCCGGCCTCGGCACCCTGTTCATCGCGCTGATGGCGCTCGCCAACTTTCTTCGCTTCCGGGGTCGGCTGGAGACGCACCGCGGCCTGCTGTGGACGCTGATGTTGGCTCTTCCGTTCCCTTATATCGCCAACACGGCAGGCTGGATGACGGCGGAGCTTGGGCGACAACCTTGGATGGTTTACGGCTTGTTTCGCACGCAGCAGGGCTACAGCACCAGCGTGAGCTCCGGCAACGCCCTGTTCACGCTGCTGGGCTTCGCAGGTCTCTACTTCATCCTGGGACTGCTGTTCTTATACCTGATCGGTCTCGAGATTTCGCATGGACCAGGTGCGCCGCCGCCGACTCAATACGGTGTGCCCGCGGAGCAGGAACATGCCTGAAATCTGGTACGCGCTGCTCGCGCTGATGATCACCGGTTACGCCGTGTTGGATGGCTTCGATTTCGGCGCCGGCATGTTGCACCTGTTCGTGGCCAAGACAGAGGAGGAGCGTCGCACCGTGATCGGCGCCATCGGTCCGTTTTGGGATGGGAACGAGGTGTGGTTGATCGCGGCCGGTGGCGTGTTGTTCGTGGCCTTTCCGGTGGTGTTGGCCGTGGCGTTTCCGGCCTTTTACTTGAGCCTGTTCATCGTGATCTGGTGTCTGACTTTGCGTGGCATCGGGCTCGAGGTGCGCAGCCACGTGAAGGATGCGATGTGGAGAGCGTTGTGGGACGTGGTGTTCGCGCTGGGCAGCACGCTGCTCGCGTTGCTATTCGGTGTTGCGCTCGGCAACGTGGTGCGCGGACTCCCCTTGGATGGCTCCGACGCGGTGACGCTGCCGCTGTTCACGGACTTCTCGGCGCGCGGGCAGGTCGGTTTGCTGGATTGGTATACCGCGCTGGTAGGAGTGTTCTCCTGCGGGCTGCTCGCGGCGCATGGCTGTGTCTTCCTCCAGTTCCGGACGCGGGGAGCGCTGCAGCAGCGACTGCGGCGGCTGGAGCGACGGCTGTGGATGCCCGTCGCCGTGCTGTTCTTGCTCGTGAGCGTGGCCACGTTCCAGGTGCGGCCGGACTTCTTCGCTGCGCTGCTGACCAGGCCCCTCGCCTGGCTAGCCTGCGGGCTGCTGGGGCTCGGAGTATTTCTGCTATTCCGGCTGCGTGGGACTGAACGTACGCTCGCGCGCTTCATCGGCTCTGCGCTCGTGATCGTGGGTTTGTTGGGGGCGCTCGCAGCGGGGTTGTTCCCCACCCTGCTCCACTCGACGCTGGATCCGGCACGCTCTCTCTCCCTCTACGTTGCCGCGAGCGGCGACTACGCGCGCCACGTGGCGTTGTATTGGTGGCCGCTAGCATTCGCGCTGGCCGTGACTTACGTGGTGGTCGCCTTCCGCGCCCATCGCTCACCGTTGCCGTAAATCCCGCGATTTTGGCGAACGGGACGCTTCGCAAAAAAGCGCCGGACCTGCGCCGCGCTCTGGTCAATAATCGGTCCCAGGCATGGCAGCCAGGCACAAGGGAGAGACCACCGCACCGTCGTTCGGCTCCACGATGGGCGACGCGGACACGTCAGCGCTGGCGCTGTGCTGGCTGTTCCCGAAGAGTGACGGTCCGACGCTAGATCTATTGACGCTGTTGACCGAAGCCGTGATCGGTCGCGACGAAGACTGCGACGTGACGTTGTCGGGCGCAGATGTCTCGCGGCGCCACGCCAGCATACGACGCGAAGGAGCGGTGCTGCTGCTCTCGGACTTGCAGAGCCGCAACGGCACGTTCGTCAATGGTCGCCGCGTGCGCTCGGTCGTGCTGCAAAACGACGACGTCGTGCGCGTGGGGGGCTGGATCGGCGTTGTGACGCGACTGCGCGGACCGCTCGGCAGCGTCGCTCCCGGTGTGTTCGCGGGTCCGGCGCTGCGCAAAGCCTTGGCCCCTGCCGAGCTCGCCGCGCAAAGTGAGCTGCCTATCTTGCTCGAAGGCGAAACCGGAACGGGCAAGGAAGCCGTGTCGCGCGCCATTCACGGCTTCAGCGGGCGTTCGGGACCGTTCGTGGCCGTGAACTGCGCAGCCTTGCCGGAGGCGCTGGCCGAAGGCGAACTGTTCGGCTACCGACGGGGCGCCTTCACGGGCGCCGAACAAGCGAGCCTCGGCCACTTCAGAGCGGCCCAACGCGGCACGTTGCTACTGGACGAAATCGGCGATTTGCCGCTAGCCGTGCAGGCAAAGTTGCTGCGCGTGCTGGAGCAACGCGAGGTGCAGCCGCTCGGTGAGTCGACCCCAGTGCGGCTGGACGTGCGCGTGATCGCTGCGGCGCAGTCGCCGCTGGCGCGCGCCGTACAAGAAGGCAAGTTCCGCGCGGATCTGTACGCCCGACTGGATGGCGTGTGCATTCGCCTGCCGCCGTTGCGCGAACGGCGCGCAGAGATCCCTTATTTGTTTACGCGTCTGCTGTTACAGGAGGGCGGCGGACACGTTCCCGGTATCGACGTGCGCTTGATGGAGCGCCTGTGCCTGTACGACTTCCCGTTCAACGTCCGGGAACTCTCACTGACCGTGAAGCGGTTACTCGTACTTCACGGCTCGGAGCCGACGCTGAAGCTGACGCACTTGCCGGAGCGGATGCAAGGCGAGTCGAGCGGTGCTGCGCCCGCGGTTCGTCAGGAACCCGTTAAAGGAGTGGAGCCCGGAGCGCCCGGTTTCGATGCGCTGCTCGGCGCTTTGCGCGCTTCCGGCGGCAACGTGGCCAAGGCCGCGCACGCCTTGGGCATCTCGCGCCAGCGCGCGTATCGCATGATGCAAGCGCGACCGGAGCTCGATTTGGGCGCTTTGCGCGACCAGGACGAGGAGCCATGACCGCGGACTCTCCCGAGCTCGCTGCCACCTCGCAGAGCTTTTCGCCGGCGGAAGAGCGGATTGGGCGCCTGATCGGCGGAAAGTACCGGCTGCTGCGCCTGATCGGGCAGGGCGGGATGGGCGCGGTCTACGAGGCGCAGCACGCGGTGATCGGACGGCGCTTCGCGGTGAAGTTCCTGCACGCGCGCTGGGCAGGCGGAGAGGTAGCGTTAGCGCGGTTTCGCCGCGAGGCCCAGGCGGCCGGCACGCTGGTCTCAGAACACATCGCTCAAGTCACGGATTTCGATGTAACCGAGGACGGGGCACCCTACTTGGTGATGGAGTACTTGCTGGGAGAGAGCTTGGCGGAGCTGCTCAAGCGCGAAGGCCCGTTGAGCGTGCCGCGCGTCCTCCACTTCGTGCTGCAAGCTTGCCGTGGCCTGGCCGAAGCGCACGCGGCCGGGGTGGTTCACCGCGATCTGAAACCAGACAACTTGTTCGTGGTGCGGCGCGCAGATGGCAGTGAGCAGATCAAGGTTTTGGATTTCGGAATCGCCAAAGTGCAAACCCCCGAGGACAATCAAGCCATCACGCGCACGGGAGCCATGCTGGGCACCCCGTTCTACATGGCTCCAGAACAAGCGCGCGGAGAGCGCAACGTCGATCAGCGTGTGGATGTGTACGCGCTCGGCGTGATCTCGTACGAGCTGCTGTCGGGCACCAAACCCCACCCTGGTGACTCTTACAACGCGATTTTGGCGCATATTCTGACGGAGGCCCCGCAACCGCTGCAAACTCTACGGCGCGGTCTGCCGCCGGGGTTGGCAGACGTCATTCACCGCACGATGGCGCTCGACCCCAACGCTCGCCCGCCCAGCGTGACGGAACTGGGACGTCAGCTGGGCTCGTTCGTCGACCGCAGCGAAACGGCGAGCCCCGCTTCTCAGTTCGACCTGCGCGCTAAAGCACCGTCCCCAGTAGAGACGACCCTTCCCACCCTGGATTCACTATCCACTTCGCACACGGCGCACCCGACGCCGGAACGCCACCCTACCCTTCCGCCCAACAACAAGCGACGCGCTTGGGTGACGCTGTTGACGTTGAGCGCTGCTGCGGTCGGCGCCGCGTTGATTTGGCGACCTCTGTCCACCTCGAACGTCGCTAGTGAAACGAAGCCCGCGCTCGGGTCCTCCGCGCTCGCCAGCACGTCGAGCCGGGAAGTGCCCGACGCGCCCGTAACAGCAGCTGCCAGCGCTCCGGTAACAGCAGCAGCGGCACCAGCGCCGGCGCACAGCGCAGCCCCTCCAGCTCGCGGACGTCCGCGCGTACAGGACACCGGACGTTCAGCCCCCGCGACGTCTACCTCCGCCGCTTTCGAAAGCGTGCTGCGCAAACCCGTAAATTCAGCGAACTTCCCGGTAGTTTCGGACGAAACAGCGCCGAAGGCTTCGGCTCGCGTGCGCTTCGATAGTCGCAATCCTTACGAATGAAGGCCGGCACGGAACCTGCTTTTGCGTGTCCCCGTGCAAGCGGTATTCGCTTTTGGGCGCACATCAAGTACATCCGGAGTCATGTTCGGTGGTTTGGGCTGGTTCGGGGTCGTGCCGTGCGTGAGCCTGTTCGTGACGCAGGCGGCGTTGGCCCAAAGCGACGTTCGCGCCCAAGCGCGCGACCACTTTGCGCGCGGCGTGGAGCTCGCCAACCGAGGGGAGTACGAACACGCGTTGCAGGAGTTCACGCGCGCCAACGATCTGAGCCCCAACTACTCGGTCCTTTACAACATGGGTCAGGCTTACGTGGCGCTCGCCCAGCCTGTGCTCGCCGTCGACGCATTCACGCGCTATCTGAATGAAGGCGGGCCGCGCATCACCAGCGAGCGGCGAGCCGAGGTGGAAGCCGCGGTTCGCGAACAAGAGACGTCGATCGCAAGCCTCGAAATCGTCACCGCCCCCAACGCCCGGGTGTCCGTGGACGGCGCGGCGGTCGGCAGCGCGCCCCTCAGCGCTCCAGTGCGCGTGAAAGCCGGCGAGCACACCGTCTCCGTGCAACTCGCGCAAGGCACGCAAGAGAGCGCACGCGTGAACGCAACCGGTGGACGCAGCCACCGCGTCGAGCTCGCGCTGGCTGCGCCTGTCCTCGGCGGGCTCGTTCTGCCTGCACGGAGCACGCTCGACGTCGTGTGTCCCGTCGCGCAAGTGACGGTGTGGCTCGACGGCGCCGAGCTCGGTCACACGCCGCTCCCACACGGTTTTTTGCTTGCGCCCGGCACGCATCGGGTAGGCTTCGCAACCCGTCACGGCGCTGCCTTCGAGCGCAACGTCGAGCTGAAGCCCGGGCAACGTACGCAGCTGGATTGCGGACTGAAGCCAGCGCCCGCGTCCGCAACGCGCTCGAGCCAAAGCACGGTCGGCTATGCGGTGGGCGCGCTCGGCCTCGGCGTGGGAGCGGCCGCCGCGCTGCACCTGCTGTGGAACTACAGTCGCTACAAGGATTGGCAGCAGCGTTCGCGAGAGTACGAGGGCGATCCCGCCACCGCCCAGTCGTTGAACAACCTGGCCACATCGATCGATCGCGCGTCCACGGTCACGGTCGCCCTCGGCATCGGCGCAGGCGTTTCACTGGGAACGAGCGCCGTACTGCTGCTGACCGCCCGATCTCAGCCGAGCACGTCGCCGCAAGCCAACACGCCGCCGTTGTTGACCGTGGAGGGGACATTTTGATGCGACTTCGCTTCACTTGGGCAGCGGCGTTCGTGCTGGCTGCGCCCGCCTGCTTCGAAACCAAACTGATTCAGATCGAGGCCAGCGCGGGCGCGAGCTCACTGGGCGGCGCCACGGGGGCGGGCGGCAGCGCCGGGGAGCAAACGGGCGACGGCGGTAACCTCGCCGACGCCGGCGCGGGCGACTCGCCGAACAGCGCGGGCGGCAAGAGCAGCCAAGGCGGCAAGTCCAACGGTGGCGCGAGCGCGCGCGGCGGGGCGGCCAACGGCGGCGCGACTGCGCGCGGCGGTGCCACTGCCACCCACGGCGGCGCGAGCGCGCGCGGCGGCGCACCAGCCACCAGCGGCGGGGCACCAGCGGGTATCACGTGGCTGACTTTCGATGGCAGCCACGCCTACGAAACGGATTCCCCCAACAAGGAGTTCGGCATCAACGGCGTCTTGTACGGCTACGGGGACACCTGCGCGAGTTTGGACTGGATCGCCGAGACTCGCTGTTTCAGCGGTCGCTTGTGTGAGCCAGGGCCGGCAGCAGAATACTGGGGTATCGCCATCGGCTTCGATTTCAACAACACCGGCGACGACGGTTCGCCTCCCAACAACAAGATGTTGTGGAATCCAGAGAAGGCGGGAGTGAGAGGCATCGCCTGGGAAATCAGCGGTCGCGCGCCCGCGCTCCAGCTCTGGGTGTTGAACATGGCGCCCGAGTGGGGCGGCTTGTGCCCCACGGATTCGTGCGACATCGCAGGACCCCCCGACGGGGATCCTGCCATCGCGCTCTCCTCTCAGCTGTTGTTCGCTGACATGGAGAAAGACAACTGGGGCGGCACCGGCGAATTCTACGAATACGATCCCGCAGCCGTGCACGCACTCCAGTTCAAGATCCCCGCCGTGATCGCCCGCGCGCAGGAATTCTCGTTCTGTATCGATCGCCTCGGGTTCATTCGTTAGAAAGCAAAACGCCAGCTAAGCTCAGCCGACTTTGCAGCCGCCTTGCCCCTTGCAAGAGTTTTGACCCTTGCAGGAGTTTTGCTCCGTCTTACAGCCACCGTGACCTTTGCAAGAGTTCTGCCCTTTGCAGGCGTGATGTTCCGGCGCCGCGGCGTCAGTGGACGCAGCGGTTTCGGGCGCAGGTTGTTGATTGGACGCACAGCCAAGCCCCGCACCTGCGAGAATACCGGCCGTCGCAGCCAAGAGCACATTACGAAAATCCATGATCTTTTCTCCCTGAAGAGGAACTCGTCGCTGCTTACGAACGATTTCCGTCTCGGTTTCAGTCACCAAACGCCATGCTGGCACAATCCCAGAAATCAAGCGAAACTCTGGTCACGGTGCGCGACAGGTTGAGTTTCTGGGAGGGCTTCAGCTCACTGCTGGAGGGGGTAAAGCTGCTGTGGCGGTTACCGCGCGCCTGGCCGTTCGCGCTGGTGCCGGCACTGCTATTCATGCTGTTCGAGGGTGCGTTCGTGACGCTGACACTGCGCTACCTCAAGCCGTGGGTGCTGACTGCGCTGGCCGGCGAAGGCGCCTTGCGCGACGTCGCGTCCCAGGCCGCTGCGTGGACGGCGACCGCAGTGGCCATCAGCGTCGGCTGGATCGTGGCCGGGCTTTTGGCACCGGCGTGCAGCGGCCCCGCGCTGGAACACGTCGTCAGTTTGGTGGAAAAGGAGATTGGTGCGGAGCCGCGTGCCTCGCTCGGCTTCTGGCGCGAGCTGTGGTGTGGATTGCGCGCGCAGTTTCTCGGAGCCGCCTTGGCGCTGACGCTGATCATCGTGCTGACGCTGCTGGAGTTCTTCGTGCCGCCGACTGTCGTGGTCACCACACCTTCCAAGATGTTGGTCGGCGCGCTCGGCTTGGCATGGGGTCTATTCGACTACCCGCTGACGTTGCGAGGCGTCTCAGCGCGCGAGCGCTTGGTGTTCTTGCGACAGCACGCAGCGCCCGTGGCCGGCTTTGGCTGCGCCTTCGCTCTGGCATTTTGGTTGCCTTGCTGCGGCGTGGTCTTACTGCCCGCCGGCGTCGCAGCGGCCACTTCACTGCTCGACCGCTTGCGCCGCCAAGACAGCGGGCTCGCGAACTCGCTCCCAAGATCGTAGACAGTTCCAGCAGCAGCACGGTCGCAAGCGCAGGCGCTCACGCGTCGTTCATCACCCAAACATGTGATATCGGTGTGTGGGGCGAGGTCAGCGCTGAGCGCGCGAGACCGCCGCCATGTGCCCCACTGAGGCGTGGCGGCACAGGTCGAATTTTCGAACTTTCGCGAGCATTCGTCGGAGTGGCGAAATCCGCTGGGAATTCGGGGACCCGCCGAAGGCGCGACAGGAAGGTGGCGCTGGTGCGTGAAGGCATGTGGCTTGCTTAGGTGTGCGCATGTCTCCTGGCATCGAGCGCGGCTATCGCAGCGGCAGCCTCTGGTTCGCCCGGGCGCTGGCTCTGCTCAGCACGCTCGGCAACGTAGGCTTCAACATCGCAAGTGAGCGGCTGAGGTTACCGGGGGAGAGTCTGGTGGTGGTGACGAACCGCTACCCCACGCTCTTTCGTCCGGCAAACTACGCTTTTGCTATCTGGAGCGTGATCTACCTAGCTACGATCGCCTATGCGCTCTACGCGCTGCTACCGGGACAGCGCCGCGTCCGCATTCACGACCGGATCGCTCCCTGGCTCATCGCCACCAACGTCTTCGAGTCGCTGTGGGTGTTGGCGTTCCGACAGGACGAGCCGCTGGTCGCGTTGGGCGTTATCCTGGCGGCGCTGCTGTCGGCCAGCATGATGTACGTCGAGGCCAACGCGTTCGTCGAACAACGCAACTCGAAGTTCGCCGCGCGCGTGCCGTTCTCGTTGACGCTTGGTTGGCTCTCGCTCGCGACCATGAGCAATGCAAGCATCGCGCTGGTCTCGCTCGGCTGGTTTGGAGCGCCGTTCGCAGAAGGCTTCTGGCTCGTAGCGTTACTCGTGCTGGCTGTTGTGTTGACAGGATACATCGCGCTCAACTTCAGCGATGGTCTGTTGCCACTGGTCGTGGCCTGGGGCACCAGCGCGATCGCCCTCACCAATCTTCCGCGAGCGCCGTCTCTGGCCTGGGCGGCCATGCTAGCGGCCTTCGTTTGCCTGCTGTTCGCAATCCGACAAGTCTTCGCCAACGCCCACCGTACGCTTCGCCCGGCGCGACGTTGATCACGAATCCGGACCTTCTCGTGCCGCCGACGTCACCAGCGATTCCCGAGGCAAAACGCCACTGCCACTGCAGATGCTGGATGCCGCTCGTCGACTCCAGCACGGGCGCAGTGCTAAGTATGCAGCGACGATGGCCAGAAGTCGGGCGCGACGCGTCCGGCCGGGGATGGACGGCCGAAGAAAGGTAAGAAACTTCGCGTGGAGCCCGCAGGCGATACTTCGTTGACGGATGCCAACAGTTCGGGGCTGACTCGGCGCCTCGTATTCGCGATCGCCGCGCCCGTGGTGCTGC
>Ga0247764_1000537_pt1 | contig 13283 bp, 7 predicted proteins | sample UWRJL051202B4_FD_179932 | JGI IMG/M metagenome (GOLD analysis project Ga0247764, IMG submission 179932) | Plant litter microbial communities from Arlington Agricultural Research Station in Wisconsin, United States - UWRJ-L051-202B-4 | ecosystem: Environmental > Terrestrial > Plant litter >...
CCCCTCGCAGAGATCGCTTATACCGATGCCACGAAGATCCAGCAGGACTATGAGGTCGGAGAAGAGTTATATGAAGAAATAGAAATACTGGATTTTGGCCGCCGGGCTATCCTGGCCGCCAAACAGACACTGGCCAGCCGTATCGGCGACCTGAAAAAGAATGTGCTGGTCAAGAAATATAATGAGAGGGTAGGGGAAATCGTGAGTGCCGAAGTTTACCAGGTCTGGAAAAAGGAAATCCTTTTACTGGATGAGGAAGGCAGTGAACTGATCCTGCCAAAATCGGAGCAGATCCCCCAGGACTACTTCAAGAAAGGCGAAAATATCCGGGCCGTAGTAAAGAAAGTAGAGCTAAAGAACAACTCTCCGGTGATCATTTTGTCCAGAACCAGCCCTTTATTCCTCTCGAAACTGCTGGAAATCGAAGTTCCGGAGATTTTTGACGGGCTGATCGTAATAAAAAAGATCGTCCGCGAACCGGGAGAAAGAGCAAAAGTGGCCGTTGAGTCCTATGATGACCGTATCGACCCCGTCGGCGCCTGTGTGGGAATGAAAGGAAGCCGTATCCATGGAATCGTACGGGAACTCAAAAATGAGAATATAGACGTAATTAACTGGACCAATAATACCCAGCTGCTGATTCAGCGCAGTCTGACCCCCTCCAAAATAACTAATATGGAGCTGGACAGCGAAAAGTCACATGCAAATGTCTATCTAAAGCCGGATCAGGTGTCCCTGGCTATTGGCCGTAAGGGTGTCAACATTAAATTGGCCCAGGAATTGACGGGTTACACCATCGACGTATTCCGGGATAATGAGGGTGAGCCTGAAGAATTCGATATCGACCTGGAAGAATTCAGCGATGAAATCGAAACATGGGTGATCGACGAACTGAAACGTATCGGTTGCGATACCGCCCGTAGCGTGCTGGACCTGACGGCAGACGAACTGGAAAGAAGGACGGATTTGGAAAAAGGAACGATCGACGAAGTATTAAAGGTGCTGAAAGAAGAGTTTCAAAAAGGATAACCCTTACTCTTCCCTCCTTTAGGGGGAGGAAGGGCGCAGGGTCTATAATTTTATTAATATATTTACAGACTATTTTTTAATTTTTTAAAAGGGACGATCCTGATCCCTTCCCTAAGGGCCCAGGAAAGGCATATATGGCAGAAGTAATAACACCACGTTTGATGGCTGCGGCTAAAGAATTCAACATCGGTAAAGATACCCTGGTGGATTTTTTGGTGAGCAAAGGATTTAGCAAGGACGATCTGAAACCGACGTCCAAACTGTCGGAGGACATGTATAGATCTCTTCAACAGGAATTCCAGGGAGATAAGGTCGCTAAGATCAAGAGCGATCAGATCGACTTGCCCAAGGGAAGCCTGGAGGCTAAAAAGAAAAAAGAAGAGGAGACGGTACTCTTCAAAAAAGAGATCGTTAAGAAGCCTCTCAAGGAAGAAGCGCCCGTTGTGGAAGAAGCCCCGATCATTGCCCCGCCGGTAGTGGTTGTGGAGGAGAGACACGAAGAGCCCGAGATTATCAAGATCGAAGCGCCCGAACTGGAAGGACCCAAGGTTATCAATAAGATCGATCTTTCGACCATAGATTCGTCTACCCGGCCCAAGAAAGTCGTCAAAAAACCGGAGACGGAAAATGGTATCGAACCGGCGAAGGCAGTGGTGGAGCCGGAAGAACCGGTGGTAGAAGCCGTTTTACCGGAAGCCCCTCCCGAAAAAGCCGAAAAAGAGATCCCCCAGGACAAGGAGATAATAAAGGAACCAGTAGTGGAAGAAGCCCCGGAAGAACTGCCCGTTTTGGAAGAAGTTCACCCGGAACCCATCGTACTGCCCGAACCTCCTGTCGAAAAAGAGATTCCTCAGCCGGAAGAAGTAGTCGTCGAAGAACAGGACGCCCCTCCCGTAATAGAAAATATCAAAGCCGAAAAGCTGGAAGGGCCTAAGATCCTCGGAAAGATAGAGTTACCGCTTAATAACGATACCCGTCCCAAACCCGCGTCCGAAGAGAAGCGCAAGCGGAAGAGAATTCCCATCGAGAAGAAAGACAACGGCGGTGGTGCAGGGGGTGGAAGACCCAATACGCCCCCTAGTGGCGGCGGAGGAACCCATCAGACCGGCGGCGGCAATCAACGGCCTCCGGGACAAAGTCGCATTCCTATTCAGCGCAAAGCTGGTGGCCCGGGCGGAGCCGGTCAGACTGGCGGCGGCAATCGCCGTCCCGATCCCCGGAGTACTCCCCGGGAAGTCAAGGAAATCGATAAGAAGGAAATTCAGGAAAAAATACGACAGACCCAGGCTAAACTGGCCGGGTCCGGTGGACGGGGAAAAAGCCTCAAAGCTAAATACCGTCGGGCCAAACGTGATGAAGCCGCCGAAAATACCGGCGGAGATGAGATGCTGGACAACAGACTGCAGGTCACCGAATTTATCAGTGTCAGCGAACTGGCCAACCTGATGGATGTGAGCTATGCGGATGTGATCAGCAAATGTATGAGCCTGGGTATGATGGTGTCCATCAACCAGCGCCTGGAGGCGGATGTAATCGAGCTGGTAGCCGGCGAATTCGGATATACCGTTGAATTCATAGGAATTGACGATGCAGCGGAAATGGAAGAGGAAGAAGAAGAAGACGATCCGGAAGAAATGCTGCCGCGTACACCCGTCGTGACGATCATGGGTCACGTTGACCATGGTAAAACCTCCCTGCTGGATTATATCCGGAGCGCCAATGTGGTAGCCGGTGAAGCAGGAGGTATCACCCAGCATATCGGAGCCTACCAGGTAACGACCGCTACCGGGAAAAAGATCACCTTCCTGGATACACCGGGTCACGAAGCCTTTACGGCAATGCGTGCCCGTGGCGCCAAAGCCGCTGACGTGGCAGTTATCGTTGTCGCCGCCGATGACGCTGTCATGCCGCAGACGAAAGAAGCGATCTCCCATGCACAGGCCGCGGGTCTTCCCATGGTCTTTGCCATCAATAAAATCGATCGCGACGGCTCTAATCCTGAAAAGATAAAGGAACAGCTGGCCGGCATGAATATCCTGGTAGAAGACTGGGGTGGGAAATTCCAGTCCCAGGAAATATCTGCGAAAAAAGGATTGAATATAGATCTCCTGCTGGAAAAAATAGGACTGGAAGCGGAATTGCTGGACCTGAAAGCCAACCCTGACCGCGAAGGTTCCGGTAGTGTCATTGAAGCTTCCCTGGACAAGGGAAGAGGATATGTGGCTACTGTGCTGGTACAGAACGGCACTTTGAATAATGGCGATCTGGTGGTTTCCGGTCAATATTATGGTCGCGTAAAAGCCATGTTCAACGAGCGTAACAAACGCGTGGAAAGCGCTCCGCCAACAACCCCTGTCCTGCTCCTGGGCCTTAACGGCGCCCCACAGGCCGGTGAAAAATTCAAGGTCTATACGGATGAGAGCGAAGCGAAGGAAGTAGCCAACAAACGGGCCCAGATCCTCCGTGAGCAAGGTATCCGTACGAAGAAGCATATTACACTGGATGAAATCGGCCGACGCCTGGCGCTTGGCAACTTCAAGGAACTGAACCTGATCATTAAGGGTGACGTGGATGGATCGGTAGAAGCATTGAGCGACTCCCTGCAGAAACTTTCTACAGAAGAAATCGCCGTCCGGGTCGTTCATAAGGCCGTTGGCGCCATCACGGAAAGTGATGTATTGCTGGCTACCGCCTCCGATGCAGTAATCGTCGGCTTTAACGTCCGGCCTTCTCAGCAGGCTTCCCGCCTGGCTGAAACAGAAGGAGTGGAAATCAAGACCTACTCGATCATTTACAATGCCATCGAAGAGGTGAAGAGTGCCATGGAAGGGATGTTGGAACCGAAAATACAGGAGAAGGTCGTGGCGAATGTCGAAGTACGCAATGTCTTCAAATTCGATAAAGCTACCGTCGCCGGTTGTTATGTGCTGGACGGAAAAATCTTCCGAAACGCAAAAGTCCGGCTGGTACGGGAAGGCATCGTGATCTATCCGATCGGCGAAGGCGCCTCGGCCGAACTGGCATCCCTGAAGCGATTCAAGGACGATGTGAAAGAAGTAGCCTCCAGCATGGAATGCGGATTGACTATTAAGAATTTTAATGACCTCCGGGTAGGTGATATTGTCGAAGCCTACGAGGAAGAAGAAGTGAAGCGAACACTCTAAACTTTTGTTAAATACCCCCTTATGGGGGTATTTTTTATTTGATTTAGCGGCTATAAAATTAATTTTACGGATGGGCCATAGGCCCAAACATATCAATATGATTAAAAAAATCCTCCTCTTTACCGCCCTTTCCTTCGTTCTGGCTGATGGCTTTGCCCAGCAGGCTAAAGTGGTAGCAGATAAGATTGCCGGTATCCTGGGTGATAAGATTATTCTGAGGTCGGAGCTGGCGACGGCTGTAGCGGATATTCAACGCAACGGTGGCGCCGCCACGGATGAATGCAATATATTGGACAATATGTTCATCCAGAAAGCGCTGGTATTGCAATCCGAAAGAGACTCCCTTCCGGTAAACGATGATGAAGTCGATGCAGAGCTGGATCAGAAAATCCGTTATTTCATCAATCTCTATGGAGGCAAAGACGCCCTGGAGCAGATCGCACAAAGGACGGTTTATCAGCTTAAACAGGACATGCGCCCCAGCATAAAGGAACAGCGGCAGGCAAACGCCATGCGCCAAAAGATCGTGGAAGATATCAAAATCACCCCCACGGAAGTCAAAGAATATTACGAGAAAATCCCTAAGGATAAATTGATTTTTTACGAATCCGAATTACAGCTGAGCCAGATCATCCTTTATCCCAAAGCCAGCCGGGATATCGAAAAACTGGCCATCGACGAATTGAATGAATACAAGCGGCAGGTAGAAGCCGGATCAAAGAAGTTTGAATCGCTCGCTCAGATCTATTCCGAGGATCCCGGTAGCAAAGACAAGGGAGGAATGATCCAAATGAACCGCAGCGATAAAATCTGGGACCCGGTATTTTTTGCCACAGCGTTTCGCCTGAAAGAGGGCCAGGTCTCTCCGGTCATAAAAAGTAAAATCGGATACCATCTTATCCAAATGGTAAGCCGCAATGGCGATGATATCGTAGTACGGCATATTCTAAAAATTCCCCAGATCACAGCGCCGGAAATAAGCGAGGCCACCGTAAAACTGGACTCCATACGCACCCAGCTGATGAGCGGCCTTTATGGCTTCGGGGAAGCCGTAGCCAAATACAGCGACGATGACATAGCCAAATCTACTGCCGGACAGATCATGGGACGGGATGGATCTTCCTTCCTTACCATTGATCAGCTGGACAAGGATATGGTTCTTTTACTGAAAAGCTCGAATCTTAAACCGGGAGAATATTCCAAACCGACCTCTTTTACGGACGAAAGAGGAAAGAAAGGCGTTCGTATCGTCCTGATGGTCTCCAAATCCGAGCCTCATCGCGAAAATCTCAGAGACGACTACAACCGGGTATCCAGCCGGGCGCTTGATGAAAAAAAATCAGCTGCCCTGGAAAAATGGTTCGGTACCAAAATCCCCACTTTTTATATAATGATCGATGGCGATTACAGAGATTGCAGCACACTGAAAAAATGGGCCGGCAACTCAGCAACAGCAGGTAATTAACTTAGGTATTAACCCTTATTAGTACCGAAATAGTGTCCTAATTCGTCAGGCATACCGGCTTCTTTAGTAATTTGATACCGTAGTTTTACGAAGTGCCATCAATTAGATCAAATATGCTAAGTAGTGCCCCCAAGTCCGTGCCTACGAGAGAGCAATTCATACAACCTTATTTTATCGAAATTGCCTCCAATGGGGCCATCAAGGCTACTTGTGCCCGATTCGCCACCCTACTCAAAAAAAGGAGCATCTATCAGTTCCTGGGTATGAATGTGTTAGAAGTTTTTCGTCAATGTGGCCAACTAACCCCCGAATTACCCTATCATTTTCCTGCAACAGCACTACCCCAACTTATAGACCTGCATATCAAGGGCTCAGGGATAAAGCCCTATCTTATCCGCTGGATTTCCACACCGGTATATACGGCGGAAGGAGAGACGGGAAACTGGCAGCTGAGCGGGATGAAAACGTATCCCCAATCCTCCCCACAGCATTCCTCTCCGCGGGAACCTTTTCTGTCGGAACCCTCCCCCCGGAGCAGGGAGACACTTTCCCGTCCGGCAGAGGAGGAAGAACAATACCAGGTCAGTCTGGCCAGATACGTTTCCGATATCATCGTTACGACCGATCTTCAGAACCAGATCATTTACTGGAACAATGCAGCAGAGAAATTCTATGGCATTTCCGCCCAACAGGCAATCGGCCAGCATTTCCAGGAACTGGTCCAATATGAATACCCCCATACCACCCCGGAAGAGGTGAGCCGAAGCTTTCAGGAGAAGGGTTTTTTGGACGCAGAAGCGGTCTATGTTTCGGGAGACGGAAAAAAATCGTACCTTATTAGCTCTATCCGGTATATCAGGGACAGCGGGGAGCGGATCACAGGCATCATGGCCGTCAATAAGGACATCACGGAGAATAAGCTGGCTCAACAGGAAAGGCAAAACGCGGAGACGCAATTACGTCAATACTCCGAGCAGATGACCAATATCCTTGAGAGTATAACGGATGGTTTTTTCGTGCTGGACAAGGATTTCAAGGTGACCCTCTGGAACCATGAAGCCGAGAGGATTACCCGCCTTTCGGCGGAAGAGATGGTAGGACAGCCTATCTGGGAGAAATTGCCGGAGCTGGTGAATACGGACACCTATCAATCCTTTCAGAAGGCCTTTTCAAAAAGAATGACCGTCGCACTCGAACAATACAATGAACGCTTTGATCGATGGCTTGAAATGAGTGTATACCCCTCCGAACAGGGATTATTTGCCTATTTCAAGGATGTGACAACACGGAAAAAGCAGGAGATGCTGCTGGCTTTGGAGAAGAAGGTGCTGGAAATGAACTCCAGTAAGAAGGCCTCTTTGCGGGCGCTTCTGAACTACTTCCTCAAGGGTATCCAGAAGATATTTCCGGGTATGTATTGCTGCGTGCTGACACTCGATGACGAAGGACTTTGTGTCAAACTTCTTTCTGCACCCGGCCTGCCTGCGATCTATGCACATGCCATCGACGGCCTGCTGATCGGCCCTGCTGCGGGAAGCTGCGGTACAGCCATTTACCGCAAAGAGAAAGTGATCGTATCCGATATTGAAACAGACCCTTTGTGGCAGGATCATAAAGACCTGGCGTTGAAATTCGGCCTTCGTGCCTGCTGGTCTTTTCCGATACTCGACGCAAAAGAGGATGTGCTGGCGGCATTTGCCGTTTATTATGGCACAGCCAAAACACCTACCCCCGTTGAACTGGATACCATTGAACGCGCAGCCAACCTGGTAACGATCATTATCGAGAGCAAGCGGGCGGAGGAAGAGCTGAGTATCAGTAATGAACGATATACGCTGGCTACCAAGGCAACCAACGATGCTATCTGGGACCTGGATATCCTTACGGGGTTGTATTTTTGGGGAGAAGGTTTCTACCACCAGTTTGGCCATAAGCCCGGCCCTAAAGTCCGGACCAGGCGCTTCTGGGAAATGCATATCCATCCGGAAGACAGAGTGCAGGTCCTGAAAAATATGGAGAAGTTTATCCGGCGCAGGGACAAGGATCTGTGGCTGGAAGAATACCGGTTTAAAAGAGCCGATGGAAAGTATGCACTGGTCTCCGACCGGGCTTTTCTCATCTTTGGAAAAGAAGGCAAAGTGATCCGGATGGTTGGTTCCATGCAGGACATTACCGGGCAGCGCGAGATGGAAAAGAAGCTGCTGAAACAGGAGCTGAATAAGCAGAAAATAGTGGCCCAGGCCATGGTAGACGCACAGGAGAAGGAAAGAGCAGAGATCGGAAAGGAATTACACGACAACATCAACCAGATCCTCTCTACGACCAAACTATACCTGGAACTGGCCAAAAACGACCATAAGGAAAGACTGAACCTGATCAGCCGTAGCGCAGAGAATATTCATGAGGCAATCCATGAGATCCGGAACATTTCCCGGTCCCTGGTGCCGGCAAGTATCGGCGATCTTGGCCTGCAGGATTCTATCGCTGACCTGGTCGAGAGCGTCCGGACCACCCGGGCTATCCATGTCGAGTTCTATCCGGTAGGGAATTTCGATGAAAGGATCAGCGATAAAGAAAAACTAATGCTGTTCCGGATCATCCAGGAGCAGATCAATAATGTGCTGAAGCATTCCGGAGCCAGGAACCTCATCATCGAGCTGATCCTCGAAGAGACGGAGAACAGGATCGAGCTGAATATTACAGATGATGGGAAAGGGTTCCATCCGGAAAAAGTTAAAAATAAGAAGGGACTCGGTCTTAGCAACATCATGAGCAGAGCGGATCTTTTTGGAGGCAAGGTAACGATCATGTCTTCCCCGGGACGAGGTTGCAAACTCCGGGTTCAGGTCCCGGTCCAGAACGAAGTATAAAGGTCAAATTCGACCGAACCCCCGGTTCGTTCGAACGTGTAAATCATAAGTCGCACAAAAGAATAGTCGCATAACCAAGTATAATCTTTAAAACAATCCTATATGAGTAAGATCAATATCTTAATTGCTGACGACCACAAACTGATCAGGGAGACCTGGAGTTATATTTTGAATAGTGATTCCCGGTTCCAGGTCATCGCCGAATGTGGAGACGCGCAGGAAGCAGTGGAACTGGCAAAAGCAAAGCGTCCCCATGTTGTCTTAATGGATATCAATATGACCCCTTTCTCCGGCCTCGAAGCTACCCAGCGGATAAGAAAAATATCCCCGGGTTCCAAAGTGATCGGCGTTTCCATGCATTCCCAACCCGCCTATGCCAAGAAAATGCTGCAAATGGGCGCGAGAGGATACGTGACCAAGAATTCATCCAAGGAAGAGATGATCAAAGCCATCCTGGAAGTCAACCACGGCAACAAATATATCTGCGATGAAATAAAGAACATCATCTCCGAACAGCTGCTTGACGAGAAAGAGGATTCACCCAATATCAATGCGCTGACGGAGAGGGAGATGCAGATCATCAACTTTATCAAGGAAGGACTTTCTTCAAAAGAAATCGCCACCAGCCTCAATATTTCCCTCAAGACCGTGGAGGTTCACCGGCATAATATTCTTAAGAAACTAAAACTCAAGAACTCGGCCTCCTTAGTAAACTTCATCAATACGAACGCCACCTACATCTAGGGCGGATGAAAATTAACTTTTCGGCAGACTGAAGATAAACGATTGATCGACAATTGCTTATATCTTATAAAACAGGCATTGAGTCCTGTTTTTCTTTTTTCTTATCGAAATAATGGTAACTTTGCCGTTCATTTGGCAAAACACAGTTTTGCCGGCCGAAGGCCCATTATAAGCTACGCGCTGGGAATGGGTTAAATTTCGGAAGAACCCATACCCGGCGCAAATTACATGAGCGATGATATAAAACATGAATGCGGTCTGGCATTCATCCGATTACGTAAGCCGTTCTCCTACTATTTGCAACAATACGGGACCGTCCTGTATGGCCTGAACAAGTTGTACCTGCTGATGGAAAAGCAGCATAACCGGGGACAGGACGGGGCAGGAGTAGCTGCCGTTAAGCTGAATACAGAACCGGGCCACCCCTTCTTACACAGAATCCGAAGTAGCAATAATCAACCCATTGCGGATATTTTCTCCAAAATTCTCGGAGAAGTGAAGGAGCTGGAGAAATACCAGCCCGATATCACCAAGCACCCCGGGCTGATGAAGGGACATATCACTTTTCTGGGAGAAGTCCTTTTAGGGCATTTGCGCTATGGCACCCAGGGGAGAAATAACGCTGAATTTTGCCACCCTTTTATAAAACGCAATACCATCCCCGCCAGAAACCTCGCCCTGGCCGGCAACTTCAACCTGGTCAATACCGACGAGCTTTTTTCTCTCATCGGAGTAGACCCGGGCGAGTTCCAGAAACAGAGCGATCTGGCAGCCATGATGGAAGTCATTCATCATTTCCAGGTCAAGGCCGATGAGGATGCTCCCGGCAACCTGGATATCGTCAGCCTGTTACGTAAAGCCGTATCCCTGTTCGACGGAGGATTTACGGTCGGGGGACTGATGGGTAACGGAGATAGTTTTGTTTTCCGGGACGCCAATGGGATCAGGCCCGCCTACTATTACATCAATGAAGATGTCGTGGTAGCCGCTTCCGAACGATCCGCGATCCGGACCGTTTTCAATGTAGGCGAAAATGAAGTGATGGAATTGATGCCGGGGAAAGGCCTCATCGTCAAAGCTGATGGCAATGTCTCCGTGGAGCAGATCCTGGAACCAAAAGAGCGCAGGGCCTGTAGCTTCGAACGCATCTATTTCTCCAGGGGCAGCGATGAGAAAATCTATAGGGAGCGGATCGCACTGGGATACAACCTTAGCGAACAGATCCTGAATGCCGTTAACCACGATCTCAAAAATACGATCCTGTCATTTATTCCCAATACGGCGGAAGTCGCCTTCTATGGTCTGTGGAAAGGCCTGGATGATTACCTGGAGAAAGTCAAGATCCAGCGTATCCTCTCCTGGGGTAAGGATATTACCGAAGAGAAGCTGGTAGAAATGGTCAGTCGTAAGATACGGGTAGAGAAGGTCGCCATCAAAGATGTAAAGATGCGCACCTTTATTACGGAAGACGCCAGCCGCAATGAGATGGTGCAGCACGTCTATGACGTGACCTATGGCACTGTACAAAAAGACCTGGATACACTGGTAGTGATCGACGATTCCATCGTGCGGGGAACTACCCTGAAGGAGAGTATTGTGCGGATGCTGGCCCGCCTGGAGCCTAAAAAGATCATTGTCGTTTCGTCGGCTCCCCAGATCCGCTACCCGGATTGCTACGGGATCGATATGAGTAAACTGGGTGACTTCATCGCTTTTCGTGCCGCCATTGAACTGATGAAAGAGCGCGGAAAAGAGGACTGTCTGCAGGAAGTATACGAGAAGTGTAAGGAATTGGAACGTACCGGCCAGCTGCATACGGAGAATGTGGTGAGAATGATCTATAAGCCCTTTACCACTCAGGAGATTTCGGATAAGATTGCCCAATTGATCACACCACCGGAAATCTCGACTCCTGTTGAAGTCATTTACCAGACGATCGAATGCCTTCATAAGGCTTGCCCTACCAATACCGGAGACTGGTATTTTACGGGCAATTACCCTACACCCGGAGGGAACAGGGTAGTGAACAAGGCTTTCATAAACTATATAGAAGGCAAAAACGTCAGGGGATATTAAATGATGTCCCGGCATTTAGGCCGTCAAAACAGCTTCATCAAAATGCCCCGGGAGGACGGCTCCCGGGAAATTTAAATTGACAGTTGACCGTCTCAGTAAAAAGCCTTAATATTATATAGCTGTTTAGCTCTATAACGATCCCCTTTCAATTACCTGTCAGGTTAAGCTCAGTTAGTAATGCAGTGATTATTTTCTCGTTCGAAAAAATTCAGGCGTTATGAAGAAAGTTTCTATTATGATCGTCGATGATCATACGCTCATTCGGGAAACATGGAGCTTTTTATTAGGCAAAAATGAGAATTTCGATGTGGTAGCGGAGTGCGGCGATGGCGAACGCGCCATCGAGCTGGCCAGGGACAAAAGACCCGATGTCGTTCTGCTGGACATCAATATGGCTCCCATGAGCGGATTCGACGTATTGAAATCGATCCGCAAGTACGCCCCCGGCTCAAAAATTATCGGCGTATCCATGCACTCCCAGCCCGCGTATGCGAAAAAAATGCTCCGTCTGGGCGCAAAAGGCTATGTCACCAAGAACTCTCCCCGTCAGGAAATGCTGGAAGCTATCGCCGAGGTAAGCAACAATCATATCTATATCTGTCAGGAAGTAAAGAATATCCTTTCGGATCAGATGCTCAACGGAGACCAGGTGAACCCGGATATAAACAATCTTTCCGACCGCGAAATGCAAATAGTCAGAGCGCTCAAGGAAGGACTTTCCTCGAAAGAGATCGCCTCCGGCCTGAGTATCTCCTTAAAGACGGTAGAGGTGCATCGCCATAATATACTCAAGAAGTTAAAATTGAAAAATACCGTCTCCCTCATCAACTTTATAAATTCGCAAGCATTTGATATATAGTTAATTACGATATTTTCTCCCCTGGGTTCCTACGGAACGTAAACTATGAATCTTCTCATTCCTGTATAGAAATTTGACATAATTTGAGTAGATTTATAGTTAGCTATATTTATATCCCGTATGAAAACCCTACTATTAATACGACACGCTAAAAGCAGCTGGGACAATGCCCACATCACCGATATGGAGCGCCCGCTGAATGACAGAGGCAGACACGATGCTCCCATCATGGCACAACGCCTGATCAAGGCCAATATAAAAATGGATCTTTTCGTATCCAGCCCGGCCAGGAGAGCTAAAACAACCGCCGAAGTTTTTATCGGAGAATTTGGAAGAAAGGGGAGTGAACTCCTGATCCTTCCCGAATTATACCATGCCGCCGTGCAGACATTCAAAGAGGTCGTTTCCGGTCTGGATGAATCGGCCGGCTCCGCCGCCATTTTCTCCCATAACCCGGGTATTACCGCCTTCGTCAACACCCTCACATCCGTACGGCTGGATAATATGCCTACCTGTGGGATTTTTGCAGTCACCAGCCTCGCCACACAATGGAGTGAATTCCTGACGGCAGGCACGACCTTCTGGTTCTTCGACTACCCTAAGAAGGAGTAACCAGCGATCCTACAACAGCACGTATCGCACCCCGTAAAAGATCCTCTTTGGCTGCCGGCTGCCACCCGCCAGACGGCACATGGCTATCCCGGTTCGGGTAGACCCCCTTCCGCTCCCCCTCTTTGTCAGTGCCTGCGAACAAAGGCGCCCCGGCTTTGTCGGGCAGGCCCGCAAAAGGAAAGGCCCGGCCAGCGGACAGGGCCTCGGCAAGAGAAAAACCCTCCTGCCTGCGACAAAGCGCTATTCCTTTACCCGAAAGATAGCTTCCGAGATACTCCTGCTCGGTTTGCCCGGGTGTCGGGACAAGGATCGCCCTTTTCCCCAGTTTTACAAGATCCATAATCGTACTATAGCCCGCCCGGCAGAGGACGATACCCGCCTCATTGATGACTCCATTCAATTTCCCGGCCGCAAGATGGTTATAAATCCGGACCCCCACCCGTGGTGACACGGGCGCAACCAGT
>Ga0247764_1000538_pt1 | contig 13280 bp, 10 predicted proteins | sample UWRJL051202B4_FD_179932 | JGI IMG/M metagenome (GOLD analysis project Ga0247764, IMG submission 179932) | Plant litter microbial communities from Arlington Agricultural Research Station in Wisconsin, United States - UWRJ-L051-202B-4 | ecosystem: Environmental > Terrestrial > Plant litter >...
ACACGCAGCTGGAAGTGCGCGTCAAAGTCTCGCCGGTCCCATACGCTCGCGACGCTCGCGAGGGTTATCAGCAGGGCTGGCGTTCGCGCCAGGTATAACCCAGGTATAGAGTGACATGACGGCATTCAAAATCGATGAACTGATCGCCATCGACGTGCACACGCACGCCGAGGTGTCCTGTCGCCAGGAGCCAGATGAGGTGTGGCAGGAGTACGAGCAGGCCGCCAGCAAGTACTTCAAAGCCAGTAAGCGGCCGACCATTGCGGAGACGGTCGCTTACTATCGGGAACGCAAGATCGGACTGGTGATGTTCACCGTCGATTCGGAATTCCAGATCGGCGCGCACCGCATTCCGAACGAGGAAGTCGCCGACGCGGCGCGCGAGAACAGCGACATGATGATCGCGTTCGCCAGCATCGACCCTCACAAGGGCAAGATGGGCGTGCGCGAAGCCCGGAAGCTGATTGAAGGCGGCGTGATTCGCGGCTTCAAGTTTCATCCGACCGCGCAGGGGTTCTTCCCGAACGATCGCATGGCGTATCCGCTGTACGAACTGATCGCCGAGCACAAGCTGCCGGCGATTTTCCACAGCGGTCATTCTGGTATCGGCGTGGGCATGCCGGGTGGGGGAGGACTGCGGCTGAAGTATTCCAACCCCATTTACCTGGACGACGTGGCGGCGGACTTCCCCGACATGAACGTCATCATCGCGCATCCGTCCTGGCCTTGGCAGGACGAAGCGTTGTCGGTCTGCCTGCACAAGTCGAATGTCTATATCGACCTGTCGGGCTGGTCGCCGAAGTACTTCCCACCCCAGTTGGTCAAGTACGCCAACGGCCAGCTCAAGACCAAGATGCTGTTCGGTTCGGACTATCCGCTCATCACCCCCGATCGCTGGATGAACGATTTCCAGGATGCCGGCTTCAAGCCGGAGGTGCATCAGTTGATATTGAAAGAGAACGCGGTGCAGGCCCTGCGGTTGCGGGCCTGACCCGGTCGCTCTCTCCTGCCTTCCTCCCCCGGCGACCGGGGGAGGAAATAAGATTTCAAGCTCAGCGTACGAACGGATCGATCGTCTTGATCTTCCCGTCGGCGTCGTAGAACAGCTCCGTCACCTTCACGTTGCGAAGGCGTGTCTGCCCTGACAGCTGCGTGTCGGCATAGAACAGCCACCAGCGCCCATTCCACTCGACGATCGAATGATGCGTGGTCCAACCGTTCACCGGTTCGAGCACTCGTCCCGCATAGGTGAACGGTCCGTACGGCGAATCGCCGATGGCGTAAACCAGGTAATGCGTGTTGCCGGTGGAATAGCTGAAATAGTACTTACCGTTGTACTTGTGCATCCACGATGCCTCGAAGAAGCGATGATCGTGATCGCCGCCCAGCAACGGTTTGCCGCTCGCATCGAGAATGACCACGTCCTTGGGCTTCTCGGCGAACTGCGTCATGTCCGCCGTCAGCAACGCGACCTTTGGAGTGAGCGCCGGCTTGTCGTCCGCCATCAGGTCCGTCTTCGAGCCGTTGGGGTCGTAGGTCCCAGTGGTGTTCCGCTGCAGCTGTCCGCCCCAGATGCCGCCGAAGTACATGAAGCTGCGACCGTCGGCATCGGTGAACACCGCCGGGTCGATGGAGAAGCTGCCCTTGATGGGTTCCGGTCGCGGCTCGAACGGGCCGACCGGCGACTTGGAGGTGGCGACGCCGATGCGGAATGCACCCTGCTTGTCCTTCGCCGGGAAGTAGAGGAAGTAGGTGTCGCCTTTCTTCGCGGCGTCGGGCGCCCACATCTGCTTGTCGGCCCAGGGAACCTGGCCGACATCCAGTGCAACCGGATGCACCGTGACCGGCCCGCCGATCTCATCCATGCTCAGGATGCGATAATCGCGCATCTCGAAATGCGCACCCATATCGTCTTCCGGCGTCGACCCGTCGATATCGTGACTGGGGTAGACATAGATCTTCCCGTCCCAGACGTGCGCCGAAGGATCGGCGGTGTAGATTTCGGAGACCAGCGGCTGCGAAAGATACTTAGGCTCCGGCTTTGCAGGAGTCGCCTGCTGGGCGACTTCCGGCGGCTTGGCGGTGTCTCCCTTGTCAGCGGAGCACGCGGCAAGCAGTGCAAACACTGCTGCGCCGGCAATGAAGAGTGTCGGACGGTTCATGAGTTCTCCTTGATCCTGGGGTGCTATCGGCTTGCACCTGTCCGACTATGATACTGAAGCACGTGTAGGAAGGGCGAAATCTGTGCGCTCGGCCCTCTGTGAGGGTCAAGGCGCTGCGGATGAGCCTGGTCGGCCGGGGTCGCCGACCCGCCGTGCCGCCTTCGCCGTAGCCGGTCGGATCAGCGGCCGGGCCTCGAATCATTCATGACCGCGACCATCGCCGAACCGGCAGGCCGATAGCAGATCGAGCTGCGGCTCGTAGTAGTCGTTGCGCAATTCGGTCGCTCCGAGCACCGTGTGATAGATATTGTCGTGACTCACATCGGCACGCGAACTCTCCTCGACGCACTTCATTTTCAGGTGCGTACGCTGTGCATATGCCGGCGACGCCCAGAACATGAGCGGCACATGCGTCTGCTCGCTGGGCGCAAAGGCATAAGGCAGGCCGTGCAGGTAAACGCCTCGTTCGCCGAGCGACTCGCCATGATCGGATACGTACATCAATGCTGCATCCACCGTGGAGGCGTTGTTCAGGATCGCGATCTGCTGCCGCAGCACATGCGACGTATAAGCGATCGTGTTGTCGTAGGCGTTGCGCACTTCCTCCGCCGAGCAGCGCTGCAGCTGGTTCGAACGGCATGCCGGCTTGAAGATTTCGAACTGCGGTGGATAGCGATGGGAATATGCCGGCCCGTGGCTGCCCATCTGGTGAAACACGATCACGGTATCGCGCTCGATGCTCGCCAGCCGCTGCTCGAGACCGCCGAGCATCACTTCGTCGGGGCATTCGTTGCTCTCGCAGTTTTTCGCAAACTCGTCGCTGTGATAGTCCACTGTCGTTACGCGGGCGCAGACACCTTTACAGCCCGCATTATTGTCGTGCCATTCGACATCGAAGCCACCTTTCTCCAATACATCGAGCAGGTTCGTGTAGCGGTCGGCGTCAGCGACCTTGAATTGATCTCGCGGCAGGTGCGAGAAGATGCAGGGCACCGAGATGGCAGTGGCGGTTCCGCAGGAAGTGGCTGCCGAGAAATACGTCAGATTGTCTACGCCGACCAGTTCGCGATTCGTCGGCCGCGCGTAACCGCCGAGCTGGAAATTGGCGGCGCGCGCGGTCTCGCCGATGACGAGAAACAGCACGATGGGTCGCGCCTGGATGGACGAGACTCGATGCACGTTGCCGGTCACATCGATCGGTGGCTCGTTGCCGCCTGCTTTGGCTCTCGTCACCAGTCCGGTCAGGCTGGTGACGGGGGCTGCGGGGACCATCATGAAACGGATGGGCTTGTGTTCACGCAGGAACACGGCGTAGCTGGAGGAGAAAGCAAATACGCTCGACAGGCATAACGCGATGGCGCCGACGATAAATGCAATCCGCCGCATCAGCATGCGGCGGATCGGCACGAGCGGAAGTCGCACTCTCCAGACGAGTATGGCGGGCAGGATGCCCATCAGCACGAATTGGAGCAGCAGGCTGCCGTTGAGCAGTGCCGAGCTTTCGCTGCTGTCGGTCTGCAGGACATTGCGCATCATGTCCTCGTTCATGACGATGCCATAACTATCGCAGAACCAAGCGCTGGCGGCGGCGATGGGAAAAAGCACGCTCGCTGCGAGCTTCAGCAGCCGGCGTGTCGGAAAGAGCAGCAGCAGGATGGCCTGCAGCGAAACGACGAGCACGCCGAGCGAGGCCAGGAAGCCGATCGAAATCAGGTCCCCATGCCACATCGCCCCGACGGCTTGCCGCCAGAACGCAGTGTTGTAGCAAAGCAGCCAGACAAATGAGACGCAGAGCGCAAAACGTTCATCCGAGCGAAATTCAATTCCCTGCATCCACAGGGTGCGTGTGATTGCCCGCAGGCTGAATCGCAAGGGCTGGAGTAGCGTGTTTGCCATCGTGCCGGTAGGACGACACAACAGCGACGAATCAATCGGCAGTGAGTTGCGATTGATCTCGTCGGCTCGGTGCGTCCAACGCGTGAAGCAGCTCTATTTTTATCACCGGAGGTCGCCAATGCTGATCGCTCACAAGGAGGAGGCGAACCCGTGGAGAGCGCTCGCGCTCTGCCTGACCCTGGCAACAGCGGTAACTGGCTGGTGGGGGCACTCACAATCCAGTGAACTGGATGCCGCTCGGCGCGAACTCGACGCGACGAGCGCCGAGTTGGCGATGGCCAAGCAACAGTTGCAGCAGGCGATGAAAAGCGAGTTGCCGGTCTCGCTGACCTATTCCAGCGGCCCGCACGCGGGAATGGTTGCCATTTTGAAGAGCGACCTGCCGCAGCCGCTCGAACTCATCGCAGTGTGCAGCAACGTACGCACCGGTCAACGCAAGCGCTTCAACCTGGTGATTCCACCGCACGGCGAGGTCGCTATAGGACATGACGAGGGCTGGAGTTTCATGCCGGGCCAGCGCATCGTCCTGGCCAACACCGGCTTTCGCAAGGCGGAGTACGTGGTTCCCGAACGTTGAGCGGCGACATCTCAATCAGAAGCTAGAACCATCGTCCCAGGCCCGCCCCTTGAACACGAGCCCATACACAGCCAGCGCTACGAGCCAGACGATGCAGGCGCTCCACACGTCGTGCGAAAAGAAATGCGCACCGCGGGATTGTTGAGCGATGCCGAACATCAGTCCGACCGCTGATCCAATGGCGAGTCCGCTCCTGGCAAGTTGCCTGCCGCGCTCGTAAGCGACGAAGTAAAGACTCATCAACGCATAACCTGAACTCGCATGTGCCGCCGGGAAGCAATGCGCATGCCGCAGCCCGTCGGGACGATCGGCAAACAGGTGCACGAATGGAAACTGGCCACCGAATTCTCGCAGATCCCATGGACAATCGACGTTGGTCACTGTCTTCAGCAGTCCGGCGGCGGCGATCGACAGGATCATCGCCACCGTGAAATACAAGCTCGGCCGCCGCACGCGACGCCAGCGCGGCTGGATGAAGGTGGCGATCCAAAGCAACAGCGATGCTGTGACGACGCCTCGTATGAACCACCGTCCGCCTTCATGCAGGAAGGCGTTGACCCACCAGTTACGCGCGCCGAGCCATTGCGACCGGCTTTCGTCGAAAAACAGCCAGTGCGCAAGGGATTCATCGAGCGAGGAGAAGCCGGTCGCCACGGTGACCGCAAACAGGGCGATCAGTGGAATGCGCGTATGCCGCCACCAGAATTCGCGGCCGGCGGGAGTCGTGCGAGTTCTAGGTAGCTGCTCGGCTGTTGCAATCATCCGCGATCCTCAGAACGAGCGCTTGGTTTCAACCAGGAACTGCATGCTATCCAGATCGCGACCGCCGTCCAGCGGAAAGGCGAGATCGATGTGAAGCACGTTGCCGAGACCGGAGCGGGCGCTGCCTAGCCGCAGTCCGACACCGACGTCCTTCATCCAGCCGCTCGTGTCGCCGTCGTCGAAGGTTGGGTCGGGGTTGTGTAATCGATTGAGCGTTGCGTCGTCGGCGTACCGATCGCGCCCCCAGCTGCGACCGGCATCGAAGAATATGGCGGCACCGACGTTCACGAGTTTGAGAGGTTGCCAGGAACTGTAGAAGCGCTCTTCGATCGTCAGCAGCGAACGTGTCGATCCGGCGAGATAGCGCAGTGGATAACCTCGCAAGCCATTGTCCCCGCCCAGCAGCAACTGATCCTCCGGATCGAGCCGTTTCGCGAACGAAGTGGTTGCCGACGCGAAGAACACGCGGCGGGGCGATTGCCTGAGATAGTAGCGAGTACTGAAGTCGGCCTGGGTGTTGCGCAGTTCGCCGCCGCTCATGCGGCCTTTGAAGTCTGCCGAACTGATCATGTACTGCGACTCGGTTAGTTCCGCGCCTGTTTGCAAAGCACCGCGCAACATCAGCGAATCCGTCGTGGAGCCGAACGCCGTGGCGGCGTAGCCGACTTCCAGTCTGGCTGAGCTGCCCAGGTACAGGTCTTCGGTGCGGCCGACCTGGTCGAGGTCGCGGGTCTTGAGATACTGGTCTTCGACGAATTCAACGCCGATCCAGGGATAGACCTGCGTGTGATCGGCGGGAATCGCGCCGTGGGTCGCGCTCGGAATAGATTCGAATGCGCGGCTCTCGTAGCTCACGCCCGCGAGGTAGCGAGTGGCCCAACCGTCGTGCAGTCCTTCGGAAATTCCGCCGCCGAGGCTGAAGGACTGTTCCTGCATGCTGAACTTGTCGACGACGTGGCCGAGCGCATACTCGGACAGCGCACTGGTGGCGTCCGAGCCGCCGGCCCAGAGACTCCAGCGTGAATCCAGCGAATAGAACGGTCGTGCGAGCTGCAGGATCTTCTCCCCGCCATCGCTGAGATTGGCGTACGACGTCGTGAGGTTCCAGCGGGTGTCGAACAGGTTCGGGTCCTTGTACAGCAGCTTCCACGCCGTGCGATCGACATTCGAGGAGCGCGCTACCGACACCTGTTTGCCCAGTCCGAGAAAGTTGGTGTCCTCGAATTCCAATCGCGTGCTGTTGGCGCCGCCTTTGCGCCCGAACGATAGTCCGGGGCTCAACGTCCACACGTCATGAACCTTGACGACGACATCGACGGTGTTGTCGGCGTTGTAGCGTACCGGCACGATGCTGGCTTCGTTGAGATAGCGTTGGCCGCGCAGCAGCCGTTCGGTCTCGGTGAGCGAATGGCGCGAATACGTATCGCCGGTAGCGAAGAGCAACTGCGAAGCGATCGTCTTTTCCCGGGTGGACATGTGCAGTCCATTGGCGAGGCGATAGGGCGCGGCAAGGGCTTCGTTCGTCTCGAAGACTTCCTCCACCTGGACGTAAATCCTGCCTATGCGAGCATGCCGCGTCTGCAGCTCGTCGTCTCCCGGAACGCCTTCGAGCCGACGCGTAGCTTCGGGCGTGACGCGAGCGAGCCGCTGCGGCTGGGTTTCGCTTGCCGCGGTGAATGCGACTAGCGAAGCCAGCGTCACGAGCGCTGAACGTGATGCGGTCGGCATGGCCAGGGACCCTTGGAGTTACGAATGACGCCATAACACTCGTCAGGCGGGCGTCGCTGGGCTGTCAGGGTCTTGGACGTAACGAGGGTGGATATTCAATCGCGCCGCCCAGATTCGGGTCGCGTGCCCAAGGGGGCGATATCGCTATCCCTTCAATCAGAGATAGCTCTCCGCCTGCATGGCAAATAGCCGATGGTATTGGCCGCCATGCCGCATGAGTGCCTCGTGCGTGCCGCGTTCGGCGATCGAACCGCGGCAGAGAACGAGAATCTCGGACGCAGATTTCACAGTGGAAAAACGATGCGATATCAGCAGCACGATGCGTCCAATCGATAGCTCGGCAAGTTGCCGAAATACCTCGCGCTCGGCGTTAGCATCCAATGCGGAGCTCGGCTCGTCGAGAATCAATAGCTGGGGATCGCGAAGGTATGCGCGCGCCAGCGCCAATCGCTGCCACTCGCCTCCCGACAAGTCGACACCACCGACGAAGCGTCGACCCAGCATCTGCTCGATGCCTTCAGGTACCTTATTTGCGATGGTTATGCCGCGACTCCAATGCAATGCATCGTTCAATGCTTTGTCTCCCGCCTGGAGCTGACCGGAGCCGAGCAATACATTGTCGCGCAGGCTCATCTCGTAGCGAACGAAATCCTGGAAGATAACCCCGACGTGCCGGTAGAGATCGGGCAGGTCGTACTCCCGCAGATCGACACCATCCAGCGTGATGCAGCCCTCGCTGGGATCGTAGAAACGCAGTAATAGTTTGACCAGCGTGGTCTTGCCTTCACCGTTCTCTCCGACGAGCGCGACGCTGCGGCCTTTTTCCAGGCGGAATGACACGCAATCCAATATTTTTCTCGAGCTACCCGGATAGGCAAACGATACGTTGTGGAATTCGAATCCCTGTGCGATCGCCGCCGGCGCGGGTCGCGGAGATGCGGGACGAAACTGGGTGGGCCGGAGGGCCAGAAAATTCCGAAGATCGTTGAGGAACAATGACTGGTCTACGACACTCGTGGACGCGACGAATACCTCCTGTACGCCGCGCGAAATACCTGCCAAAGCACCGATCAGGAATGTCATGGTGCCGAGCGACAGCTGACCCTTCGCTGCTTGCATAACAATCAACCCGTATACCAGGTAATGTCCTGCGGTACTGACGACAACCAGCGATTCCATCGACAGCTTTCTGCGTTGTAGTGAGACTGTCTGTTCGTACAATCGCTGCGCTACATTGAGATATCGGCCCAGGATGGTGGGCGCTATTCCGAAAAGGCGCACCTCCTTGGATGCTTCCCTGCTCGATGCGATCTGGCGCAGGTAGTCCAGCCTGCGCCGATCCGGAGTCTGGCTCAGTCGTAAGGTGTACCATTTGAGAGCGAATACGCTGTCGATGATGAATATCGGCAGGGTCGCTGTTACCAACAACAGAATCGGCCAGCCCGAAAGTGCGGCAGCGCCGGCAATGAGTGATGCCGACAGCACAGTAGCCTGGATGAGGTCGCATATCGCCTTCACCATCACGTAGCGATCCACTGCCTGGACGCGCGCTCGTTCCAACTGATCGTAGAAAACCGGATCTTCATATGCCGCCTGGTCGATCTCGGCAGCATGGTTCATGATCTTGAGGCTTGCATGCAGCGTGAATTTTTCGGCGCACAGGGCGTCGAAAAAGCTCATCAGCCGCTGCATGAAAGCGCCGACGGCGACTATGCCAAACTCGAGGAAAACCAACCTGATCAGCGCTGGAGAAATATCTTCCCGGGAGGCAGAGAGCAGGACTTCGTCGATGATTCTTTTCGCCACGCTCAAGGCGCTGATGGGAACCAACGCGAACACCAGGCGGCTGCCGATGAGTCCGGCGAAATGCATGGGCGCCGATTCGAACATCAGCCTCAGAACGAAAGGGACGTTTATCAAAGCGGCTATTCTCGGCGATGTCTTCAATCGAGCACTGATATCCACCTAGGACTCCTCAATGTGTCGGCTGCGGCGATTCAACCGTGGGTTTACGGAACAGCAAGGTCATACGATCGCTCTCGCCGATCGCGCGGTAAGTGGCCGCATCGGTTGCGCCGAGTGCCAAAGTCGGCGGCAAAGCCCAGACGCCGACCGGATAGTTTTTCCGGTCGCGAGGGTTGGCGTTGACTTCGCTGCTGTCGATAAAATCCAGTCCGGCCCGCTGCGCCAGCTCAATGACCCGAGATTCGCGAATGTAGCCGCGAGGTATCACGGAATCGTCGGGATTGGCTCTGTGATCGGTGACTCCAAGGTAGCCACCGGGCTTCAGTACCTCGGCGATCGCCCGGAACATGTTCTCGGCGGCATGGATGTCTTCCCAGTTATGGGCGTTCCTGAACGTGAGAACCCGGTCCATTGACGACGCGGCGCCGAGCGAGGGAGCGGCAAGGTCGAAGAGCAATACTTCGCTGCGATCGAAGCACTCGGGGCTCGCACGCACCTTGTCCCTGAAGGCGGACAGTAATTCATTAGGAGCGGCGTCGTTCGAATCGGGAGCATATATGGCAGCTACATAACGTCCGCGCGCACGTAACAGCGGCGCCAGAATTTCTGTGTACCAGCCAAAGCCGGGCGTGATCTCGAGGACAGCGCTATCGGGCTGTACGGAAAATAGCGCCAGCGTATCGGCCGGATGCCGATAGATGTCGCGTTGTTTGTTCTCAGGTGTGCGACAGCGACCGTCGATAGCTGACGCGATTGCGCGTTCCGCTTCGATGTATGGGCTGCCGCAGGCGGCAAGCTGCAGTAGAAGACATGAAGAAAGCGCCGCCGCTACGATTGGGGAGGAAAGCCGCTGCATCGCTATGTACGTTGCGGTGAGGACGATCCGCCCAACCACCATGCGATCACCGGCGCCAGACACCAAAGCACTAATAGAGGCGAAGCAACGGGCAGAGTCGCGGGTCTCGAAACTATTACCACTAGCAGCAGTGTCGCCGCCACGGCCGGCGATACCCACATGCGACCCCAGTAAGTGCCAAATCCAACGCTGCTCTGGTTGATGATTCGTTGCGGAATCCATTCGAGCAGCCGGCGCTTGGAGATGAGTTGACGGTAACTCGATCGCAGCACTGCGTCGATACCGATCTTCGATTCGTGAACGAGAAATGCGAGGTTGAAAAGCGTCACGGTTAAAAGCGTTCGAGCGTACGCTCGATATTTGGCTATCGATAGCCTTCGGCCGTTCAGCCAGACATGTAGCAGTATCGACGTAAGAACCGGCGCGAAGGTGATGCTTGCGGTAATTGCTATCCAGGCTTCCGGGCGAGTGCTGAAAATCAAGCCGATGAGCAAAGCAATGAGTTGTGCGATTGGCGCCATGATGCGACGGATATTGTCTATGACGAACCAGCGCCCCAGTCCCGGGATTCGATTGGCCGTGCGCTGCTCGTTCGCGTCTCTGACCAGTGGCAGCATCCAGGGTACGGTTTGCCAATCGCCGCGCAGCCACCGGTGCCGGCGCTGCATGTTCGCCAGATAGGTCTCTGGGAACTCTTCAGCGACGACGATATCCGAGACCAGTCCGGAGCGGATGAACGCTCCTTCCAGCATGTCATGGCTGAGAACCTGGTTGTCTGGGAAGCGTCCGTGCAGCACCTTGTGGAAGGTTCGGACGTCATAAATTCCTTTGCCGCAATAGCTGCTCTGGGCGAACAGATCCTGGTAGATACTTGCCTGCACCTTCCCGTCCGGAGGCCGGACGACCGTGCCGTACAGACGTTCGTACCTCGTCGGCCGTTCGCGGCGGGGCACAGCGTAAAGGCTGGGCTGCAGCAGCCCGAATCCGTGCTCCACTATTTCTTCATCTGCGGATAGCACTGGTTCGTTCAGCGGATGGGCCAGGGTCGCAATCATGCGACGAGCGTCGCCGGGCTGCAGGCCCATGTCCTCATCGATAGTGATCACATAGCGAATTCCCTTGAGCCGTGTTGAGTCCCCGGCGATGCAACTGAAGCGCGGTTCGCTGTTGTCACCCAGCAATACCGCGTTGAGATCCTCAAGCTTGCCTCGCTTACGTTCCCTACCCATCCACTTGCCTTCACGGGAATTCCAGGTTCGGCAGCGATGCATCAGTAAGAATCCGCCACCATGGCGCCTGTTCAGCATTTCGATATTTGCAACGGCGGCGCTGAGCAGCGACGCATCCCCGGCTTCGCGCTCGTGGTCCGAATCCAGGTAGTCGGTTATGAGGCAGAAGCCGATGTTCCGGTCCGCGTTGCCTATACTCAACGCCTCGAGTTCGCGACTGAGGTCGTCGATTGCCGTGGGAGTCGTCAGCATGCATGGCACCACGACCAAGGTACGAAACCTCGCGGGCACGCCACGGTCGAACTCGTACCTTGGCAATCTCTCGGGCGGGAATCCCAGCCGCACGAGTTGATTCGCTAAATGGACGCCCGTATGAGTGCTCGCGACGAAGGTCACCAGCCATGCGGGTATGACTATCCAGGGTGAGGCGTCCAAAGGAGCTGCGCTCGCCAATGCAAGACATACTGCGCTGCTGATGAGCCCTGCTACCGTGAGATACACCGTGAGGCGTAGCAGAGTCGAGCCGCGTCGCAGGCTCTCGGTGAGCGTCAGCCGCAGGCCCAGTTCCGACATTAACTGGAATCGACCCTCTCCGACGAGGTAGTAGCCTACGTGAGAGGCCCGCGTCGCTCCATGTGCGGCATGAGCATTCGATGCCAGTCGCAGAACTTCCTCCGCCAGCGCGAGTGGCGATTTTCCGGTGCGCTTCGCGATCCGGACAAGGACCTCTAAGTAGTGTGCTTGCGAAGCACGATCCATGGCTGCGTAGCAATCTACCGGATCTTCACGCAGGACGTCGTCCGCTGTCTCCCAGGCGTTCTCTGATTTCAGCTCTGCATGCATCTCACATGTCTACTTCAAGGTTGTAAGGTGCAACGACGTCGACCCAAGTCACGCTTGGCGAACGAACGGTCGCGACGCTCGATGACTCGGAAAATCCCTGTGAGTCAATTCTCGAAATCCGTCTCGATCATCGTCCGGCAGGAAGTTGACGATGCATCGGTCTATCCTGAAAGCACCGTAAGCTGCGCTCGGCGCACGCGTCAAGATACGGTGCGGCTATATCCAACGTACGCTATCGCTCTCGGTTGGCATGCGAGATTCGGAGTTGTTGCTGTAAAGATGTCGCAAGAGAAATTTCCAGAAGTAGAATCCGACGCAACGTAGCGCGATCAACCCAGGACGTAGTACGTTCTGCGCATGCAATGATCTGGCGATACCGATAGTGCCGATCGGTATTGTCCATGAAGAGATTACATTCTCTAATTTCGTCGCGGAGATGACGGCAGCGTTCACCGAGCCATCCGCGACGGCGGCACGCATCTTTGTAGGATTCATGGACGAAGGTATATCTGAATGGACTCAGAGACAAAGACCCATCTTACGGCTGGCGGCAGCATCCAGCAGCACGAAGTGCGCATAAGACACAGATGCCAGGTTCCGCTTCTGCATGGAAGCACGGTGGCCGACCTCATCAGTTTCGACGGGCTGCGCGACGGTCGCGAGCACATCGCACTGAAGATCGGTCGAAGCGATGCACGCGAACCGCTGGTTCGTGTGCATTCGGAGTGTCTGACAGGCGACGTGTTCGGCTCTCAGCGCTGCGATTGCGGCCCGCAACTTCAGGAGGCTGTCGGAAGATTGGCCGATGAAGGAGGCTATTTGTTGTACCTTCGCCAAGAGGGACGGGGTATCGGGCTCTACGCAAAGATCGAAGCCTATGTGCTTCAGACCGCGGGACTGGATACTTTCGAAGCCAACAATCGTCTTGGATTCAACGATGACGATCGCGACTATCAGTGTGCCGCTGAGATGCTGCGCGCGATGGGTATCAGAACGATCAGGCTCCTCACCAACAACCCGGACAAGGTGCGGCAGTTGATTGCGTTCGGCATCGACGTGGTCTCGACCGTTCCCACCGGGGTGTATATGAACAAGCACAACCGGGAATACCTGCGCGCCAAGGCGGAGAAATCCGACCACACGCTGCTGCCGATATGACGGGATAGCGACTCGCGCCACTGAACAAGGAGGTTATATGAAGCACGTGGGACCGATCAGCGGCATCGCCGCGTCGAGCAGAGGATATATTGCAACCGCAGGGT
>Ga0247764_1000539_pt1 | contig 13226 bp, 10 predicted proteins | sample UWRJL051202B4_FD_179932 | JGI IMG/M metagenome (GOLD analysis project Ga0247764, IMG submission 179932) | Plant litter microbial communities from Arlington Agricultural Research Station in Wisconsin, United States - UWRJ-L051-202B-4 | ecosystem: Environmental > Terrestrial > Plant litter >...
CCAAAGACGAAGTCATTTATATAGGCGACGCCCCCAGTGATATCGAGGCCTGCCGAAAGACGGGAATCGCCGTCGTTGCCGCAGCCTGGGCTGAAACGGCCGAGCCGGAAAAGCTAAAAGAGCTGCAGCCGGATGAATTATTTTATACGGTGCCGGATTTTGCCGCCTGGCTAATGCACAAACTATGAGTTTTTTTCCTACATTTGCCGTCCCATTGCCCGATAGTATAATGGTAGTACGACAGATTCTGGATCTGTATGTCGAGGTTCGAGCCCTTGTCGGGCAACAAAAAAAGCTTAAAAGCCTGTAAATCAAAAATTTACAGGCTTTTAAGCTTTTAGGGGATCCTTATCACCGATCCCTGAACACCATTTTGGTGCTTTGAACAGGTAGTCCGTCAATCATCAGGGAACAGATATAGATTCCCGGTGACATCCCAAATCCATGATTGTAAGACACTTCATTCATCCCCTTCTTCAGAGGCACTCTTATCCGCTGCAGGATTCGCCCGTCGGCGGTGCTGATGGCCAGCCAGGTCCTGTCCGTAAAAATATCGGTGCCCGAAGTGATCACGATCATCGTAGATTCATCGAAAGGATTAGGCTTATTCGGCATCAATTGAATCCCATAGTACTCCGTAGGCGAGGGCGCGGGAGCTGTGGTATCCGGCTCCAGGTACAGGGGTACGAGTGTGGTTGACACGGTATATTCCGTGGAGAACTGGCTCTCTGTATTGTTATTATCCATAGCTGCTGCGCTGATATAGAAATTGGTGTTGGTGCCATAAGGGACCTGGATGGTGTCTACGGTCTTCCCGGTAATGGTATAGACACTGTCCCAGTCATTGGTGAGGGAGCGAACGGCTACCCGGTATTTTGTTGGAGTCGCCGCCGAAAATTGTACCCGCACCCGATTCGCAGTGATCAGCGAAGGCTTGAGCGTAATCGTATCCGGCCCCAGTCCAACCATGGCCATTGCATTGCCATTAATCACAGCATTGCGGGCCAGGTAATTGACATCGACATAAAGGGAATCTTCAACCCCGTCATGGTCTTTGTCCAGGCCCAGACTATCCCTGATATTGTGTTGCCGGTCGATCGTCCCGGCAGCCCCATTCCCATCCTCATTAGCCTGAGTGAGCCGAACGGCAGTATAACCCAGCGCAGAAAAAGCCTGGTGATCTCCTCCCCGGCCTGTCCTATCCTCATTTTCCATAATCTGGATACTGGTAGGAACATGCGCCAGGGCACTTATCTGCTCCTTGTACTCCAGCTTGATATAACGGGCCCACTGCTTATAAGGCGAATTAATATCTCCTTTGGAGAATATTCTAAGATCCGTACTATCTATATTGCCATAAAATGGACACCCGGGCGCACTGGCAGTATGGCCGCAGAATATGCCGCCGGACACATCATTGTTGTTGACAGCTTTGATAGGGATGGATTTGCTGTTGAGATAATTCGCAAGCGCTTTTGCCCCAATAAGGCTTTGCTCCTCTCCTGTATTGACAGAAAAGACGATGGTATTGCGAAAAGTATACTTGCTCATGACCCTGGCCAGCTCCATAACCAGGGCCGCACCTGTAGCATTATCACCTATACCGAAGGCATCTCCCGTAACATCGCAGATATTGGCATTACGGCTGTCGAAATGCCCTTCGACGATAATAAGAGATTTATTGGTAGTCTGACTGCCCGGTAATACGGCCATAATATTACTATGTTTTGTGATCGAAGGCGACACCGTACAAGGATAGGAAGCCGGATCATAATCGAATTGCAAATAAGACACTTTCAATCTTCCTTCATTGGCATTGCTGTATTGAAGGAACTTATTATAGACCCAGCGACGGGCTGCCCCAATACCCCTTGTAGTTGAACTGGTGTCCGAGAACATATTCCTGTTCTGGAACTTTCTCAGCGCAAACAGATCGGCTTTCAGGGAATCCGGTGATATCCCTGCGGCAAGTCCCGCTGAAATAATACCCGGATCGGTAATGACAGTAGTAGCGCTATAGAGAGAGGCGGTATAAGTACCTCCCAGGATAGTAGCCACTTCTGTGTTAAGAACTTTTGGATTGGTTTGGGCAATAGCGTCATACCCTCCTGCTAACAGAAGGCAAATGACCGGTAATACCTTTTTCATAAGATCCGGTTTAAGGTTTAGTTTGGGTTAATGATTAATGGTCCTCTTCAAAATAGGCCTTCATAGGTCAGCCTTTTGATTACCGATTAAACACCTTTCTCACAAAAACCTGATCCGGCAATAGGATCTGTATAAAATATACCGAGATGGGGAGAGAGCCGAGTCCATCGAGCTGAAATATATTCGCCCCCTTGGCTCCCGCATATTGCGCCTGCTTCAGCAGCATCCCTTTACTATCGAGCAGCCGGACAGAAATTTTACCGGCCTGTGTAAGATTCAGTTTTATAGTAACCCCATCCTGGAAAGGATTAGGAGCGACTTCGAGGCCAGAAGTATTACCGTTGCCAGAGGCAATGGTAACGACATTGCTAAAAGACGATCCACCGCTCAGATCGGTCAGCACCAGCCGGTAATAATTGGTGGCTCCGGGGAAAGGATTGACATCGGTGAACGTATGGTTACCGGCAGTACCCGAACCCGCTCCGTCTACCCGGCCGATGGACGTATAACTTATACCGTCAGAAGATCTTTCGATCGTATAATAGACGCCATTGGTCTCATTTTGACCAATCCAGCTCAACACGTTGCCGGCATCCGTACTCTTTCCTGTAAAAGAGGAGAGCGTCGTTGCCAGAACGGTGGAAATATTGATCGTATAGGTATTCGATGTCCCCTGTTTGCCCGCCGCATCAACGAAGGCATAGGAAAATACCGTGGAGGTCACCGTGACAGAGATAAATTTGACCTGTAACAATGCCGGGTTGTAATTCGGAATAATCGTATTGTTGGTGACCAGTACGCTATTGTAATAGAGCTGTTCATTGGAAGGCACCTGGGTGATCACCGCTGTCTTACCAGTTCCCATCACACCATCTTCCGGATCCGAGCCTGATAAAGGACCGGGGCTGGCGATCGTACTAACCCCATTCAGCGTGTAATAAGTATTGACAGGAGGAGCGCCGATCGTATAATTCTGTAAATTGGCCTTCGGCGTTTGCTCGATACCAAAGTCTATACCGGTTACATTGGAGCTGCCCGAATTAAATGTATGGGTCAGCGGCGAAGTATTGATCCAGTTAGAGGGAATAGCAGCGGGCATGGGACTACCCGCAACTCCTGCCGTGGTAGAGAGTACGACTTGCATCCCGGACGCATTGATCGGGCAATTGTACAGGATATAGGTTCCATCCAACGCTACTGCCGCCGAAGACAAGACAGTACCGGAGATCGGATCGATCAGGTTGGCATAAAGCTGATTGCCGGCATTGGTGCCCGTCTCGCTATTAGTGGGTATAGTCAGGAAGGCGCCTGCAGCACTGTTGTCGGCATCGTCCCAAACCTTGCCATACACGTTGATACAGGTGAGCTTCAATATCTGCGTAACGGTATCATCGATGCCCCAGGCCCAGGTATTGATCAGACGGGCATTCCCGAAGTCATTACATTGTACGTTATCCTTATCGTTGCCTATACCGCCATAAAGAACATTAGGCGCATTTGGGCAAACGAATCCCGGGTTGCCATTTCCGTTCCAGGCATGCCCGGGAGATTTCTGTCCCACCACGGAATTATCATATCCGGTCCCTGTATAGTTATTGTTGTTGGCAGAATAGCCATTGGTACCATTGGTACAATCCGTACCTGCATTGGTAATCTTGGTGTCATCCCAATACAATGTCGTCTTGAGCGCCGCAACAGGAGCCACTCCATCCACACTAAATCCATTGACGTTCAGCTCATCGTCATATAAAGGAATATTGATACGGCCTTTGCGGAAAGAGAAAGTAATGGGAAAAGAGGTATTGGCAGGCACGACATTGCCCAGGCCGTCCTTTCCATCCCAGACATACGTAATGATCCCCGGAGCCTGGTTGATCAGTTCGATAAACCGGTCTGCCGTATTAGCCTGGTACCCAGCTGTGCCATTGAGGTCGAACAACAGATAATAGTCTCCGGCCTGCGGCGCCTGGAACCGGACATTAAAAGGGCCGGGCGGACAACCCGAAATAGTCGGACTCACCAGCACAGGAGCCTTTGGGATGACACATGGCGGATATAGCGTAGGATCCGGCTGGTTTAAGAATACGTCATAACCTCCCTGAAGATAGGGAGCCACTAATTGTTGCAATACGATCGACCTACGATCCTGCAGCCAGTTACCACCATTGATGACACCAAAATTGTTGAAGGCGATGATATAGGACAAAGGCTGGAATCCCGTTGCCGGAAAATAAACTTTGACAACGACGGAATCCGGAGTATAGGTATAAAACTGTGCATTACTGGAAGAGAGAGGATCCTGTAAATCGTTGCTGGACGGATTGTATACGGAAAAAGCCCACTCGTTACAATGTATACGGCCGGTATATTTGGTAGTGACACCGCTCACGGTCTGCGCCACCGTCATATCGAAATATTTGGAGAGCATAGATTCTGCAATGTCATGGGTAGCGCCCGTGCTGCTGCTGCTCCGGTAGAAACAGACATGATAGTCGCCATTCATGGTTGGCTTAAAGCTCAAAGGATTATAACCGGCAGTAGGTGCGCCCGAAATCTTAGGTCCCACAATCGCGCTCGTCCAGGTACTGATCAATCCCGCTGCCCCGGTATTAGTGGCGGAAGGCAGATTGATAGGCGATCCAACCTGTGCTCCGGTAGGATCATAGATGATCATCCACACATCGGAATAGGGAGTGGTGGCAGGTGAGCCGCTGGCTAACAACATTTCCCAGTTGAAACCATAGTATAGCGTCTCCGTTAAATAGTTCTTAATGCGGAATTTGATCTGGTTATCTGCCGGCGCCCCAAGATAACTGCCCACATTTCCCAAAGGAAAAGAAGTGGACGTCGATACGATCAGTCCCGTTGCGCTGGTGGACGTCGCCGTATAGGAGGGCATTATTTCTTTGGTACCTTCCGCCTGTACGCAGTAAATCCCAGAAAATAACAGGGGAAATAGAAGGCATAGGGTTGCGTAAAGAGGTTTCATAAGTATGGATTAAGGTGTATACTGATTTTCCCGGAAATTGTCTTCTCGTCATCTCCCGACCAATTACAGGGAATCAACCATTCAGGGCGAAAACTATAAAAGTTTTATTATACCTACAAACCCCAGGTTATAGTGTTTTAGCCCAATATTCCCTAAAATGAGAAAATAGAGAACTATTCAAATGATTGAATGGTCTTTATATATTATAATAGCATGACACATATATGCAATTCTGCTGGTTTAGTTTTGCACATTATACATAATCCTTATGCCATTTCTAAGCATTTACACTAGGCCGGTATTGCGGGTAATGGCATTGATCTTTGCAATACAAAGAGTAAGACTCTCTCTCCATTCGGGGATGGAAACTCCATAAGTAGCCTTTATAAGGCCCTTGTCCAATAAAGAATAATGGGGTCTTCGTGCAGGAGTGGGGTATTGTGCCGTATGGATGGGAGACACTACACAAGCGCTCAGGGTAGCTCCTTTAATAGCCAGCGCAAAATCAAACCAGCTGATCTGTCCCTCATTACTATAATGGTAGATCCCCGGAATGAATTTCTCACCGGCAACGATCTGCAGGATGACGCCCGCCAGGTCGGCGGCATAGGTAGGTGAGCCGATCTGATCATCGACGACACTGATCTTGTCCTTTTCGCGCATCAGCCGCATCATGGTTTTAACGAAGTTGTTTCCAAACTCGGAATAGACCCAGGAGGTGCGGATGATAAGGGTGTCCTTGTTTTGTTGCAGCGCAAGCTGTTCGCCTTTGAGCTTGGAGGCGCCATATATGTTGATGGGACCTGTGGGATCTCCCTCTTTTAGCGGGATGGCGGAATGACCGTCGAATACATAATCGGTAGAGATATGAATAAGGCGGGTGCCGATGCCCCTGCAGATAGCGGCCAGAGAGCCAACCGCCTCGCCGTTAATGGTAAAAGCCAGCTCTTGTTCCGCTTCCGCCTTGTCTACCGCCGTATAAGCCGCACAATTGATACAATAGACAGGACGGTGCTGTGTGAAAAAACGGAGAGCTTCTTCCTCCTTCTGAATAGAGAAGTCATCCCTGGATAAAAAAAGAAATTCGTACCCGTCCAAAAGAACACCCTTGATAAGGCCGGTTCCGGATACCGCTGCCTGCAATTCCTTTCCCAGCTGTCCATTGGCGCCCGTGACAATGATCTTCTTCTTTTCCATGAAACGATCTTTTAATTAGCCCTGTTTAGACCTTAACGGGAACTGTTTCCGTCCGGCGGACTATCGGAGCTTATCCCTGAAATTGAAAATTATTCCTGCATTCCGCAAAAACGGGCAACTCGATATCCTTGGGAGAAACCAGGGCCTCTGCCGCCGGTATAGCCCAATCGATACCCAGGGCCGGATCATCATACCGGATCCCGCCTTCGCAGGCTTTGTTATAAAATCCATCACATTTATAAGACACCTCAGCCGTCTCGCTAAGTACGGAAAATCCATGCGCAAATCCCCGGGGTATCAGGAATTGCTTCTTATTTTCCGCAGACAATTCGATACTCATGAACTTGCCATACGTGGGAGACCCCTGACGCATATCGAGCGCTACGTCCAAAATCCTTCCCTGCAGCACACGGATGAGCTTGGTTTGAGCATGTGGCTCAAGCTGATAGTGCAGCCCCCTGATCACTCCATACCGCGAGAAGGATTGATTGTCCTGAACAAAACGATAGGAAATACCCTGTTGCTGAAAAGTCTGCTCGTTATAGGATTCGAAAAAATATCCCCGATCGTCTTTTAACAGGACCGGTTCATATATATGCAATCCGGGAAATTCAGTAACCGTGAAAGGCATGTAGGAAGAGAATTTGAGTTAAGTAAGTTGAATCGGGGATAACTGCACCTCGTTACGATTGGCCATATTGCTCCTTATAATATTTCTGGTAGTCGCCGGAAGTTACCGCCAGCACCCAATCCTGATTTTGCAAGTACCAGTCTACCGTCTTTTCCAATCCTTCTTCGAACTGCAGGGAAGGCATCCAGCCCAATTCCCTGTTTAATTTAGTAGCATCGATCGCATAACGAAGATCGTGTCCCGGACGGTCTTTTACATAAGTGATCAATTGAGCCGATGCGCCCTCTACCCTGTTCAGCTTCTTATCCATAAGCCTGCAGAGCAGGTGCACGATATCGATGTTCTTCCATTCATTAAAGCCGCCGATATTATATTTTTCGCCGGTCCTCCCTTTATGAAAAATGGTATCGATGGCCCTGGCATGATCTTCCACATAAAGCCAGTCCCGTACATTCTCGCCCTTACCATAAACAGGTAAGGGTTTGTTATGAAGAATATTATTGATCATCAAAGGGATCAACTTCTCCGGAAAATGATGAGACCCATAATTATTGGAACAGTTGGAAAGGATAACAGGAAGTCCGTAAGTATGGTAATAAGCCATTACAAAATGGTCCGAAGATGCCTTGGAAGCAGAATAGGGCGACCTGGGATCATAAGGAGTTTCTTCGGTAAAAAACCCTTCGGCCCCCAGGGATCCGTACACTTCATCAGTGGATACATGATAAAACAAATTATCGGGCAGGTTGGCCTTCCAGTTACGCAGACTCACATTGAGCAGGTTCGCCGTTCCCAGGACATTCGTCCGTACGAATGCCAAAGGATCCGTAATAGACCGGTCTACATGGCTTTCTGCCGCCAAATGGATAACCGCATCAAAATGGTATTGATCGAATAGCTCCTGGATACGGGCTTCATCGTTTATATCCCCTTTCGCAAATTGGTAGTTCGCAGCATCCCCGATGTCTTTCAGATTGGCAAGATTACCCGCGTAGGTGAGCGCATCCAGGTTGACAATAAGGTATTGCGGATATTTCTTTACAAACAAACGAATTACATGTGAGCCGATAAAACCAGCTCCGCCGGTGATCATTATTCTTCGTGTGAACCCATCCATTATAAACTCCAGTATTTCCTATTAATAATTTTACCCTTATAGCTGCCTTTCAGATCAGCTATGAGAGCTCCCTCCCTGGTAATGGAGGTAAAGTAGGCGTCATCGAGATCTTTATAGGGAGCATGAGGTACCGTAATGATGACCGCATCATAGCTGCCTTCCACCTTCTTGGCAAGATGCAGTCCATACTCCTCGTGCACTTCCTCTTCCACGGCATAGGGATCTTCCACATCCACGGCGATATTGAAGGCCAGGAGCTCTTTCACCGTGTCGACGATCCTTGAATTGCGGATATCGCTCACGTTTTCTTTAAACGTCACCCCTTTGATCAGAACTCTCGGCTCATTGGAAATCCGTAATACGTGCGTGATGATTTTGCGGGCCACATATTTGGCCATGTCATCATTGATATACCGGGAGGAAGCTATCACTTTGGATTCATATCCCAGGGCGGCCGCTTTGTAAGTCAGATAATAGGGATCGATGCCGATACAGTGTCCTCCTACCAGACCGGGCTGGAATTTGAGGAAATTCCATTTCGTGCCGGCGGCTTCGACCACATCGTAGGTATTAATTCCCATACGATCGAAGATCAGCGATAGCTCATTCATCAGGGCGATGTTGAGATCACGCTGGGTATTCTCTACAATCTTGCTGGCTTCCGCTACTTTGATGGAGGGCGCACGGTGAACACCTGCGTCCACTACCAGCTCATAAGTGCTGGCTATTTCTTCCAGGGAACCTGCATCGTCACCGGATACCACTTTTATGACGGTACGCAGGGTATGCTTCTTATCCCCCGGATTGATTCGCTCAGGGGAATAGCCCAGCTTGAAATCCTTACCGGACTTCAGACCGGAAACTTTCTCCAGGATAGGCATACAATCTTCCTCTGTGCAGCCGGGATAAGTAGTGGACTCATACACCACATAATCCCCCTTTTTAAGTACTTTTCCCACGGTATCCGAAGCGCCGACCAGGGGCTTCAGATCGGGTACATTGTATTTATCAACAGGTGTAGGAACGGCCACGATGAAAAACCTGGCTTCTTTCAACACGGCCAGATCATCGGTAAAAACGATGTCCCTGTTTTTAAACTCTTCTACCGGCACTTCCTTGCTGGGATCGAGGCCTTCACGCATCATGGCGATACGCTTCTTGTTGATATCAAATCCGATAACGGAGATCTTTTTGGCGAATTCCAGGGCAATGGGCAATCCGACATACCCCAACCCGATCACGGCCAGTTTAGCCTTTTTTTCAGTGAGGTCGTTGTATATTTTTACTTCGCTCATTGTGTTGATGTTTATAAATGGTTTAATGGTTAGCCGGCACTACTAGTGTGCTTTTTTAAACTCCTTCGGTAATTTAACCCATTCTTCGGGCGGCAGGGATTTGAAGTATTCATAGGTAGCTTTCAACCCCTCCTTACGCTCCACTTTCGGCTCCCATCCAAGGATCTCCCGTGCCTTGGTAATATCGGGCTGGCGTTGCTTGGGATCGTCTACCGGGAGCGGCCTGTACACAATCTTCTGCTTTGTACCGGTCAGCGTGATCACTTCCTCGGCAAATTGCTTCAGGGTGATCTCGGACGGATTACCAATATTTACCGGAAGATGATAGTCGCTGAGCAGCAGGCGGTAGATCCCCTCTACCAGGTCATCTACATAACAGAAACTACGGGTCTGGCTGCCATCGCCAAAGACGGTCAGGTCTTCTCCGCGGAGAGCCTGGCCGATGAAAGCGGGTAACGCACGACCGTCATTGAGACGCATACGCGGACCATAGGTATTGAAGATCCGGATAATACGGGTCTCCAGCCCATGGAAATTATGATAAGCCATAGTAATGGCCTCCTGAAAACGTTTGGCCTCGTCATATACTCCCCGGGGACCGATAGGATTGACATTTCCCCAATACTCTTCCGTCTGCGGATGAATCAGGGGGTCTCCATAAATCTCGGAAGTGGAAGCTATTAATACCCTCGCCTTCTTGGACTTGGCCAGACCCAGGCAATTATGCGTTCCCAAAGAACCTACCTTAAGGGTCTGTATGGGTATTTTCAGATAATCGATAGGGCTGGCAGGAGAAGCAAAATGTAAAATATAGGCCAGCTCACCGGGAACATGAATGAATTTACTAACGTCATGGTGGTAAAATTCAAAGTGCTCCTGTTTGAACAGGTGTTCGATATTTTTCAAATCACCGGTAATGAGATTGTCCATTCCGATGACATGATATCCTTCTTTAATGAACCTGTCGCATAGATGGGACCCTAAAAAGCCTGCGGCGCCGGTGATCAATACTCGTTGTCTTATCATGGTGTATGCGGATTATTAATTATTTTTTATCGGTTGGTACAGCGGGAGCCCTGCCTACGCTCTCGTAATAGAAGCCCAGTTCGCGGATCGCTGCAATGTCGAACAGGTTACGTCCGTCAAATATGACCTTCGACTTGAGAGTGGTGACAATCTTCAGGAAGTTAGGAGTCCTGAACTCGTTCCACTCCGTAGCGATGATCAGCGCATCGGCGCCTTCCAGGGCCTCGTATTGGTTTTCTGCATAGGTCACCTTATCCCCGATGAGTTGCTTGACGTTATTCATCGCTTCAGGGTCGAATACACTGAGCGTTGCACCTTCCTTTGTCAGGGCCTCGATCATGTACAAAGCGGGCGCCTCGCGGATATCATCCGTGTTGGGCTTGAAAGCCAGACCCCAAAGAGCAAAACGCTTGCCTTTCAGATCGCCCGAGAAATACTTCTTGATTTTTGGCATGAGGTGCAATTTCTGCGCCTCGTTCACATCCATAACGGCATTCAGTATGCGGAAGTCATAATTCACTTCATGAGAGGATTTCACCAATGCCTGTACATCCTTGGGGAAGCAGCTTCCGCCATAGCCGATTCCGGGGAAAAGGAATCTTTTACCGATCCGCTCGTCACTGCCGATACCGCGTCTTACCATATCTACGTCTGCACCCAGCTTTTCACAAAGAAGAGCCACTTCATTCATAAAGGTGATCTTGGTAGCCAGGAAAGAGTTGGCGGCATATTTGGTGAGTTCCGCGGAACGTTCGTCCATGAAGATGACGGGGTTGCCCTGACGGACAAACGGGCTATAAAGATCGCCCATTACTTTCTTTGCCCGTTCGGAAGACGTACCGATCACTACGCGGTCGGGCTTCATAAAGTCGTCTACAGCCACCCCTTCACGAAGAAATTCGGGATTGGACACGACATCATATTCTCCTTTGTAATTTTTCGCGATGGCGACCCTCACCTTTTCGGCGGTGCCTACCGGTACGGTACTTTTATCGACGATGACTTTATAATCCTTCAGGATCTTTCCCAGATGATCCGATACACCCAATATGTATTTAAGGTCGGCGGAACCGTCTTCTCCCGGAGGAGTAGGCAGCGCCAGGAAAATGATTTGAGCTTCCCGGATGCCCTCTTCGAGATTCGTCGTGAATTTGAGGCGCTCTTCTTTCAGATTGCGGAGAAACAGCTTCTCCAAACCTGGCTCATAGATGGTGATCTGCCCGTTGGAAAGTTTCTGCACTTTACCGGCATCAATGTCTACGCATACTACATCGTTTCCCGTCTCGGCAAAACAGGTGCCGGTAACTAAACCTACATAACCGGTACCTACTACAGCAATTTTCATAAAAGACTTTTTTTTAGAAGGTTAAAACAGATTCTTTTAATTATTTACATATTCCAATACGGCAGAACAGATTGTTTGTAGTTGTTCCTCATCCAGCTCGGTATGCATGGGCAGGGAAATCACCCTTTCCGTAAGCCAGTCGGTGGTAGCCAGTGAGTAGGCCCCTCCTCCCAGTTCTGCAAACATTTGCTGACGATGAGCAGGCACAGGATAATAGATCATGGACGGAATCTTCTTCCCCGCCAGGTATTCGTTCAGTCCATTGCGGTCGACCCCTTCCAGAAGGAGCGTATACTGATGAAAAACATGATGACTGTAGGTAGCACGGTAAGGCGTTGTGATCTTCGAACGAGCAGACTTGAAAGCATTGTCATAATAATCGGCAGCCGCGCGTCTGGCCTCAATATAGGCGTCCAGGCTCTTCAGCTTCACATTCAGAACAGCAGCCTGGATAGAATCCAGCCGGCTGTTACAGCCTACAAGGTCATGGTAATAACGACGGCTCTGCCCATGGTTGGCAATCATTCTTAACCGGCTAGCTAACGCATCATCATTGGTAAATATTGCCCCTCCATCTCCATAACAACCCAAATTCTTAGAGGGGAAAAAGGAAGTAGTTCCAATCGTTCCGATGGCCCCCGTCTTTTTGGTAACTCCATTACTGAAGCTATAAGTGCTGCCTATTGCCTGGGCATTATCTTCAATGACTGCCAGGTTGTGCCGCCCGGCTATCTCCAAAATTGGTTCCATGGGAGCCGCGTGACCATACAGATGTACGGGTACAATGGCTTTTGTCCGGGGGGTAATGGCTTTTTCAATGGCCGCCGGATCGATACAGAAGGTCTTCGGATCCACTTCTACAAAGACTGGTTTGAGCCTCAGCAGGGCTATCACTTCCGTGGTAGCAATATAGGTAAAGGAAGGAGTAATGACCTCATCACCAGGCTGCAGGTTCAGGGCCATCATAGCGATCTGAAGAGCGTCGGTTCCATTGGCGCAGGGAATAGTATGTTTAGCTCCCATATAGGCAGACAGGCTCGCTTCAAAATCGGTAACAGCCTTCCCATTGATAAAAGCAGTATTGTCTATTACCTCATGAATGGCCAAGTCTACTTCACTCTTAATTTTCGTATATTGTTGCTTTAAATCAACCATTTGAATGGGCCGCATAATATATATCTGTTTTATTACTGTGGATAAATATTCGCCAAAAAATATTTATCGCCACAGCAATGGCTAATGTTTATCACCCGGACTTCGTCCGCTTGGGGGCACAAACCTACTGTAAAAACGGGACATTTTCAAGCTGCGGACGGGGAATACCCACAAGCTTGAGACTGCAAGCCAGACATTTATAAATTATTAACTTCGTCCCGGCATAACTAATTTCATGTAAAGCCCGGGGCTTTAAGCCCGGCGCTAAAAAAAAGACACGTGAGCATCATTTTTTATCATGTTTTCCTTTGGCTATATAAAAC
>Ga0247764_1000541_pt1 | contig 13217 bp, 9 predicted proteins | sample UWRJL051202B4_FD_179932 | JGI IMG/M metagenome (GOLD analysis project Ga0247764, IMG submission 179932) | Plant litter microbial communities from Arlington Agricultural Research Station in Wisconsin, United States - UWRJ-L051-202B-4 | ecosystem: Environmental > Terrestrial > Plant litter >...
CGAACACAATCAGACCAGAGAATGTCAGCTTATCTCCGAACTGGCCGTTGTCGCCGCCTTCACACACCGTGGCCGGCATGGCCAGTAGCTTGCGCGACGCGAAGTAGTTGAACGCCAAGTGGTTCATCAACGCTTCCGAGCCTGAGCCACGAGTCCCGATCACGGTCTTGTGCGCTAGTTCTGGTGCCGTGGGATCGCTGACATCGAAGAGCTGCACCAGCATGCCGTCGAAGTACGCGAAGCTGCCCTGGTCGTCCGCGTCGAAACCAACGGAGAGTAGATGGTTTTCGTCGATGCGATGTATGTACGTAGAAAATCCAGGGATCTTCAGCTCACCCAGCACGGCGGGTGCGTGAGGATCGGCTAGATCGATCACGAACAACGGATCAGTCTTCTTGAACGTGACGATGTAACCGCGATCCCCGTCGAAGCGCACCGACCGGATGTCCTCCGTGGGCGCCAGGCCCGACAGTTCGCCGAGCTTGACGAACTTGCCCATCGCCTCCGCGAACGTGGTGATGCTGCTGGAGACGTTGGGCGCTGGCACCCAGCCCGAACTCGTCGCAACTCGCAGCACGCCAACCTGTTCGTCCATGCTGAACTGGTTGAGCACGTGACCATCGACGCCCGCGGTGCCGACGTAGCGCACGTCCGTCTTGTCCAGCGCAAACTTGTGAAGCGAGCTACGCTCTTTGCGGGACGTGTCATAGCGCGGGATTATGTCGTGACCATCCGCACCATCGACGGCCAGGTACAGCGCATCCGCCGAAGCGTAGACGAAGCCGGGGGCGCTCGCGATCAGCGTGCGCGTCGGATTCGACAACGTGGTCAAGTCGAACGCGACCAGCGAGATGAAGTTGTTGCCGCCCGCGGCCGCGGTGGTCAGCGCTTGATTGCACTGGCTGATGCGTCCAAGCTCAGTCCCCGTCGGCGAAAGCTTGCGGAGCCATGGCAAGAAGTCGGCGGGGGAGACCTTGGCGACGGCAAGGTCGTTGTTGGCTAGCCGCTCCGCGTAACTCTGGTCCACGGCCGCCGGACTCGTTTGGTCCAGGGCGAACGCGGTGCCCGGAACCGTGCGTGCGCTGCTGGCGTCGTGTACGACGGTATAGATCGACGATCCGACCCTGCGCGCCGAGACAAAACCTCCCGAGGCTTCGTAACGCCCGAGCTCTTTCGGTTGACTTGGAACCGAGACATCCAAAATCGTGATGAGCGTGCGCCCACCCTCGCTTTGGAAGCGGCAATCGTAGCCGTACGTGCAGCCCTGGTTGGACGGGTTCAGTTGCCCATCGGTCGTCTGCACGTTCGAATAAACGACCAAGCGCTGCTCGGACAGGAACATGCGACGGGGCGAGCCCGAGATGGCGACACGAGCGACTTCCCGAGTCTCTTCGGCTGGCCAAGCGGCGATGACTCTCAAGGAGTCCTTGGTCAGCACGAACAGCGTACTATTGTCATTTTTGACGTAGTCGGCTTCGTCGACGTCGGCGACCTGAGTGTTGGTGGACGATGTCTCCGTGGCGCCGTCGCTCTCGGCTTGCGGATTCGTTGGGGTTGGGAATGGAGCGCTGGCGGTCGCACCGCCCCAGCTCGATCCGCACCAAGCCACGGCGTTACCGCTGGCGTCGGTGTACGTGGCCCGCGTCGTTGGCAAACATCGGCGTAGCGCTGCACCTCGCTCGGCGTCGAGCTCGCGCTTCAACTGTGCTCTCAAGCGAGCCCGCGCCGGCTCCGCCAACTCATCGCAGGTGACCTGCTCGAGCTCAGGACCGGAGTCCGCCGCCTCCTCCGTTGGCTCTGCAAGACCTTCACGCGCAGCAGCGATCTGCGCGTCGCTACATGCCCATTCGGGTGGTACCTCGACGTAACGAATGACGCACGCCCCAGTCCACGTGCCGCCCGGGTTGCCTTGCGTGGTGTTCGCAGCTCCCCCGAGGCCGCTCGATGAACTGGTGCTGCCCCCAAAACCGCCGACGGCGTTCGCTTCTGGCTGCGGACTTTCGGGGGTTTGGTGCCCGCATCCCAGAACCACCGTCAGACACACCAACAACCGCCGTACCAAGCAAGCTCGCTGCATCATGGAGCACCCTCCGCCGCACTGAAAAGCAGCAAACATGCCAGTTCGAACTCGTGTCGAATCGCTGAGTTGCACGCGCCGCGTCCGCACGATTCAGCGTGGTTGGCACAACGTGACACAGAGCGGCGCGGTTTGTCCGGCGCCTTGGGACGCAAGTGTCGACTTGACACTAAGCTTAGTGTTGGTACAACACGATTAGGCGGCGACCGAACCTGGCGCTGCGGGAGTCGAAGCGATGGCCGAAATTCACAAGTTGCTCTGGATGCGTCACCTGCGGTCAGAGGCGACCAGTCACATCCTGCAGTATCGAGATGGCAAACTCCTGCGTGAAGGGCGCGGGCTAGCCTTCTGGTTTTATCCCATGGCTGCGGCGGTCGCGGAGGTGCCGGTGGACGATCGCGACTTGAACTACTCGTTCAAAGGTCGCACCCGCGACTACCAGGAGATGATCGTCCAGGGCGTGATCACGTACCGCGTCACGGACGCCAAGCAGCTGGCCGATCGCATCGACTTCGCGATCGACCTGGAGCGTGGTACGCATCGCAAGCAACCGCTGGAGCAGCTGGCCGTCTTGCTCACCGGCATCGCGCAGCAAGCGGGTTTGCAGATCATCGCGCGCGGGAACGTGGCCGAGCTGATGGTGACCGGCTTCGCTGAGCTGGCGGATGGCTTGTCGAACGCGCTGCGTGGCAATGCGGCGCTCGCCGAGCTCGGCATCGCGGTGGAGACCATCCGCATCGACGACTTGAAGCCGACGGCGGAGCTCGAGCGAGCTCTGCAAACCCCGACGCGGGAGAGCCTGCAGCAGCGCGCGGACGAGGCCACCTTTCATCGCCGTGCCCTGGCCGTAGAAAAAGAGCGCGCCATCGCGGAGAACGAGCTGCAAACGCAGGTCGAGTTGGCGCGACGCGAGGAGTCGCTGATCGCGCAAAAGGGCCAGAATGAACGCCAGAAGATCGAGCGAGAAGCCGAGGCCCGACGGCTCGGTGTGCTGGCGCTGGCAGAGGACAAACGGATCGAAGCGACCTCCAAAGCCGAACGGTTGCAACTGGAGACGGACGCCGACGCCGCCAAGCAGCGCACGCTCGCCGCCGTAGCGGCTGAGCAGGAACGACAACAGGCGCTGCTCGCCTCCGAACGGACTCGGCTCGAATCCGCAGCGCAGGCCGATCGCACTCGGCAAGAAGCGGCGGCGCGCGCCGAGACGGATCGCCTGGTGGGTGCAGCGGCCGCCGAACGCACACGACTACAAGGCCTGGCGGAAGCCGAGAAGCTGCAGGCGATCGGTGAGGCGCGCGCGCTGGGCGAACAAAAGCGGCTCGACGCCTACCGCAACCTCCCACCGCAAGCGGTGCTGGCGCTCGCAGCGCAGGAGCTTGCTGGTCAGCTGAAGATCGAACACCTCACCGTCACGCCCGATATGCTAGGTGGCTTGCTAGAGAAGGCCGCACGGTTGGGGGTGGCCAAACTCGAGGGACAACAGGCATGACCTTGGTGCCCCGCGTGGTCGTCGTCACCCGTCACACGCCGTACGAGGAGCTCCTCGCTCGGCACGCCACGCGAGGCCAGGCCGCCTTCTTCCTCAAGCAGCGCGGTCAGGATCTGGCCGAGGTGGAGGCACTGCATCACGAGGTGCTGGCCGCCGTCGCTCGGATTCAAGCCGCAATCCCGCTAAAGTATCGCCGCAATCTCGTCGTGCGCGAAGAGCTGGATCGTTTTCTGTTCGAGCCCGAAGACACCGTGGTCGTGGTCGGGCAGGACGGTCTGGTTGCCAACGTAGCCAAGTACCTGAAGGAGCAGCCTGTCATCGGCGTGAACCCGCTTCCCCGTTCGTTCGACGGTGTGCTGGTTCGGCATACGCCCGATGCTGGTTGCCGCCTGCTGGTGCCAACCACACAAGCCTGCGTGAAGGTCCAGCCGCGAACCATGGTTCAAGTGCAACTCGACGACGGTCAGTCGCTCTGCGCGCTGAACGAGATATTCCTCGGTCAGCGCGGTCATCAGTCCGCACGTTATGAGCTGACTCTCGGCGAGCGCAAGGTGCAGCACAGCTCATCGGGTGTCATCGTCGCTACTGGCACAGGCGCCACGGGCTGGGCGCGATCCATTCAACTCGAGCGTGGTGAACACTTCCAGCTGCCCGAACCCGCAGAGGCGAAGCTCGCCTACTTCGTGCGCGAGGCGTTTCCCAGCATCGCCACTTCAACTGAACTGACAGAGGGCGAGCTGGGCCCTGATGCGGCACTGTCGTTGACGTCGCGCATGGAGGAAGGCGTGATTTTCGGCGATGGCGTCGAAAAAGATCATCTAGGCTTCGCCTGGGGGGTGCGCGCACGCGTGGGCATTGCTCCGCGCAGGTTGCAGTTGGTGGTTGGGTGATGCGCGAGACCACCCCCCAGCGTTTTCTCTCACTCCATCGCCGGCAGTTCCAAAACCTCACCGTACAGCAGCTGCAGCGCTTCGAAGCCTACGATCTCGGCGTGCGCGGCGGACAGCACGTGAGAGGCCGCGACCACGAACGTGGAGTCCTGAGGGACCTGCAGCACCACGGCGCGAAAGCCATAGTCGTTTGCGCCTGCGTAGCCGATCACCGCATGAGCGCCCAGGCTGGCGGTAGTCCGCGCCAGATAGTCGTGATGAAACGCGGCGCGCGTTGTCGGCTCGAACAGCGCTTCGCCTTCGAAGCCCTTGGCCAGCGCGAGCAGGTCGCGCACGCTCGAGACTAGGCCGCCGTTGCCCACCAACGCCCAACTGGGGGCGGGCCACTCGGCGGGATTGTTGCGCTGGTACACGGCATCATTGCGGCCGATCGCCACGTTGTCGTCTTGCCAGATGCCATCCGAGTAAAAGCCGGAGCGGGTCATGCCGAGCGGTTCGAACACGCGAGTGCGAACCACGTCGCGGTAGTCGTCTCCCGTGAGATCTTCAATCAAGGCGGCCAGCAGAGTGAAGCCGGAGTTCGAGTACTCGGAGTCGGTCCCTGGTGCGAAGCGTGGCTCCTGCCCGAAGATGCGCGCCAATGCCGTGGCTTGGTCCATCTGTTCGAAGTCGCCTTCCGTGTCATGGTAGGCGTCGAAGCCGGCGCTGTGGGTCAGCACTTGCTGGATCGTCACTGTTCTCCAACGCGGCGGCACGCCGTCGAAGAGCTCCGCCAGCGTCTGGTCCCTCGAGAGCAGCCCGTCTTGCTCGAGCAAGAACAGCGTGGCCGCGGTGATCGGTTTCATGATCGAGCCGCAATCGAACACTGTGTCCGGATCGGGGGCAGCGGGGGAGCCTTGTGCGCGCGCGCCGTAGCCAGCGGCCAGGCGCGGAATGCCCTGGAATTCAGCAATGATGGCCCCCTCGAACCCCAACCGCGCGCGCGCATCCAACAGCCGGCTCAGCTCTTGATCGTTGCCCGGTCGGCCCAGGTTCGGTGGCGGCCCGAGCACGGCGGTCCCAGATTGCGGGTCCAGCACGGAGGCTATGCGCTGCTCGCAGATCTCGACTGCGCGCCGCGCGTTCTCCTCCGAATAACCCTGGCCGAACTGAACGTCGATATCGCCCTCGGGGCTGATGTCGAGCGAGACCACCTCCATCCCGAGTTCTTCTTCCACGCATTCCGTGTAGATGAGCTTGGCCCGCTCGGTCGCCTGAGGCGACGCGGTGGGATCGTCAGCGCCGCACGCCGTCAGAACGACGCAAAGCAAGGCTGAGGCAAGGAACCGCGCAGGGCGCTCGCTGAGGAGGGAAGGAGCCATACGGAGAGATGGTTCAAGGCTCCATATTCCGTTGCGAGTTGGCGCAAGAATTCGCAATGGCTTCGCGTTGCAAAGAGCTCGGATGACGGCGCGCGAACTCGGTAGCGGCCTTTTGCGCCTCTGCAGTCAAGCCGACCTGGCACAACGCCAGGATCCGCGCCGCGCTCCGCTCTGCCTGCAGCGTCCGATCCTTCGTGCGGTGGGCGTCCAGCGCGCGGAGTGCAGCAGCGCCGTCGCCCCGCTTCAGCGCGGCCTGGACCTCACGCAGCAACGCGAGTTCTGCGCGCAGCGTGTTCACTTGTGGATCGGGGCGCGCCCGCGCGCCGGCGGCGGCGGTGGTGGTCGGAGGCGCCTCGAGTACCGCGGTCCCGGCCGGCGGAAGCGTCGGAGCTGACGTCGCGCGCTCCGCGCTGCTCAGTTGCGCGACGTTGGCGTCGCGTCGAGCGGGCGCGGTATCGCCTGCACCCAGGCCGACCGAAGTCAAGGCAGCGAGCAGGCTCAGTTTGCCGCCGATAGGGGCTGAGAGTTTCGCGAACCAAGTTTGCCCGAACGCGGAGCGGTCACTCGCGCTGGTCCCGGGCGTCGCGCTGGCTGCGATGCTAGCGGTGAGCGCTCGCAACACTCGTTCTTCATCCGCGCGGCTCGGGTGGTCCGCGTCGCGCACCAGCGACAGGAAGGCCTCCGTCTCGGGCCTCATGGCGTCTCCTCGCTGGACCTGCGAAGGAGCAACGCCGTTTCGAATTGCTGACGCGCGCTGCGCAGGCGCGAGTAGACGGTGTTCAAGTTGACGCCCAGCACCTGAGTGATCTCGGGGACGCTCAGTTGCTCCAGCTCCGCCAGCACGAACACGGTGCGCTTTTTTTCGTCGAGTTCGTTCAGCAGCTCGTGCAGCAGGCGCACGGACTCTTGCATTTCGCTCAACTGCATCGGACTTGGCCCAGCGTCGGGGATGCATTCGTCGAGCGGCTCCGTCCGCCGGCGCGACCTCCGACGTCGGTAGTCGCTCGCTACCCGCACGGCGATGGCGAACAGCCAACTGCGCAGCGGTGAGCTGGCATCGAACTCCGCAAGCCTGCGGTGCACGACCAAGAAGACATCCTGCGCCGCGTCGTCGAGCTGAGCATCCGACACCCCGAGCCGACGCAGCACGCGCCACGTAGCGCCGAAGTACTGTCGATAGACGACTTCCACGCTGGCCGGCCGAGGGGCGACCTCGGTCACGACATCGGCAGGCAAGGTGAGGGACGGAGCCATGGCGCTCGACCAGGTAGATGGTCGGAGCTGCCCAAATCCGTGATACGCACCGGCTACTGGCGCGACTCGGTCCGTCAAAGGGGGAGCACCGCACCGACCGTAGCGCGGACGATGGGGCGCTCCGCCAGGCTCGGCGTGCCCAACAGCGGGAGCTCCGCCGTCACGGCCAGCTCAGGCTGCAAGCTTGCGGAACGATAGACGAATCTCGCGCCAGCGCCCGCTCCCAATCCGGGTGTTATGCGCTCGGAATACTCGCGCGCGCCCGCGCCGTCCTCGGCCTTGCGGACGAGCCGGTTGAGCCGTGCTTCGGTTCCGGCGCAGAGGCTCAGCCAGCGCCCACTGTCCAGCGCCTGACACAGCTCCAAGCGCATCGCTGCGAACTCAGCGCGCGACGACTCCACCGTGGACGAAGAGACCTCCTCGCGCGACGAAGGCAAGCCGTACCAGAGGCTGCCGCGCAGCTCCGAGGCCCCCGAGCTCGCTGACAACCCCGCTCCAGCCAGCGCAGTCGGCGTTGGCAGCGTTCCCGCGTCGATCCCTGCCGAGAGGTGTGCCTCCCATCGCTTCGTCGGCTTCGGGCGCGAGGCGCCCTCTACGCCGCGATCCATGCGATCGCTGCGATCGCCGCGAAGCGGTGCGGTCGGCAGCGCCAAGCCACGCGATTCGAGCGCCGGCTCGGCAAAAGCTGCGCGCTCGACCGGCTCGGTCACTGGAGGCGCCGGTGGCTGAGCGCTGAGGGCCAGTGCAATGACCGAGGCGATCGCCTCGCGCGCTTCGTCACACGTCGGTGTCACGAGCTCCTTCGTGGCAATCACCTCGGTTCGTCGCAACACGCGCACTTCGGCGATTGTGTTCCTACCTCGATCCCGAACGTGGACCTCGATCGTGAGGTCAACGTTGCGTACACCAGCGATCTGCTCGTGGATAGTTGCCGCCAGCTCGGCCGTGTTGGCCTCGCAGCGAGGGCTGCCCTCGAACCGCAGCCAGGGTTCCGAGGCGAGCAACGGAGTGGACCACAACATCAGCAGGCACGGTGTCGCCCTGCGAGCAAAGAGCCTGGTTATGCAGAGCCTCGAAAGCAGTGGGCGAGTCACGGCCCCCAATGTAGCCGCGCCGGAGGGAGAGGCTAAGGGCTGAAGCCGTGCTTAGTTCTTGGTTGCGGGCGCCTATGGAGTCAAAATGTTCGTTGGAGCTCTGCTCCCAACCGCCCGATGACGACGATTCCGTTCAAAGCCAAGCTGCAGCGTCCCGCTGAGCCCAAAAACGTAACCTGGACCTTCCTCGTGCTGCCCAAGGCGGTCAGCACGAAGCTGCCAACGCGCAGCATGGTCACGGTGGACGGTACCCTGGCCGGCGCGCCATTCCAAGCCACGCTCGAGCCAGATGGCGCCGGCAGTCACTGGCTGAAGGTGGAGAAGAAGCTGCGCGAGGCGGCCGGTGTCGATCCCGGCGAAACCGTCGCGCTCGAGATCGCGCCGGTGGATAAGGAACCGGAACCCAAGGTGCCCTCCGATCTGCGCGACGCGCTCCGCGCGAATCCTTCTGCGCTAGCGACCTGGAAGGACATCACGCCCGTAGCGCGGCGCGATTGGATTCACTGGATCACCTCGGGCAAGAAGGCCGAGACGCGCGTCAAGCGGATCGGCGTGGCCTGCGACAAGCTCGCAGGGGGCGACCGCCGCGCCTGCTGCTTCGACCGTTCAGGCCAGTACAGCCGCGGCAACATGGGCGCGCCCAAAGCCGCCGAGTGACGGTGGCGGCCACATCCGAGCGCGGCACAACCCAAGCCTCAAACCCAATCAGCGCCCCGGCGAGTGACGAACGTGGCATCGCTTGTGGCACGTGCCGTAATCGGTGCGCGGCGTGTTATCGCAGCTCATCACGCAATCGCCCCACGCGCCGTGCCAACACCCACTCAGCGTCGCCGCCAGCAACGAACCCACAAGCAGTCGTCGCGGCGTACTGAGCAAACCCAAGATCCCCAGCCGAACAAGCGTCATCGCCGGCCGAGTTCGCAACTGACGTGCCAGCGCTCGGCGGCCGCGTAGTCTTCGACGATTACCCCGATAAAACGGTCGGATCGACCAGGAAGGGTCGTAGCCGGCCGTTCACGGACGTTCCCGTTCGACCACACTGCGGCCCGGCGCAACGAAATCGCGAATGGCTCACCCGTTTTGCGCTGGCCCTACACGATAGCGACGGATGCCGCGGCGTGAATCGCGAGTGCGGATTCGCGCGCCACACAACAAAGGAACGGGAATCATGGGAAAGCTCCATTCGCAGTGGACCGTCGTTGGCCTGCTTGCCGCGTTCGGCGTCGCCACGGCCTGCTCGTCGACCGAAGATTGGCGAAATCACAGCGCACAGACGGCCGCAGTCGTGCCGCCAGGCGACCTGCGCGCGAAGATAGTTGGCGTTACCACCACTGGAGAACTCTGCCCTCAGGGTCGCGGTGAAATCGAGATCTCGGACGCCGGTGATCTCGTCAATTGGACTGCTTCGCCCGAAGATCCTGCGTTGCCGCCGCAATCCTCGACACCGAGCTGCAGTATAACCCTAGAGGTAGACGTTCCAGCTGGCTTTCAGATGGGCGCACCCACGGCCACGTGGCGAGGCTTCGCTGCCGGCGAACCCGACAGCACCGGCAGCGCCACGCGCACCTACTCATTCGAGAACGGCGACACCCGCGGCACCACTCCAACTGGCAATCTCACGCGAGGCTTCAATATCACCGACAACGCCGTCCCCATCTTCTCACCCACCTGCGCCGGACAACAACGCGCAAGGATGACCGCAACTTTCGTCGCAGAGGTCTTCGACCCCACGACGCCCTTCATACTGGAGATGGTGCAGTTTCGCCTGGGCTGGCGCCAGGGTACACAATACAAAGATGGCTGTTCACCGGGGGAGCTAGTCGGCGCCGATGCGGCGCAAGCCGATGACTGGTGCGGCGGCCCCCACAGCCGCGCTTGCGCGGCGGGGCTTGAATGCGAATTCGATCAGGGTCGACGTTCGCTCGACGAGGGAACCTGCGTCGATCCGAACAGCAGCGCGCCGGATGCCAAAGCCAACGAACCTTGCGGCGGCCCTCGCAACATTCAATGCGAAGCCGGCGCCGTCTGTTGGCACGCAACCCAACAAGAGATCGCTCAGGGCCTACTCGGTCGTTGCTTCACGCAGCTGGCTGGCGATCGAGCGCCTTGTCACACTGGCGTGCCCTCGCTCGAATGTGATCCCGCCTGGCGCTCTCCCGATGGCCGGGTGTTCGAGCTTCACTGCTCGGAGTACAACCACATCTGTCAAAAACACGAAGGCAAGACCCTCGATCCCTGCGGCGAGCCCGGTATGCCCGAATGCCCGCGCGGGTACTTCTGCAGCGCCGCCGGCCAAAACGCTGAAATGATCGACACCGGAGCCGGCTTCTGCTGGCCCGCCACCGGCAGAACCGGTGAACCCTGCGGCTTCGGAGGCTACGCCGACTGCCAATCCCCCCGCACCTGCGAGAACAACCGTTGCGAAGATCCTCGAGGTGGAATTAACGAACCCTGCGAGCCTGCCGGCTGCGTCAAAGGCCTAGTCTGCCTCGATGCCACCTGCGTGCGCCCCTAGCAACGCGACCTGCATTGGTTGAGCGCATCGCCAATGAACGGCGCTGCGCTCGAGTCAACATGCGGCCACGCGCGACGAACATCGGACAACCTTCTGCGACGAAAGTGCACAAAACATCGGGTATGCGGCGGCACGGTTGATGCTCTGGTGAGCGTCGGCTGAAAGCAAGCCAGCTCGCCACTGGCGGCAGCTGAGGCAACGCCCGAGTTTGAGAACAGCCCGTCACAGAAGGATCAAGCCGTGAATGCGTCAATCCCCAAGGGTCGCAGCGTCGAATCGATTTCGCCATTTCGTCACTCGCCGGAGGTTCGCGAAGCGATCGCCGCGGCGGTCGACGGCGCTCTACCCGACTGGCTGCAGGGCGAGCTCGTGCGGACCTGCCCAGCGGTGTTCGAGGCGAGCTATTGGCGGGCGAGCCATTGGTTCGACGGGCTCGGCATGATCTACGCGTTTCGCGTCGCGGCGTCGTCGGTAACGTTCCAGTCGCGGCTGCTCGAGAGTGAGGCGGCGATCGAGATCGCTGACCGTCCGACGCGGATGGCCTCGTTCGGGACTTCGACCGGGCGCACGTGGTGGCAGCGTATCGTCCAACCCATCCAACGAATAACGGACAACACGAACGTCAACATCGTGAAGATGGGTGAAGATCTGGTGGCGCTCACCGAGGGCGACCGGCAGCTGCGCGTCGACCAGCGCTCGCTGCGCTCGCTGGGCGCTGTTTCTTACACGCCCGACGAGCTGGACGGCGCCATCGCGAGTGCTCATCCACACTTCGACTTCGAGCGGGGACAAGTCGTTAATTTCGCCACGAAGTTCGGCGCGAGTGGAGTGGTGTCCATCTACGAGCACGCCGCCGACGAGCGAAAACGTAGACTCGTAGGGTCGTGGCGGACTCGCAGCGTCCCGTACGTCCATTCGTTCGGGCTCACGAAGGCGCATGCCATCATTGTCGCACATCCGTTCCTGGTCGAACCGCTCCAGATGTTGTGGTCGAACCGCGGCTACATCGATCACTTCACCTGGCGCCCGCAAGATGGCACCCGCTTGCTCGTGATGGATCGCGCCACCGGAGCGGTCGCGGAGTACGAGACGGACCCCTTCTTCGTGTTCCATACCGTGAACGCCTTCGAGCGCGATGGGGACACGGTCCTCGATGTGCTGGCGTATCCAACCGCGAGCATCGTGGAGGAGCTGCGCGTCGACCGCATGGTCCAGCAGCTGCCGGAACTCCGCCCCACGCTGGTTCGGCTCGTCATGCGGCCCGGTCGGCGCCGTGCCGCGTACGAGACGCTGAGCGATGCCGGCTTCGAATTCCCCTCCACGAACTACCGTCGGGTGAACGGTGAAGACTATCGGTTCGTGTGGGGAGCCGCTGACGGTCCGCAGCCAGATGGCAGCTATGCATCGTCTGTCGTCAAGGTCGATCTCCGGACGGGGTTGTCCCGCTCGTTCTCGGATGGTGAACGTATCTATGGCGAGCCCGTGTTCGTTGCCCGCCCCGGCGGCAAGGACGAGGATGACGGTGTCCTGCTCTCCGTGGGTAGCAGCCAGCGAGCAGAGACCTCGGCGCTCGCGATCATCGACGCCCAGACGATGGCGCTATTAGCCAGCGCCGAAGTGCCGAAAGCTATCCCTCTCGGGTTTCACGGCTCCTTCCTTCGCAGACAGGCCGGAGCACTGATATGACAGGCTCCATCCTTCAGAGGATTGCGGGCGCCGCGGGGCTCCTGCTGCTCGTGGTGGCGGCTTATCTCTGCCTCTGGCCCGTTCCAGCAGAGCCGGTCTCGTGGCAGGCTCCGCAAGCGCCGGGCTTCACCGGAGCTTACGCGCCGAATACCCGCCTTGCCGCGTTGCGCAGAATAGAGACAGGCAATGAGATTGGCCCCGAGCACATTGCCGTCGGCCCCGACGGCAAGCTGTACGCGGCGATGTCGAGCGGCAACCTCCTGCGCATGGATCCTGACGGCGCAAACCAAAAGGTCTTCGCCAATACTGGCGGCCGGGTGCTCGGCTTCGCCTTCGATGCCGAGGGCAGGATGATCGCCGCGGATGCCATGAAGGGCTTGCTTCTCATCGGTGCCGATGCGCGCGTGACCGTGCTGGCCGATCACGTCAGCTCCGGCGATCCGGTCCACTACGCCAACTCCGTCGTCGTCGACCCCAGCGGCATCGTCTATTTCACCGATGCGTCCACGCGCTTCTCTCCCGCGCAGTGGGGTGGCACCTACCAGGCGAGCATCCTGGACATCATGGAGCAATCCGCTACCGGGCGCGTGCTCGCCTACACTCCAGCTACCAAGAGCGTCCGCGTGGTGGCGCACGGTTTCTCGTTCGCCAACGGCGTCGCCCTGTCTGCAGACGGCAAGAGCTTGTTCGTGAGCGAGACGGGCCGCTACCGGATTTGGAAGGTCGACGCCCGTGGAGACAACGTCGACGTCCGAAATGGTCCACAGGCCAAGGTGTTGCTCGATAACTTGCCGGGTTATCCCGACAATCTCATGCGGGGGCGCGATGGTCGTATTTGGGTCGGGCTGTTC
>Ga0247764_1000542_pt1 | contig 13214 bp, 10 predicted proteins | sample UWRJL051202B4_FD_179932 | JGI IMG/M metagenome (GOLD analysis project Ga0247764, IMG submission 179932) | Plant litter microbial communities from Arlington Agricultural Research Station in Wisconsin, United States - UWRJ-L051-202B-4 | ecosystem: Environmental > Terrestrial > Plant litter >...
TCACCACGCGACGCGTGCCACGCACGAGCGCTGCGGCGGCAAGCTCCAGTTGCGCGTCCAGTACTTTGCCGAAATTCGCTGGGTCCGTGGCGGACGCCGTGCCCAACTCAGTCAGGGCCGGCAACTGCGGTCGCGAAGCATCGCTGGGCACTCCGGTCGCTGGCTGCTGCAGCGCGCGCACCGCTTCCAGATGCAGCGCCAGCTTGTCGCGCTGCGCGGGTAGGTCGGCCACGGAGCGGCTGACCTCGAGCAACTCCGTCTCGGTCAAGGCCATGGCTTCTCGTTGGAACGCCGCTGCGTCCGCCACGACATTCCCAGTCTCCATCTTCGTTGGAAAGATCAGCTCTGCGGCGCGGCGCGGATCGGCTTCGGGAGCAACCCAACCACCCTCTTTGATAAGAAACGAATCGGAGCTGAACCCGGAACCGTCCAAGAACGGGCACGCTCCAAGCGCTAACGCTTTCGTGCCGAGCCGCGACGCCACGACGCGATCGATCGAGTCGGCGGCTGCTCCCTCGCTGAACCCGGTGAGGGTGGCGCGGATCGCACCATGATTGTTGGCGCCGTCGTTCATGTACACGCCACGCACGACCGTCACCTGCCCGGAGAAGGGCGCGAGAGGCTCCAGGATGCGACTGGAAGTGGGCGCAGAGCTCGGGTTGAAGAGTTCGTTGGGGACGCCGTGCGGCACGTAGTACACGAAAAGGCGGGCCGGGCGTGGCGCAGCGTCTGCGCTGGCTTGGCCGGTGAGGCGAGCTACCGCCGGCGCCACCGCGCCGAGCGCCAAGGCGCGGAGAAAGAGTCGTCGATTGAACAAGGAGTGATGCATCGGCAGGTCCCACTGGGCGACTGCGAAGGGCGTGCCGTGCGCAATTTCGGGCGAATTCCGGGCTTTGTTCGGCAAATTGTCTCGCGTCGTTCCAGCGTTGTCTCAGACGTTGTCTCAAATCCCGTGGTGTGAGCAGGTGGGTTTGAAGGTCACTCGGCTGGGACTTTCGAGGCTTTGCGGCTCTGTCGGGGCAGCGTCTCGTGGCATGCTCACTGCACAGCGGACGTGAACATGCATCTCGTTGTTTTGCGCGCCGCTCCCCTCTGCCTGTTTCTGATGCTGGGCTGCGCGGCGAAAACGGATGCAGACCCGGAGACGCCTGCGGCGACGATGGGCGGCAACGCCGGCCAGCACGCCTCAGGAGGTACACCGTCCACTGCGGCGGGGGGCACGGCCGGGACCAGCGCGAGCGCAGGCGGCGCCGTGACTTTGGGTGGCTCGACTACAGGAGGGGCGACCTACTCGAGCGGCGGAGCCGCGTCGCTCGGCGGCAGCAGCGCGGGCGGCAGCGCTTCCGGCTTCGCGGAGGTGTTGTCGAGCGCGACCTTCGCTGCACTCTTTCCGAATCGCAACGCACTCTACAGTTACGAAGCATTACGCAGTGCCGCAGCGAAGTACCCTGCTTTCGCCAACACGGGCAGTCTCGAGCAACGTCGGCGTGAAGTCGCAGCGCTGTTGGCCAACGCCGCTCATGAGACCACCGGCGGTTGGGCGGCGGCACCAGGCGGACCCGAAGCGTGGGGACTCTACTTCACTCAGGAAGTTGGCTGCGAAACGGGCGCCTGCACTCAATACTGCGACGCAGCCAACACCGAGTATCCCTGCAAACCAGGCAAGACCTATCACGGTCGCGGGCCAATCCAACTTTCATGGAACTACAACTATGGATTGCTCGCTAAGACGTTGGGCTTGGATCTCCTCGACAATCCCGACTTGGTCACCTCGAACGGCGACATCGCGTTCGAGACGGCGTTGTGGTTTTGGATGACCACGCAGTTGCCAAAGCCGTCGGCACACGACGCCATCTTGGGCAGCTGGCAACCAGCGTCGACGGATCTGCAGGCGAACCGACGTCCCGGCTTCGGCCTGACCGTCAACATCATCAATGGCCGTCTGGAGTGCGGCATGCCCACCGACGATCGCGTTCACGACCGCATGCGGTTCTACCGGCACTTTTGCGGAATCTTGGCCGTCGACCCCGGGGAAAACCTGGAGTGCGCCAACATGACACCTTATTGATGCGCGGCTTCCGTCGTACCGCATCCGTGGACGCTCTCGCCTCCAAGCTTACCCGAGCTCGCCGTGCGCGTGGCCTGCGACACATGGCTTGGCCACTGCTTGCGCTCGGCAGCATCCTCGGCGCGTGCGCCGATCTCGCCGGCATCGAACGGGGCTTCCTGCAACAAGGTGGCGCCGTCTCCGTGGCCGCGGGGGGAGGCGGCAACGGCGGCTCCTGGAGCGCACAGGGCGGCGCCCCGGCGCCGCTCGGAGGCAACCATCACGCGCAAGGCGGCGAGCCACTGGCAGCAGGTGCAGGGAACGGTGGTGCGCCCGCAGAAGGCGGCGACGCTGGTGCTGGAGAAGCGGGCGCACGAATCACGCCTCAAGGCGGACACACCGCAGGTGGCAGCATCGGCTCAGGCGGCGCATCCAATGTCGGTTCAGGCGGCGCCTCCGGAGGCAAAAGCAGCGGCGGGACCTCAGGCGGGACTTCGGGCGGGACGACGCAGCTCTGCCAGGACGGCTTCTGTACCCGTTGCCCGAGCGACTCCGCGTTAGTGGAAGTCGGAAGCTTTTCCTACTGCGTCCAGACGCGCGAGGTGACCAACGCCGAGTACCTGAGCTTCGTTCAGCAACGCGCGGCGGCTTGGCCCGTCGGGCGCCAACCTGCAAGCTGCAGCTTCAACGTCACGTATCAACCGGATCCGGGCTGCGACGGCGACTTGCTCGACAGTGTGAGCGCAGATCGACCCGTGCGCTGCGTGGATTGGTGCGACGCCCACACCTATTGCCGCAGCGTCGGGCTGCACTTGTGCGGCCGCATGGGCGGCACGCCCAATCGCTTGAGCGACGTGGCTGATGTCGAAGCCGACGAATGGTTCGCCGCCTGCACAGGCCCCGATCAGACCGACTATCCCTACGGCGAGGAGTTCGAAGGCAGCACGTGCAACGGCTCCGAGTTTGCACCGAGCGACGCGGGCCCAAAAGCAGCCAGCAAATTGAAAACCTGCGAAGGGGGCTTCACGGGTCTACTCAACATGAGCGGCAACGTCGCCGAATGGAACGACAGCTGTGAAGCCGCTACTGGCTCGAGCGATCGCTGCGCCACCCGAGGCGGTTCCTACCAAGACGGACCGTACGAGCTGCGTTGCGCGGGCAGCAACACGCTGGCTCGTGACACGCAAGCCGAACACGTCGGCTTCCGCTGCTGCGCGGAGCTGCTCGCACAATAGTTACGCCACGGCGTAGCCCGTGCGACCCGCGTCTTCGTACGCCTCGGAACGCAGCGTGGAGTGGAGCTTCTTCAGCGAGCAGTCAGTGAGCAACGAGACCTCCTCGCCAAAGCTTGGATCTGCCTCCGTGTCCGGATAGAAGAATTCTCGAACGCTGCCATCGGCGGGGAACTGTGCCGCATCCAGCTCCCAGTGAATGAACCCATCTTGGTTCATCGGAAGATCTTTGATCAAGATGCGTGAGATCTCTTTTCCTTTCGAGTCGATGACGGCTAGCGCGTCCTTGGCACCACGATACTTGCCGACGTGAACAGAAATAATCAGCTGAGCTGCTGGCTTAAGCACGATGGTGTGCGGAATTGCGGCCTTGACAGAGACCGGCCCGATCGGTTTGTTCTCGAACGTCAGCTCGACGGTGTTGCCTTCTCTGTGCGCGGCCGGACGTCGCGGCTTACTCCAGCGTTGCTCCAAGGTCTGATTCAGGTCCGCGACCTCCCGTATCGAGACGTGTGCCGTTGCCTGCGGGACATCCTCCAACAGCGCGACACCAGCCGCGTTGGTAGTTACCTGAACGAGACCGCCACCCAAGTCGAACGCGAGCGGCACACCTGGAATCGCTTGGCCGGCTTCATCGAGCAGTCGCACATCGAAGAACGTCGTGTCGGGTTCTTTGGGTTGGCGCGGTACAGCCAGCGACGGTAGCTCGATTGGTGGTAGCTGAGCCACGGATTGCACGCTCCGCTCTCTCACGCGCAGCTTTCCTAAGTGCAGCGCCTCTGACAGCGCAACGGCGAGAGCTTGGTCACGCACAGCGTTCTCCGCCCGCGGTGCGTGCCACAGCGCCAAGTCATCCCACCTGCCCAAGGCTCGTAGCAGAACTTCTGCGAAACGCGCAACATCAGGATCGCGCGATTCTAGACCGAAGCGGAAGTCGTGCGCGACTCTCTCCGCGAGCCGAAGCTCTGCTGAGGAAAGGACGGTGAACGAATCCCCGACGCGGAACGAATAGTCTCCGCTCAGAGAGTGAACGAACCAGGAATGATACTCCACGATGCCCTCCCTTTCGGGCGCACCGTGCAGTGCGTTGCGCAAATTCGGCGAGCGAAGCGGAAGCTAGCGCTAGTTCGCGTCCCAGGGTTCGATGGGTGGATTGGCGACATAGCTCCCCCCGCGTTCCCACCAGCCCCAGCAGTAAACAGAAGCGTCGGTTTGCAGCGAACACACGAAGGACTCCGCTGCGGAGAGGGCTTTCGAGCCTGTGATGCCCGGCACACGATAGGGCACCATTTTCGCGGCCACAGGACGGTTGGGGTCGGGCATCCAACACCAGACCTCACCTGCTTCGTTGCGGCCGCACGTCATGCCGTGACTGCTCACCAGTTCGACCAGCTTGCCGGTCCCTTCGATTTCTCGCGGCGCGCGTTCATCGTCAGGCAAGCAGACCGCTTTACCCGACGTGGTGAGGCCACAAAGGTGGCGTACGCCCGCGGCTATTTGTGACAGCGCAGGCCACGCGGTCTGCTGCGTGGGGAGCGAGCCTCGTCCGCTAAACCCTTGAACCACCTGAGAACGCATGTTGTCGGGTAGGCTCCCCCAACAATAGAGTCCACGTGAAACGCTGACCGCACAAGTCCTCGACATGGACAAGGCGATGTCGCGCATTCGTGGGATGTTGAGCACTTGCGTGGGCCGGTAGCACACAGCGGAGGCGAGCGAGCCTTCAGTCCCCTTCGGAATTTGACAGCGCCCCTCACCCGGGCCCTGATAGGTGTTATTCATACCCCAACAGTAGATCTGACCGTATCGTGTCAGTGCGCACGCGTAATCTTGGCCTACTGCGAGCTTGGAAACGTCGCTAATGCCACGCAAGCGAGCGGGCGTGCTGCACTGCTGCTCGAAACGGCAATAGTGAAACCCGTCGATTAGCGGACACCACTTGTCGTCTGCGGGGTCGTCGATGCCGGTGTCCCCATCGATAAACGAGACCCGCGTCCAGGTGCAATCCGACGTCGGGTATATCCGCGAACGCACCCTTCCCCAGCAATACAAGGCCCCAGCGTTGTCCCCAAGACAGCCCTCGCTATGACGATCTTCCTCGTACGGATAGAGAATGAGTCCGCCAGTACCTAGGCGGTTCTTCGCGACCGGGAGCTGAGGGCCCAAGAAACACCGTGTCTCCCCGGCCAGCGTGACGGCACATCGGTTTGACAACCTGTCGATTCGGGGTCCACGATAGGACTGCAGCTGATGTGCCGGGGTGAACAGAATAGGAATGTCTGCCTCATAAGGATCTTTGGGTTGCAACGGAGACGCTGCTTCGGTTGCTGCTGAATTGAGCGACGCAGGCGCGCTCGCCGGCCGATGAGCGGCACCCGCGTCTTCGCCCTTATGTTTGGTCGCAGATCTGCATCCGACCACCACTACAAAACCCAGAACGCTCCGGAGAACGGGAGAGTTCGCGCGTGACATCCTACACGCCCTCCGGGAAGTCAGCGCCCTCCAGGCAGGTATGCAGAAACCCCCTGAAGCCGACTCGTGACGCCGAAGCGCTGCCATTCCTGAACCCGCCAACCACGGACCATTGGTGGACGCAACCGTCCCCAGCGTGTTCTTTCTCGTAAATTTCGATAGACCCCGGTCCCTGAATGAAATGCGCCATGCCTTCCTGAGCGACTCGCCGACTTCGATTGTTCAAGGCGCCAAATCGAAGCTTGCCCGCTATCTCCTCCGCAGTAAGGAAAACGTGAATCGGTTTTCCCCCCGAAGGAGGCGGTCGGCGCGCCAATAGAACCTGCGGCTCAGTGGCGCTGCCATTGTCGCTCACCAAGAACAGCGACGTAGCTGCCGACAAACTTCCCGGTGGCGGCGCTGCCGGGTCACTCGCGGATTGGAACGTCTCCGGAAACTTCAGCTGCGTCGAATGAACCGGGACCGCCACCGCGCTCTTGTAGATCTCACTGCGTCGAAAGTTCGGCTCCGGCATGGCGAGGACGCGCGACCCCAAGCCACTGAGTTGCTTGGCCAGCTGGTGCAGTCGTTGGTTCACGGTAGTTCCGATCAATCGGAGCCGCCGCGTGGAGTTACCCTGAGCCCAGTTCTGCACGTCTCCGCTCATGTTTAACCCATTGAGGCCAGGATCGAACCAATAGAATTCGTCTACAGCTTGGGGCTGTTGCGCCAAGAGCTCCGCCGCAGTGTCGGCGCCGCGGCTGAATCCGCCGAGCGCCACGCGAAAGTTGGGTGGAAGCTCGTCGACTTGCTGATCCACCTCGTCGGCGTGCAACGCGCGACGTAGCGCCAGCATCAACTCGCGAAGATTGGCGCCCGTTGGTACCTTGGCGTCACCACTCGGAACGGGAAGCGCGACGAAGACCGGCTTCTGACTATTCAGCACCTGTTCCAGAAATGCGGCGTTAGGATTGGTCGTGAACCAATCTGCGACCTCCACCGGCTTGTCCGGTTGTTCGCAACGAATGAAGAAGGGCTGGTCTTTGGGCGCAGAGAGCAAATAACGGCGCGCGCTGAACAGGCTTAGCTGCTTCAGATTCTGGTGAAGCTGCGACTTCGGCATCAAAAACACGAAGGCATGTAAGTTTTGTGTGCGCGGCGGCATGTTGCCCGGCGCAAACGCCACCACCCAATACCGCGGGAACCCCACTGTGCACTCGTAAAGGCGCACCTCCATGCCGCTGGGTAACAGGGCATCGCGCAGTTTAGGATCTAGCTGGCCCAGCAGGTTTTGATCCACCGCACGCGCGACGCTCGTCATGGGCAAGAAGCGACAATCCACCCGACACCGTACGCTGCTGCCGCGTCCATCCTTCACGCCCACCTCCACGATGTGGAAAAAGCGCGGGTGCCGTTGCGGGCCGGCGCTGGATCTCGCAAACCGGAGCATTCCGGGCAAGCCGTTCTGCGCCGCCCGATGGGCAAACACCTGCTGGATCGGCGGTATCCAGACCTCGGCTGGAACCTCACTCAATTCTGACGGTTGCTTGAAGTCGACGGTAACCGTCGTCTCGTCAAAACCCACGTCCGTTTCGAATTCGGTGCCGAAGTGCTCCACGGAGCCACGTTCCGACTTCACTTGAATGCGCGCGTTGTGATTCTTCGCCCCCACCAATTCGATCCGCAGGGAGCTCATGGGCCGACCGCAACTTTCGTCATGCGCGGGAGTCGGCTGCCCGCATCCGTCAGTTGCTGATTCTCAGCGCGGCCCGACAAGGATGTTCAGCGCCTCTGGAAAGCGCCGGCTAGACGTCGCTAGCTATCGCGTTGCCTCGGCCGCACCTCAGCGGCATGGTCGGGGCCTCTCGACGCGGAGAGGAGCCTCCGCCACGGGGCGAAAGTGGAACCACCCAAATCATTCGCAACTCCACGAAGGCCACGTCCGATGAGAGACGCGCCCGGACCAGCCCGGACCCTGGACAGAAAAAAGACAGCATGAAACTCCGAACACTTGTGTGGGCCAGCGCCTTGGCGGCGGTGGGTAGCCATTCCCTGTGGGCTTGCTCGAACATCGCCGACGATTGCAGGAGCACGCTGACCTGCCCGGTGGAGAGCAAGGGCGGCAGCGGGGGAGAGGCCGGACACAACGGAGGGGGCATGGACGGCGGCGCCGGCGTTGGCGGTGGATTAGGCGGAGCCACGGCAACCGGCGGCAGCTCCGCGAGCAAGGGCGGTGGCACGTCCAGTGGAGGGGTTACCGGTTCCGTGGGCCCAGGCGGCGCAGCGGGAGAACCCGGCGGCGCCGGAGAAGCGAGCTTCGGCGGGATCGCGGCCACCGGCGGGACCCCGAGCAGCGGCGGAACCCCGGACCGCGGCGGCTCCACAGGCGACGGCGGGACCGTCAGCAACGGCGGCGCGCCGAGCGGCGGCAAAGGCGGAACCACGGGCAGCGGCGGCACCACGAGTCAGTGCGGCAACGGTAAGCTCGAAAGTGAAGGCTGTGACGACGGTAACACCACCGCGGGAGATGGTTGCAGCAAGACGTGCACGGTCGAATCCGGCTGGGCGTGCCCAGGAGGAACGGCGACCTCGCGCTCGGTATGCAACCGCTCGTGTGCGGGAACGCCCGTGATCACGTGCGCGGGCGAAGATTGCTGTGAGAGCCCGCTCGTGACGGGCGGCACCTTCCAACAAGGCGAACCAGATGCATTCGCGTCCACCGTGTCCGACTTCCGACTCGATCGTTATGAAGTAACGGTGGCGCGGTTCCGCAAGTTCGTGAACAACTACGACGCCTGGCGCAGCGCGAATAAGCCCGCGGCGGGGGATGGCGCGAATGTGAATGTCAGTGGGAGCGGGTGGAAATCGGAGTGGGGGAGCAACCTGCCGGCGAGCGCTGCAGGGCTAGTGTCGAACGTCAACTGCTACTCGGGTTACTCGACATTGGTCGACGGCGCGGACGACACGTTGCCTATCAACTGCGTGAACTGGTACGAAGCATTCGCGTTGTGCATCTGGGACGGCGGGCGCTTACCCACCGAGTCGGAGTGGGAATATGCGGCCGCAGGCGGAGATAGCGACTACCTATATCCTTGGGGCGGTACATCGACGACCGGAAGCTGGGAGGTCTACGCAGTCTACGATTGCCTCGGGGACGGTTCCTCAGAGTGCGCCTTCTCGGACATTCTGCCTGTTGGTACAAGGCCAGCGGGACAGGGCCGCTACCTTCAGCGGGACTTGGCCGGCTCGATGTATGAATGGGTCTTAGATCTTCATGCGCCCTATCCCGTCGCCGCGAGCACCAATTACGCCAAAATCGACTCGGGCGACGGCCGGGTGCTGAGGAGTAGCGGTTTCGGCAACCCCGGCTTCACTCTCCGCTCGGCCCACCGCACCACGATAGCCGACCGAGGCACATCATCAGGAATCCGCTGCGCCAGAGCGAAGTAAGCGCGCAGAAGTGGCCTGGAATCGGGTTGCTAGGGCTATCCGTCTGTCGCCGCGATCTTCTCGAGCCACGCTTCTGCCATCTGCTTGGCGCGGCGCTCGCCCCACTTCTTCACCGAGTAACTCGTGGGCGCCGCGCGCCCATCCATGCGTCGGATCCAAGCGGCCCAAACGGTGTACGTTTGCTCACGGCCCTTGCTGTCCATGTAGCTGCGCACGTCTCGGTAAACGCGCCCCGCACTCAGCTCGCGCGGACGCGTTGTGAGCGGCGCTGGCAAACTCTTTAGCAGCTCGTCCCGAAAGCGTTGTGCCTGAAGCAGCGCCGCACGTTTGCCGCCGTGACGACCGTCGGAGAAGAGGCGCGAATGGCACTTGCCGGCGCGGTACACGCGCACGAACCAGCCATGAGAGCGACCGTAGTCGAACCGGACGATGTGGCGAAGCGTCTTCGAGTTGCGAGCCATCTGCTGGGGCGACCAATTACACGATCGGGCGCCCCAGGACCATCCTGGCTTAGTTGCCGATGACTGCTGGACGGGTCTGCTGATTCACTTCGAAGGTGATACCGCTCATTTGCACGGTGCCCTTCGTTTGATCGTCGATTTCGCTCCCAACCTCGAGACGAGAGATCCAGAAGTCTTTCGAATAGCCCTTCGAGTTGACGAGGTAATCGATGAACGGTTTCACGTCCAGCGTGCCGTTGAACTCCCTCTTCGGCCCATCATCGGCGCGATACTGGAAGTACCGCCACCTTCCGTCCGCCCATTGGTCATCCTGAACGACGAGCGTATAGTTCTTGCCGCCGGATGAAACTTTGCTCCCGCTGCCATTCCCCATCGGGGTCGTCGGCCAACGCCCATCTTGCCAACCCCAGAAGGTCATGATTTCGGCGTAAACACCCGGATTTGGGTCGGTAACCGGGTGGCGCTGGGTGACCCAGAACTCGAACGTGATGTTCCAGGAGCCCGCTTTCTCGAACTGAGCAGTCATGTTCTGCACATTGACCGTCATGCTCGTCACATTCTTGATCTGGATGGGGAGCAGGCTAGTCGAGGAGAACTCTGGCGACGTTACGTCCGCGCTCCCGATGCCGAACGGGTGAATGCCGAACTCGATCTGCGGGAAGTCTGGCTTAGACTTGTTCATTCCACCGCACGTGCCGCGATCGAAGGTCCACCCGAACTTCCCATCGTTGTTCAGGAACACGCTCATCGGCGTATTGCAGCCCAAGTCTTCCGATCCCCAATTGTTGTTGAGAACGCGAACCTCACCGAGACGAATGTAATCCTGCGCCTTCGTAACCGTCGTGCCCTTCGTCGCGTTCGCCTTATCCATCGGCGAACCGGCTACGCCCGTCATTCCGCCCGACGCCGCGCCACCGACTCCGCCATTCGCGCTCGTCCCGCCACCAGCAACACTGCTCCCACCACCCGAAGTGCTCCCGCCGGCAGTAGTCGTGCTCCCACCGTTGCTCGATCCACCCGAGACGGTCGTCCCTCCACCTTGACTCGACCCGCCGCCGTTCGTCGTTGTCGCGCCACCGCTCGTGGTCGTGCTGCCGCCAGAGCCGGTGACCGTCGTGCCGCCCGAACCGACGGTGCCGCCCTTCGGCGCACCGCCTGTGCCGCTGCCGCCCGAACCCGTGGCGGGCGTGCCGCCGGCACCGCTGGGAATTGGGTCGACCTTGTCGCTACAGGCGGCGATCAGGGCGAGAGAAGCGAGCGCGGTGAGGAAGGAGGTAGTTCGCAGCATGGGTGTTTCGCAGAGTTAGCCAACTGCCGGCGTGGGATCGAGAAACCAAAGAGGCGAGCGCCTCCGTGAAGGGATGTACCCTCACCGAGGTCAGCGCGCCCGGAGAATAACGGATTGCGACGTCAGATGCAGCGCACATCCGCTCAATTGTGCGTGACTCTACGGCTCTGGCTGCGCTCCGCGTGCAAGAGTGCGTCGAAACTGGAAAATGTGAAACCGATTCCACACGGCACGCGGTTGAGTCACCCGCGCCGCTTAGTCTTCTTCTTCGCCGGGCGCGCGGGCAGGAGGCTGGGCGCCTTGGGCGCTGCGCTCTGTAGGTAGCCGCGGCTCAAGAAGCCGTACATCTGTTGCGTCAAGACTTCCGCCGTCTCCTCGGCGAAGCCGAGCGTGACAGCTTGGTAGAGCAGCTCCTTCAGCGCGCCGATCGTGAGGTACGCGAGCACGCGTGGTTCGCCATCCGCCACGATGCCGAGCGCCTGACCATCCTTGAGGCTCTCGGTGAGAAGCTGCACCACCGCGTCGTAGAAGGTGGAGAGCTTGCGATCGAACGCCGAATCGACGCCCGCCGCGTCGGTCAGCAAGATCTTGGTCATCGCGCGTTCGGCCAAACACGTGCGCAAGATCGCGCGGATATTCTCCAGGACTTGCTCCGAGACGGGTCGCTCCGCATCGTCGGTGATGATGCGCATGATCGCCTGGGTGATCTGAAGCGCGAAGCGATCGATCAGCTCGGAGAAGACGGCGCGCTTGTCGTCGAAGTAGAGGTAGAACGTGCCGCGCGCGACTCCCGCGTCCAACACGATCTCGTCGATCGTCACCTGGTGGTAGCCGCGCTTCGCGAAGACGTCGCGGGCGCTCCGCAGGATTTGTTCGCGCCGTTCGGCCTTCGCCACGGAGCCGCGCTTGGCGGTCGTCATCGGGTCCGGACGATAGTCGAACTCGCGGCTGCCTCACGACGGCTCCGCAACACTTTAGTAAACCCAATTAAACCAAGTTATTTCGAGGACTTAAATCGTTGGCCGTGCAAAAATCCCGCTTCTGCGGTCGCTATCTTCTTGTTTGGCCGAGCGACCAGGTTTAAACACTGACGTCAGCGTCAGTGGGAACTGACGTGGCCAACGAGAGAGAAGGCAGCGCATGAGCGAGCTCGTGATCGGTATGGATGTTGGGTCGACCACGGTGAAGGCGGTGGTGATCGACCCCGGCTCCAAGGCCATCCTGTGGCACGACTATCAGCGTCACAACACGAAGCAGCCTGAGAAGGTGCTCGAGTTCTTGAAGCGTATCCTGGAACACTTCCCGGATCGCAAGCCCGAGAGCTTCCGCATGTTCCTGACGGGCTCCGGCTCAGGACCCCTGGCGCCGCCGACGGGTGGCAAGTTCGTGCAGGAGGTGAACGCGGTCACGATCGCGGTCGAGCACAACCATCCTGACGTGCTCAGCGTGATCGAGCTCGGCGGACAAGACGCCAAGATCATCATGTTCAAAGAGGACAAGAACACCGGCCAGAAGACGGCCGGCACCTCGATGAACGACAAGTGTGCGTCCGGTACGGGCGCCACCATCGACAAGTGCATGATCAAGGTGGGAGCCGAACCCGGCTTCGCCAACAAGCTCAACTTCAACGATCAGAAGCTGCATCACGTCGCTGCCAAGTGCGGCGTGTTCGCGGAGACGGACATCGTCAATCTGATCAAGTCCGGCATCCCGAAGGACGAGGTGCTCAATTCCCTCGCCGACGCGATCGTGCTGCAGAACTTGAGCGTGCTGACGCGCGGCAACACCTTGAAGTCCAAGGTGCTGCTCCTGGGCGGCCCCAACACGTACCTGCCCTTCCTGCGTCAGTGCTGGCAGCAGCGCATCCCGGAGACGTGGCGCGATCGCGGCTACGACTATCCGAAGGACGTGCCAATCGAAGAGCTGATCTTCGTGCCGCAAAACGCGGATCTGTACGCTGCGTTCGGCGCGGCGCTGTTCGGCATCGCGGAGAGCGACGACGCCGGCCACTTCTTGGGCGTCGATAAGTTGGTCGACTTCATTCAAAACGGCCGACGCGCGCGCCTGGGCGAACAAGCGGGACCGCCACTGTCCGCCAACGGCACGGAGACGGACACCTTCGTCGAGGCCTACAAGGTGCCGAAGTTTACGCCGATCCCGCTGACCGCTGGTCAGGTCGTGCGTGGCGTGATCGGCTTGGATGGTGGCTCAACTTCGTCCAAAGCGGTGCTCATCGACGAGCAGGGCGAGATCGTTTATAAGGCGTATCAGCTGTCGAAGGGCAA
>Ga0247764_1000543_pt1 | contig 13211 bp, 12 predicted proteins | sample UWRJL051202B4_FD_179932 | JGI IMG/M metagenome (GOLD analysis project Ga0247764, IMG submission 179932) | Plant litter microbial communities from Arlington Agricultural Research Station in Wisconsin, United States - UWRJ-L051-202B-4 | ecosystem: Environmental > Terrestrial > Plant litter >...
TCCATCATCGTATCACAAGTTCTTCAAAGAATATTTCTCATTGACCAGTGGATACCAGCCGCGAAGGAAATCTTATTTCCCAATTAGGGCCCCGCCCCTTTTGAGTCTGGGAACTTACGAGTACTGCGTAGCCCCCGAAGGAGAGGCAGGGGTGTTCGCATTATTCTGATTCATGGGTTTCAAAGTATGATCCAAGGTTTCACTTAGGTACTCTACATATTTCTCCTACTTTTCAGTTATTGTCAATCTCAGACGCTATAATTCATAGCTCATAATCCTCCAAAGCACCCGTGAAGGGGGTATACATTTCTGCCAAAAGCGGCGAAATTACGAGGGGATGAGGCTCTGAACCGGTGATCATTACATTCCTCAATGGAACAATGAAGGTGGGAAGTGTATGCAAGTCTATGGCCGCGCGTGCATTGAAGAAATCCTTCAAACTCCCTCGAGTGAGTATCTCCTGATCCCATCGGCACCTCACTTCGAGCGTCGTAAGTCGCGGGAGGAGTGTGCTGACGCATGATGTCTTGGAGATAAGACGTCGCATGATGTTATCATTCAGGATTGGCTGCACCCCAATAGCTGAGATGCGGAGGACTATGAGGTGTGCAAGCCTCTCGAATAAAGAGACAAGTTCGCCGTCGTTGGAAGTAGACGAGTTATGCATCTCAAGCGTGCGTAAACTACACTCTGATCTATCCAGCATGCCTATAAGGTCGTAGCACGGGCGTGGGTATGCCCTCCTGCCTCTCGTCTGTCCTCGTTCAATGATGCCAAGCGCTTCAAGCGAGGGGAGTGTGAATTTTCTGAGGAATAAGGAGAGGCTCTGACTCCCATCACCGTTTAAGACGAGCCGGTGGAGGCGGGGGAGTACGATAGTGCGGATGAACAGTGCTTGTGAGCTTTGGGCGTTCACATTCCCCATGAAGGAGCCAGGACGTGGTCTGGAATGAGAGATGATGCAATTCTCGAGAGCCATGCAGTGTCCGAGGATGAGTAGATGTTCAGTGAGCTCGCCAATGATGTTTAAGTGTAGGTATGTCAGCTGGGCGTAGGGAAGAAGAGTGGTGGTGAAGAAACGGGTGGAGAGGTTGGATAGCGTGAGGCATCGGAGAGATGTTAGGTGTCTCAGAGAGACTGAGTCGGGGAATTGTGGCGTTACAGGATAGATTGGCTGGGCTTCGGCCTCGAGAACGTCATAGATCGCCAGCTCCTCCAGGCCGCCCCAGGAACTGCCGTGCTCTTGCTCGTGACTGTCGAAAAGTAATGCAAGCATCTGAGGTCTTAGAGAGACATTCCTCCACCGCTCTTTATCAGGCAATGCTTCCAGGAAGGCCTTCACGCGAGTAATATCAGTACCCAACACCGGACGATCATGGTGGAGCACTACTGAGATAAACCGATCCCCAGAGCGGTTTATCCAAGTATGTGCAATCCCCTGTCCAGCCGTAGTGGAAGTTTCAGATTCGTTAACATTGAGAGAGACCATATCCCAGAGCGCAGGTAGCGAGAGAACTATCCGCCTCCATGCACCGCATACCCAGGAGATGCGAAATATGTCTAGGTAGGCGTAGATGAAGATTCGAGCCCAGATTTCGGGAGGGACAAAATGGATGGTTGAGAGTATTGGATCTGGAGCCCAAAGTTCACATTGAGAGACGTCAGCCGGCGTAGCATCGTCACTGTCGATCAGCGGAACCCGTCGTTGGGTCTCGGAAATTTCAGTATCGACTGGGAGGAGTGGCGAATTGGTGTCGCTGTCAAGAAGTTGATGTATGCTGGCACTCGAGGTCATTCAGGTTCGTTGACTGCGACGGACGTGGCGTGTTAGGAAGAATATAAATTTTCAGCGGATATGTTCACCGACTTTTTATGTGGATACGCGTCCTGCGCTTTGCGTGCCACTCGGGACTCGGCCCTCCCTTTTATGAAGAGCGTGGTCCATTGTGCTATTCCATTATGCTAGGATAAACAAACAAAAAAAGTAGAACCAAAGCGTTGCCCAACCTTTTTTCGGGAATTACTGACGCATGGATACTTGAAGCTTCAATGACCCAAGGTGCTGTAGCTTTATCTTATCCAAGGGTCAGCAAAGACCAAATACGTACAACATCGAGGTGGTGCCCACACTTTGGAATCTGTACAGTGCCTACAGGACACATAAGAAAGGCCATGAATCAGGCTGTTCTAACTGATACTTCGAAGCTTGAACCCTTATATGCGAGGAAGGACAATATTCCAGATCTGATGAAGGACAACGACGCAGGTGAGTGCGGCGTACGCAGAAGTCAAAGCAAGAGAAAAGAGGGGAATAAAATATCAACAATTGTAGTCCCTAGCTGGCTACAGGGAAGAGGATTCGTTCTTGGGCGATTAGGCGTGATACGAGAACGAAGAATCAACTGTTTCAATTTGGCGTAGGTCACGGTGGAACCGTGAGAACGATTCAGATGCATCTTGATTCAATGATTGGAAGCAAAAGTAGGTGTTCAACGTTCAACGTTCAAACGTTCATCAGTGACCCATATCTTCTGGTTATAATATTCGGAGACGCTTAGAGGAGATCTCTGAGGCGAGGTATAACCATGAATGAAGATGGAAGGGACGAAACAATATCCACGGCTGGTAATTTGTTATTTTATCGAGATAAGCGCCCATAGTAACCACTATTAACAAAGGGCATCGATCTTTGACCAATGATAGTGTCAAATTTCCCAACGGGATGCTATTGAGGCTGTTTTATTCAGGTGATAAAGCCATGGATTCGCAACTAGTTCCGTTTGCAAAGTCATACGAGGTGTGTTACATCTGGAATCCTTTGAGGGAAACTTATTCGAAAAGGCCTTCAAATCTAGGAAGCTGTTTTACTGACTCGTGCTGCCTTTCAAAGGCACTTGGACCCAAATGACACCGATATCAACATCTCGCTCAAGTATCCATGCAAGGTTCATGATGGATCGACCGTGTGGGCAGGGTTGCTCGCGACTAAGGACTCCCCCGACGTCTGGAGTCGCTTATTATCGAAAAAATGCGAATTTCTCGAACTTGGGGTTTTCTTGGAGGAATCATACTATGAAAAAACCTCCTCCTCCGGTCCGCCATTAATCGGACTCAAAGGCACCCCTCTCCAAATGTACTTTCATCGTGCGAACGGTTCCACTTGGACTAATGCGCCTCCTATTGCTGCACCTTCAACTTACACAGTGAGTTGCATCAATTATACCGCCATGAAACATAGTCACATTGTGCTATATAGGAGTGTCGAAAGTGCGCACTGTCCTGTGTCAAAGAACTGGGTCTCCCTGATCATCCTGGCCGTCCTTTCCAAGAGATCGCAAAAGGGGTGCACCTTCAGATATATGATTTCTCTTTTTCAAAATTTGTTGAATTCAACCCCTCTGATTACCAAGGATGCGTCAAAAGACATGCGAACTCTAACGATGGTGTTGGCGTCCTCATATCATATCGTCCGTAACGCATTGTCATAATGTATTCAAATCAATTTCAATCATTGTTCCACTCAGGCTGAGTTTGTATGAGGTCCCAACACCTGGAGCTTCGAAGGCAAAGGTGCGGTGGTTTTTTTCAGGCGCCAATCAAACATGTGCACCAATGAAGTGGCGCTGCTGAGCGTCTAAATCACACGAGAAAACCAGCTGACCAAGGATCCACGAATTGTCACAGACACTTAGAAACAAGGAAGACTATGTAAATCCTGCGTGAGATGATGGAGATAAAGAGAGTGCTTGCATATTGGCAGATGGGTGTCATAATCTGCGGCAAGAACCTGCACCGTACTCACTAAATCATTGATTGATGGAGAGCCTAGTGAAGTTTACGACGAAAATTTCAGCAGTGGGAGGCCCAATAGGAGGTGGAATATGACGCATGTGATGTGCTGTACGCATGTTCAATGTCAAACTGAACAGCCCTTGTTCTTCGCTATATCCACCTCGGGAGGAGTCGACCAGTTATCTGGTTCATCTCGAGGTGCGTTATACCTGCCGCACGCTTACCAACATACGCGAGGGCAATGCAGATCCAACAGCTTATTCGTCATCATGTTAATAACTAGATCCAATCTGTCCTCAGTAACCCACCTAGTAAATTTAGTTGACCGAGTTCGAGTAGTATTCTTCTGTGAACGAGACATGTTTGATGGTCTGAGACTTGAGTAAACGGGTTACTAGAGCTTGATGGGACTCGGAATAGTTCAGTGGGGTTCAGCACAGAGATTAGGCTGCAGGCATCTTCCATTCAATCGCTGATCGTAAATTCGAAGAACCCAGAGAATTTTGAACGTTTGAACCTTAATTGGTGTACCGTGTTGGCAGTTCGCATGTTGAGGGGTTTCAAGGACAGCGGCAACATGACAGCTGTAGAGTACGATGCATTTGCGATGCATATGATGTGCCTTCCTTCCTTCCGCGTCGCGCCGGCCCTAAAGTTGAATATGAACTTGAGGGGGCACGACTCACAGAAATCAGCCATTCAGGGCCATTCTGCACGGCTTCGCGTCACCTGGGTTTATATACAGAAGGTTGAGAACGAACTCTGTAGTTCTCATGTCATGGTATGCCTAGATGTCAATCCCGTCCAGTCATAGGCTCACATAGCTCACGCAGCTGCCTATTTACAGCTCAAAGGCTGTTCAAGCACTATATATATATCCAACTTTCTGTGCTTTTGTGCGAATGGCTTTGATTCATGCTAGCCGAACTATCTCTCCTGGTTCTCTGCGTCCTTCGGATAGCCACTGCCTTGTCGAACATCACCATCGACGATCAAGATGAACGTATCAACTATGTACCCAGCTCGAGCTGGCACCGAGTCGAAGGCCGTAACTGGGATATTGGGGGCGGCCATATGTTGTCTGAGAATACAGATGCATATGCAGAGATCACCATGACATGTATGTGCCCAACTTCCTCTTCGACCTCTGGTCTGTGGACTCACATGCGTCTCGTAGTTTCGTCCTTCTACTTCTATTCTGCGCTGTACCCGTATGGGATAATGACTGACATATTCCTGGACGGCATTCTGATTAAAACTGCCGATCTGCAGGACTACGATTCTACAGACGATGGGTCTGGAGGTGGGACAGTAGCATCCGCTATAGTTGCTTCATTCACCGGAACGACCAGCAAGCAGCACACCATTCGGGTTGGTATACCTTCAGGGGAAGATATCCCAGGGTATGCGGTTGTCGATGCCTTCTTGTAAGTGACATCCCTTATGTTATATGCTTCTCTAATTTGTTCCGTAGGTTCACCGTCGACATCTTGGATAGCTCCTCTACGTTATCGTCACCCGGCTCATCCACTTTTTCTACCACGTTTAGCTCACTGAGTCAGTCATCGTCCTCGATCACAGAAAACCCTTCGTCCACATCCTCGAGCCATAGTGACAGCACCGCCGCCGCTGCCGAACGCAAATCCAACCGCCTGGCAATCGCATTAGGCGTCATATGCCCTATTGTTGCTATGCTTCTCCTACTTGTCTTTTGGCTGCTCTGCATCCGCAAGAAGCGCGATAATGCAGCCCAAGCGCCTGTCCACGCGAATAACCCACCCCCTGATGGCCAAGATGGTGGCTATCGAGCAGCCCAAGCCCCGATGGGCGAGGTCGAAATGTACCCACCAGGGGTCGTTGCTGCTGCCCAGGAAATGCACAGAAGGAGCACGCAGAGGAAAGTGCCACCTTCCGCAATTCCAGGACGCAGAGCAACGAGCGTGGTGGATCCGACGTGGATAACAGACAATCCTTCGGCACCAACTGGACGTAGTGGAAGACGAACACGAAGAATGAGCTTTGAAGAGGCTGCGGTAGATGTTGTAGGTGGTCCGCCATCTCGTGGACCTCCTTCCTCGTACGCACCAAATGGCCCAGGTGGTGATGGTCGTTCTATTACTTAGTGGTGATTCTCAACCTTGAATACACCACATGGAAATGCATCCTTCCCACAACTTTGGCCTTCACTCTCTTTTTTTTTTGCAGTTCAATGAAACACCATTTAGTTATTGATTTTACGGAGCATGGTATCAAGAAAGAGTCCGATGCAGCAGAAGTGGCGCGAATATGATTGTTGTGTTATCTTACGACACCTTTTCTGTGAGGTCTTGATTTTTCTCCTCACAGGTCAGACCGTCAAGCGACCCGACGTTCTTTCCAACGCAGACACCAGATGACTGTTGTGCACGAAGGTAGGGCCTTGTGAACAACTATTGCTTTGGTCAACGCAACTATGGTGGCCTTGTGATTGTGCTCAAAGAGTATACGACGCAGATATGCGATGACCAAAGCAGAAGTTGATGAAGTTGATGATTCGGGAACGATGGGTGGATATGTGTCCATTCCAATCTTATATTCTCTGGTCGTTGATTTCCTCTGCTTTGTCACTGAGCCACTACATAGGTTCAAGAAGTCTCGCCAACCTGCCTGAGCTGATGAGAACCGAGGTCGAAAGCCTCTCTGTTCTGGATTTGGATATTCCTCGAAGTCTCGAGGACCAGGAGCTTAAAACGTATTTTTCCTCAAGACCAAGTAGACGTGAAACACCTTCAAATTCGAGGTGCTTGTAAGGTGCCATCGTTTCCCTCCCTCTTCCAGAGCGGCACTGCTGTGTGGGTTCATAGTCCTAAACACCCCTAACCGACTGTCAACTGAGCCCTGATCGTCTTCTCTTCCCTGCTCAAGTCAGAAGCACTGATTCAGATGTACTTAAGCCATGCTTTCACAGTACGCTACACCTCCCACAACCAATCCTACTGCAACCTCTCCTAACTCCAGCTCTTTCCTTTCCTGAAACTGAAACTGAAAGCCTATTCAGTTGGGATCTTGTTCCTGTTCCTGTGCCTGTGCCTAGGTCACTATCAGTAAATACAGTATCAGACAGTATCCGTCAACTATCTATTTTTAGCCTTCTCGTATGATAGGCGCCCACGTCTAGATGTCCCTCGGCAAAGGGTTGGTTCACTGGAATTTTAATTGATCATTAGGTCGCTAATGAGAGGGCGCTGTTCTTTCTTCGGCTTATTTGATTGTTTTGGGAATTATCTCAAGCGGACATGAACGGAGACACAACCTCTGCCACTCCTACAACGACGATACTAGATTGGATTCACATACATTCATGTTGAGCTCGTTACTGCTGGGTTCTTGGGCACTCAGAAAATTAGAAACGTGGTTGACGCCATGAAATGGTTCCCTGCTGCAAATATAAAGGTCGGTTATCAATAACAAGAGATATTCTGCGTGCAAATATGCGGGCAGCTGCTGAGTATTGTGTAATCCCGTTACATGTGTGTACCGTATGTTATGGACAGAGGCGGAAAGATAATGTAGGTACATCAGGCGAGTAACGTTCACCCTACTGCATCATAGAAACCTGCCTTTGGAAATCCTCGTCATAACCGACACATCTCATACTATTCTCAGCTCCTATTTTTTTAAAAAAAAAAAGCGAGTTAGCATCCATTTTCACGCTCCCGGATGCGAACTGTACCTCAAGCCCTTGATTGAATGCGGACCGACGTAAAACCACTTGGATGGCTTTACGCGGACAACAACCCTATGTATCCCCCGTCCACACTTCCGCTAAATGTGCGCAGAAAAAGTGAAGAACAGGCGCACCAGGAGAACTAAGAGCGTGAGGGCTATAGTTAAAGGTCAAGAGCTGGAGGTCGTTCCAACCATGTGTAAACTTTGAACTGAAGGTCGGTCGTCCAGAACGTGTATTCCTACTGAACCTCTCGGAGAACTATTTCCTGTGAAATGTAGACAGCTCGACGGAGTCGACCAAGTCAATAGGGTACGGCGTCGAACCGATGCCAGAAAGCCGGGATTGAATAGTAGCCTCGTCGAGGCGGATTTCTTTCATGACTGGGAATTCAAGCTTCAACTTTTTTAAGTATTAGTCTATTATTGCTCAAGTGTAGCATTGCAACCTTGACATGATTGTCCATCTCCATTTTCCACTCTGGTTCTTCCACCTTCGGTTTCCAAATTGAATCAGCCACATACTTCTCCCTCCAGCGTTGGAACAACGACTTCAAGAATTCAGCGGAGTTTTCTGCTTAATAAAGTAATCTGTGTTGAGTGATAGTTCCAGCATTGAGCCAATTTCTTCGAAAAATGTAATCCCACTATGAGTCTGTTGACGACGTTCGTCAACGGTGTTTCGTTTCTACGCGCAGAGTGAGTTTTATAGTCGGGTAATTGCAAGTCACTCGAGAGGGTATCAGCACGTTCTTTTCCATCTATTATCATTTGGTGAAAATGTTGTTTGGAACGGTGGCTTAGAGAGCTTGCAGTGAAGCGCTTATTGACATATGTGTTGGAAGGAATGTGAAAGAGGTTCCTGAAATCCAACTTCCTCACGGCCACGCGTTCCGTCACGAAACATGCCGTCGTGACGGCTAAACATATCCCAGAGATTGCATTTTAACGGTACACACTGTGATGGAGACAGAGCACACGGGAGAAACGAAAATCGGGACGACAGGCGTACAGAATGGAACTCTATGTAAAAATGAAGGCATGGAATCATATCTAGCGGTCATGAGGCGTCTAAATACATGGAAACAAATAGCGTGAAGAGCGTGAAGAGCGGATCGATACAAAACAAAGTAGACAGATTGGGACGTATGGTAACATGAGAGTGCGTTTGTATGCAGATAAGAGAAAATGGGATTGATGGATGCGATGTGGTAGATGGAAAGGTGACGTAAAATGCGAAGGGTATACTGGAAGGAAGGTGGTGGTCCGGTAAGATTCAACAGTGATTAGAAGTAACCACCGCGAGGTCGAGGAAGAATGGAATTGGCCAAAGTTGAGGCAAAAGCTAGTCGCCCCAGCTCATGATGATCGCGTCAGCATCTTGGAGCTGCAGATTTTTGTACGTGATCTAAGAGCTATCAGATTGACTGCATATCGACATCGATATGAAAAGGACGCACCGCATGACGAGCCTGCTCGGCTGCAATTTCCTCTGACCCACCAACTGCCGCGGTTGGTGTCAAAACATCATCTACATCGCCTTCTAAGCTTGTTGTAGGTTTTGAGCCTGATAGGCCAGATGGTTGCGGTCCTCGTTCCCGAGCCCGACCTCTGGTCCTCGTGTCTGTGTAGCCAACCAACCGCACGTTCAGAATAGGCGTTGGTTTGGGTTGTTCCCTGGTAGGCGACGCAGTCCGTATACTCAAGGAAGGACCAGCATCGTCTACACCAGACTGTGATTGCGGTTGTGCATGAGAGTAGATTTGGGTACTTCGCGATACATTATACGGTTTCTTCCGTCGGTGGTGAGGGAGTTCATGTGTGTTATAAAAATCTGAATATGGGAGATAACCCTGTCCATAATCTTGAGGTTCTCGCGAACCAGAAGCAGAACGAGATACTGATTGCGATTGAGGTTTAGGAAGGACTTGGTTGTGGAGATTGAAGGGGATTGCGGACGCTACATTGACCATTTTCCTTGCGAAGATGATCACGTCAATACTAACGGGAGATTGTGAATGAGGCTTGCAACATACCCTTCTTTCGCTCGAACTATGTGACTCAGTCGTTCTTGAATCTTTCGTTGATTGATTATTACAACGTCCGAACTACAAAAAATTGAGTCATGTTCGACGAAACGGAGACTTAGGAAAACATACTAAACGGTAGGTGGTTCCATGCTTTCACTGGGAATTAGGTGTGTTCTTTCATTATAAGCCTCATGGCTATCGCTTTTGACCTGGGAACAGCAGCAGCAAAAGAGGCTTCTCAGCGCCGCGAAAGCCATGGCTGGGAGAATAGTGGTTTTGGTGGATTCAGAAAATCAATGAGTCCTCCGTCATTGTTGGCTGCTTGTAGTTGTGTGGATGGGACAAATATTGACTCCAGTGGCTATGCATAACAAGTTGGCGCCGCGGCTAGTATCTACACCTCAACAACGACCATGGCCTCTCTCAATTGCATACTGAAATGAACGCGTACGATTTGGCCTTCCAGAACACTCAAAACGAAAATGGAATAACTTAAAGCTTCTTTTCTCCTTACGTATGAAGCTGCCTTCAAGTTTGCTGCGGACGGGTACGTTATCTCGAACTCCGATGACAAAACCGAACAGAAATGAAGTACGCAGTACTGACGAAAGCTTCGTTTCCTAATATACCGAATCTCGACTTTAGATTACTGTAGGATCCTGAACGCGGTGAAAGCCGTTCATCCCTTGCTTTGCATGCCAAGTTGACTGATACCGAGTACAGTTTATAAGCTTACCGGAGGTCTACATCCCGATATCACACTTGGAAGCATAATTAATGGGATCGTCGTTCTATGCGCATGGAGCTGGAAGTCTTGAACTCCTTGTGCTATTTCTGCGCCGGGAATGACGTCTGGAAAATCTGCGTTCGAATCGGAGGGGGTTCTCCGTTCGACGACTCATGCATAAATATAGTCTTGGAGAATCCGACGCCTGCTCCCGTGTCGACTGTCTCAAGCACTTCCGTAGCTGGCCTGAGAATCAAATAATTGGACCCGGATACCGTGGATTGAGGCTCCGGATTACTCGCTTCTTTCTGTATCATATGGTCTCCCAATATTTTCATGGAACAAAGGACGTGCATCATCATGATACCCTCATGGCGCCTCGCAATCCAGTGTTCGCGTCTAATCTTTCTTGCTTTCCCGGTTGAAGAGAAAATAATCGTCGCCGGCTTCTGTGACTGAGTAAAATTGGCCGGGAGGAGACTGGCAAACCGTACTGTGACGCTCTCGTGTATCTCTCGGTAATAACGCAACTACTGCACTGGCGTTTGAAGCTGTAACGATTTAAAGGCTACCGAGTTAGAACGAGTCCTTTGTGTAATTCCGATCTTCTTCGGAGGCTTCGCTAATGCTCGTTGCTTCGATGTATTTGCAGATTTCACATGTGCTACTACTCTCCCAGCGTTTACTTTGTATCTGCCTCTTAAATTTCAAACCACGGAGGCGTCGTGGATCTACCTTCCGTAAATTTCCAATGTGTTTCAACGCTACCTATCTGTCAACCCGCAATCCTGTTATCATTTCAAAAATCCCGCAGCATTGTACAAAGGACCTGTTAGGAAATCGTCTATCAAAAAATCATCTGGCACCAAGATCTATGATTGGGGCTAAATACCTAGTCCTACAGACTCTTATCGATGGGATGCTATTTCCGCTCAATGTCTACGTCTTATGGCTCAGGCGTTTCAGCAACTGATGAGAAATGAAGTTCTCTCACCGTTTGTGCAATCTGTGTTCAGTCACTCTCCGTTGGATTGTAATATAACCCACAAAAGAAACATTCAGTTTCGAAACGTTAACGAATTTGGAGATTTTTGTTATGAATAATGATCTTGGCCCTCGTACTCGTCGACCTGAACTGAATTCCACTACCACCTTCGAGGTCTCCCTGGAGAAGTGACCCACATTCCCGTTGCCGCGAAAGGCAGCACTCCTCCGATTCCCCATTCTACGTAAGGTACAGGAGTTGTGGGCTAGTTAAATCCCTCAGATAGATGCCCGAGGCATCGACATTCATGTGACTTCCTTCTTTTCGCTTCCTTATGGTCGTGCTGGGATCTATGATCCGTCGCACGGGCGACCATCCTCAATCACGTCCCGTAATTGAACGTGCCCCCGCAGGACAAGCACAGGCGTCTTTACTAGCCGTCTTTGGTCTGAGGATATTAGCAAGTTGTCTGCCGCTCCTCATAGCGGTGTCCAGACCTCGTGGTGTGGAGCGTTTCAGCTCTAGCTGGTTGCAATACTTTAAATTCACCAAAGAAATCACAGCTCTCCCGCAGGTCATCGAATAGAGCATTAGATCTCTGTGATGCATATTCCGCGTCATATCCGAAAGTTTTTACGCACAGAGGAGTATGGCTCTACATGAAAAGAAGTTTGATGAACCCCTTCTTGAGCTGAGAAGTATTGATCTGCAAGTTTGTACACAATGATCAGTGATTGCCTCAAAATTGGTGTTGCTTTCGTCCATGGCTCCCATATCGAAAATCCTTCCAGCATAAAGGAAATCAGGTTTTAATGTGGGAATGAAACACTGGGCTTTCAACTTCATCGCACTATAACACCCTGGTTTACACCTCCATTCGTTGCTTGTCGAACCCGATTTGGCAGGCGCCCATCAAGATTGTACAAGTTTGGCGCAGCATTGCGGCGCGCCGTACACACACAGATCGGCTAGATTTCGGGCAAGGTGTCAACTCTCCTACCTCACACGGCCTCTCGTTCATGCTGCAGGTTCGTCCAAGCGCAGCATTCGAGCTCCACGGACTTTGGAATGGTCACATCGCTACAGTACATTGGACACCTCGTTCTGGGAAATTCTGTCGAACTCTGTCGGATGGGTTGTCTCAGTGCTCATCGTCAGCGGCTTGCACGACGCACTAAAGGACCCCCTTGGGGTTCTAGATGTTACACCCAGCTTGTTCATGACATGACAGAGAACCACTAGATATTTCTCATCCTTGCCCGAATTCGTAACGGAGGACAAGCAGCTGAGAAAGGTGTTGAATGCAGAATCCCAATGTGGACTGACTCCGTGATGGATCAGATGAAGTTACCTTCACATTCGACTGCACCACATGGTACCATATACTCTTCCCGCACCATGTGAGCCTCGCGCATTGTGTCCGGCCAATCCTGACAAGTCCTGACACCAGCGGCGAGCGCCCCAGATCTCTGATCCATTTGCATGAGGTTCTTTCTGCAGCGTTCCTGAGCCTGCTAGTTACCGATTCCAGCCGATTCGCCGTCCTTAATTCGACATCATCGTCGCACTTCTTTGTTCCTGCGTCTTTAAATCGAGTACCTTGGCTTCCCAATAATAGCTCAGAAAGTTCATTGGAAATTAAGATGGGTTTCAGCCGTCATCCTCCATCCCAACGAACGCTAGTATCCACAAGTCTACTTGGTTTACTCAAGCACTGGCGCATTTGGATTTATTGAAGCTGGGAGTCACCAAAGGGGCTCACCTTCCCTGCTTGGGAAGTGACTCGAAAGCGAAGGCGGTGCGACGGAGGCAACCCCAGCTTAACTTCGACCGGAACGACAAACCGCCCAATCCTCAATCTTATCAGTCTCTTCCGATACGCATCATCGACAAATATTCTATTTTCGCCACCTCGGGGTGTGATAGCTATAACAGGGAGCTACTCTGGTCTTCCAAACTTCCTCAACCCCAG
>Ga0247764_1000544_pt1 | contig 13204 bp, 19 predicted proteins | sample UWRJL051202B4_FD_179932 | JGI IMG/M metagenome (GOLD analysis project Ga0247764, IMG submission 179932) | Plant litter microbial communities from Arlington Agricultural Research Station in Wisconsin, United States - UWRJ-L051-202B-4 | ecosystem: Environmental > Terrestrial > Plant litter >...
TTCGAAAATTTGCTTTACGGCTGGTTTCCGGCTTTCGTTGGCGGGCTTCTTGTTTGTGATCCGTATCCTGAGTGGAAAAGTTCGATGCGCCTATCGTTGTGAAAATGGCTGTCATGAAGGATCTGCGCTCGAACTTCTTACGAATAAGAAAAGGTTATACAATCAATACCTAGATTCTCGGGTCCTAAGTTGTCGATCTGAGGCAGCTGATCGCCTTGTCACAGACGAGGTACGTACAAGCTGAGCATACCTAGCAGTTTCCTTCGTTCAACAGGTATGGCACCGTAAGACCTACATATGTATCGCTATACGTTTCCGATCATAGCGTACCATTTATTTCTCGCCAAAGTATATGCCAAGAATATTTACTATGTGATTATTTAAGACGAGACAATCAGATGGTCAAATTAGGCGCCCAAGTGCTTTGTGATTGTATATGATATTCTCTAAACCGCTTCCCAGCAAATTTGACAGCGGCTTCCACCGCTATAATGAATGATGGGTGGCGCAGATGTCTAGTACTACCCTAGTATGCGAACAGGAGGCAACTAATGGTGAGTCAGAAACTTAAGTCCTGCATATACGATATCCCTGTATCTCAACATTTATGGCATTGTCGGGTGTCAGTCTGCAAATATATGGATGTCCAGAGGAATAACAGGACCCCCGAAAACCCCCTAAGAGGTACCTTCCAGGAAATGGGTCAAATATCCGGACAGAAATTTTGCCCTTTTTGGAGGTTTTTATCCGGATTATGACAGGTACCCCGTATTTTTTCGATTTTATCCGGATTACGACAGGTACATAGGTAAAAATCCAAAAATTTCCTCTGAAAAATCAAAATTTCGCCCCTCGCTGCGGTCTCGCCATGTATTCAGAGCTCCCCGTCGTATTCTACATCTCAAAATCACCATGTTTTCTGCCTTTCAGAGCCCTGACAGCCTTGCTCACTTTTTTTGTATTCCAGTGTTTGAAAAAGGTTGTAGTCTTCTCTATAAACGAGCTAAAGAGCAACCCTGATGTCTACGAAGGAAGAATTTGGAAGAACACACTTGCAGTGTGGACGAACCTATTGATGGGTCAATTGAATTGAGGCCATGGGGAATTTGGCGCGAAGATGCCGCTGCCAGTAGCTTATGTCGTCACAAAAATTGTAACAAATTCCGTTATTGAACATATTTACCTCTAATTCGGATGGAAATTCTGGGGGAAAAAATGGCGCCTGCCGCGGGCTGTGGACAGGTTTGGGTGCCCCTGTGGCAAAAATCGGTTTGCGAACCCTAGCAGGAGCGCGGCCAGGCCGGAAATTTTTATCCGGACGGCGCAGGTACCTTCAGTGACCCGAGGCTCGTTATCCGGACTGTGGAAATGACCTACCCACCAAAATTTCAGGGTTTCTATCCGGATTGACAGGTACCTCAGGCCAAATTTCGCCAATTTTATCCGGACTATGCAGGTACCTCATAGGGAGCTTTCGGGGGTCCTGGAATAACTCGTTTGTTGTCACTGTCAATCTGCGCTGGCATGCCCTGATGAGGCTGAGACGTGGACTTAGTGCTTCTGGGTTGTATTCGGCCCTGCCAGTGTTCAGTGAACAGAAAATATAGGTTTACATCCCCAGACACAGCCTGGCTCAACTGTCCATGGGTTCTCACTGCCAACCGGTACTGGTAATCGACGTTTAACCTCCGCTCTGTCTTGAAGGCCTCAGATTATGGCCTGAATAGTGTTGCTGTTCCCAGGAGCCGCAGCGCTGTCAATTCAGTCGGTAGTTCGTGGTGCACGAAATAACGAGCAATCTACAGAGGCGCAGTCGCCGAGTGACGTGTTAGGCCTACTTTCAGACAGACATCTACATATCAATTGGTCCATCATTGCTTGAGAGGTGGTGGACACGTTATGGACACGTCGCCTCCGAGTCTAAACCACACGGACTCGGAGATGACCAATACACTCGATCTTATAAGAAAGAGGCGAGAAATTTGTGGAGAGCATAAGAAAACCAATCTCACGGACCGTTCCGAGTCACATCGCAATAAGATAAGACAGAGCAACCTCGACGAAGAAAGGCGCTCTGCGCCTCCACCTCTGCAATCATACCCCATGCAACCATCCATTCGTCCCCCAGGCACGGCAGGTAGTCCTGAACCAGGAAATATGGTCATCAACCCGTTCGTTGATGTCAAAATAAATATCCAGATGAGTCGAGGTGCGAGCTTTTACTTTGCTGCCTTGCTAGTGGGTCATGCACATTGTTAGAGGTTTGATTAAATTAAGATGATTTCTTGCACAGTTTGCGCTTTCTTTTGCGCTATACAAGATATTTGCCTGGGGAGATCTTTGCATCCCATTTGTCATTGCGCTCGTCGGTTATCTGATCCTAGCTCCAATCGACAAGAACAAACTCCGTGGCTCGTCTAAAGCAAGGCCGCTGGCACTCTGGGTCGCGAGATTGTTGGCAGCTGTCGGGTTGTTGCTCGTATTAGGAGGCGCTATCGGCTTTACAAGAGTGGTGAGTCTGCTCGTACTTAGTAATGACCATAACACTCTGACATTTACCCGTAGCTGATACTCTATGCACGGCCAAAAGACGATAGATATATTCCCCCAGGGAAACTTCGTGATTGCCTGGTGGGACTTGGAGGAAGGGATCCGCCGCCCAATGAAGCGTGTATTAGTACCGGTTAGATTTAGAAATGGGCACAGACACTCAGGAATTTGAGGTGCCCAATCTGTTTCATTGAAGTTTCAGCGACTTGAGTTTGGTCAGCTTCGGCTGCTTGACTTTCTTCAGCGTTTGTCACTCTCTAGCTATCGAGCTCATCATAATTCGACTAAATCGCTCAGATTCGCCACTCTTTGCCCACCGCGCATCAAGGCATAGACGGTTCTATAAGAGTTGTACCAGTAGCCGTCGCAACGCAGGTGTAGTCATTGAAAGCACTCTACTCGGACTCTAATTCTATGATGGTTGTTTTCGTTGCATATCCGAATGAAGGATCTGCGATCAATTTCTTTTAGGTAAAAATATGTTATAAGATTTATACTAGATCCTGGAGTCGTAAGTCGACCCAACAGAGCTAATCACTTTGCCATTAAGCAGGTACACTGAGCCTGAGTATACCGGGCAGCATCCATTCATCTAGCTTTGCGCTTGCTCTTTACCCGATGCAGCAGGGTATAGACAGCTCTACAAGTACAAGATCCTGGATGGTGCGCTCCATCCATGAAGATGAATTTAAAGTCCGCGGCGACTTATAGACAGATACTAAGGGTCGCGAGTCGCGACTTGATACTTAGACCGAAAGGCCTCAGACTTGGTGAAATTTACAACAACCCAACTATCTGGGGGATAAGGGTGATTATGATGTGCACAGATGAGGGTGGCCAATTTGTACAGTAAGGTGTAGGGTACGCTTCAGGTAAATGCGGTGTGGAACTTAATCTGCTCAAATCCAGTTTCCCCGACTGCGAGAGTCTAATGAGTATGACATTCGGTTAGAAAAATGACAGCCGTTTATGACCGACAAAGCAGTGAACACATATCCGGGGGTGGAAGTAAGTACCGCCAACTGTCGTGCCTCGTATGAGTGATACAACCGAGTTGCTATTGAGGGGAATGGAAACTTGCCTTCTCTTTTTTTTTTTGATCGCCGATTAGACATGTTGCGCAAAACCCTCAAACGATGTGCACTCGGCCCCTCTGTCAAGTTGCGTTAACGGCCTTGACACCAAATGCACAAAGCAAGATGTGAAGCAATGGTGCAACAACTCGGACACATTGGCCGGACGGCAGCTGTTTACATTGATGCATATTGATGGGTGATTGAGCGTTTGCAGTCGATTTGATCCTCAACGTTTTGCATGACGTGCATCGGGGCGACTACCTCCATCCGCATGAAGGTACCCAACCAAAAGCTCCACCAATGCAGATATTTCTGAACGAACAAAGCAAGACTGTCTGGCGTGCATCAAGTCAGGCCTTTGGAAATTTTAGGAGCGAGACGGGCATGGATGCCGAGCTTGAGGCTAAGTATATCTGGTGTGAGGCACTGATGTCTGCTGCGAATTGAGGAGACCAGGGCTCGGCCAACTTGAACATGGCTGATACATACATCGTGCACTAGCTTATTGGGCCTGCTTGGTTTATAGCTTCAGTCCGATCTCACAGGTGTTGATACACGTCTACTCGTTGATTGTTGATGGAACTAGCTTGACCTTGTTTATTCAACTCCATTATTAGCTAATGTGCTCCAAGAAGCGCCCGGAGTTGGTCTGGCCGCCTGGGAGTGCGGCTCTAGAGATAGTCGTGTTTAGCAGGAAAGACTTGTACCTAGCAGCCGTCACAACGCAGGCAGCAGGCGGTTGTAAATCTCAAGCGCCGAAATAACCCCACACTCTAATTCCATGGTGGCTGATCTTCGTTGCAAATCCATCAAGGATTTACGCTCACACTTCTTACGAGTGAGAGGGGGTTATACGGTCGATCTTGGAGTTGTGAGCAGTTACTCCGACACTGACCTTGTCGTACTTGTAGATCAGCTGAGCATACCTGGCAGTTTCATTCCATCTAGCCTTTTCTTCAGGTTATCATGATGGGTGTTTCAGGCGTAGATAGGTACGACTATCTTCTGATTTTAGTGTTCACACGTCGATTTCTCCCCGAGGTGTCTGCCATGAACACTTGCTACAGTATATGATTGTTTGAGAACAGACATTAAGATGGATTAATTAGGCGCTCAGGAGTCTTCTGATGGTATGTGTCGCCACTGGGATTTCCTCCACCGGCTTTGACAGGCATGATACTTGATTGAGAAGTTTATGACTGATGGATAATGGCGAAATCGTCTAATACCTTAGCCGAACTGGTGGCAATCCGCATAGATGCCCCAAAATGTAAGTGTTGTACACCCCATACTACCTAAATCTCGTTACCGACTGCCAGTGACGTGTAAATTCTAGATATATGTATATATTCAAAGGGAGAATTCGTTTGTTTAAATTACAGCCCTGTGGCATGTCCTGAGAGAAGAGGTTGACATATCCGGGTCCCTCTCGGATTTGACGAAGATCAGTGTACAGACAATGTCAGTTGGAAATTTCCCTGACTTGAACGATAGGTTATAGGTACCTAGTTTGTTTGATTTAATTCCATCAACTTAGGTCGGTCAGCGTTGAGTACTTGGAGTCTCGACAGCTCATACCGTCAGTTTTCCGAGCTCCTCAATGCGTTTCCACCAAACGTCAGAGCCGCAGCTCTTTCTGACAGCGCAGCATTGGCACGCACGATTCCACAAGAGTTTGGATCGTGTGGTTCATCCTGGTTCATCGTCAAGACAAATTTGAAGTCCGCGATGACCTGTCCTCTTGGCCATCAAATCGTTTCGGAATATCTGAATTAGGGAATGAACACAATAAGACATGGCTGAGACCCAGGGTCGCGGCGTGACTTAATGAAAATTACAACAACCCGACCTAGAGGGGATGATATGACACTCCGATTACGTTTCCAATCGAGGGTGTAAGGTACGAAGTAACGGTGGGGTGTCCAAGAACAAGGAGGCGAACTTCAAGTAAATATATTATCGCTACAATGGTGGTAGATTCGCTCACACTTCAGTTTCCCTGGCGAAATTCTGAAGCGCATGTCATTCATTTGGAAAATGGCAGCAATTCATGACCGACAAAGCAATGAAAAAGTATCTGCCTCCGACGAGTGATATAGTTGAGGACAATGAAGTGAACATTGACTTTTTCAGGCTCCAAGATAATTTTGATCACTCATTGGAGGTAGAGCCGTCGCACAAGGTCCTCACTGATGTGCATTTGGTCCCCTCTGTCAAGCCGCCTTGACGACCACGGAATGCACAAGTGACAAAGCAAGATAGGGAGAAAGAAGGTGCTTGGACAGCAACGGTACCGCTGAAATGCTGGTCCTCAGCGTTCTGCATGAAGTGCATCAGTGTACTGTAACTACCTCCATCCGCATGAAGGCAAGAGCTCCACCAACGGCACGTATATTTCTGAACAAGCAAATACACAAGTCAGGCCTTTATAAATTTCAGCAGCCATGAACGCCGCAATTGAATTCGAAGACATCCATGAGCGTACATTGACGCCTGTTCGGGTGAGGAGACCCGGGCTCGGTCAACGAGGCTGAACTGATGCTTACATTGTTCACCAGTTGTGATTGATTATCGATGGAACTAGTTGACCCTTGTTGGCGACGGGTTTATGCAGCTCCTGCATCAACAAAGCGCCCAACATTGACCAGGAATGGTGGAGTTTGGATAGCCGTAGTAAGAAGCAGGCGGATCCAAAATTTCAAGCGCCGCCACGCAACTCCCTAACTCTATTTCGCCCCGTGAGTCCGTTTTTGCATATTACTACTGATTCCATGTCTATTTTTTCTAGAAATACTCAACGGTCAACTTGAAGGAGAAATCTTACTAATAGCTGTTACGACAAGACTGATACCCGTCTGGATGACCTCCTTGGGTTAAGCTCCTTGTCAGTCACAAGGTCGAGCAGACGTTTCGGGAGCTTCGAAAGTGCGTTATCTCAAACTCGTCTGCGTACTAGTCCATCGCGCTGATTCACTCATGTTTATCTAGATTCTAACATCGAATTTCGGGAGAACCTTACCTTAATCGAGCACGACCACGAGCTATACTTATCCGACAAGAAGCAGAACTGAACTGAGAACTATGGAGCTTCGATTTAATCGGCTGGTACTTTTAAGCTATTAATACGTGGCATTAGATCCTTTTTAATGGACGGATCCGTTTTCTGTTATCTCTTCCTGTGGTTGCCCTCCTCTCTGCGAGCACCCAAGAAACATGTCGGAACACCAAGAGAAGATTGACTACCATGGTGGTAGCAGTGATGCTGGATCTCAAGTCGCCATCTACGAGCGCCCGAAAGGCCTCAAGGGCTTCTACTACCATCCTATCACCCAAGTAGTCATGCTGGGATTCGTATGCTTCATGGGCCCAGGTACGTTTGACCAAGCGATGGCGAGCAAATATGATAATCAACATTCTCAAAGGACTGTTCAATGCCCTCAACGGTTTGGGTGCAGGAGGGCAGGTTGATGCTACAACGGGTGCAAATGCAAATACCGCACTTTACGCTACGTTTGCTGCAGGTGCATTCTTCTCGGGGTATGCGCCCACCCTCAGCTAGTAGAAAATCTGACCTCTGATGTCTCTACTCAGCTCGGTCAATAACATGATCGGATCTCGACTTACACTACTCCTGGGCACGACTGGTTACTCCCTATATATCGGTGCATTCCTGTATGTTTCTATATCTCATCGAATATCATCTATACGCTGATCTGGGAACTTTAGTGCAATGAACATCCACCCCAAGGCCGGGGCTTTTGTCATTGCTGCAGGAGCCATCCTTGGTATTTGCGCTGGTCTCTTGTGGACCGCTCAAGGTTCATTGATGTTGGCATACCCAACTGAAAGCCAGAAGGGTAAATTCATTGGTATCTTCTGGGCCATCTTCAACTTGGGCGCTGTCGTTGGTGCGTGTGTTTCTTTGGGGCAGAATTTCCATTCTACGGTCAGAATCTCAGTTGTCTCAACCCTGTAATTGGCTGATCAACTTTTGTATTCACAGGCAAACTCCGTCGGCAATGGCACCTATGTTGGTCGACCGGTCAATGTCGTTCACGCCTATTCTGACTCGAGTCTAATCTTTAGATCGGCTTCCTCATCCTCACTTTGATCGGTGTCACAATTCCTATGTGTATGGCCGACCCAAACAAGATGATTCGCACCGATGGAACCAAAGTTGCTACCGAGAGACATCCATCCTGGAAGGTAGAATTAATGGGACTCTGGTTGACGCTTGTTAGCGATCCAATGGTCATCCTTCTTTTCCCCATGTTCCTGGCTTCGAATTGGTTCTATACTTGGCGTAAGCGTCTTATCTTATTTCTGAAGTGTTTCATATAATCAAAGAACTTTATTTAGAATTCAACGATTATAACAATGCAATCTTCAACATCCGCGCTCGTTCACTGAACAACTTGGTCTACTGGCTCTCACAGATTGTGGGGTCAATTGTCATTGGAGCTCTTCTTGATAAGGATGCCATTTCCCGTCGCGTGCGCGCATTCAGCGGTTGGGTTGTCCTCTTTGTCATGGTCTTTGTCGTCCACATTTGGGCCTACTTTTATCAGAAGTGCGCAGTCCCCCGCTTTTTAGAATTCATAACTAACCTCCAGATTAGGCAATACACCCGAGCAACTTATCCTCCAGACGCTCCTAAGATTGATATCTACGATCATGGCTACGCTGGAAGAATCTGGATGTACATCTTTTGTGGCCTCCTCGACGCGATGTGGCAGACGACCGCGTATTGGCTCATGGGTGCGATGTCGAATGACCCTGCCAAGTTGGCTCACTTTACAGGTTTCTGTAAGTCAATTCTGATTTTAGCTACCTCGGGTGCATTGGTGTATTGACGATAAAAATCAGATAAATCCATTCAATCGGCAGGTGGTGCAGGCGCGTGGAGACTGGACGCTGTGAAAACACCGTGCGTGTCTATACATATCCTATCACGACTTTATCTGACATCCTACTATCTTTCACCTGACAGATTCATGAATATCTTTATCTCCACTTGGGTATTGCTCGTGGCGGGACTTGTGTTCACTCTTCCCATGATCCATCTGCGTGTGAAGAATCATACTGAGCTCGCTGATGAGACCCTGTAAGCGACCCACCTATATTCAACTTATCTAATCGTGTGCTTCGAAAATATGCTGATTTTCTTTTATCATTAGGATGCGCATGGATGACTCCGGTCATATAATCGATGCCGATCAAGTTGCAGCTAAGAAAGAAGGCACGGCCGAGAAGTAGAGCCTCGATAACGAACATCAACGACAATCCTACGATATCTGAGGATGAATTTGAATTTGACATTGTAATGATTTTGGGTTGGTCTCGGGTACAAATGTGCTCAGCAGAAAATATTCCCTAGAGGTTGACGTGAAATTCCCTATGGAGGACACGACCGAACGACAGACTGATATGTTACCTCAGTGCTCACCCAAGGCGCGACGATCTTTCGCTGAATTGAGATGGTTGGTTGGACAATGGAAATCGAGGGAGACTGTCCTTTTGAGGCACGTGCCGGTGTGCTTCAAGCACTTGATGGAGTAAAGCGAGATAGAAGCCAAAAAGTGGACATGCGTGAAACCCGTCGTACTTCATGCATTTCTAAACATATACTCACTGGTAAAGCCTGGCAGCGAGAAATTTGACATTCATTGAACACCTCACTCGCTCATTTAATGATCGTTTGAGCTGCTGGGAGGGTTTTCTGGTAGGGAACTTACCAACACAAGTCTTTCAAGCATTTGAAGGCGCTAATAGCGTATGTAGAAGATTCTGAATTGTATAACAACGCGAGTTGGTTCAAACTCAGCGACACCAGGACCATGTGCTCTAGTGGTTGCTTCTTCTATATCCCAACGATGGTTCCGTCCAGCTGTCTGCATCATTCTGGAGATACCCATATGATATTCCTGTCCGACCCCATGTTGAGATGCTCAAGCTAGATGGCTATATATGCAGACCCGAACAGAACAATGCTTTGGTTCCTTTTGCTGCTGCTGCACCTCCTCCAAGCTTGCCCCTCCAAGCTTCTAGCTTTGCGATCCAGCTATGTCCGAACCAGTTGTCGAACACGAGAAAGGATATCGAAGTGGCGGCAGCGATGACTCTGACTCACAGGAGGCTGTTTTTGAACGCCCCAAGGGTTTCAAAGGCTTGTACTCGCATCCTGTCACTCAGGTGAGTGTTGTTCGGCTTTTATTTCACTGGTCTGGCTCAAGTTTAGTAGACGGTAATGCTCGGTCTGGTCTGCTTTATGTGCCCGGGTCTTTTCAACGCCTTGAACGGTCTCGGTGGTGGAGGACAAGTCGACCCCAAAACAAGCGCCAATTCCAACTCGGCCTTGTATGCGACCTTTGCCGTCTCAGCCTTCTTTGCTGGGTAAGTGTTGATAGGATTGTGAGGCCTATAATGTTTCTCAATGTTTCTACAGGTCTATCAACAACTGGTTGGGTTCGCGTTTGACCCTCCTTGTTGGAACCTCCGGCTATGCGCTTTACGTCGGCTCATATCTGTAAGACTTTGTAGACAACGTGTTCTCAGCATTCTGACGTTCATTTCGTTTACAGTGCAATGAATATCCACCCTAACGCTGGTGGCTTCGTAATTGCTGCTGGTGTCATTCTTGGAATTTGCGCAGGCCTTCTCTGGACAGCACAGGGCTCGCTGATGCTTTCTTATCCAACTGAAATCCAGAAAGGGAGGTTTATCAGTATCTTCTGGGGCATCTTTAACCTGGGAGGTGTTGTCGGCGCGTCTGTGTCTCTGGCTCTCAACTTTCACTCCGAGGTGAGTGTCGCTGTTATACATATTCGATTGCGACTCACACTACATAGGCTAATGCAGGTACGAATATTAATTCGTGACACAAGGACGAATACTGATGCAGATGAAATGCAGTTGGAAATGGCACTTATGTACGTTATCTCGTCTCCAGAGCTACTGGTGCTGTGTGTATTAAGTGACTGTAGATTGCCTTCCTCATTCTCACTATGATCGGTGTCACCCTCCCTCTCATGATGGTAGACCCCAGGGACATGATCCGTACTGACGGCACCAAAGTTACCGCTCCTCGACACCCATCTTGGAAAGTAGAGCTCTACGGCCTTTGGGTTGCGGTTCGGGACGACCCCTACATCATCATGCTCTTTCCCATGTTCTTGGCATCCAACTGGTTCTACACCTGGCGTCAGTACTGCATGCTACCATTCTTATGAAGGCGTACTCATAACCATGGTAGAATTCAATGACTTCAACGGCGCCATTTTCAACATCCGTGCTCGTTCGCTCAACAATGTGGTCTATTGGACTTCTCAGATCATTGGGTCGATCCTGATCGGTTTCCTCCTCGACCAAAAGAAGCTAGGTCGTCGTTTGCGTGCATTCTCGGGATGGGGTGTGCTCTTTGCCATGGTCTGGGTTGTTCACATCTGGGCTTACTTTTACCAGAAGCATGTCGCCCCCTTCGTCATTCATGTTTTCTCCGCTAAAAACATTTATTTAGGGACTATACCCGTGCCACTTACCCACCAAAAGCCAGGAGAATCGACATCTATGATGATGGTTACATCGCCAAGATATGGTTCTACTTTTTCTGTGGAATCTTAGACGCCATGTGGCAAATTACTGCCTACTGGATCATGGGAGCCATGTCGAACGATCCTGCCAAACTCGCACACTTCACTGGGTTATGTAAGTGTTCACTACTGCACACTTCTAAAGGGTGACTGTTCACTGATTTCGCCTAGACAAAGCCATTCAATCCGCGGGTGCTGCTGGCATCTGGCGCGGTGATGGTTCTGGAGTTCCGTTAGTATAGTTTCATTGGTCATCACTATACCCAAAACTAATCATCTGTGCAGGTTCATGAACATCTTCATCTCGACCTGGGTTCTGCTCGTTGTGGGCCTGTTGTTTGCTCTTCCCATGCTTCACCTTCGTGTTAAGGAAACTACCGATATTGCCGATGAGACTCTGTAAGGCTTTTCTTCTTGAATGTGACCTTGCTAATCTGATTACAGGGCTCGCATGGATGACTCTGGCCAGATCCACGCCGCTGAGGAGCTCAAAGGCGCACCACATGCCCCAGGCGCAACGGCATGAGAGATATGATACCCATCGTTCTTTATGACCTAACGTAAATACGAATTTCGGTAGAAACTTAGCTACGAAGAAATTTAGCCACGAAATCCCAATATTTTCACCACTTTGGCTGCAGATTTCTAGGTCGTCACGCCACCGTGACACCGCGACATGGCTTCGTCGCCACCACCATTATCACCACCGTCCTCGGTGATATCCTCGCCAGATACTTCCGGTCAGGAAGGAACCGCTGATGCTCTTCCTCGTTTGCGTGCTCTGCTTCAACAGATCCTTCGCATAACGATTACAGACGGACGTGTTTTCATCGGAACGTTCGCCGGCACCGACAAACCGCTCAACATAATTCTAATCAATGCAGAGGAATATCGAATTGGCCCTGGGCAGAATTCTGACGGGAGATACGTGGGCCAAGTGATGTTCCCATGGAAGGTGGTGGTCAAAGTGGAAGCCCATGTGAGAGAAAAAGTGGACAAGAAAGGCTCTTTAAATTCCATGTATATCTGATTAGTAAGTCTTTGGATTGGTGTGTCATAGGTTTTGACATTCATAAGTACAGTGATCTCTTCATCCCGCCACTGTGAACGAGCGGAATGGTCTCCTACAGTGCGCGCATCTGCTCATGTAGCTTGAGTCGCTTGCAAGAGTTCTCAAGTGCTATCATGATTGCTGGAGCAGAGATCATCGATCCCAAATGACAATTTCACAATCGATCCTGAAAGCTGAGCGCTGAGCCTTTGATATCAGAACTTGTGACCACAAACAAGCTAGGGCATCCACAGAAGGTGTTACGATCAAGAAATGACACTCGATTAATGGATATATAAGCCAAACGTGAAGCCGCCCATGAAGGGTGCTGTCATTTACTGGAACCGCTGACTCAGAGAGCGTATATAACCTACAGAGATCGCTCCCAGATTCCCCAAACAATATGCCTTCCCCAGCCCGCCAACTTGTTGACCTTATCTCTGCGTCACTCTCGACTCTCGAACAATCTTGTGCAACTAAAGGATTGGAGATACCCGACTTGCATGCTGCTTTTAACCCAGCGTCCGAGGCTTTCAGAGATGATCCTGCTGCTGCTGAGGCTGCCAACTTGATCACGGCAGCTGCTCTTCAGTTGGCGGCTATCATTAGTCCTCCCCAAAACTCTCTGTATGAGATCATTGGAGCGGTATGCTCTGGAAAGTCCTTAATTCGTCCCTCCTTAGTACTGACGGTTTTCTTAGCCTTTCACGGCTGCCGCTGCCCGTATCTGTATCGAATCGAACGTAACCGAAATTCTTCGAGAAGGGGGTCCCAATGTACAGCAATTGCTTTGATGAATTCGCCAAAGAAATCACTTACAGACGTTCGTAGGGCGTTCACATGAATGAGATCGCTGCAAAAAGCGGCCAGGAGCCACAAAAGATTGGTACGAAAATATGCTTGCATCAGAGAACACCTCTAAATTCCCTCACTAGCTC
>Ga0247764_1000546_pt1 | contig 13183 bp, 12 predicted proteins | sample UWRJL051202B4_FD_179932 | JGI IMG/M metagenome (GOLD analysis project Ga0247764, IMG submission 179932) | Plant litter microbial communities from Arlington Agricultural Research Station in Wisconsin, United States - UWRJ-L051-202B-4 | ecosystem: Environmental > Terrestrial > Plant litter >...
GCCCGCCGCACGCCCGCCAGGATACATCGCTGAGTCTCGCGACGCCCTGCAATTTGCGCGTCGAGCGAGCGGTTCAAATCTGTCGAGTGCGCTTGGCGTCCGCGGCAGAGAGCGCTTGACGGAAGAATTCCGACGAGCTTGCTAGCTGCTCGACGTAGCCGCGCACATCGCGCTGCGCAGCTTGCGCTAACTCGGCGAAAGGCAGGATGTGTTCGGCCGGCACGTAACGGAACGTGAAATTGATGCGACGCGTGTGAAAGCCATCGATCTGCGGCGGTAACTCGGTGTGCAGCTTGTCATCGACGCGCTGAACGCGGTGTAGCGCTCGATCCTTGAGCAAAGGGCCGCCAAAGATTTGCAGGCTCGAATCATCGAGCCACTGGGACAGCAGGGGCCGAGCGGCCTCGCCACTGCGGTGGGGCTCTACGAACTGCAACAGCGCACGTTCACCGATCGAGAGCGATGCCACCGGGCCTGGTTCGAAGTCGCGGTGCTCGCCGACGCGCGCGACGTCCACGCGCTTGTCCCGCTCCAGGCGGCTGCCATAAAAATTAACTAAACAGGTGTTCAGTTTGAAGCGCGGAGGGATATGCGTCTTAGGGAAGAGTCGCGCGATCCGCGTCTCCACGTCGCGTACCACGCGCGCCAACACTGGCGGGAAGGGCTCCGCGGCGACGCAGCGGTTGTGGATCCCTCGCGGTGGTCGATAGTAGTCCAAACACGCGAACTGCCAGTTGCCGAGCCAGTACACCGGTCGCAGCAGCAGGCGCTGAGTCACGCCCGATGGCAGCGGGCGTTCCGTGGAGTACCGGTGTTCCCAGATCGGGCGCAGAGAGGCCAACCAGCTGAGCAGTTTCCGCTTGTCCGCTGGCTCCAGATAGTTGGTGAAGTAGTGGTGCCCGCTGACAGCTCGGCCTTCGGCTCGAGGCGGTCCTGGCCGACGCAAGCCGGGCGGATTTCCGGCGGGTCTCGGGCCTCGGCGGGGGATGTTCACGCGCGGCCTCTTTAGCAAAAGCGCACCCGTCGGGCGAGCCATGCTAGCGTTGTCGAGCCTTGAGCAGCGCCCAGAAGCCGTTCGTGATCGGCTTGGCCGGGGGAACCGGTTCTGGAAAAACTACCATCGCTCAACGCATCGCCGCGGGGCTGCCCGCAGCCCAGGTCGCGCTGCTGGAGCACGACTCCTACTACCGAGATCTCTCCCACCTGACGGAGGATGAACGCGCGCTCGTAAACTTCGACCATCCCGATGCGCTCGAGACGGCGTTACTGGTCGAACACTTGTCGAGCCTGCGTGCTGGACACGGCGTGGAGATTCCTCGTTATGACTTCGGGCAGCACGTCCGACGGCCCGAGACTCAGCCGCTGATGCCGTGCCCGCTGGTGCTGGTCGAGGGCATCCTGGTGTTGTCGGACGAGCGGCTGCGCGCCCAGTTCGATTTGAAGATCTTCGTCGATACGGACGCGGATTTGCGCCTACTGCGCCGCCTCGGGCGGGACATCGAGCAGCGGGGCCGGAGCTTCGATTCGGTGCGCGAACAGTACTTCGCTACGGTTCGGCCTATGCATTTGGCCTATGTCGAACCGTCGAAGCGTTGGGCGGACGTGATCGTGCCGGAGGGAGGCGACAACCGCGCCGCGATCGAGCTCATCGTCGGCAAAGTGCAGAGCATCGTCGCGAGCCGCTGACTCCAACAGCCGAAATCTGCTGTTTCAGGCTGCGCTGGATTTGTGGCCGCATGACGATGCGACTGCTGCCACTCCCGGCGGAACAACAGACCGGGCTCCGCGCTCGTTCGCCCCAGAGCAAAGCTTTCTATTGGGGCGGCACACTCGTGGTTGCGGGGGATTTACGAGTAGAGTGGGCGCGCGGCGGTTCGTGCCTTACATATACGCACTGAGATTGCGCTTAAAGCGAGGTGGCCGAGCCGTGCCGCCCTATTTATCCTGAAGAGGAGCACTTGGATCGTTCACAGGGAGTCGTCATCGCGGGGCGCTATCGCCTAGAGCGCAAGCTCGGCGCCGGCGGCATGGGCTCCGTGTGGCTCGCTCACGATCAGTCGCTCGATTCGCGCTGCGCACTCAAACTGATCGATGAAGAGAAGGCGCGCAGCGAGGAGGTGCGCGTCCGGTTCGAACGCGAAGCCAAGGCAGCCGCGCAGCTGCGCGGTTCGCACGTGGTCGACGTGTTCGATCACGGAGAATCCGACGGCACGCTGTACATCGCCATGGAGTATCTCCAAGGCGAAGATCTGGGCGCCCGGTTGGATCGTGTTGGAAAGCTCGACCCGATCACGACCTATCGGATTGTTGCGCACGTCGCGCGAGCGCTCGTGCGCGCGCACGCCTCCGGCATCGTGCATCGGGATTTGAAGCCGGAGAATATTTACCTGGTGCCTGGCGATGAAGAGGAAGTCGCCAAGGTGCTGGATTTCGGCATAGCGAAGCACGAGGCCTACTCGTTGCAGGACAAGGCCACGCGCACCGGCTCTTTTCTCGGCACGCCGTACTACGTGAGTCCGGAGCAGGCACGCGGCAAGTCCACCGACTTTCGCTCGGATCTGTGGTCGCTCGGCATCATCGTTTTTCAATGTTTGACCGGCAAACCACCGTTCGAAAGCGACGCGCTCGGCGAGCTGATGGGCCTGATCTTGTACGAGGACTTGCCGCGGATGACCGCGAGCAACCCGGACTTGCCGTCCACCATGGACGCCTGGTGGGAGCGCGCCGCAGCGCGCGACCGTGAGCAGCGCTTCCAGTCCGCCAAAGAGATGGTGGACGCCCTCGGTCATGCGCTCGGCATCGTGCGGCAGGTTTCGATTCCGTCGATCGCTCCACGCCGCATCACGCTGACGGACGGCAGCGGTGCGTTCGTGGCTAACGCGTCCGGCAGTTTTACGCCGGTGCAGGCGTTGCAGCTGAACGGAGTGCGCGCGGCCTTGCCGTCGTTCTCCGACCCGGACTGGATGGAAGAGCGGGTGGAGACCGACGCGCCCGTATCGCGCACGCGGCATTCTGCGATGCCGATGGCGTCGTTGGCGCGTCGCGTGACGAACTTCGCTTGGTCGTTGCGCAAAGCGGTGTTGACGCGCACGGGCGCGATGGCTGTGGTCAACAACCTGCGCCGACAGCCGAAGCACAACTTGGTGCTGTTGGCCATCGGCAGCGGCATCCTGTTGGGCGTGACGTTGACGCTGATCTTCGCCACTCCGGACGACGCGCCCGTGGCCGCCGCGCCGCTCGGCTCGGCCAAGCTGGCTCGGCAACCGCCCACGCCGACGCCGCCCGTGCCATTGGATCCGCCCAGCGCGCAGAATATGAGCACGGCCAAGCCTTCGTCGTCTGCGCCGATCGCGCCGACGGTCACCGCCGTTCCGTCCCCCAAGGTCCGTACGGAAGACAGCGAGCCCAAGCGTAAGGCGCAGCCACCACCGCGTAAGCGCTCCGCACCGCGCGCGCCGGACTACGGCATCTGACGCTCGGCTCAGGGACTCAGCCGCACGCGTCGCCGGGCGACGAGGCAGGCGGAGCTGCCGATCTCGAAATCCGCACAAGAGCTGGGACGGTCCGCATAGACGCTGCAACGGTACGGAAACTCCTCGCCATTGCCGACCAACGGCAAGCAGCGTCCGTCCGGGCGTGGCACGAACACGCCCCAGCGATCTTCGCTAATGAGATCGGGACGAACCTTGCGAAGGCGATCACCGCGCTTGAGCTCGACGCGGTCGAAGCCTTCGCGACAACAAGCGCCGCACGTCTTGCAGCTGTCCTCCGTCAGGCGCGGCTCCCACAGCTCGCAACCTGCTTGATCAGCGGCGAGGAGCAAGCTGGTTTTGCCGGCGCGTTGTGCTTGTAAACAACGCAGCTTGCTGCCCCGTGCGCGGGACCACGCGCAGGACTCGCAACGCTTGGAGGCATCCGCATGGGCGAGGAATCCGCTCGGATGTTGCGCGCGGGTGAGTGCCCACAGCGAGTCTTCGGGCGCGGCTTTGCGGGCGAGCGCGGCGATCGTGGCGGTGTCGGACAGCGCTTCGTTCAAGACCTCGTTGAACGGAGCGGTCTGCGCTTCCAGGAAGGCGCGTTTGGCGATCGGAACCGCTGGATCCTCGCTGTAGGCGAGCGGATCTTTGGGCAGCGCATCCCAATACGGTCGCCACTCCGTGGTGACAGCGAAGAAGGCGCGCAAGCCGAACGGGGTCGACAGCGCGGCCTGCAGTCGGTGGCAGGCGTGTTCGAACACCAGATCGCGATCGCTGGTGTTGTCCAAGCCGAAGTCGGGCTTCTTTCGGCCTGCCGGTCCTGCGACGAGGCTGTGGCAGATCTCATGAAAGATCAGCTGCGCGAGCGAGTCGTCTGGATCGAAGCCGGAGGCTTCCGACAACGTCAGTTCGCGAGCGCCATCCCAGGAGGCATACACCTCGCTCGAACGGCGAACCTGCATGCCCAGGCGTGCGGCTGCTCTCAACCAAACGAGGTCGGTCGGATCGGTGTAGCGGTGTTGGATGGGGCGCGAGGACACGTGCAAACGGCGGTAGGGCTGGCAACCGCTGTTTTAGCTTTCTTTCCGCGCGCGGCACGCGCTGCTGGGGGAGCGGAGCCCTCACGACGCGGCCGGCCAGGAGGGATGTTCTCCGCTGTACTTGTCACCCGAACGCTTCGCGTTCATCGTCGCCGGGTGTCGGAATTCCCCTATAAGAACCCTGAGCTAGCGCTGTCCGCGCGCGTGGAAGATCTGCTCTCCCGCATGACTTTGGCCGAGAAGGTTGGCCAAATGATGCAGCTCGACGGGCGCGAGAAGGCAGTGGAGCAGGTCCAGCACTTCACGCCTGGCTCGCTGCTGCACATCTTGGATGATCGGCTGGAGGCCGCCATGGACGCCGCTTCTCAGACCCGCCTCGGCATCCCGCTCATCGTCGGGGAGGACGGGATTCATGGCCACTCCTTTCACGCGGGGGCGACGATCTTTCCGTCGCAGTTGGGCCTCGCCACGTCTTGGGATCGCGAGCTCATTCGTGAAGTGGGGCGCGTCACGGCCCGAGAGATGGCGACCACCGGCGCGCACTGGACCTTCTCCCCGGTGTTGTGTGTAGCGCGTGAGCTACGCTGGGGTCGCGTCAACGAAACCTTCGGTGAGGACAGCTGGCTGATAGGTGAGCTGGGCGCGGAAATGGTGGTTGGCTATCAAGGGGATGGGCTCGCCGATCCGAACGCCGTGCTCGCCACCGCCAAACACTACGCCGGCTACTCGGAGACGCAGGGCGGACTGGACGCCTCCGAAGGTGATTTGTCGCGCCGCAAGCTGCGTTCGTACTTCTTGCCACCGTTCGAGCGCGTCGCGCGCGCCGGCTGTCGTGCGTTCATGACCGGCTACAACTCGATGGACGGCTTGCCCTCTACCGCCAATCGTTGGCTTCTGACGGAAGTGCTGCGCGACGAATGGGGCTTCGAAGGCATCGTCGTGACGGATTGGGACAACGTCGGGCGCCTGCACTGGGGGCAACGCATCGTGCCGTCGCTGGTGGAGGCCGCCGTGGTGGCCGTGCGCTGCGGCAACGACGTGGTCATGGTGACGCCTGGTTTTTACGAAGCAGCGCAAGCAGCCGTGCAGCGCGGCTTGCTCGACGAAGCGGAGATCGACGCCGTGGTGCGCCGCATCCTGCGTCTCAAGTTCGAACTCGGGCTGTTCGAGAATCCTCGGCGACCCGATCGCGCGGCGCAGGCCCGCGTGATCGGCTGCGCGGAACATCGCGCCGTGGCGCTGCGCTCGGCGCGCGAGTGCGTGGTGTTGCTGCGGAACGACGGCACGCTGCCGCTCGACGCGAGCCGCTTGAAACGCGTTGCCGTGCTGGGCCCCAACGCTGACGACGACCTGGCGCAGCTCGGCGACTGGTCGCTGGGCGCGTCGCAGTATCCACCCGAGCGCGGCAAACACCCACGCGAATGCACCGTTACGCTGCTGGATGGTCTCCGCGCACAAGCTCCGCAGATCGAGTGGCTATTCGAGCCTGGCTGCAGCGTGAGCGATCCGGACACCAGCCGCATCGCGGCGGCGGCGGAGCTCGCTGCCAGCGCCGATCTTTGCATCGTCGTGGTCGGTGATCACATCAAGTACACCGGGGAGGGCTGCAGCACCGCGACCTTGGAGCTGATGGGCGGGCAGATCGCGCTGCTCGAGGCCGTTGCCGCGACCGGCAAACCTTTCGTGTTGGCTCAGGTGTCCGGCAAGCCGCTGGTGTTGCCGAAGGCTGCGAGCTCGGCCAGCGCGCTGGTGTATTGCTTCAACCCGGGCATGCTCGGCGGCACCGCGTTTGCGGAGCTGGTGTTCGGCGCGCTCAACCCGAGCGCGAAGCTCACCGTGAGCGTGCCGCGCCACGTGGGGCAGTGCCCGGTGCACTATCTGCGCCCACGTCACCAACACGGCGGCTACGCAGATCTGAGCTCCGAGCCCGCATTCGCGTTCGGTTACGGCTTGTCCTACACGCGCTACGAGTACTCGTTGCCGCGGCTGTCGGCCTCGCGCCTGCAGCCCGGAGAAGCCTTGCGTGTGGAGCTCAGCGTCAGCAACGTCGGGGAGCGTGACGGCGTCGAGATCGTTCAAGTCTACCTGGCCGATTTGGTGGTGAGCGTCACCTGGCCGCCGCAGGTGCTGGTCGCTTTTTCGCGCGTGGAGCTGGCTCGGGGTGAGACCAAGACGCTGAGCTTCGAGATCCCGTTCGAGCAACTCGCTTTGGTCGACGCTTTCGAGCGTCGGGTAGTCGAGCCGGGCGAATTCGAGCTGCGCGTCGGCGGCTCCTCCCGCGTCGAGGATCTGCGCTCGGCGCGTTTCGAGGTGGCCGGATCGCTGGATCCACTCGCGAGAATTCCTGGCGTCCTGCGAGCTTGAGCCCGGCGCGGTATACCTCTCGCATGGACGACGCTACCCGCACCGAAATCGAAGCCGCTGCCTTCCGCCGGTTGGTTCAGCATTTCCGCGAGCGCACGGACGTACAGAACATCGACGTGATGAACCTGGCTGGCTTTTGCCGCAACTGCCTGTCCAAGTGGTACCGCGCCGCCGCGACGGAGCGTGGCGTAGAGCTGAGCGATGACAGCGCGCGCGAGGCTATTTACGGAATGCCGTACTCGGAATGGAAGACGAAGTATCAGAAGTGAGCGGCTCCACGCTCGAAAGCCTGGGCTGGGCCCGAGCGGGCCTCGGCGTTGCGGATGCCAGCGTGGCGCGCGTGATCTCTGCGCACCGTGGCGAGTGGGATCTCGTGAGCGAACGCGGTCCGCTCCGCGCGATTCACGGCTTCGCTCGGCAGGCGCCTGCGGTTGGAGATTGGGTACGCTTTTCTGAAGCGGCGGCGGGGCAAGTGGCGATCCGTGAGGTGCTGCCGCGCCGCGGGATCTTGCGACGCAAGGCTGCCGGCCGCGCAGACCGTGAACAGATTGTCGCCGTACACGTGGATATCGCGTGTCTGTTGTTGCCCAGCACGGCGGAGCCGAACCCACGGTTGATTGAACGCTACCTCGCGCTGTCGCACGACGGCGGCGTGACACCGGTGGTCGTGCTCAGCAAAAGCGATCTGGTCGACGCCGCGTCGCTCTCTCGACGTTTGGCTGCCATCAAGCCCCTGGAGGTCGAGCGCTGCGCGCTGTCCGCGCAGTCGGGTCTCGGTCTCGACGCGCTGGAACGCTACTTTGCCGAACAGCGCACCGTCGCGCTGATCGGTCCTTCCGGCTCCGGCAAGTCGACGCTGCTCAATGCTCTGATCGGCGAGGCGCGTCAGTTCACGCAAGAGGTGCTGGACAGCGGAAAGGGGCGCCACACCACCACGCGACGTGAACTGTTTCGGCGGCCCGGCGGCGGAATGGTGATTGATACGCCCGGCATGCGCGAACTCGGGCTTCTGGACGCCGAGCAGGGCATCACCGACGCTTTTCCCGAGATCGCAGCGCTGCTCGGTACCTGCAAGTTCAGCAACTGCCAACATGACAACCAACCGGGCTGTGCCTTACGCAGCGCGGTGGAGCGGGGGGAAATCGAGCCTTCACGCTTGCAAAGCTTCCTCTCACTGCAGGCGGAAGGCACCGAAGCTGGTTCGACCCGACCGCCGCGCAGCCGCCGTCGTTGAGCGGCGAGGTGCATGTAGTGCAGAGTCGCACATCGCTCAGCGCGTGTTCTGACGCCGCAATTTTATGATTGGGGCTTTCTCGCTCATCGGGCCCGAACGTCGGGCGTAACCGTGCGCTATCGCCCTTTCATTCTTTACGGGCTTCTGAGGTTGGGGTTTGATGCGCTGAAGTCATGAGCAAACCAGTCATTTCGGCTAGTTGGGGAGCAGTAGGGCTGCTCCTGATAGGATGTGGCGGCGCAGCCGTTCCGCAGGATCAACTTTCGACGGCACAAGCTGCGCTGAAAGGCGCTGAGGTCGCCGGTGCAGCGGAAGATCCGAAGGCCGCGTTGCATTTGAAGCTCGCGCGCGAAGGCCTCGATCGCGCCAAGGCATTGATCTCCGATGATCGGAACGAGGAGGCTGCCAGCGCCATCGATCGCGCGCAGGCGGACGCCGACCTCGCTATCGTGTTGTCGAAAGAAGCGCGCGCCAAGAAAGAAGCCGCGGACACTCGCGAACAGGTCGAGGAGCTCAAGTCGAGGATCGTAAAATGACCCAGCAACACCGCATTTCCTCCGCTTTCGCAGTGAAACACGTCGCGCGCACTGTACGCGTGTCCTCACTCTCCTCGTTGTTCGTCGTTGCGGCACTCAGCGTTGCTTGCGGCGCCGCCAATCCACCCAAGGAATTGCTCGACGCTCGCGCCGCGTACACGCGTGTGGCTTCGGGTCCCGCCAAGGATCTCGCTCCGGCGGAGCTCGACACGGCGAAGCAGTCGCTCGGACGCGCCGAGGGTTCGTTCCAAGAAGACGGCGATTCGCCGCGTACGCGCGATCTCGCTTACATCGCTGAACGTCGCACACTTCAAGCTGACGCACAGGCGGGCATCATCCAAGCCGAACGAGACCGCGAGCAGGTGGACAAGGATCTGAAGAAGGCGCAGCTCGCGACCATCGACAAGACGCGCGCGGAGCTCGACTCCGAGCGGCGCGCGAAGGAAGCCAGCACCCTGGAGGCCAAGCAGAGCAAGGCCGACCTGGAGAAAGAGAAGAAGGCTCGCGAAGAGGCTGAGAAGCGCGCCGCGGCCGCGATGGCCAGTCTGGCTGAAGTCGCGAAAGTCAAAGAGGAGTCGCGCGGCGTGGTGATCACGCTCTCGGGCGCTGTGCTCTTCGCGACCGGTAAGAGCGAGCTGCTACCGATCGCGCGAGAGAAACTGACGGAGGTGGCGCGCGCCGTCAAAGATCAGGGCTTCAAGGAGATCGTGGTCGAGGGCCATACCGACGCGCAGGGTTCGGCCATCAAGAACGAGGCGCTCAGTCTTGCGCGCGCGGAATCAGTCCGCTCGCACCTGGTGGGGCAGGGCATTCCGCCCGACAAGATTCGCGCGACTGGTTTGGGCTCGAACCGTCCGGTGGCAGAGAACACGACGGCAGAAGGACGCGCGAACAATCGTCGCGTCGAGATCGTCGTTTCGCCACTGAAGTGAAAACGCGCGCGGCGTAGTGAGCAGCGGTGAGCTTCGGCTCGCCGCTGCGACTACTTGCGGTTGCTGTACAAGTCGTCCAAGGGCTTGGGTCTGGGGGAAGCCGTCGCCGGGGTCGGCGCGCTCGAGGGTTGCGCCTTGCCAGCGGGCGGTCGCTTACCCTGAGGGCGAGCCGCAGTGCGAACTGGGGCGGGAGTCGCCACGTTTGCCGTTGGCTGCGCCGGTCCCGCAGCCGCGACCGGCGCAGAGACGACCGTTGTCGGGGCCGCAGTCGTCGGAGGGACGGCCTTCGGCGCCGCGCTAACTTCCGGCTGAGGCGTTACTGGCGCTTTGGCGTTGATCACCGCGGTGGGCGCTGTCGGTTGGGAGTGTGACTCGGAGTTGAGCGCCCAGACTCCAGCCGCGGCCGCAGCCCCGATCAGCGAAACGCCGAGCACTATCCACGAGGCGCGTCGCTTCGGCGAGCTGGATGTCTGGCCCCAAGCGGCTTGCGTGTTGGCAGCGGCGGGAGGACGGGAGCTTGGACCACGCGCGTTCGAGATCGCGGCTTCGCCCCCCGAAAGCACCCGTGAGATGCGTTCGACCGAGTTTCGACCCGAGCGCGACGCAAACGGCAGCAGCGCGTTCGCGAACTCTGCCATGTTGGTCTGTCGCGCTCGCGGATCCTTCTCCATCGTGCGTAGCAGCACGGATTGCAGGGTCTCCGGCGTGTCGGGGCGCACATTGCGCAGCGGCGGCGCGGGATGTTGCAAGATCATCGCGCATAGCTGGGGCATCGTGTCGGCGTTGAACGGCACGCGACCGGAGAGTAGCTCGTACAAGATCACGCCGAGCGCCCAGATGTCCGTGCGAACGTCCACGTCGCGCGACGAGGACATTTGTTCGGGCGACATGTACAGCGGTGACCCCATGATCGCAGTGGTGCGCGTCATGTCCAGGTTGGCGCCCGAGCCAGACAGGCCAGTGACCTTCGAGATACCGAAATCGAGGACCTTGATGCACGCGCTGCCGTCGGCTCGCCGTATGCGGAACAGGTTCGCAGGCTTGAGGTCGCGATGGATGATGCCAAGCGAATGCGCTTCGGCGATTGCCTCGGCGCCTTGCAGCACGTAGTCCACCGCTTCATCGACGGGCAGCGGTCCGCGCTCCGCGATCAAGTGCGCGAGATCTTGCCCGTCCAAGTACTCCATCACCATGTACGGGCAGCCGTTGGGGAGGGTGCCGACGTCCGTGACGCGCGCTACGTGCTCGCTCTTGATCCTGACGGCGGCGCGCGCCTCCCGCGCAAAACGCGCGACGGCTTCCTTGTTGTCGAGCGCGCTTGGCAGCAAGAACTTGATAGCGACGCGCTCTTCCAGCTGCAGATGGGTCGCGCCCACCACGACGCCCATTCCGCCCTGACCCAGTACCCGGTCGATGCGGTACTTGCCCGCGAATACTTCACCGATGGGAACTTCTAGGTTGGCTTGCAAGGCGTCTCCACGAACGAACGTCGCCGAAGCGTAGCAAAGGCTCGACCCAGTTTGACGCACCAGCCCTGGAATCGGTTCGAAAAAAGTGCCCAGAGCATACTCGGTCGCGAGATCGGGGCTCCGACCTCACATCAGCTCACCGATCACGCCGTCGGCGATCAGCCAGTGCGCTGGCAAGAGGCGCAGGACATTGGAGTCGACGGACACGACGCCCCGCCCGCGCCATTTGTCTACTGCGCGCGTGCGCTCCCGAGTCCAAAACGGTGACCCCGTCCGCCGCTCAACGTCAACGATATCCACACCTTCTGCGAGGCGAAGGCCCAACATCAGCGCTTCACGCAGGCGCACCTCTGCGCTGAGCGGTTCCACGGCTGCGACGAAGGAGCTCAGCTGCCACAGCTCGGGCTCATTGGCTTCGGGCAGCGTCAGATAACGTTCCACCGCAGGGGTGTTGCGGTAGCGCAGTCGCCCTGCATGTTGTGTGGGCACAGTCCCCCAGGCGCCCGTGCCCACGCCGAGGTAGGCGTCTCCTCGCCAATAACCGAGGTTATGTCGCGCCTCCGACCCGGGCTGTGCGTAGTTGCTGATCTCGTAGTGTGCGAGCCCGTGGCTTGCGAAAATACTCTCGATCGCTGCGAAAGTATCCGCCACTTGGTCCTCGCCGAGCAGCGGCAGGCGGCCGCGCCGCGCGAGCTCTCCGAATTGTGTGCCCGGTTCGATCGTGAGGGCGTAGGCGCTGAGGTGGCGCAAACCGGTCCCTGCCAGGATCTCCGCTTCGCGCGTGGCGTCGGCGATGCTCTGTCCGGCTACGCCGAAGATGAAGTCCGCTGAAACTTGTGCAAATCCTCGGCTCTTTGCGAGCTCGATCGCCGCGAGCGCACCTTCCGCGTCATGCAGTCGGCCCAGAAACTTCAGCCGCTCGGCGTTCAAACTCTGCACGCCCAGACTGATGCGGTTCACGCCTGCCGCCAGTAAGCCGTCGGCCGTTCGGGCGTCGAAGCTCGATGGATTGCACTCGGCGGTGATCTCGAGCCGTTCCGTACGCTCCGAGAACTGTTGCACGATGTATTGGAGAACCCGCCCAAGTTCCGCCGGTTGCCACAACGACGGCGTCCCGCCGCCAAAGAAGATGCTGCGGAGGGGATACGAACGGACGGATGGCAAGCGCAACGCGAGCTCCGCGAGCACCGCATCCGCGTAGGCTCGGTGCGGAATGTCAGGCCGCGCCGCAGGGATGCTCAGGAAGTCACAGTACGGGCACTTCGCCAGGCAGTACGGGAAATGCACGTATACTCCGAGCGTCTCCGGCGGGCTCGGAGCTAGGGCTACGTCGGAACTGGGGAGCGCGGACACGCGCCGCACTGTGACCCAGCCTGACCGTGACCGCTACCCAGCCGCGCCCTGCTGTAGTAGCAGGCCGCTCTGTGAAGCTCTGGAAGGCCCACGGTCTTGGAAACGACTACTTGGTGCTCGAGTCAGCGGAGGTGCTGACTCCCAAGCTCGTACGCGCGATCTGCGACCGACACCGCGGCGTAGGGTCCGACGGGGTTTTGGCGCCGTTCGACGCGGGCAGCAGCGCCGACTACGGCGTCACGATCTGGAACCCGGATGGTTCGATCGCTGAAAAGTCCGGCAACGGCCTGCGCATCTTCGCGCGGTGGCTGCACCGCGAGCGCGGCGCGCCCGCGACGTTCCAGGTCAGCACCGGCGCGTGTGTGGTGCGCTGCAACGCCACGCCCGCGGCCGTGAGCGTCGAGATGGGTGCACCCACGTTCGTGCCGAGCGAAGTGCCGGTGCTCGCCGACGCTGCGTTGATCGATGCCCCCTTCGAGCTGGCTGCGGGCGAGACGCTGCGCGTTACCGCCGTCGGCATGGGCAATCCGCACTGTGTGGTGTTCCGAGAAGAAACGGAGCTCGACAGCTTGCCCTGGCGACGCTGGGGCCAGCTGCTGGAAGTGCATCCGCGCTTTCCCAATCGTACCAACGTGCAGATCGCGCGTGTGATCGGTCCATCGGAAGTCGAGATCCGCATTCACGAACGGGGCGCGGGTGAGACGCAAGCGTCCGGTTCGTCCTCGTGCGCCGTGGCGGCGGCTGGCGTGCGCACGGGGCGGCTGACACCCGGGCGAATT
>Ga0247764_1000547_pt1 | contig 13171 bp, 12 predicted proteins | sample UWRJL051202B4_FD_179932 | JGI IMG/M metagenome (GOLD analysis project Ga0247764, IMG submission 179932) | Plant litter microbial communities from Arlington Agricultural Research Station in Wisconsin, United States - UWRJ-L051-202B-4 | ecosystem: Environmental > Terrestrial > Plant litter >...
CGAGGTGATGAAGCTCCGCGCGCACGTCTTGGCTTGAGACGTGTTGGTGCAGGGCGCCAAGCGACCGAGCGTACCGTTTTGCTTTGCCTCGGCCGCCAATGCCTCCGCGGCGTCCGCCAAGCGGCGGACGATGATCGAGTCGACGCGTTGAGCCGCGTTGTTGGTGAAGCCGCTTTGTCGGAAATCAGGCGGAAAATCCGAACCGGAGCCGGGGCTTTGCTGCGTCGATAACAAGCGATGCAGCGAAGCGTCATACTCCGCGTTGGCCAAGCGACGAATGCGCGCCGGCAACAGCGAAGTCGGTCCGATTGGCTCCGGCGGCGCGCCACCCGCGCCCGGCACGCCCCCCGGCGCACTGCCACCGACGTTGTTGCCAGAGCCACCCAAGCTCCCGGGAGCGTTACCTCCGTTGGTGTTACCCGCGCCGGCGCCTGCACCAGCGCCGCCCGAGCCGTTCCCCACGCCGGTACCGGCGGTCGAGTTGGAAGCGCCAGCGCCCAGCTGCCCGCCGCTACCAGTCGCCCCTCCTGGGGGTTCTTCAATGGATGCGCTGCACCCCGCCAACACGAACAACAGGCCGACGCGAGCCAGCCTCAACGACGACGGCGAAGTGAGAGTGGCTCGCACCACTCGAGGGTCACAACTGCGCACGCTGTTAACTAGCATCACTCTCCTAGGTGAACCAGGCAAACCCAATCGCAACTCAGGACGGTCGCAGGGGATCCTCGACCGGCAGAATCCTGCAGCTCCATTGTGTCGCGGACGACAGGCGACGGCTCACGCGGGGGGCGCTTTTGTGGGGAAACGCAGCTTACGGGCGTGTCACTTCAAGACGGCCAGGGTCTGGGCTAGTGCTGGTCCGGTCATGCCGGACCTGCTCTCTTCCGAGAATCTGATCGCTCTCCTCACGCTCACGCTGCTCGAGATCGTGCTCGGCATCGACAACGTCATCTTCATCTCGATCTTGGCGGCCAAGCTACCGGAGGCCCAGCGGCGCAAAGCCAGACTGCTGGGGCTGTCTCTGGCGCTAGCCGCGCGCATCCTGCTGCTGCTCAGCATCTCCTGGGTGATGCGGCTCAAGGATGACCTGTTCCAAATGTTCGGACTTGGAATATCAGGCAAAGATCTGGTGCTGATCCTTGGCGGTCTGTTCCTGGTAGCCAAGGCGACGCACGAAATACATTCCAAGCTGGAGGAAGAGCCGGAGGCGGCCTCGCTGCAGGCGAAGCGTGGCAACTTCACGTCGGTCGTCGTGCAGATCTTGCTCATCGATATCGTTTTCTCGCTCGACTCCGTGATCACGGCGGTCGGTATGGTGGATGAAGTCGCGATCATGGTGATCGCCGTGATCATCTCCATCGCGATCATGATGGCCTTCGCCGGAAAGATCGGCGACTTCGTCGAACGTCATCCGACCATCAAGATGCTCGCGCTGTCGTTCTTGATCTTGATTGGCGTGATGCTGGTCGCACAAGGCTTCGATCAGAACATCAACAAGGGCTACATCTACTTCGCCATGGCGTTCTCGCTCGCTGTGGAGCTGCTCAACATCCGCTTCCGCAAGAAGTCGACGCCCAAGGTCGGAGGCGTTACAGGGGCACCCTCAGCTCGATGACGCCCCCCATCAACCCGGCGGTCGCGCGGTTTCGAACGGTGGCCTACTGGGAAGGAATTTCGTACCTGGTGCTGCTACTGATCGCCATGCCACTCAAGTACGGTCTCGACCTGCCGCTGGCCGTGCGCATCGTAGGCGCGCTGCACGGTGGTCTGTTCTTGGCCTACGTGACGCTCTTGCTGCTCGCGGCGCGCGCGCTCGGAGCGCGAATGACGGCCGTGGCGGCAATTGCCTCGCTGATCCCGGGCGCCACGTTTTGGCTCGATAAGCGGCTACAACGCGCTGGTTCGAGCTAGTTTGGTGGGCCCCTCCCGGCTCGCGCAGCGCCGGACCCTACCAGCCAAATCTAGGTAGTAAGGCGTGGTTCCCTTGAGAGCTGAAGGCATGGGGCAAGATGCCCTGTTGTTCTCTGCGGCGTTCTGCCGAACCTTTCAGGATACGCGCCAGCCTAACCCGGGAGATTTGCAGATGTCGGAGACGAACAAGGAGATACTGCGTAAGGCGAATCAAGCCATCAGCCAAGGCGACTTCGAAGGCTTCCTGCTGCACTGCAGCGAGGATACGGAATGGAACTTCATCGGCGAGCAAACCCTTCGCGGAAAAGACGCCGTTCGGCAGTGGATGATCGAGACTTACAAAGAGCCGCCCAGGTTCCGAGTCGATCGCATGATCGCGGACGCTGACTTCGTGGCCGCGCTCGGGGAGATCATGATCCGGAACGAAAGTGGCGAGGATCAGCGCCACGCCTATTGCGACGTCTGGCGCTTCGAGGGTGGCCGAATGGTAGAGCTGCGTGCCTTCGTCGTCGCCACGACCTAGTGCCGCGCAAACGCGGCAATGCCCAGCCCACCTGGACGTTGGCGCCGACGGTGGTATCGTTGAGGCCTATGCGGCTTTTTCCGTTGCGTCTGCTGTTCCTTCCGTCTGAGGGCGTGCTTGTGCACGCTTTCACGCCGGTCGGCTGCAGCGTGCGTTCTGGTTAGAGCCTGCTGAGAGTCGCCCGGCATCGGAGGCCGGGCGACATGGTGTCGTCCGGGCTCAGAGCTCTTTCGAGTGAAGTGAGACCGACCATGACCTCATCCCCGCCCATTATCGTCGCATTCGAAGATCATTCGCGTCTGCAGGAGCTGCTCGCTCGCGTGCCCGCGACCGAGCTCACGGATCAACTGGAAGCGGAACTCGACCGTGCTCGCGTCGTGCCGCTCAGCGAAGTACCCGGTGACGTCGTCGTGATGGATAGCGAGGTGGAATACGAAGACGTTGCGACCAATCACCGGCGCCGGTTGCAGCTGGTCTATCCAGCCGACGCCAATTCCGACTCTGGTCGGATTTCAGTACTAGCGCCGCTTGGCTCCGCACTGCTCGGCCTGAGAGTTCAGCAGGAAATCGACTGGCCCATGCCCGGAGGATTGCGCCGCGTCCGGGTCCTATCCGTCTCGAGACCCTCGTAGGCGCCGCGAGCCTACTCGCGCCGATGCCCCGCGAGCAGCACGTGGTGGCCGCCGCCGCCAGTCGCGTGCTTGCGCACGCGATGCACCGCCACGTCGAAGCCAGCGTTGGCGAGTCGCTTGGCTAACGGCGGATCCTCTGCTGCTGACCAATAAACTACGGTGCCGCCGGGGCGCAGTTTGCGCAAAATCTTCGCGATACCAGCCGGATGGTAGAGGCTGGTATTGCCGGCGGTGTTCATGCGAGTCGTTTGGTTGTCGGCGTCCAACATGATGGCATCGAAGCTGTCTTCGCTTTGCGCCAGGATGTCCGCGACATCGCCGATTCTCACGTGCGTTCGAGAGTCAGCTAATTCGGCTCCCGCCAGCGGATAGGCGACATTGTGATTCCATTCGACCACTTCCGGTACAAGCTCCGCCACGACGACCTTGGCCGAGGAACTCAAGTTGGCCAAGGCCGCGCGCAGAGTAAACCCAAGCCCCAGCCCGCCGATCAACACGCAAGCGTCCTTGACTTCCGAAAGCTTCTTGCACGCCAAAACGCCCAGCTGCTCTTCAGAAAAGGAGTGACGCGTGGACATCAGCTCTCGCCCATCGACGCGGATCGTGTACTCACCGTCTCGCTCGACGAGAGCCATCGTGCTCCCGTTGCCGATTTCGACCTGCTGTAACACCGTGGCTCGCTTCATCGGTTTCCTGGGCGACCTTACCTGTCGGAGCCGCTCGTCGAAAGTTGGCGTGTCGCCAAGCGCTGCAAGGCGCCAGAGCCTATTCGTTCCATGATGCGTCTCGCTAGCCCGGGCCACACGCGCTGAATCATCCGCAAGGAGCCGTTGCCTCCGGCGAGAACCTCTGCTCGGTTTCCCCTTGAGAAGGCGCGCGAAGCGCAGCGCGACCCACGCCGGTTCGAAAATTTTGGGCAGGTTGAGCGGCATCTGGTCGCACGAGTCCGTTCTGGTGTGCTGCGGGCTGAACACACGCACATCCACACCCTGCGAACGCAGCTCCGCGCGGAGCGTGCGCGGCATCACCACCGTCAGCACGTCGCTGATCGCGGGAAAATGAGGGCTTCCAATGCATGTCGCAGCGGGGCCTAAACCGAACCACTGGCCGAAGGTTACGATCCGTTAACCTATAAGAAGTCCAGAGGAAATTCGCCTGACAGGGCGAAGTCCGCCGAGCGGATGCTATCTTCTAAGTTTGCGAATGGATGCACATGCCTCAGGGCTCCACAGCCCGGTCCTGTTGACGATGCCCTCTTTCGACGGGACGCTCGCCGCGGCACGTTGCCTCGGACAGAAGGGGATTCCGGTAACGCTGGCTGGTACCGCCGACCTGTCGCCTTCGCGCTGGTCGCGCCACGTTCGAAACTGGGTGGCAGCGCCGTCCGTGTTCGAACCGGAGCGATATCTGGAGTGGCTGCTGGAGTTCGGCGCGAAGGAGCCGGGCTACGTGCTCTATCCAACGAGCGACGACCTAGCTTGGTTGTTCGCTGAGCACGCCGACGAGCTCGGTCGCTACTATCAACTCTATCAGCCGAAGGTCGCGAGCATCATCGCGCTGCTCGACAAAAAGGCCCTGCATGAGCTCTGCTCCACGCTCGCGATCCCCACCCCCCGAACCGTTTACCCGCGCAGCGTGGCCGAAGCGGCGCGACTCGCGGCCGATCTCGAGTTTCCCCTGCTGATCAAGCCGCGCACACAGATGCTGCTGCCCACCCGCAACAAGGGCATGCTGGTGGAGAGCCGCGCATCGCTTCGGACCGAGTACGAGCGCTTCGTCAGAAAGAATCGACCGCATCCGCGCATCCGTGAGGTGATCTCGGACGTGGATCTACCCATGGTCCAGGAGTTTCAGCCGGACGCGGCAGGTGCCACTTACTCAATCTCCGGCTTCATCACGCGCGACGGTCGCGTTACGGCGCGCTCGGCGGTCAAGGTCCTGCAGCGACCAAGGCGCGTCGGCGTCGGAATCTGCTTCGAAGACGCGGAGATTGACGCGACTGCGCTCAACAACGTGATTCGCCTGTGCGAGCACGTCGGTTATCACGGCATCTTCGAGGTGGAGTTCGTGCGACGTGGCGACTCCCTGATGTTGATCGACTTCAATCCGCGCTTCTTCGGACAGATGGGCTTCGACATCGTACGAGGCCTTCCGCTGCCCTACTTGGCGTGGCTGGGCGCGACTAGTCAAAATGAGCGATTGCATCGCGAGGTCACCAGGGCGAACGCTTGGGAGACCGAGGGCTACGTGTACTGCAACCGCTTCTACTTTGGTCTGGCGGTGTACTTACGGGCGCTCACCGGTCGGATGAGCGCGGAGGAAAGGGCGCGCTGGCAGTGCTGGTTGGAGGACCCCAGCAGGCGCGAGCTGGCCTTCGACCCCATGTCTTTTCCTGAAGATCCGTGGCCGAACTGGGTCTCCAAGCTCCGCGAGCTCTACTCAGCGGCGCGCCACCCTCGCGCCTTCATCCGCAACATCGTCCTGAGCGCCACCGGCCTCGCGCTCGACGCGATGGAGCTTGGAAACACGATCGCTCCGCTGCTGTAAGCGGAGCCTTCGTTAGGCTCCTTCATCCGTCTCTAGACGAGTCAGGTCCTCGAACGTCTCGGCGAGGCGAAGTCGTTGCACCGCGCCGCTGCCGCGCACCATGACGATGGCAGGGCGCGGATACGAAAACGACGTCGAGAACGGCACGAAATAAGCTCCCGCGTCGAGTACGGCCAGCGAGTCCCCAACGTTCAGCGTTGGCAGGCGCACCGCAGAGTAGAGGGTATCGCCCGGGCTGCAGATCGGACCGACCAGCGTATGCACTTGTGTTGCCGGTTCACCGAAGCGGTTGATTGGAAGCACCTGGTGGTACTCATTGCGCACGGACTCCGCCAAGTTGATGCCAGCGTCCAAGACCGCGAAACGTACGCCATCCATGGTCTTGGTCGTCAACACCTTCGCGAGCAAAAGCTGAGTGTTGCCCGTCATGGATCGGCCAGGCTCCACGGCGATCCTGGGCACTGGCTCGGACACGCGCTGATGGTGGTCGTGGACCAGCCCCACCAACACCTCGACGTAACGCTCGATGCTGAGCGTGCCCGCAGCGACGGGGAGCGGCAGATCGCGATGAAAGGTTTGGTTGAGTTGTCGATCCCGCCCGTCGAGTCCACACACTGTCGGCAGGCCGAGACTGCCGCCGAAATTGAGCAATTCCAGGCGGAGGCCGAGCTTTGCTCGCAGTTCTTCGACGAAATCCAGCACCTCGGACACGAAGCTCGTGAGCTCCGACTCCCAGCGGATCATGCCGCCGCGGTGCGCGTGAATGCTGACGACCTCGAGCTCGGGGAACGCCAGCGCGCGTTCGAACGCGGCTAGCGCTAGTCCGTCGCGAATCGGTGTACCGAACTGCGCCGACCAGCCAGCGTTGGCGGCCACGCGAATGCCGATGCGAGCGCGCCGGCCCGCCTGGCGGGCCAAACGCGCGATGCGTTCGACTTCTTCTGCGTGATTGCAGTTGATGCTGCCGATGCCAAGTTCAATCGCCTCGCGAATGGACTCATCCGACTTGCCCGGGCCGTTGTAGATGATGCGAGCGGGCGGCACGCCGAGACGCCTCGCCAGCCACAGCTCGTAGGGAGAGATGACTTCGGCGCCCACACCCCAGGCGTGAAGAGCCCGCAGCACGCCAACGACAGGATTGGTCTTGTAGGAGTAGTAGACTTCGCAGCCGCTCGTGCGCCCGGTCGGCACGGACTGAAATGCCACGGCGTTGGCGCGCAGCCGCTCTTCGTCCACGACGAAGAGCGGCGAGCCCCACTGGTCGAGCAGCGCGTGCAGACTCACACCCCGCAGCGACAAACCGTTGGGCTCGCTCGACAACCCCCAGCGCTCGGGGCTGAACGTCTTGGGGGCGCCGTTCCAGTTAGCGACCAACGGCCGTAGCAGCGATTTGGCTTGTCGCTTGGATGCGGCCAGCAGCCGACGGGCAGAGGGGACGATTGGTTTGGACGTCAATTCGAAAATTTTACCTTAAGCGCGGCGGGCTTTGGCGTGAAAAACGTCTCCACCTCGCCATCGTAAGGAAAGCGTCGGGATTGAGCCCGAACGCGGCGGCGAGCGGCTCGAGCCGAGCTCAACCCGCCATGTCTGCGAATTGCCGTTCGAGTGCTTTCGGGTCGCTACGAAACGTGGAGTAGAGCGCTCGAGACATCGGATCAGGGAAGACGTCCTCGACTCCGGCCACTACCGCCTCGAGGACGGCGCGTGCCACGTCGTCCGGGGGAGTTTTGGTCATATTCATGTCCCGCACCATGTCGGTGTCGATGGCGCCCGCAAACACCGCGTGAACGGCGACGTTGAGCTTGGACAACGCGGGACGAAGCGCCTGGGTCGCCGAAAAGGCGGCGGCCTTGGACGCAGCATAGCCGCCGATTCCGGGCAGGCTGCCCAATGAAACGATCGACAGGATGTTCACGAGCGCCGCGCGCTCGCGAACGCCAGCGCGCTCGAGGGCTGGCAAAAATGCCTTGGTTGCGGCCAACATACCCTGAAAATTGACCGCAAAATCTCGTTCGATGTCCGCACTGCTACTCGAAAGGACGTCGTAGGAAGCGAGCACGCCGGCGTTGTTGATCAACAAGGAGACGTCGCGTGCTCGTTCGGCGGCAGCGGCTAGCGAGGGCGCACTCGTGATGTCGATCTGAAGCGGGATGACGCGCTCGGGGGCGAGGGCCAGCGTGTCCTTCAACTGCGCGACGTCGCGCGCGCCAGCGTAGACCCGACGCGCGCCAGCCTTCAGACTCTGTGCCACGAGAGACTTGCCTAGCCCACGATTCGCGCCGGTCACCAATACTACTGCTTGATTCATGTGCATGTGAGAACCTCCACCAGCAATCTGCCTCGGCGGACGAGCGCGCAGTAGCAGCAAGCCAAGCAAGTCATTCTTGCGTGCGAGTAAAGAATCGCACACAGTGACCACAATGGATCTATTGGCTCAGATGGCGACCTTCGTGAGCGTCGTCGAGGGCAAGAGCTTGTCCGCGGCGGCGCGGGCGCAACGCCTGTCACTGCCGGCGGTCAGTCGCCAGTTGCGGGCTCTCGAAGCAGAGCTCGGGACCAGCTTGGTGGTCCGCTCCACACGCCGGCTACACGTCACCGATGCCGGCATGCAATGGTACGAACAGTGCCGCCGCACCCTGCGCGAGATAGACGGCGCGCGCGACGCCATTCGCGACGCGAAAGGCGTGCGCGGGACGCTGGTGGTCAGCGCCTCGCTCACATTTGGCAGCGAGGTGATCGTGCCGCAGCTAACGCGCCTGATCGAGCAGCATCCCAAGCTTTGCATCGATCTGCGCTTGGAAGACCAGATCATCGACTTGGTGGGGGAAGGCGTCGATGTCGCAGTGCGCGCTGGCTCGCCCCCACCCGACAGCACCGCGGTCGTCGCCGCTCCGCTCGCGCAGATGACTCGCATCCTCGTGGCCGCTCCGCGCTGGCTCCGCAAGAACGGCACGCCGCGTCAGCCCGCGCAGCTCACCCAGCACGACAGCGTGATCCAGGTCACCCCCTCGGGCAGAGTGATTCCGTGGCAGCTCGCCAGCGCGAGCGACCCTAAGCAAGTGGTGAACGTGGAAGTTCACGGTCGCCTGCGCAGCAATACGCCCAGCGCGCTGCGCGACCTGGCCGTCGCAGGCGCCGGCATTGCGTACCTTCCAGATTGGTTGGTCGCACCAGCCTTGGCCCAAAACAAGCTGCGTCGAGTCCTGCCGGAGTGGTCATCGCTCCCCATCGCCGCTTGGGCCATCTACCGCGCGGAGCTGCGCGGCAACGCGCGGCTGAAAGCCTTCCTGGACGCGATGCCCAAGCGTCTGAGCTGACGCCAAGAGCGTGCGCGACAATTAGGACGAAATTGCAGACTCGCTTGTTTCAGGGCGTTCACGCCTGTCTCCTCGGCTTGATTCGGCGCGTGTGTGCTAGTGATTGTCGAAGCTCTGGAGGCTGTGTGCGTTCTGGCGTCGCTTGGCAGCTGTGGTTTGGTTCAGTCGTATTGCCGCTGATTCAGCTTGGGGCATGCTCACCCCCTCGTGAGTACGCCGAGCCGCAAGGCGGAGACCGCACGGAGGAACAAGGCGGCTCCGCTGGCGAAGGCGTAATGTCCAACTCGGACGCGGGTGGAGGGGGAGCGTTGAGCGAGCCCGACGGCGAGGGCGGTGCCGCGCCCGGTGCGGGCGGAACGACTGCCGTTCCCAGCACCACCGGCGGCAGCGTCAACTGGAACCAGGGCGGAAGTTCCAGCGGAGGCGCTCAGACTGGCGGTCGCGGGAACAACTCAGCCGGGGCCGCTGGTCGAGTGGGCTGTATGCCGCCCCCAAGCCCACAAAACGGCTCGGTGCAAGCAAGCGGAGAAGTCGGCGCAGAGGCGGTTTACGAATGCTCCGTTGGCTTTACGTTGGACGGCAGCTCCAAACGGCTGTGTCAGGCGGACGGGACCTGGACCGGCGCTGCTCCAACCTGCGAACCGCTCGACTGTGGCGCATTGCCAGCGTCGCCGCACGCAAAGTACGACGTTCCGTGCAGCACGTACGCGTGCACCGCCACCGCAGGGTGCGAGAGCGGTTATGGTTCCACGACTTATCCAATCTTTACGTGCACCAAAGCGGGGACTTGGGACGGTCTCACCCCCGTATGTACTCCTTGCCGAATCGAGGCGGAGGACGACACCCTGGCGTATTGGCTGCTGGAAGACAGCTCCGGCCAAAGCTTCCGCGACTCCGGTCCGAACCAGTTGAACGGCGTGTTGGGAGCCACCACGGCGGCGGAAACCTCCGACCCAACCTGGACCACCAAAGGGCGCTTCGGATCCGGACTGCTCTTCGACCGCGGGAAGGAGCAATTTCTGCGCGTGAACCGAGGCGTCAGCTTCGGCGGCAATCAATTTACGATTGAAGTTTGGGTTCGTCCGGGCCCCGGGATCTCCGAAGTGCTGCGCTCGAACGCGGTCATTCTCAAGTTGGATGTCCCCAGCAAGATCGAGTGGCAGATCTCGAATGGCACGAGCTGGACCACGTCCTCCGTCGCGGCCGAGGTTCGAGCCGACACCTGGCACACCATTGCGCTCACCTACGATGGCGCGGCGATGCGAACTTACATGGACTCGGGACAATTCAGCGAGTCCGTGTCAGCAAGCGTGACCTTGCCGACTCCGACCGAGTTCTACCTCGGCGGGCAAGGCAACTTCCTGAACGGGACGCTTGGCCCGGTCCGCATGTCCTCCACTGCTCACACTCGCGATAAGATCGCGGCGGACGCCAATGCCGGCCGCCGCTGTACGCCTCCGTAGCAAGGCTTTCAGCGCTGCGTTGCGCGCTCGAGAGTCGCGGCAAGGAGGAGCGAGATTCCGCCGCAGAAGGACGTTGCAAGGCAGACTGAACACATGTACAGTTTCGCCGTTCCGCACTGAAAGGGCGAAAATGCTGCGAGGGAGCTGCTGTTGTGGGGCCGTGACGTTCACGCTGTCGAGTCCGCCAACGATGATGGGGACCTGTCATTGCAGTCGGTGTCGGAAGGTGGGCGCCAGCACCATTGTCTTCGTCGAGCGAGATGCCTTTGAGCTGGTGTCCGGCGCCGACGCTATCGCTACGTACACGCCCGAAGCGCCGTACAAGTTTAGCCGTTGCTTTTGCTCACGCTGCGGCACGTCCCTGGGTGAGGTCACCTCCAGCAATGATTCCTTCCCCATTCCGGCGAACTGCTTCGACGACGACCTCGGTATCTCCAATCGCTTTCACGTGTTCGTGAAGGAAAAGCCCGATTGGTTCACCATCTGTGATGGTGCGCAGCAATTCGCGAAGTTCCCCCAGGACTAACGCATCGGTACGCTGCGCTTGATCTAGTCGCTGTCGCCCACCCGTTCGCCGAGGCGAAATGACGCCCCATCGCGAAACCGCCACGTTATGCGCTCGGTCGTGCTTCTTTAGCTAGCGCATGTAAGAGTTGGCAGCGTGCCCGAAGGCGATACGTTGCATCGCGCAGCAAGACAGCTTTCGCCGCGTTTGACGGGCAAACTGGTGCGCGCACTGGAGCTACCGCGGCGCACGGATTCGACGCAGGGCTTGATCGGGCAGCCGGTGACGGGTGTGGAGGCGCGTGGCAAAAACTTGTTGGTGCACTTCGAGAGCGGCGTTTCGCTGCACGTGCACCTCAAAATGAATGGGCGAATTTTGGTGTATCGGCAGGACGAAGGGCGGCGGCCTGGACCCGATGCGGTGGCGGTGCTCGACACGGACGAGCACCGCGTGATCGTCGATCACGCACCCGTCGCTCGGCTGATCCGCACCCGGGACCTAGTGCGTGATCTGCACTTCAGACATCTTGGACCTGACCTGATTGCGGACAACTTCGAGTTAGAGGAGGCGCTGACTCGGCTTCGCCTGCGCAACGCCGTGCCGCTGGGTGAAGCTTTGTTGGACCAAAGTGCGGTCGCGGGCATCGGCAACGTGTGGAAGAGCGAACTGTGCTTCAACGTGAAGCTCGATCCGTTTGCGCCTGTCGCCACGGTCACCGAGGAAGAGCTACGTGTGCTGCTGCTGATGGCGCGTAAGCTGATGATAGAGACCGTGGAGCGCGCTCCGCGACGTCTTCCGGATCCGTTCGCGCCGCGCGGGGGGCAACGGCAGGCGCGGCTCAACCACCGTCACGGGCAGAAACGCCTGTCCGTCTACGAACGAGGCGGCGAGCGCTGCTACGACTGCGGAACCACCATCCAGATGAAGACGCAGGGCGAGCAACTCCGCCAAACCTACTATTGCCCGACTTGCCAACCGAGCAGGAGCGTCGCGTGAGCCGAACGGCGAAAAAAGGCTCCGCTCTAGCCAACGCCCTCGACAGTTTTCACGAACCGACCCGCCGCTGGTTCGAGGACAGCTTTCCGCGGGCTACGGACGCGCAACTCAAGGCTTGGCCCTCGATCCTGGCCGGTCAGAGCACGCTCCTGGTGGCGCCCACTGGTTCCGGCAAGACGCTGGCCGCCTTCCTGTGCGGGATCGATCGCCTGTTGTTCTCGCCGTCTCCAGACAAGGAAGCGCGCTGCCGGTTGATCTACGTCTCGCCCCTGAAGGCGTTGGCGTTCGACATCGAGAAGAATCTGCGCGCGCCGCTGTCGGGCATCATGCGCAGCGCCGAGCGCCTGAACGTGGCCTATCACGCGCCGGAAGTCGCAGTGCGCACAGGCGATACGCCTGCGGAGGAGCGAGCGCGCTTCTTGCGCCGTCCAACGGACATCCTGATCACGACGCCAGAATCCTTGTACCTGATGCTCACCTCGAACGCGCGCGAGACGCTGCGCAGCGTCGAAGCCGTGATCATCGACGAAATTCACGCGATCGCCGCTACGAAGCGCGGAACACATCTGTTCTTGTCGCTCGAGCGTTTGGAAGCATTGCGAGCCGGGCAACGCGTGCAACGGATTGGTCTCAGCGCGACGCAGCGGCCGTTGGACGAAGTGGCGCGACTGCTGGGTGGGCTGGAAAAGCAACGCACGGAGCTGGTCGCACGCCCGGTCGTGATCGCAGATGCCCACGCGGCGCGTCCGATCGAGCTGACCATCGAAGTGCCGGTGGAGGACATGTCCGAGCTGCGCGCCACCGAGCAGCAGCTGGCTCCGCGCGAAAACGAAGACAACGTACCGAAGTCGATCTGGACGTCGATCCATCCGCGCTTGGTGGAATTGGTGCGCGCGCACCGTTCGACCATGGTGTTCGTGAATAACCGACGCCTGGCCGAGCGCTTGGCCGCCGCCATCAACGAACTCGCCGGCGAACCGCTAGCGCGCGCTCATCACGGCTCCGTGGCCCGCGAAGAGCGCGTCCACATCGAGGATGCGCTGAAGTCCGGCCAGTTGCCGTGCATCATCGCGACGAGCTCCTTGGAGCTCGGCCTAGATATCGGGGCGATTGAGCTGGTCGTGCAAATCGAGGCCCCGCCCTCGGTTTCCTCGGGTATCCAGCGCATCGGTCGCGCCAATCATCATGTCGGCGGCAACCCGCGCGGCTTGATCTTCCCCAAGCATCGCGGAGACCTGTTGGCTTGCGCCGAAGCTGCGCGCCGCATGCGTGAGGGT
>Ga0247764_1000553_pt1 | contig 13112 bp, 13 predicted proteins | sample UWRJL051202B4_FD_179932 | JGI IMG/M metagenome (GOLD analysis project Ga0247764, IMG submission 179932) | Plant litter microbial communities from Arlington Agricultural Research Station in Wisconsin, United States - UWRJ-L051-202B-4 | ecosystem: Environmental > Terrestrial > Plant litter >...
TTACGAACCTGTTTGCCGGATTGACCTGGTTTTATGCTGCCCAGGGCTGTTTTAACGTGGCCTGGTGCACTTTTTTCTATTACCCTGAACTGTTGTGCCCTAAATTTTTGTTCTTCACAAAGCTCTTACAATCGAAACTATATGGTTAAGACAGCTCATTATCACTCGCTGGCAGATCTTCACAAAGGCAACTACTGGCCTGCTCCTGAAAATCCTTTGTTAAGCGTTGTTTCCTGTCAAAAAGAGTGCACGGCTGGTGATCGTGAGTTCACGAGCGACTGTTATATGATCAGTCTGAAGAAGCTCAAATCGGGTGTTATTCTTTATGGTCGCACGAATTACGATCATACGAACGGCTCCATGATGTTTGTCAGACCCAGACAGATCATCGAGATGAAAAACCTTCAGTTTGAAGAAGAAGGCTTTATGATCCTGGTTCATGAAGATTACCTGGCCGGACACGAGCTCCACAGCACGATTCAGAAATACGGTTTCTTCGATTATGAGACCAATGAAGCTTTGCATCTTTCGCCGAAGGAGGAGGCTATTATCTTCGATCTTTACCACAAGATCAGAGCAGAATATAGCAATAACCAGGACGAATACAGCCGTGATATTATTATCGGTCACATTGCCTCTATTCTTATGTACTCCCAGCGTTTTTACAGACGGCAGTTTATAAACCGCACGGATATGTCGGGTAAGACTGTTACGCGTTTCAATGAAGCGCTTCGTGGGTATTTTGAATCCGGCTATCTGCAAAGCCGTGGCCTTCCTTCTGTGCAGAGCCTGGCTGATGATCTTCACTTATCGCCCCGGTATCTCAGCGATCTTTTGAAGCAGGAGACGGGGAAGACGGCTATGGATCTTATTCACATTTCTCTTATTGCTGAAGCTAAGAATCAGTTGAAGACGTCCGGTCAAAGTGTTGCTGAGATTGCTTATGGGTTGGGGTTTGAGAATACTTCTTATTTTACGAGGTTGTTTAAAAAGCAGGTGGGGTTGAAGCCTTTGGAGTTTAAGAAGATGTCGTTGAATTGAGTTTTTTATAATGATCGCTTATACTATAAGGTCATTCTTTGATCGCTAGTAGTTTATCACCCAGTTCTTGCCAGGTTTTGATGGGGCCGGGGATGCCGGCCTGGGTGCTGATGGATGTGTAGATGTTGGCTGGGGTTTTGCCCGATTTTCGCAGGTGTTGGATGGATGTGGAGCCGGCGGATTTTGAGAGCTTGTTGCCATCGGGTTGGGTTAGCAGGGGATGGTGATAGAATGTGCTTTTGGTAAAGCTATCGGTGCCGAGTACATTGGCCAGGTACAGTTGTGCGAGAGTGGAGGGCCAGAGGTCCATGCCCCGAACGATGAGGTCAACGTCAAAGTATTGATCGTCTATTACTGATGCCAGTTGGTATGACGGGAAGCCATCTTTCTTGCGGATGACGAAATCCTTTTGATCGCGAGGAAGATGGGTTGTGATGGGGTTGGTCAAGGTATTTACGGTAAGGCGTGTATCCTTGCCGGTGTGTATTCTCCAATTTACTTCGGGTGTGTCTAAAGATAATTTACGGGTAATGCAGCGCCCTGTGTATCCGCTGCCGGCATCAGTCTGTTGTAATTGAGAACGGGAGCAATCGCATGCGAACACGGCGTCTTTGTCTTTCAACTCTTCCAATGCCTTCTGATACAATGGGAGGCGGTGAACCTGGGAATATTGCTGCTCAAACTCCTGCGCGCTGCGTGGTCCTTCATGCCAGGGGAGCTCAAGAAAGTCCAATGTATCGAATATGTCCTGAATATAAGCAGGCTGTGCCCGCTGGCGGTCGAGGTCGTCTATGCGGAGGAGGATCCGGGCTCCGTGTCTTGCGGCCAGTGTAGCCGTTAACGCAAACGACAGCACATTGCCCAGGTGAAGGTAGCCGCTCGGGGTGGGAGCGATCCGTGTCCGGGTAAAGCGTACGGCTGGCGTTAGGGCGTTGTTCATGAGCGGACCACAATATAGATCAAAATCGAATGTCCTGGTAGTGGTGCCAGCTTGTGAATAAAGCCGGCGTTATTTTTGATGTTTCTTGTAGAAGTTTGAGGAGAAGCAGGGATTTTTAAATACAGACTATCTTCCAGCTCGACCAATAGCGTGCGAAGTCATACATTCGCATACTGTGGCACTATACAGGCAACGAAAATTCTAATACATCATGATGGATAGCAAGGAATATTGTTTGGAAAAAATCAGAAACAGGAAAAGGGATTTTTTGTCTTATGATATTGATTTTGAGAATGTCGATTATTCTGTAGAGTTCTTAAATTTCTATTGCTCTTTTATGATCTGGAATATGGGGCACGCCAGAAACGAGCTTACCTATGATATACTCAGATCTCTACCTGCTGATGAGAAGAAAATTGCCGTGAAGCTGATCGAAGAGAATTTTAAAAACGGTTCGTTAGTAGAGAGTTTCCTGGATTCCTTATTTTATTTTAAAAATCAACGTGAAGTCGAAGCGTTTTTAAAAGAGAAGCTGCAGGAATGTGAAAATGAATTACTCTTTCATTCGTACATATCAATTTTACGGCGTTTAAAAGAGCGACGGCAGGATATGGGTATTGATTTTTATGGGGCGGTTAAGGTTGTTATGGAAAAAGGAGCGCCGGAGCATATCGTGAACTTGTTATGGAGCAGTAAGCTGTTAGTCGGTGAGCGGTATATCGAGATTTTTAACTTTTACAGAGGCAGTGAGGATGAGAAAATCAGAGAGGTAGTCAGGAAAGTATTGAGGTGATTTTTGCTATGGAGCTGATTTCGGGAGTATAGGGTTCTGCGAATTGATCGGACGGGATTCATACGTTTGGTATAAAGGAGAGCGGAGAAACGGGTCGGGCAGGAGCTTGTCCTGGGTGGCAGGAATCAGAGTTTTGGTTTTCCGGGCCAGACATAACCCGCGGCCTATGGCTCGAGCTCGCTCAGGGGCATGGACATCCGGTGAACAGGTTGATAAGGTTCTTATTCAATGAAACTATCTCCAAATGAAGAAGTTGCCGATTTTATGATATGATGAAGGTAAGAACGGGCGATTCAAGACGAGAAAAATTTTCAAAAAAAAATAGCCAAGCCATTGAAATATCAAAACAATCTATACTTTTGCACCCCGTAAGCGGAACGGATCGGTAGTTCAGCTGGTTAGAATGCCGCCCTGTCACGGCGGAGGTCGCGGGTTCGAGTCCCGTCCGATCCGCAAAAAAGGTTGCCTGTAAGGGCAGCCTTTTTTTGTTATGTACCGGCTGATAAAATCCTGTATTAAAATTAACGTCGATTCTGTTTAGGTTTTGAGAAAGAGCAATATCTTGTATTGACTTAAACAAAATATAAGGAAATGGGACGGGATTTTCTGGGTGAGTTTGAAGAGATCGTGCTTACGCTGGTTGCAGCGTTACAGGAGGACGCTTACGGTGCGGCTATTGCCGAGCAGATCGTGCAGCGGCTGGAGCGCGAGGTGGCGCTGAGCGCCGTGCACGTTACGCTATATCGCCTGGAAGATAAGGGGTATGTAACATCCAGTACGGGCGGGGCTACATCGGAGCGTGGCGGAAGGCGGAAACGGATCTATACGATTACCAGCGCGGGGCTTGCGCTGTTGAAGTCTATGAAGGAAGCACGGATAGGCCTGTGGAAAATGGTGCCGCAGCTTAAAACGACTATGAAATGATGGAGGATCAATCATCGTTGCCACGGTGGGCGGAGCGATTGCTGCGTGCATTATGCCCTGAACACCTTTATGAAGAGATCGAGGGCGATCTGCTTCAGCACTATAACCGGAAGCTGAAGCAGGAGGGTAAGCGGTCTGCTAATCGATTGCTATTTTTTAATGTTATGGGCTATGCCCGGCCGGGTATTTTGCTGCGGCATACTGTTCGAAAGCCTTCTTTCGGTATGGCCATCATGGGCAACTATTTTCTTACAAGCTATCGTCACGTACTTCGGGATAAGGTGAATTCCATATTCAAGGTGGCCGGCCTGGCGCTTGCCTTGTTCAGCATGATGGTGGTGATCTTGTACGTATCGTTTCAGCTTTCGTTTGACCGGTATCACACAGACTATAAACGGATCTATCGCGTAAACACCGGGCGCCTGGAGAACGGTACGCTGGAGCAGTATGGCGTTACTCCGCTGGCTTTCGGGCCTATGCTTGCGTCGGGGTTTACTGATGTAGAAACTTACACCCGGCTGGATGTGTCGAACGGAAGCCACCTGCGATACAATGATCGCGTGGTGTATGGCGGCGTTTTTCCGGTGGACAGTACGTGGTTTGATGTTTTTACTTACGAATTTATTCACGGTTCGCGACGCGCCCTGGTCCAGTCGAACAGCATTGTGCTGACGGAGTCGCTGGCAAGAAAGCTGTTTGGTGAAGAAGATCCGATGCAAAAGGTACTTACCATTAACAATGATGGAACCTTATATGCGGTTACGGCAGTAATCAAAGACATTCCGGATAATTCACATATCCGTGTAGACGCTTTTGTGCCGTTGCGTCGTACGGATAATTTCAGCGCGCAGCAGATCATGTCGCCGGTTGATTTTGTTGAGAGCGCGGGAGTATTGTTTGTCAAGCTTCGCGAGGGAGCAGACCCTGAACGGTTTGTCAGTCAACTGGAAAAAACGTTGGATCGATATGTAGGTAGGAAGCAACGTGCCGCGACAGGCTTCGGGGTTTCTTTGCAACCTCTCAGCGATATTTACCTTAGTCCACCGTTGAAATACGAGTTTACCCGTAAAGGGAGTTTGGTATACGTGTATATATTTTCAGTGTTAGGGTTGTTTCTACTGGTGATTGCCTGTATCAACTATATAAATCTATCACTGGCTGGATTTATGAGCCGTTCCCGTGAGATGGGTGTCCGCAAGGTTCTGGGAGGCAAGAGGTCGCAGATGGTTATGCAGGTAACGCTCGATACCCTGACTTATGTGTTGATTGCGCTGGCAATAAGTTTTGTCATGCTTTACCTGCTATTTCCATCCATTCAGCAATATATCGAGCCAGCACTCCGGTTTTCGTTCGTTACCTCGCGTACGGTGGTTGTGATGATCGGTATGGTTTTGGTGGCGTTAACCGGCATCTCTGCGGCTATTCCGGCGGGCTGGTTTATGTCGAATTCCGTTGCCAACGATCTGCGGGGAGTTTATGTGCGCGACGGTAGACTGAATGTCGGTAACACGCTTTTGCTGGTGCAGTTTGTTATTTCCATCACCTGTATAGGCGCAACGCTTACGGTATCACGTCAGATCGCGTTCATTCACAACAAGGATCTGGGTATAGATCGCCAGAATCTGTTGGTGCTGACAATGGCAGAAGACTTTACGACGGACCGGATGATATCGCTGAAGGAGCGGCTGAAATCCATTGCCGGCGTTACGCATGTTTCGAATAGCTCGTTTCGCATAGGCGGGGGCTACTGGAAAGACTGGTATTCGGTAGATACGGGAAAGGAGATGAAGTCTGTAGAGCTTTATGAAGTATTTTCCGATGACGCACTTTTCGAGACGCTGGGTATGACGGTGTTGCAGGGCCGTGTGTTTAACGCGCAGCAGGCTGCGGACAGCGGGGCGGCATTTGTTATTAACGAAACGGCTGTGCGCGCGCTCGGGCTGGCCAACCCGGTAGGTACCCGTATCGTTACGCACCCTGAGGAGCCTGGCCGGTGGGAGGGAACCATTGTGGGCGTGGTAAACGATATCAATATCAATACGCTGCATCATAAAATTCAACCGTTGGTTATGCGGTTGCCCTGGCAGAATCGTTACCCCGAATACTTTGTGTATGTCCGCATCGATGGCCATGCGGCAACGATTATCCCAGAGATAAAACGGGTGTACCAGCAGCTGCAGCCGGGGTATCCGCTGGAGTTTGATCTTGTTGACGATTTCTATAACCACGAGTACGAGGCAGAGAACCGCGCCTATACGTCGTTGCAGTTCGGTACGCTGGTTATTCTGTTGCTATCGGCACTGGGTATCTTTTCTTTGTCTGTATATCTTTCCATGCGCCGGATGAAGGAGTTTGGTATTCGTAAAGTTCTGGGGGCTACCGCGGAGCATATTGCCTGTCGACATGTATGGCACTTTATGCGTGTGGCTATGGTGGCGGCCGGCGTGGCGCTTCCCATAACCTATATGCTCATGGGTGAGTGGCTCGGTGCGTTTGCCTATAAAGTGGATCAGGATGCAATCAGCGCGGTGATCGTTGTGATCATTGCATTTGCCCTCGTTATTGTATCGGCCGGTTATGCCGCCTTCCGGGCAGGAGCGGTGAACCCCGTAAAAGTGATCAATACTGTGTGATAGGATAGACGGAGGCCATATATTTTATCGACGTCGACATGCCCCATATAATCGGGTGAGAATGTATCTTGCCACACAATATGACCACGACTCCTGACCTTCCTCATAGAAACCGCGGCAAGAACTCGGGTGATGATCAACTGTTCGCGTCTTCCAAGGAGCAGCACAATCTTCGCGAGGCGCTGCTGGACATGCATTACCTGTTTTCCCGTGACTTTCCGCCGGCTTCGTCGCTGGCTCTTGTGGGGAACCGCTATCGTCTGAACAAACGGCAACAGCTGGCGCTACAAGGTATGTCTGCCGCGGAGGCTGATATTCAGAGCCGTAAAGGCCGCCAGCTTAGCAGCGCCCAATTGCGCGGGGAAACGGTATGGCTGGATGGCTTTAACATTCTTATTCTGCTTGAGACTCTCTTTTCCGGTGGTTATGTCTTTAAAGGTCTTGATGGTTGCTTTCGCGATATATCGTCGGTGCATGGAACTTACAAGCGTGTTAATCAAACCGAAGATGCCCTGCTGAGGGTTGGTAATGTGCTGAAGCAACTGGAGGTTGCCCGGGTGATCTGGATCTTTGACAGTCCTGTTTCGAATAGCGGTCGTTTGAAGACCTTCTGTTATGAGATCGCGACGCAATACAATTTTTCGTGGGACATTCACCTGGAGAATGCTCCTGATAAATTTCTGATTGAGAACAATCGTACGGTTGTTACTTCCGATGCGTGGGTGTTGAATAATTGCTCGCTTTGGTTTAACCTCGGTGCTTATATCATTGAATCGCTTCAGGTGTCGGGGCAGGGCTTTGATAATGTTGTGGATCTGACGGTATGATGCCGCGTATTTGCATCGGCTCGAGAGGGTTCAGCTAGCTGTTGCTTCCTGACAATTTAAGGTAGATGTATTCTCGTTTAGGATCGAATATTATCTGGAGCTGTTTTAATACTTCGCCGCCGATGATGCTCATTTTTTGTCGGCCGATGGCGCCTTCGAAGAAGCCTGTGGTTATGTTAGTCAGTTTCAGCTTCCCAATTGTAAGTGATGATATGATCGCGCTCTGTGTTTTCAGGATGTTGCCGTAGGAGTCTTTTAATTCTTTGCTGCCTGTGATCGTTAGTTTTTCGCCCAGTTTATTTTCCTGTACAAACACATCGTCGAGTAACAATGCTCCGGAGTACCCCGAGTGAATAAGGAATTTGCGCGTCAGTATTTTGCCATCGGCTTCTATTCCAGCCTCGATGAACAGAAACTCTTCGTTGGGGATAAGCTTCAGCTTCTGATACCCCTTAATTTTTGGCATGTCGTTACGGACTACGATTTCCTTCTTTTCAAAATCGATCGACACGGATTTGCCATTAAACAGATCCAGGCCGAATTTGCCATCGGTATGCTGGCCGGAGTATTTGTTTTCGCCGATGGTTATGTCCTTCCAGGCCATGTCGCCGATCTGGAGGGAATTGTGGTTGCTGAACCGGGAGGAGTTTTCCTGGCCGCCCCAGCTTTTTACACCGGTATCAGTGCCGTTGAAGGTGATGCTTTTGAGTCGTTGGGTGGCTTCTTCGATCAGCGTTACGGATGTGGCGGCTGTATGCAGCATGAGCTGGACGGTGTCACTGCCGTTTATAACAGCTTTGATTGATATGTTGTTGTATTCGGTTAATGTGAAAGGGATGTGGTATTCGGGGTTGGTGTTTTGGTAGGGCTGGGCTTGAGCGATTGACCAGGTGAGTGTCAGGAGGAGGATGAGGCAGAGGTTATAGGCAGGCTTCATATATAGTAAATATAGAAAAGTTGTAATGATATATAGATAGATGTATATGTATATACCTTGGACTGGGGGATTCGGCAGTCTGAAGGTCACGCTCCGCTTAAGACCTTGCGCCGGCTAAATACCAACTTTCGTTAGGTTCAGTCATCCCGATAGCTGTCGGGAAAACATGGTGGGCACCACCGATTCTCGGGGCGCGGCAAGTTACAAACTTGCCAAATCCCTGCGTGACTTTTATGACAGTACCTCGTGCCGGTTCAAGTAAAAAGGCCACCGTGTTGTATACGGTGGCCTTGTGGGATGAGTGTGGATGTTTATGTTATTGCTGGCTTGCTACGAACGGGGCTTTTCGGATATAGTGCGTGTCGTCTAGCTGGGCGATGAGGAAATCGGCGAGGTCGGTGGCGCTGATTTTGTCGCCGGCGCAGTCGGTTTCGTTTATGGTTACTCCGTGGCGTTGGTCGGTTTGTATGATGAGGGGGAGGCGGGCGAGTGTCCAGTCGGCTGAGCTTTTGGTCAATACCGTGTATTCGCGTTGCTTGTCGGCTATTATGGCTGGGTATGTGGTGCGCATGTAGGCTGAGGCTTGCTGGGTTCGTTCACCTTTGGCGTCGCCGGGGATGTCTATGCTGAGGCCGGTCACTACTATGTAGCGTTGGATGTTTGCGTGTGCCATGGCTCGCAGGATGTGCTCTGCGGCGTTGCTAAAGATGGGTGGGCCACCCTGGGGTTGGCCGAGGGTGCTGATTACGGCGTCGCAGCCTTGCATGAGTGTAGTAAGCGTCGTGTCGTTGCAGACGTCGCCTTCGATGACGTCTACTTGCTGGCGGTGGTCGCCGAGTTTTGTGGCATCGCGGACGAGTGCGCGGACTTTGTAGTTGTGTGCGAGTAGTTGGCCTATGAGATATTTACCGGATTTGCCGGTGCCGCCGATTACGGCTATTACTTTTTTTGTCATGATTGTTCCTGATAAAATTATAAATGGAAATTGTTCGTATGCGCTGGATTAGCATACGAGGATATCAGGCTGACCTTTTGGCGATCAGCTTAATGGGGGGATACTATTTTATCAGGCGATTTTGATGGGCTAAATGTAGGTAAAAATTGTCAGAACAAGATTAATGGATCCCGATACAGATCGGGACAAGTTGTAAGGATGGACAGGATGTAAAATTTTCAGGCAGCAATGCGGGTGAGTGTGGGTGCGATTGTTTGGCCTGGGTGAAACCGCTCAGGCATACCGAGAGACTGTATGTCTGAGTGGTTTGAAATATTAGAAGCTTGTGGAGTGGGCTACGGTTTTCCAGTCTTCGAGGTCTTTGCGGATGAGGTCCAGCTTGTCGACGGCGCGCTTGTAGGCGTCGGGACCGAGGTAGAGGCGGACGGGTGGCTGGGGATTTTCTGCCAGGTCTATGAAGGTTTGGGCGGCTTTGTCGGGATCGCCGATCTGGGCGCCGTCCATGGCATAATAGCGGTCGTGTGATTGGTGTACGTCTACGTAGTCTTCTATACGGTTCTTGGCAATAATGAGTGATTCACCGGTCAGGAAGCTGGTGCGGAAGGCTCCTGGCGCTACCATGGTAACTTTTATTCCCAGTCCGGCGACATCTTGTGCCAGTACGTCGGAGAAACCAATTACGGCTGACTTTACAGCTGCGTATACAGACCAGCCTGTAGCGCCCGCCAGTCCGGCAATAGACGATACGTTGATGATGTGGCCGGATCGTTGGGTACGTAGCTGCGGCATGGCTTTGCGCACTACGTTGAGGACGGCGAATATGTTTATAGCAAAGCTCTCGTCTATTTCAGCTTTGCTCAGCTCTTCTGCGGCGCCGCCGATGCCGTAGCCGGCGTTGTTCACCACGACGTCGAGGGTTTTAAATTTATGTACTGTATCGGCTATGGCTTTTTCGACACTCTTCTCGTCGGCCAGATCAACCTGTAGCGGCAGGAAGTTTTCATCGTGTGTACCCACGGCGGCGGCGAGTGACTCACGGTTGCGCGATGTGGCGGCTACCCGATATCCTTGCTGTAAAAGCTTTTTAACCAGCGCCAGACCCAGGCCTTTTGATGCACCGGTAACAAACCATACTTTCTTGTTGCTCATAAATGCGATGTGTTTAATGACGTTGCAAAGCTAATGTAAGCACTACCGCGCACACTTGTAACGATCAAACAATTCGTTATGAGATTCAAGCAGCCTTTGTGGCCAGCGTTTGTACGTTATCGACTTCTACGCATCGGAAAGTCTTGTTGCTTTAGCTTGCCATTTACCATGCCGGAGATCGCGGCAACGAGGGAATCTGCCGTTATACGACGGTAAGTGATCTTCTGCGGGAAATCGTGTTCCGGGTTTTCGAATACCATTTTATCGATTGTGATCTCGGTTAGCTTAAAAGACACGGCTTTGCCGTTGTTTTGACCAGTGACGGTGGGAATGTACCAGAGGTTTTGTTTGTCCTGTTTGATTGTTATTGTTTCGAGTACGGTCGTGTCTTTGTTATTCAGGTAATAGCTTTTACCGGCAAGGGATGTATTGCTCGTCTGTTTCCAGCGTTCGTATAAGATTCCGCGCGCGGTCTGATGTTGCCATTCACCGATAAGCCAGAGTGCTTTCCTGATGTCGTTATGTTGTGGCGGCGTGTGGTGTATGCCCGCAGCAAAGCCGGTTATGATGGCGAGGGTCGCCGTGGCAATGATATATGCTACAGGATGGGTATTGGTCTTCATAGTAGGAGAAGTTAACATTATACAGGCAAAGGTCGCTTTTGCAGACATAGCCGGATTGTAAAAATGCGACGTCGGTTATTGTTCTGCAAAATATTTCGTCAATTCCAGGTTGGTGGCGAAATACTGTGTGGGGCTCAGCCCGGTGATATCCTGGAAGTCGCGTATGAAATGTGCCTGGTCGTGGAAGCCGTTATCGTACGCTACCTGGGTAAGGCTGGTGAACGCACGTTGCTCAAGCCGGCGCAACGTAGCCTGGAAGCGTGCTATGCGCGACAGCTGTTTGGGGTGCATGCCTACGGTGTTGATGAACCTGCGTTCGAGCTGTCGTCTGCTGAGGTTCATTGTGGCAGCGAGTGCGTCTATGCGCGTGTGACCGCCATTGCTTATAATATGATTTACACCCCAGGCCATTGCTTCGTCTGCTGTTGAGCGCCCATCCAGTTTCTTATGCAGGAACGTTTCGATTATCGTGATCCGCCGGGCATCGGTCGTGGCGTTTGCTATTTGTTCTTCCAGTAGCCTTCCGTTGTGACTCCAGCATTCCGATAGGGTAGGCGTCAATCCGGTGATCTCGTGAAGCGGCATCGGTAAAAATACTCCCAGGCCATGCGGCTGGAACCGGATGGCGAAGATGCTGGTTCGGCCGGTTGGCTCTATGTCGATGTAACGGCAGAGCTGTCCATGAACAAAGGCGCGGGGTTGTATGTGGCTGCTGCCGGATGCGTGGTGTTTACGGAAGAGATCGCCCAGGTGAAATACGAGCTCCATACTTCCGTCGGGGAAGATCCGCTCACGGCCTCCATCGGCGCCTGCCGGCGCTTCGAGTCGCCAATAGCATTTTACATATGGCGCGAGATGTGGATGTGGAGCGTAGGTTTTATAGGTCATGATGCCCTGGAGCCAGTGTCCGGCAGCTCAATATACAAATTTGTTCATCCGTGGCCGGTGGAGGGGGTAAAGTCGTTAGGCTTGAATATCACCGGGTTGGGTATTTTTCAGAGTTAAAACGGATGCGGTGTGGAAAAATAGTGGGATTTAAAGGTCAAAAAAGGCGCATATTTTTTGGTTCGGGTAGTGTTAGTTTAAATTCAACTTCTATATTTGCACTTCCTTTTTGAAAAAGGTTCGTTTTCACTCTAAAAACGAAGGGTTCTTGTTCGAAAGGTTTATTTTGTGTTAACTTGAAGGAGTAAAAATATTGGAGAGGTGGGTGAGAGGCTTAAACCAGCAGTTTGCTAAACTGTCGTACGGGTCAAACCGTACCGGGGGTTCGAATCCCCCCTTCTCCGCTTAATTTTTTCGGACACAGAACGAGGCAGCTTTTACCATTAGCAATGTTTGATTTCGAAAAGCTTGAAGTTTACCAGATCGCAAAGAACCTGGTTACCGATTCGCTAAAGATCATCTTTACGAACGATAAGCTAGATCCTTATATCAAGGATCAATGGAAACGTACATGCATGGATATTCTGCTCAACCTGGCCGAAGGAACAGGGCGGATGACCAGCGCGGATAAGAAGCATTACATTACTATCGCCCGCAGCTCTGTCTTTGAATGTGTGGCCATCCTTCAGGTATTAGGCGAACTCGGTGTTCTGCCTCTTGCACAGGCTCAGGATCTTTATGATCGTTATGAGAAGGTGTCGAAGATGCTGCTGGGGATGTATAGAAGCCACTCTGAGTAAACAAAAAACATTAACCGGTCCGATAGCTCAACCGGATAGAGCAACAGCCTTCTAAGCTGTAGGTTCGGGGTTCGAGTCCCTGTCGGATCACTAAGGCTCTCTTTTTGAGGGCTTTTTTTGTGGCTATATATCAGTGCGTTACGAGCGAATTGCCACGGAATTGCCACTGAAATAGTGGCAATTCCGTGGCAATTCCGTGGCAATTTTTTGAGCTGATTAAAAAAATCCTGGTGCATTCCTTGATGCAATAACCGCTACAGGTCAGTCGATAACAGTCATTAGCTATATTTGTATTACGAGGAACAAAACGATATGTTGAAGTTCCAGAATGATTTTTTAGGCGTGCCTGGGATATTCTGATAAACTGAATCTGTTGCTGTATGTATATAAAAACCATTGAGATAAGTAATATACGCTCCGTCAGAGACTTTAAAATGGAGTTCTCTGAATGTGCGGGTTGGCATGTATTGATTGGTGATAATGGTGCTGGAAAGTCGACTATTATACGATCTATCGCATTGGCGCTGGTCGGTCCTGAAGAGGCACTTGGTTTAAGAGCGGATTGGAGGGACTGGTTAAACTATCGAGAAAATGAAGGAAAAATA